>Ga0070680_100002006_pt1 | contig 14996 bp, 13 predicted proteins | sample KBSC73BmetaG_FD_64672 | JGI IMG/M metagenome (GOLD analysis project Ga0070680, IMG submission 64672) | Corn rhizosphere microbial communities from Kellogg Biological Station, Michigan, USA - KBS C7-3B metaG | ecosystem: Host-associated > Plants > Roots > Rhizosphere | place: USA: Michigan...
CTGCGCATCGCGGGCATGGTCTACCCGCCTCACGGGTTCGACAGCGATCCCGACGCGATCGATCAGATCGTCGAGGCGCTCGAGCACGCCGAGCCCGACATCATCTTCGTGGGGCTCGGCTTCCCCAAGCAGGAGCGCGTGATCGCGATTCTGCGCGAGCGCTTCCCCAAGACCTGGTTCCTCGGCATCGGGATCAGCATCCACTTCGTAGGAGGCGAGATCCCACGGGCACCGCGCTGGATGCAGCGCGCCGGCCTCGAGTGGGTCCACCGGCTCATTCAGGAGCCGCGGCGCCTGGCCAAGCGCTACCTGCTGTACGGAATGCCGTTCGCGGCGAGGCTGCTGGCGCACGGCGTGCTTGCGCGCGCCTACACTGCGCCCGCGCTCGTGGCAGGGGCCGACGAGGAGGCGCAACCGATGCCGGTTGCCTTGGAAAGCGCGAGCACGGAGGTGGCGGGGTAGATGCCGACAGCGGAACTTGAACGTCGGGACGTGGTGATGCAGCTGCGCGACTTCGGTCGCGTCCTGCGCGAGCAGTGGTGGCTGGTCGCCCTCTGCCTGCTCCTCTCCGCCGCGGCGGCGGTTGCCTACGCCGAGACCCGGCCGCGCGACTACGAGGCCACGGCCAAGCTCCTGCTACAGCAGGACAACCCGGCCAGCGTCGTGGCCGGCACGCCCGGCACGTTCACCGACCCGGTGCGGCAGGCTGCCACCGACCAGCAGCTCGCCACCAGCGGACCGGTGGCCTCGCGCGTGGCGGAGCGGCTGCACCTGGGCCCCCGCGCTCGGTCCGCGCTCGGCAGCGTCCGGGCCAGCGTCGGGCCCGACTCCAACGTGCTCGCGATCACGGCATCGGACCGCAATCCGCGGCTCGCGGCCCGCGTGGCCAACGCCTTCGCCCAGCAGTACATCGCGTTCCGGCTCGCGACCGCGCGCAGCCGGCTGGGCGCGACGCTTCACACCCTCGAGCGCAAGGTCTCCCACGCGGCCCGGCCGCAGCGGCGGGCGCTGCGCGCGCAGCTCGCGCGGGCGCGCCTCACGCTCGCCGGCACCACTGCCGACGCCCAGATGGTGCAGCGCGCGGCGGTGCCCACCGCCACGATCAAGCCCCGGATCTCAAAGAAGCTCGTGGTCGGCCTGCTCTTCGGGCTGCTGCTCGGCATCGGGTTGGCGCTGCTGCGGGACCGGCTCGACCCGCGCGTGCGGCGTGTGGCCGAGGTGAAGGCCCTCTTCCCCGGTCTGCCGTTGCTCGCGACGGTCCCGCGCCCCAGGTCGGGCAAGACCGGCGCCCTGATGACCGCCGAGGGATTCCGCACCCTTCAGAGCAACGTGGACGTGCACTGCCCCAACGGCCGCGCGCGTTCCATGCTCGTCACGAGCGCGGGCGCCGGCGACGGCAAGTCCACCACCGTTCTCAACCTGGGCCTGGCCATGAACGAGCAGCGCCACACCGCGCTCGTGGTCGAGGCGGACCTGCGCCGCGCGGCCCTTTCGAGCCAGCTGGGCGTGGACAGCGGCCCCGGTCTCTCAAAGGTCCTGGCGGGCAGCGACCACCTGGAGGACGCCGTCAAGTACGCCTCGGTCGTTCCCGGCTCCAAGCGGCGCGGGCCCGCCGTGATGCTGCCCGGCAAGCTGGCGGTCGTGCCCGCGGGCAAGCCCAAGGCGCCACCGCGCACCCTGCTGGCGGGCGAGGCGATCGACTCGCTGCTCAGGTCGGCGGCCGTGGTGGGGGACACGCTGCTCGTCGACGGCCCGCCGCTCGGGCTGTTCAGCGACGTGCTCCCGCTGGCGAAGAAGGTCGACGGCGTGATCGTGGCGGTGCGGCTTTACCACACGCGCAAGGACGAGCTCGCGCGCTTCGCCGAGCAGCTCGTGGACGCGGAGGTCCGGCCCGTGGGGGTTGTCGTGCTCGGCAGCTCGGCCGACCCATCGGCGTACGAGGGTTACTAGCCGGTGACGGCCTGGGCTGCGACCGGTCGGGCACGCGCCCGTGCGGGAACCCGGCTGCCGTGGATAGCGGCAGCGGCGCCGCTGGCCGTGGGCGTGGGCTTCCTGGCCGCCACCTCGCCGTGGGTGCTGATCTGCCTCGCCGGCGTGGTCTGCGTGGCCCTCGCCATCGTGCGCTGGCCCCTCGGCGCGATGCTCGTCCTGCTGGCGCTCCGCACCGCGTCGCGCAGCCAGTTCCTCGACCTGCTCACGGTCCTCGCGGGCGGCCTCGCCCTCGTCATCGCGGCCCCGCGGCTCGACGGGCGCAGGGTTTGGCTTCCCTTCGCGCTCCTGCTCGTCCTCGCGCTCGCGTCGGTCCCGGTCCATCCCAGCGCGGACGAGGGCGTGCAGCCCGGCTGGCTCTACCTCCCCAAGCTCGGCACCGCCTACCTCCCGCGTATGAGCGTGGAGCTCCTGGCCTGGCTCAGGCTGGCCTCCGTGCTCGTCGCCTTCCTGCTGGCCGGCTGGGCGGTCAGGGACAGGAAGGGTCTCCATGCGGTGGTGGTCGCCACGCTCGTCTCGGCCGTGGTGCCGGTGGCGGTCGGCCTGCGCCAGTTCGCCACCGGGCAGTTCGCGCTGCACGGCGGCGAGAAGTCGATCGCGGGCCCCTTCACGCACCCCAACTACTTCGCCTTCTACCTGGTCGTGGTGCTCGTGCTCGGCATCGCGGCCTTCATGGAGACACGGCGCGTGGGGGTCAGGACAGCCCTCGGCGTGTTGCTCGCGCTCGCGGGCTTCTGCCTGCTCGAGACATATACGCGCGGCGCGTGGATCGGCTTCGCCATCGCCGTCATGGTGCTCGGCGCGCTGCGCTACCGCGCGCTCTTCCTCGCGGGCATCGTGGCCCTCGTGCTCGCCTCCTTCGCCTTCCCCGGCACCGTGCACAAGGTCAGCCAGCGCTTCGGCGACTTGTCCTCGCGCTCGGCTTCGGCATCGAACAGCTCCTGGGACTGGCGCACGGGCGAGTGGCGGCGCATGCTCCACTTCGGCTCCGAGCGGCCGCTCACCGGACAGGGCTTTGGTAGCTACACGCGGCTCACGTTGCGCGAGTTCGGCACCGAGGACCCGCAGTACCCCACGCTCGCCGATCCCAGGCACCCGGCCACCACGGCGAGAGGGTTCGCGGCGCACAACGACTACGTGAGGATGTTCGTGGAGACGGGCGTGCCCGGGCTCCTGCTGTGGGTGGCGGTCCTCACGGGGCTCGCCACCACCGCCCTGCGCCTGAGGCGCTTCGATGACCTCGCGCCATGGGCCGCGGCAAGCGCGGCGCTCGCGGTGGCGCTGATGGTCATGAGCGCCGCCGACAACATCCAGGGCTACACGGTCGTGCTCGTGTACCCGGCCACGCTGGTCGGCGCGCTTGTGGGTGCCGCGGCCCGGAAGGAGGCTCGTGCCACGGCCGGGCGTTGACGTGGTCGTGCCCTTCCTGGGCCCGAGGAGCTCGCTCGAGAGCCTCGTGCGCACGCTCGGCCGGCTCGAGCTCGGCCCGGACGACACGCTCACCATCGTGGACAACGGCGGGCTCGGCGCAGAGGCTCGCGAGCCCGTGCGGGTCGTGGAGGCCGCCGAGCGCCGCTCGTCCTACTACGCGCGCAACCGGGGCGCGGAGCAGGGCTCGTCGCCGTGGCTGCTGTTCCTCGACGCGGACACGATCCCGGATCCCGGCCTGCTCGACGCCTACTTCGCGGAGCCCGTCCCGAACGAGGTGGGCGCGCTTGGCGGCTCGATCGCGGACGAGCCCGTCGGTCCGGGTGCACCGGCCGCCGCGCGCTTCGCCGAGCTGGCCGGGGCGATGAGCCAGGCCAACACCCTCAGCGGCCGGACGAGCTACATCCAGACCGCCAACTGCGCTATCCGCCGGCGGGCCTTCGAGGAGGTGGGCGGCTTCCAGGACGACATCCGCTCCGGTGGAGACGCCGACATCTGCCTGAAGCTGCGCGCTGCGGGCTGGCAGATCGAGCCCCGCCCCCGCGCGCGAGTGATGCACGCGAGCCGGCGCCGGCTCGGCAGGCTGCTTCGACAGCGCGCGCGGATGGGGGCGGGAGCCGCGTGGCTGAACAAGCGCCACCCCGGCGCCTTTCCAGCGCGGCGTCTGCCCGGACTCGCCAAGTGGACCCTGGGCAGCTTCGCGCGCGCGAGTAGAGCCATGCTGGCGGGGCGTCGCGACGAGGTCATCCTGGCGGCGCTCGATCCCCTCACGGTGTGGGCCTTCGAGCTCGGGCGGAGGCTCCCCAACGGCGTCTCGGCGAAGGGTCCAGCGCGGCTTCCGGAGACCGTGCCCGTGTCGGTCGTGATCCCCGCCTTCAACCGTGAGGAGATGCTCCGGCGAGCCCTCGCGAGCGTCCAGGCGCAGCGCCCCGCGCCGGCGGAGGTCCTCGTGGTGGACGACGCCTCCACGGACGGCACGGCCGCGCTGGCTGAGGAGGAAGGCGCCCGCGTGGTGCGCCACGAGCGCAACTTGGGCGAGGGAGCTGCGCGCAACAGCGGCATCGCCGCCGCAACGCAGCCCTGGATCGCGCTGCTCGACTCGGACGACGAGTGGTTGCCCCACCACCTCGGCGAGCTCTGGCGCGGGCGCGGCGACCACGCCGTGGTGGCCACCTCGGCGCTGCGCTGCGGGGAGGACCCGGCGACCGACCGCATCCACGGCAGCGCTCACTCACGGCCAATCGTCCTTCGCAGCCCCGCGGACATCGTGTTCCCCGAGAACCCCGTCCCCGTCAGCGCGGTGATGATCAGGCGTGACGTGGCCCTGCGCGCCGGCGGCTACCGGCCGCTTCGGCACTGCGCGGACTTCGACTTCCTGCTGCGCTGCCTCGATCAGGGCACCGGCGTCGTGCTGCCGTCGGTCGGCGCGCTCTACCACCTCCACGCCGAGCAGGTCTCGCACGAGCGCCGTCTGATGAAGGACGCCCACACCCGCATCTCGCGCTCCTACTCGAAGGAGCCCTGGCACGACCCGCGCCAGGTGCGCCGCTGGACCTCCGCCGTGGCCTGGGACATGTATCGGCTCGAGGGCGGCGCCCGCCAGGCGTGGCAGCTCGCCCGTCCCTCGCATCTAGGGCCTCTGCTCAGGCTGTGGTGGTGGCGCTTCAGGCTGCGCCGCCGCAGCGCGCGCATCGGCCGGGACGGGCTGCCGGCGTGATGGCGCTGCCGAGCTACGCGATCGTCTCGCCGGTCAAGGACGAGGCCGAGCGCCTCGAGCTCACGTTGCGCACGGTCTGCGAGCAGACCCACCGGCCTTCGCGCTGGGTGATCGTGGACGACGGCTCGACCGACGGCACGCGCGAGCTGGCGGAGCGCTGGGCGCGACGCGAGCCCTGGATAACCGTCGTGGGGAATGAGCGGGCCACGGGCGCCGAACGTGCGCGTGGCGGCCGGGTGGTGCGCGCCTTCGAGCACGGCCGCGCGCTCCTCACCGAGCCGCACGAGTTCGTGGTCAAGCTCGACGGCGACATCGAGCTGCCGCCCAGCTACTTCGCCGCGGTGGCGGGCACCTTCGCGCGCGACCCGCGGGCGGGCATCGTGGGCGGCCACGTGCTCACACCTGGTCGCCACGGCTGGACGCCCGAGCGCGTGGGTCGCCACACCGTGCACGGCGCCATCAAGTCCTACCGCCTGGCCTGCCTCGAGGACTTCGGCGGTCTGCGCGCCTCGATGGGCTGGGACGGCATCGACGAGTACGGCGCCAAGGCGCGCGGCTGGAAGGTGATCCCGCTCCCCGAGCTGCTCGTTCGCCACCACGCCCGGCGCGGCTCGAAGCAGCGCTGGTGGCGTGCCCGGCTCGAGGAGGGCCGCGGCGCCCATTACATGGGCTACCTGCCCACCTTCGTGCTCATTCGCTCGGGCTACCGGATGCTGGTGGAGCGCCCGCCGCTCCTGGGCGGCCTGGCGCTGCTCGCGGGCTGGGCGAGCGCAAGCATGACCGGCGCGCCGCTGGCGGACGACCCGAAGGCGAGGGACGCCCTGCGCCGCGAGCAGCGCCGGCGCCTGCGCCGCCTGCACATGGGAGCGCCCGTGGAACCCGATCGCGCGGAGCCTGTCCGCTAAAAGCCGCAGGTTGCGCCTTCGCGGGTTCGCCGCTCGCCGACCTGGGTATGCCGAATCCGGCAATGTCTGGCTCGAAGTCACCGGCGATGGTCGCCTGATGCGGGTGCTGATGCTGCGACAGCAGCCCTCCTCCCGCGCACGCGTCCAGGCGGTGGCGCTCGCGGCCGAGCGCCCGGACATCGAGCTCGCGCTCGCCCGCCAGGGCGCCCCAGGGGGAGAGAGCATCGCGCTCGAGTGGCAGCTCGGCGACCGCCCGGCGCGCGGCCTGCGCGAGGCCATCGCGCAATTCGCGCCGGACGTGGTCCACAGCTACGGCCCATCCCCGGAGCTGACCGTGTGCGTAACCGAGCTCACGGCCGGCCGCGTCCCGGTCATCCACGACCTCACTGGCAAGCGCCGATTCCTCGCCGATCGGGAGCTCGAGGCGCGCGCCATCGAGGAGAGCCGCGCGCTGGTGGTGGCGTCCGAGGTCCTGCTCGAGCAGCTCACCGCGGCGTACACGCTGCCGCCGCTCACGATGGTGTTCCCGAGCTACTCGCCCGCGCGCGAGCTGGCGCAGGCCGATCGCGGAATGAGCGCGGAGGCCAACATCGATCGCCTGGCCGCCCTGTACCAGGCACTTGCGCGCGAGCCGATGGCCGGTTTGGCCGCCGAGCTGCGGAGCGGCTGAGCGTCCACGGTCGCCCCCAGCAGGCTCGCTCGCCCAAACGAGGTACCGACCATGGACTGCGCGCCGGTGCCTGGGTGAGTTTGTCCTCGCCGCGGGCGCGCTACTCACACTTGCGGTCAGTACGGCCGTCTACCTCGGGGCGTACCATTCGCGGTTGCCCGGCCCTCGCGTCAAACAGTTTGTAGGGGTCGGACAAAGTCGGGGGGAGTAGCCTCCCGGAGGCCCGCCGGGGTGCCCATCTCAGACTGTCGGAACCCAAATTGTCCTTTGCTAGTTTCGCTCGCGCAGAGAGGCTTTGATTAATGGCAGCAGCTATTTCTTCTAACGGCCGCGTCTCCCTGGTCGAGGAGGATCCAGACCTACTAAAGGGCTTCGACACCGCCACGGCTGACAGCATCCGCCGGCTCGCGAGCGTCCCGGTGATTCACGTCGACCCGGGGCCTTGGACACGCGCCTCCAGTCCACCGCGTCCGATCTACGGGATGTTCGTGCTCGACGGAGTGCTGTCGCGCGGAGTCGTGATCCAGGGGCGCCGCTCGGCCGAACTGCTCGGCCCCGGCGACATCCTGCGTCCGTCGGCCAGCGATGAGCTCGATACCTCGGTGGACTTCGACGTTTCGTGGGAAGTGCTCGAGCCGGCGCGCGTGGCGCTGCTCGACCGCGACTTCGCCAACGCCGTCGCGCCCTGGCCCGAGCTCACGGGCGCGGTGATGGACCGGATGATGCGCCGGGCGCACGCTCTGGCATTCCACCTCGCGGTGAGCCACCTCAAGCTCGTGGAGATGCGACTGCTCGTGATCTTCTGGTACTACGCGGACCGCTGGGGCCGGGTCACGCCGGGTGGCGTGCTTCTGCCGCTGCGGATGACGCACAGCCTGCTCGCGCGCATCGTCGGGGCGCGCAGGCCGAGCGTCAGCACCGCGCTGGGCAGGCTGCACGACCGCGGTCTTGTCGACCGTGCCGACAACGGCCACTGGCTGCTGCTCGGCGACCCGCCGCGCGAGCTCAAGGAGCTCGCGGACGGCGTCATTCCGGGCGCTTCGCCCAACTGAGCCGCTCGCCCACCGGCACGAGCGGCAGCTCGATCCGGAAGGTCGTGCCCACGCCTTCGTCGCTGGTGACACCGATCGTGCCTCCGTGGCCCTCCACGATCGTCTTGACGATCGTCAGCCCCAGGCCCACGCCCGGCACCTGGTCACGGGTGGCGGACGCCCGGAAGAAGCGGTCGAACACCCGCTTGAGGTCCTCCTCGCCCATGCCCAGCCCGGAGTCCGTCACCTCGATCTGAGCGCGCCCGCCCAAATTGCGCACCGCCACGTCCACGTGACCGCCCGGCGGGGTGAACTTGAGCGCGTTTGAGATCAGGTTGTCGATCGCCTGCCCGAGGCGGTCCGGATCGCCTTCCGTGACAGGTGTCGGCTCGACGTCGAGGCGCAGCTCTACGCCGCTCTCCTCGGCCCGGGGCCGCGCGGCCGTCACGCTCTGCTCGGCCACCGTCGTCAGGCTCATCTCGCGCTTCGCCAAACCCAGTCTGCCGGCCTCCGCCCGCGCGGCGAACAGCACGTCGTCCACCAGGCGCTGGAGGCGGATCGCGTTACGCCCGATCACGCCGAGGAAGTGCCTGCTCTCGTCGGAGTTCAGATCCTCGTCCTCATCCTCCAGCAGCTCGAGGTAGCCCACGATCGAGGTCAGCGGCGTGCGCAGCTCGTGGGATACCAGCGCGAGGAACTCGTCCTTCATGCGGTCGGCCTCCATGCGGGCGAGGCGGCGGTATAGCGCGTGCCCTGCCTGCTCGCCGATCGCCTCGAGCATCTGCAGCGTGTCGTCGTCCGGCTCGCGCGGCTCGGTCGCGAGTAGTTGGAGCACCGCCACGACGCCGTCCGTCCCGGTCAGCGGGACGGCCACCACTGCGCGCACCCCGGCCTCGATCAGCCTGCCCGCGAGCGGGTGCGACGGGTCGTCTCCCAACTCGAGGACGTCGGGGATCCAGCAGTCGCGCTGCAGCCCCCAGGCGCGCCCCACGATGCCCTCACCCGGGCGCAGCTCCGCGCCGGCGGACCCCTCGATCACGCTGGTGGCGTCGCGTCCGCTCGCGCTCCAGACCGCCTTGCAGCGCATCACGCGGCCCTCCTCGTCGGGCAGCCACGCGGCGCCGAAGTCCCAGCCAAGGCTCTCACCCGACGCCGCCAGCACGCCGTGCAGGTCGTCCTCGAGCGCGTCCGACTCGGTCAGCGCCTCGCCGATCGCCAGGCGGGTCTCGAAGAAGCGCTCGTTGCGCTTGGCTTCCGTCACGTCCTTGGCGACGGCGTAGATCAGACCCTCCGAGCGGCTCAGGTGCGCGCTCCACAGGAGCCAGCGGTAGCTGCCGTCCCTGCAGCGCCAGCGGTTCTCGAAGTCCGCCGACGCCTCGCCCTGCTCCTCGAGCTTCGCGGCCTGCTGCAGGGTCGACTCGCGGTCGTCCGGGTGCACGAACTCGAGCATGTCGCTCCCGAGCAGCTCATCCTCGCTCCAGCCGAGCGCGTGGCTCCACGCCGGGTTGATCTGCTGGAGGCGCCCGTCCGTCGTGAAGGTGCACACGAAGTCGAGCGACATCGAGAACAGGCGCCCGCTCTGCTCCTCGAGCAGGCGGCGCTCGGAGATGTCGTGGATGAACGAGTTGAAGCGCCATTCGCCGTCCAGCTCGATGGGGGAGATCGCGATCTCAGCCGGGAACTCGTGCCCGTCACGGTGCAGTCCGGTCACCTCGACGCGGCGGTTCAGCAGCTCGCTGTCCTCGCCATGCAGGAAGGCCACGATCTGCTGCCGGTACCAACCGCGCTCCTCGCTGGGCACCACGAGCTCGCCCAGTTCGCGCCCGACCGCTTCCATCGAGGTCCAGCCGAAGATCGCCTCGGCGCGCGGGTTCCAAGCCGTCACGTAGCCGCGCTCGTCGAACGAGACGAAGGCGTCGTAGGCGGTGTCGAGCACAGCGCGGTTGAGCGCCGCCTGGTTGCGGGCGCGGCGCAACGCGAACGCGTGCGAGAGGCCGACGGCGGCCTGGGTGGCCAGGTAGCGAATGCGCTCGAGCTCGGCCGGGGAGAGGCGGCGGTCGGAGCTCCGGCCCAGCGTGACCACGCCCACCGATTGCTCGCCGTGCACGAGCGGGATGTGCACCTCCTCGCTCAGCAGGACCTGCTGGCCAAAGCTCTCGAAGCACAGGCCGCCGTCCCCGAATGCCGCCATCACGATCTGGCGCTCCACGATCGCCCGGCCGGCGAAGCCCTCGCCCGGCAGGATCTCCTTCGGCAGCTTCGCGCTCTCGACCCCTAGCGCCGACAGGCAGGTGAGCGTCGCGCCGTTCTCGTTGTCGATCCCGTAGATCGTGCCGACCGGCGCGCCCACGTAGTCGCACAGCTCGGTCAGCACCATGTCCGCCAGCCGGTCGGGATCGCTCTCCCGCGAGACCAGCTCGATGAAGCTCCGGAACTCGTCCACCTGCTGCTTCTCCACGGCCACCTGCTCGAGCGCGTCCTGAAGCTCCATCTGCTGAGCCTCCAGCTCGCGGTTCTGGCTCTCGAGCTCGTCGCGCGAGTCGCGCAGCGAGCCGGCCATGCGGTTGAAGGCCACGGCCATGTCCAGCAGCTCGCCTCCGCCACGCTCATCCACCCGGGTCCCCAGGTCACCGCGTCCAAGCCGCGCGGCGGCGGCCGCGACCCGCCGCACAGGCGCCGTGACCGAGCGGCCCAGCAGCACGGCCAGGCCGATGATCGCCAGCAGCAGCGCGGCGAGGGCTGAAATAGCGGCGATCTCGGCCGTTCGGGCATGACCGCGCGAGTTGGAGCCGCGCTTGAGTCCAAGCGCCTTCTCGCGCGAGTTGAAGGTCTCGAACTCGCGCCGGATCACGGCGTTTCTGTTCCGCCCCTCCGCCAGCCGCGCCAGTTCCTGGGCGCGCTTGAGGCTCGCGGGGTTCTGAGCGAGGTTCACGATCGGGGTGGCGTAGTCAGTCCGGTAGGACTCGATGTCGGTGGACAGCGCCGCGGCGGCGCGCCTCTGCTCCGGGTTGTCGCTCACGAGCTCGCGCAGGGAGGCGGTGGCCCCCGGCAGGTCCGCGTTCAAGGTCCGCCAGTTGGCGAACATGGCCGGGCTGGGCGAGTCGGCGTAGTTGCGCGTCGTGGTGGCGAAGTCGCCGAGCTCGTTCTGCAGCTCGCCCGAAACGGCGAGCACGGTCACGGAGTGCTCCGTCCAGCGGGTCGAGCCACGCAGGTCCCCGATCGCCGACAGAAGCACCGCGAACACGATCGCCACGAGGGCCACGAGGAGCGCGCTCGCGGTGACCATCCGCGCGGTCAGGCTGCGCAGCTTCACGCGACCCGCCTGTAGGCGTGGGGCGCGACCGCCTCGAGCCCGATCCGCGCCGGGTCCCGAAGCCACTCGCTGCGTCCCACCACCAGCACGCCGCCCTGGGCGAGCGCGCCGGCCAGGCGCTCGTGCAGGCGCTCCTTCGCGTCGCCGCGCAGGTAGATCGCCACGTTCCTGCACAGCACCACGCTCCACTTGCCGGTCGGCGGGTCCTCGCGCACCAGGTCGCGCTGTTCCCAGCGCATGCGCGCGCGCAGCGAGGCGGGCAGCTGCACGTCGCCGTACACGCCGCTCTCCGCCAGGGCCAGGTTCTCCTGAAGCAGGTCGCTGCCAAGCAGGCTCGTGTTGTCGAGCAACCCCATCTGCGCCAGCACGATGCCCACGCTGTAGAGCTCCGAGCCGTCCGCGCAGCCCGCGGACCAGATGCGAAGCTGGCGCCGCGTGCCGACCACGAGCGGAAGCAGCTCGCGCTCGAGCAGGTGGAACTGCTCGGGGTCCCGGAACAGTCCGCTGACCACCATGGCCACGGAGTGGCGGAAGCGGTTGCGAGCGTCCTGGTTCGCGGCGAGCAGCTCTGCAAGCTCGCCGACGTCCTCGATGCCCTCCCGCTCGAGTGCGCGACTTACCCGCTCAGTCACGTGCTCTTCACGATACGCGAACAGATCCATGCCACTCGCGTGCGAGAGGTTTTGCAGCGCCTCGTTGGCTTGTTTGAGCGATGACGGCATCGCCCCCTGTAATCGGCCCGCGGTACCCGAGCCTTAGACGCTCCGATGCGGGACGGGATGGCATGGCGCGCTAGACTGGGCGAGCAACCTCGCGCTGTCCGAGCACAGGCCCCCTAAAGGGGTCTTTCTTCGCTAGGGACCGCGCCATACCGTCGCCAAAGGGAGCCATGGCCCGCGGAGATGTCCGAATCGGCGTGACGCTCGCTTGCGAAGAGTGCAAGCGCCGGAACTACCAAACCGAGAAGTCCAAGCGCAACGATCCAGGCCGGATCGAGATGCGCAAGTACTGCCGCTGGTGCGGTAAGCACACGGCACACCGGGAAACCCGGTAGTCGTACGCACCAGTCGATCGCGTACTTCGATGGCACGTAACCGCCAGCGGGCTAAGCAACGTCAGGCCGAGCGCCGCGCCGAGCGCCTCGCTCGCGTGCGCGAGGATGCTCCAGAGACCCGCGAGGAGGCGCTCGAGGAGATCGAGCTCCTCACGGGCGCGCCGCCGGAGGACACGGGCCGCAGCGACACGGTCGTCGAGCACGAGCCCCCGGCGCCCGAGTTCGACGGCGACGACGAGGACCTGTACGAGCCGGTCGACGAGGCCGAGGAGCTGACGCCGGCGGCCGACGAGGCCGCTGTCAGAGGCCCCCGTGGACGCCGCGGCGGGAGGGAACACCACGAACAGCGTCATCACCGTAATAAGCTCATTGCCTTCCTGATCGCGGTCTGGGCTGAGCTCCAGCGGGTCGAGTGGCCGGACCGCCAGACCCTCACCATGCTCACCGGGGTCGTTCTCTTCTTCGTGGTGATCATGGGCGCCTACCTGGGCCTGCTGGACGCGATCTTCTCCAAACTCATCGACAAAATCTTGTAAGGAAAACGATGTTTCGCTGGTACGCCGTAAACACTTATTCAGGGCACGAGAACAAGGTCAAGCAGAACCTTGAGCACCGTGTCGTCTCGCTCAATCAAACGGGCAACATCCGGACGATCGTCATCCCGACCGAGGTCGTGTCGGAGATGAAGGACGGCCAGAAGATCCAGACCGAGAAGCGGACCATGCCGGGCTACGTGCTCGTCAACATGGACCTCAACGAGGACTCCTGGATGCTCGTCAAGGGCACGCCCGGCGTCACGGGCTTCGTCGGCGCGTCCAACAAGCCGGTACCGCTCAGCCAGAGCGAGATCGACCGCCTGCTCAACCGCGAGACCGCCGAGCGCCCGCGCACCCGCGCGCAGTTCTCGATCGGCGAGTCTGTCAAGGTGGTCTCCGGCCCCCTGTCAGACTTCTCGGGCGAGATCTCCGAGATCAACGAGGACGGGGCCAAGCTCAAGGTGCTCGTTTCGATCTTCGGCCGCGAGACCCCCGTGGAGGTCGGTTTCGATCAGGTGAAGAAGATTTAGGAACTAGAGATGGCAAAGAAAGTTCTGACACTCATCAAGCTGCAGGTGCCCGGCGGCGCCGCCAACCCGGCTCCGCCGGTCGGTCCCGCCTTGGGCCAGCACGGCGTGAACATCATGGAGTTCTGCAAGGCGTTCAACGCGCAGACCCAGGACCAGAACGGCCGCATCATCCCGGTCGAGATCACGGTCTTCGAGGACCGCTCGTTCACCTTCATCACCAAGACGCCGCCGGCGGCCGTCCTGATCAAGGAGGCGGCCGGGCTCCAGAAGGGCTCCGCGGAGCCCAACCGCGAGAAGGTCGGCAGGATCTCTAAGGACCAGGTTCGCCAGATCGCCGAGACCAAGATGCCCGACCTGAACGCACGCGACATCGACCAGGCAGCGAAGATCATCGAGGGAACCGCCCGCTCTATGGGCGTGGAGGTGGGCTGATGGCACGCCGTGGCAAGCGCTACCGGAATCTGTATGAGCAGGTCGACCGCGAGGCGGTGTACGAGCCGTCCGAGGCGGTCGCGCTCATCAAGAGCATGCAGACCGCCAAGTTCCCCGAGACCGTCGAGGTCCACATCCGCACCGGCCTCAACGTCCGCCACGCGGACGAGCAGCTGCGCGGCACGATCTCGCTGCCGCACGGCGCGGGCAAGGAGCAGGTCATCGCGGTGTTCGCCAAGGGCGACAAGGCGCGCGAGGCCCAGGAGGCCGGCGCCGACATCGTCGGCGATGAGGATCTCGCCAAGCGCGTCGAGGAGGGCTTCACCGACTTCGATGTCGCGATCGCGACGCCGGACATGATGCCGGTGGTCGGTCGCCTCGGCCGCATCCTGGGGCCGCAGGGCAAGATGCCGAACCCGAAGGTCGGCACCGTCTCCGACGACGTCGCCACCGCCGTCAGCGAGTCCAAGGCCGGGCGCATGGAGTACCGCACCGACCGCGGCGCGATCGTCCACATCGCCATCGGCAAGACCGACTTCGACGAGCGCGCTCTGCTCGAGAACTACGCCGCCCTGATCGATGAAATCGTGCGCGCCAAGCCGGCCGCCGCCAAGGGCCGCTACCTGCGCACGATCACCCTGACCACCACCATGGGTCCGGGCGTGCGCGTGGACCCGCTTCGCACCCGCAACATCGTGGAGGCCGCCGCAGCGGTAGCCTGACCTGCACACACCGAACGCCCGAGACCACCGGCCGCAGATCGCGTAAGTCCGGTGCAGGTGGAGCCGGTGCAGCATTGCTGCGTCTCCGAGCCCGCCTGCGTGCGGGCTTTTTTGTGCCCAACTTCGCTTACTGAGACCGGATGTCTCAGCTTCGAAACAAGGCGCCGGGGCAGGATGCCCCGCGGAGGTAGAAATTATGAACAGAGACGAGAAGGCAGCAGTAATCGAGGAGGTGGCGGACCAGATCCGCTCCGCCGAGGCGATCTTCGCCGTCGACTACCGCGGACTGTCCGTGCAGGACGCGGCCAACCTGCGGACCCGGCTCGTCGAGGCCGGCGCCACCTTCCGGGTGGTCAAGAACCGCCTGACGATCCTGTCGGCCGACGCCGCCGGGGCCGAGTCGCTAAAGGAGCTGCTCGAGGGACCGACCGCGTTCACCTTCGTCACCGAGGGCGGCGACGCCGCGCTGGCGGCCAAGGCGCTCGCCCAGTACCGGCGCGAGACGGAGACGCTCGCTTTCAAGGGCGGTCAGATGGGCGGCGAGGTCCTCTCGATCGAACAGATCGAGTCGATTTCCAGGCTGCCGTCGCGCGACACGCTCAACGGCCAGTTCGTCGGCGTGCTCGCATCGCCGCTCACCACGCTCGTGCGCGGCTTGGCCGGAATGAT
>Ga0070680_100002007_pt1 | contig 14992 bp, 14 predicted proteins | sample KBSC73BmetaG_FD_64672 | JGI IMG/M metagenome (GOLD analysis project Ga0070680, IMG submission 64672) | Corn rhizosphere microbial communities from Kellogg Biological Station, Michigan, USA - KBS C7-3B metaG | ecosystem: Host-associated > Plants > Roots > Rhizosphere | place: USA: Michigan...
CCCGAGAAATCGGTGAGCTGGATGGTTGGCTCCGGGCTCTCGTCCAGTTGCCAGTAAGCGATGTTCCGGCTGTCGGGCGACCACTTCCATGCCTGGGCCAGCCCGAACTCCTCCTCGTAGACCCAGTCGTAGCGGCCGTTGTGAATGAGATCCGTCGCGTCGTGCGTCAGGCGCAATTCCCTGCCCGAAGCCAGGTCGGTCACGAACATGTCGCCATCGCGCTCATAGCCGAGCCGGGAGCCGTCGGGCGAGAGTTCGCCGGTCCGGGCACCCTTGGCCGCCAGCTGCAGATTCCTGTTGGCCAGGGTATAGACGTAGAAGTCGGACGTGCCGGAGCGGCGGTACAGCCGGTGGAAGTTGCTCTGGAAGATCAGGTGCTTCGAGTCCTGGGCCCACTGGAAGGAGATGTAGTTGAACGCCGAGTCGGAACCGGGGAAGGTCAGCCCCCTGGCGCTGAACAGGAGCTCGTCCCGGCCACTGGCCGGGTCGAAGCTCCGGATGACCTCACCGCCCGAGTCGGCTCGATCGGTGTACGAGTACCGGTTTCCCCCGTCAATCCACGTCACACCACGCGGGCCTCCACCGCCGGAAAGCTCGCGCCCGGCGGCAAGCGCCTCCTGGCGGCTGCTGAACGTGGATTTCTGCTGGGAAGCGAGGGTGGATGGGTTGAGTGCGGCGGCCAGGGCCAGCCCGGCCAAGATCAGGCGGGAACTCGAATGCATCGGTACCGATCCTCAGTTGAATGGGCCGGGCGTCCCAGCTGTCCGGGGGGCATCAAGACCTGTACGCAGAAGGGGCGCCGACTGTTGCAATCGGCGCCCCCGAGTCTCTGCCCTGCTAGTGCCGGTACTGCGGCGGCAGGGAGTCAGACAAGGTGCGGTAGCGGGCCAGCAGCTGCCGCTGCCGGTTGTCGGGCGGCATATCCTGCCCATGGATGAAAACGCGCTCAGCCCGGGTCATCAACTCCAGCGGATCCCCAGACCAGATGACCAGGTTGGCCTCCCGGCCGACCGCCACAGCCCCGATGTTCGCGTCCGCTCCCCATATCCGGGCTGGCGCAGCGGTGATGGCTTCGATCGCCGCGTCGTATGGCAGGCCGTTCGCGACTGCATTCCCGGCCAGGAACCGGAGGTTCCTGGCGTTGTGCGCGTCGAAGGTGGCAAAGGCGATCACCACACCGGCCTTTCGCAGACGCGCCGCATTCTGGAGGGTCGCGGCCAGGTTGTCATAGCCCGGAATGTCGGTCAGCGGGTTCATGATGACGGGCACCTTCGCGGCGGCAAGGGCATCGCCCACCATCCACCCTTCGGCCGCGCCGGCAATCACCAGGTGCAGCTTGAATTCCCGGGCAAGCGCCAGCGCGTTCAGAATATCGGGCGCCCGCTCCACGACCAGGACCAGCGGAAGCTTGCCCTGCACCACCGGCACCATGGCTTCGAGGTCCAGGCGTGACAGGCTCAGGTCGCGGCGATCCCGGTTCTCATAGGCGGCCGGATTGGCCGCGTAATCCCGCACATCTTCCAGCAGTTCCCGCAGGCGGAGCACCGCGGTACCGCGTGCGCCGCCGGTCCGTTCGGCGGCGGACTCATCCAGCACGCCGAACATGGCGACGGGTGCCCGGTCAATCATGGAGTCCGCCCGGCTGCCGGACAGATGGATAAGCGCGCCCTTGCCGCCGATGATCGAAGCGCGTGCGCCCGGCGCCACAACGGCGCTGGTGACGCCGCCATCGCGCTCGATGGGAATCAGCGTGGATACCGGGTTGAGCCCATACACCACGTCGAACGCCGCGGTGATCCTGTCGTTTGAACTGGCGGCATCGCTGGTCTCGTTCACCGCCTCGATCTCGACCACACCAATGGTCGTGTACGAATTGATCAGCCCTGGCGTCACCACCTTGCCCCGGGCATCGAACACGGTAGCCCCGGCCGGGACCGTGACGCCGGTTCCGACCGCGGCGATCCTGCCATCTCGGACGACGATCGTGGCATTGTCCAGCGTTGTTCCGGTCCCGGTCAGGACGCGACCGCCGGTAATAGCCACGGTCTGCCCGGCCAGCGGCAGCGTGAGGGCGGCAGTCATGCCGCAGGCAAGTGCCATCGTCAGGATTTTCATCGGGTCGCCCCCTGCTGGCCGAGCATGAAGTCGCTGACCGGCTGGCGCGACGGGTCGGAACGATCGTATACCAGCGCGCCATCGAGATACACGCGCTCGGCGTGGGCGTACACGCTGAACGGATCAGCCGACCAGAGCACCACATCGGCGCGCTTGCCCGGCTCCAGGGAACCGACCTCGTTCTCCAGGCCCAGCGCCCTCGCGGGATTGATGGTGATCCACTTGATGGCATCGTCCTCGGTCAGCTGGATGCCGGCCTCGAGCCCGGCCTCCAGCGACTTCGCGGCGTCCTGGTTCATCCGCTGGATGCCATCGGGATCGTCCGTATGCAGAATGGCACAGCCGCCGTCTTCCGCCACCAGGGCGATATTCTGGCGAATGCCGTCGTATGCCTCGAGCTTGAATCCCCACCAGTCGGACCACATGCTGGCGCAGATGCCTTCGCGCTTGAGCAGATCACGGATCTTGTAGGCTTCGACCGCATGATGGAACGAAGCGATGTGGTAGCCGAACTCCTTGGACATGGCGATCATTTCCGCCATCTCGTCGGCGCGGTAGCAGTGATTCTGGATGCGGATCTGTCCGTCCAGCACGCCCATCAGTGTTTCCATGCCCAGATCACGATCGGGCATCTTGGCGGGATCGGAGCCGTCCTCACGCCATTTGTCCCAGCGCCGCTTGTACTCGGTGGCCTTGATCCACGCTTCACGATAGCCCGCCATGTTGCCCATGCGCGTGGAGGGCGCGCGGCCCCGGCTGCCGTACACCCGCTTCGGGTTCTCGCCGCAGGCCATCTTCAGTGCGTAGGGCGCATTGGGATACTTCATGGCCTGGACCGTAGTCGCGGCGATGTTCCGCACCACCACCCCGCGCCCGCCAAAGAGGTTGGCGGACCCGGGCAGGATCTCGATCGTGGTAACGCCGCCTGCCAGCGCCAGCCCGAACTGCGGGTCCTGCGGCCAGACCGAATGTTCAGCCCATACGTCCGAGGTGTTGGGGCTGGTGGCCTCGTTGCCGTCGTCCAGCGACTGGCCACCCGGAGCGGCATACACGCCCAGATGCGAGTGGGTATCAATGATGCCCGGCGTCACCCATTTCCCGGTGGCGTCAACGACTTCGGCGCCGGGCGGGACTGTAATGGACATGCCGACGGCGGCGACCTTGCCATCCTGGAGGAGCACCGACGCACCCTTCAGCGACGGGCCTGCCGCCGTCATGACCGTGGCGCCGCGAATCACTACGCTGTGCGACGGCAGCGGCTTGTAGGTCGAAGGAAACGCCGTGGTGCTGTTGTCAATCCGGCCCCCCTCCTCCGCAGTCCGGTAGATGCCGCCAGGCGAGCTGGCGGCAGCGACGGAATCGGCTGCCTTGACCGGCGCTGGAGTGGTGGCCGGCGGCTGCGAGCACGCAAGGGCGGCCGCGAGGAAACCGGTGAGTACCGCCGCGCTTCCATATTTCATGAGTGGGCGCTTCGCCTGTGGGAGTGGTGTCGGGGGATGACAGAAGCTACGCGCGGCCGCGCCGCCGATCAACCGGCAGGTTGAGACACCAGCTCCAGAAAGTTCTGGAGCAGCGCCTCGCCGGCCACAGTTCCCACCGACTCGGGATGGAATTGAACGCCGAACAGCGGCAGCGTCTGATGGGCAATGGCCATGATTGTCGCGTCAGGCCCGGTTCCTGCCGAGGCGGTCACCACGAACTCGGGTGGAAGGGTGCCTGGCCGAATTACCAGCGAGTGGTACCGCATGACCGTGAGGGGATCGGGCAGTCCGTCAAACACCCCGGTTCCCGCGTGGCTGATGGAGCAGCTCTTGCCGTGCATCAACTCCGGCGCCCTCTCGATTGTGGCTCCGAAGGCGGCCGCGAGGGCCTGGTGCCCAAGACAAACGCCGAGCAGGGGCACCTGGCGGCTGGCCGCAGCACGGGCGAGGTCCAGGGAGATGCCTGCTTCAGCCGGGGTGCACGGCCCCGGTGAGATGACGATGGCATCCGCCCCGATCGACAGCGCCTCCTCCACCGACAAGGCATCGTTGCGGTGCACCACCGGATCGGCCCCCAGGGCACCGAACATCTGCACCAGGTTCCAGGTGAAGCTGTCGTAATTATCGAGAACGAGCAGCTTCACTGTTCTGGAATTTTCGCCCGAAGCAATTCGGCCTTGTCGCGTGCCTCCTGCATCGTGGACTCGATCTGGGTGTGGATTGACTCCGTCAAGGAATCGTTCGTCACGCGCTGGGCCGAATCGGCCGTGCTCATGCGATGCCCCCAGTTCGCCCGGATCTCCTCGAGCTGGGCCTCCGGGGCAAAGAGCGGGAACGAGTCGGACGTCGAGCGGATATGCAGCACGCCGAACTGCGCCAGCTTCCTGGCGGCGGTGTCGCCGGCGCCAAGACAGGTGAAACGGGTCGGGTTGAAATTGTTTCCGCTGTCCGGAAGCATCGCCACGATGCATCGGGCCACGTCCGCGGCGGTCACCGAATCCCGGAGCGAGATGGTCAGGGCGACGGAGGACGGCTTCTGAAGGGTGTCCCGGTAGATTGTGAGTTCGCGGAAGGTGCCCAGCCGGCGCCCACCGAGCTCGAACGGGACAAAGAACAGGGGCGAGGTGATGGGGCCCGAACCCTCGCTCACGTACTCCACACCCCGTTTGACCCGGTGGAACACGGTCCGGACGATCATGCCGACGGCAAAGATCAGGACGGCGCCGAAAACGATTTTGACCCAATAGGAACGCATGCGGCCACCTGGCGAGAGTCCAAATGATGCATCACGAAACGTCGGTTTGGCCCGGAAAGTTTCATCGGGACGGGCCCGGCGCTCGCGCAACGAACGAAGAATAGCGCATAGCTCATTGCCCGCAAATCGCTTAGCCCGTTCAGTGGAACCGATCCCGGAGGGGATGTGATCGAAGTTGAGGGGCTCACCAAGAATTATGGCGAGCGGCTCGCGGTGAACAATCTCTCGTTCACTGTTCAGCCGGGAGAGGTGCTGGGACTGGTGGGGCCAAACGGGGCCGGCAAGACCACCACGCTCCGAAGCCTGGCCGGCATCATTGTCCCGTCATCCGGCCAGATCCGGATCGCCGGGCATGACCTCCGGTCGGACCCGCTCGGCGCCAAGGGGCGGCTCGCCTTTGTCCCGGATGAGCCCCATCTCTTCGACTACCTCACGGTGGGTGAGCACCTCGAATTCGTCGCGCGCCTGTACAACGTGGCCGACGCGGCGGAACGGCGCCTCACCTTGCTCTCCGAACTGGAGCTGCTGGACCGGGTCAATTCCTTCCCTCCCGAGCTGTCGCGCGGCATGAAACAGAAGCTGGCGATCGCGTGCGGCCTGCTGCACGCGCCGGTGGCGCTGATGTTCGACGAGCCACTCACGGGACTGGACCCGATCGGCATCCGGCGAATGAAGGCCACCATCCTCCGGCGCGCGCAGGCCGGCGCGGCGGTGATCCTCAGCTCCCATCTGCTCCACCTGGTCGAGGAGCTCTGCACCCGGGTGCTGGTACTCCGCCGAGGAGAGCTGGTCGCCGCCGGCACCCTGGGCGAGATCATCACTACGCGGCCCGAACTGGCGGGCCGCTCGCTGGAAGATGTGTTCATCGCGCTGGTGGGCGAGACCGGCCCGGCATGAGTCGCGTGGCACTCGGATTTCTCCTGCTGCGCTCGCTGCGGAACCGAACGCTGCAGCAGGCGCGGCGCCTGCGGCAGCCGCGCTATGCGGTGGCCCTGCTGGTGGGGCTGGGATACCTCGCCCTGCTCGCGCGCAACAACTCCAGCCCCCACGTTCCGGTGGGCATGACCACCGACCTCCTGCAACTCGGGATTGCCGGCGGGCTTCTGCTGATGGTGGCATGGACCTGGATTTCAGCCACCCGCAACCAGGTGCTGGCGTACACCGAAGCCGAAGTCATGTTCCTCTTCCCCGCCCCCATTTCCCGTCGCGCGCTGATGCGATACAAGCTCCTGCGCTCGCAGGTGGTGATCCTGCTCAGCACCCTGCTGTGGGTGGCGATTCTCGGCGCCGGGCGGGGCGAGCTCGCCGCCCCACTTCGTGCTGTCGCGCTCTGGTGCCTTTTCACCACCATTTACCTCCACCGGGTGGCGGCGGCGCTGACGCGGTCCTCAGCCATCGAGCATGGGTCGTTCGGCCTTCGCCGCCATCCGGTGCTGCTGGGCGTGCTGGCTGTGGCCATGCTGCTCGGAGTTGGCGCTCTGCTGCAGGCCGGCAGTCGGCTGATGGCATTGCCCACGGCCAGTTCGCCACTGGCGGCCATCAGGGCGGCGCTGAATGCACCGCTCGTGGCGATCCTGCTCGCGCCGTTCCGGCTGGCGGCACATCCTCTTGCCTCCACTTCGGGCAGCGAGTGGATGCGGAGCATGCCGTGGGCGCTGGCGCTGCTGGCGCTGCACTATCTGTGGGTAATCCGGTCTGATCTGGCGTTCGAGGAGGCCGCGGCCGATGCCTCCTTCGCCCGGGCGCGCCAGCTGGCGGCGCGGCGAGCCGGCACCGCGATGCCCAACCCGCAGCGCAAGCACTCGCTCCCGCTGGTGCCCCTGATGCCGCTGGGTCCGCCGGCTCGCGCCATTCTGTGGAAGAATGTGACGATGCTGCTCCGCCGGGCGCGGCTTCGTACCTGGAGCATGGTCACACTGGTGCTGGCGTTCACCCTGATCGTGGCATCGGTGGGGCTGCCCAGCGCCGCCGAAGCGGCCGGCACCATGCTACTGGTCTGGGGTGGATTCTTTTTCGCGCTGGGGCCGCAGTGGATACGCAACGACCTCCGCACCGATCTCGCCCATCTGGAACTGCTGCGAAGCTACCCGGTGGAGCCGGACGCGGTCGTCCGCATGGAGGCTGCCGCGTCGGCGATCCTGCTGTCGCTCTCCCAGCTGACGTTACTGCTGCTCGGCGCGCTGGCCCTCACCCACATATCCTATCCCGCGCTCCCCCGTACCAGCCGCCTGATTCTGGCACTGGCGGCGATCCTGGTGCTGCCGGCGATCAACTTCGTCGGCATGCTGCTGCAGAATGGCGCCGCACTGCTCTTTCCCGGCTGGGTGCGGGTGGGGCTGACACGGGGAGGAGTCGAAACGCTGGGCCAGAGCATGCTCACGGCGCTGGCGTACATGGCGGCGCTGGCAGTTGCCTTGATCGTGCCGGTGATCGGTGCGGTCGGGATCGTGGTCATGCTGCAGACGTGGCTCGGAGCATGGGCCGCGCTTCCCGCGGCTCTCGGAAGTGCGTTGCTTCTGGTGGCCGAAGGCTGGTTGCTTTCGCTCTGGCTCGGCACGGTGTATGAGCGGCTCGATCCGCCAAGCGCCGGCGTGGAATCCGCCTGAAGTCAGCCGCGTGGATGGAACTGCTTGTGAACCGAGCGCAGATACTCCCGGTCAACATGCGTGTAGATCTGGGTGGTGGACAGGTCGGCGTGACCGAGCATCTCCTGTACCGCGCGGAGGTCGGCCCCGCCTTCCAGCAGGTGGGTAGCGAAGCTGTGCCGAAGGGTGTGGGGGGTGACGCGCTTGGTGATGCCGGCTCGTTTGGCTGCCTGCTTGACGACACCCCATGCGCCCACCCGCGACAGGGGCGCCCCCCGCGCGTTGAGCAGTACGCGCCCCTCGCTCTGCCCATGATCGAGCTCGGGACGGAGCTGGTGCAGGTAGACCGACACGATGCCGATGACGGTGCGACCCAGCGGCACCAGGCGCTCCTTGGAGCCTTTGCCGAGTACCCGGACCAGCTGTTCGGTGAGGATGAGGTCGCTGAGCCTGAGGCCGCACAGCTCCGACACCCGGAGCCCGGCGCCATACCCCAGCTCCAGCAGCGCGCGGTCACGCCAGGCCAGTTTGTGATCGGCTGGCGGTGACGCCAGCAGTGTCTCGACTTCCGACACCGAGAGCGTTTCGGGCAGGGTCTGCCACCGCTGCGGACCCTCGAGCCGATCGCTCGGGTCGCTGGTGACGAGCCCTTCGCCCACCAGGAACGCAAAGTATGTCCGGATCGCCGAGATGGCGCGCCGGATGGAGGCCGGACTCAAACCCAGATCCTTGAGCATGAAGATGTGGGCGCGAAGATTGGCGCGGGTCAGCTCGGACGGGCTGCCGGCGCGCTTGGCCAGCGCAAATTCACCAAGCCGCCTCACGTCCCGCGAGTAGGCCTCGACGGTGTTGGGACTGTTACCCGCTTCAAGTGCGAGGTAGTCCCGGAAGCCCTCGACCAGAAAGGCCCGATCGATGCGCTCCCGGAGTTCCGTGCTCATGGCTCTGCCGCCCCGCTGCGCCGTTCGACATCGTTGATCTCCGCCTCGCTCAAGCCCAGTAACGCCGCAGCGTCCCGCAGCAGCCGGGAACGCGATGCCGGCGTCCCCTGGGCGCTGAAGGCCACCGCCCAGAGCTGTTCCACCAGGGCTCGCCGCCGATCGGCTCCGAACTGTGCCAGCAGCCGCCGGCGTACCCCGGTCCATTCGGCCGGATCCGCCGGCAGGCGATCGGCCGGCGGGGAGAGACTCCATCGCGCCCGCAATTCCCCGGTAATCCGCGCCCGCTCGTCCTGCGCCAGAGCGGCATCCGCGTAGGCCACTTCAAGCAGCGCGAGCGCCACGTTGCCCAGCACATCGGGCTCGGCAGGAAACAGCGCGTCGGCAGCGGGCATGGCCCGCCGGAGGGCCTGCCAGAGGCGGCCGCCCTTCCGGCGCTGCCACCAGACCACCACCGCCACGACGCCAATCAAGGCGACAGTAATGATCGCCATGGTCCGGTTGAGCTCGCCGAGGATCGTGCTGATGCGGCTCCACTCCGCGCCGATGGCTGCGCCCACCAGGGCCACCGCACCGTACCAGATGGCCGATGCCGTTGCGATGGGCACCAGTGCCCGGACCACGCCCAGATTGGCGAGCCCCGCGAAGGGCGGCACCACGGCCCGTACGCCGGGCAGGAAGCGCGCGAAGAAGATGCCCAGAACGCCGAACCGCAGATACTCGCGCTCCAGCGCGGCCAGAGCGGCCGGCGAGAGCAGCCGCTGACCGGTGCGCGAGGCAAACAGCCGCCGCCCATACCGGCGGGCCGCAAAATAGACGGCAGCGGCACCTCCGACGTTGGCGATGAGCGTGACGGCATACACCATGGGCAGCGACGTGACACCGCGATGTGTGAGGAAGGCACCAAGCGCCACGGCGGTATCGGCGGGGACAGGAGGCACTACGTTTTCCACCGCCGCGAGCAGGGCCAGTACGCCGTAGACGGCGACTGGTGGCAGTGTGGCGAGCCAGTTCAGCAGCGATTCGAGCAGATCAGCGTGCCTCCACCGTGACGACGGCGATCACGGCCAGTCCCTCGCCCCGCCCGATGAATCCCATGCCCTCGTTGGTCTTGGCCTTGACGCCAACGCTGCCGGCGCCGCTGCCGATGGCCTCGGCCACGGCGGCGGCGATGGCCTGGGCGTGGGCCGCAAGGCGCGGGGCCTCGCACACCACGGTAATGTCGGCCTGACTGGGCCGGAAACCGCGCTGCTGCACCACACTCACCGCCTGCCGTAGCAGCGCCATGGAATCGGCATCCCGCCACTGCGGGTCGGTATCGGGAAAGAGGTCGCCGATGCTTCCGGCGGCAGCCGCACCCAGCAGCGCATCGGTGACGGCGTGCGCGATCGCATCCGCGTCCGAGTGGCCCGCCAGTCCCATGGCGTGCGGGATCCGCTGGCCACCCAGCACCAGCGGGCGCCCCTCCACAAAGCGGTGAGAATCGTAGCCGATTCCCACCCTCATGCGGCGGCCCCGGCCGGCTCCTCGATCAGGGCGTAGTCCTGGCGGCGGCGACGCGGTACGTAGCCGGCGTCGGTGATGAGGCGCTCGATTTCGCGGAGCGTGGTGCGGTAGGTGGTGCCGGCCGCCGACACCACGTTCTCCTCCATCATCAGGCTGCCATAGTCGTTGGCGCCGAAGCGGAGGGCCACCTGCCCCACTTTGTGCCCCATCGTGACCCACGACGACTGAATGTTGGGGATATCCTTGAGCACGATCCGGCTGATCGCCAGTGTGCGCAGGTAGGTAACGGCGTCGGTCTTTTCCATATGTGACATGCCTGGCGTTCCTTCCGGCTGCAGCGGCCAGCAGATGAACGCCGTGAAACCACCAGTGCGCTGCTGGACGCTGCGGACACGGAACAGGTGCTCGATGCGGTCGGCGGCGGTCTCGCCCAGGCCGTACATCATCGTGACCGACGTCTTCATGCCCTGGCGATGGGCTTCCTCCTGCACCCCGAGCCACTCGTCGGTCTGCGCCTTCTTCTTCGCCACGCGCTCGCGGATGCTATCCACCAGGATCTCGCCGCCACCGCCCGGAATGCTGTCGAGCCCGGCCTCGCGCAACCGGGCAATGACCTCGGGCACGGGCATGCGGAACCGCTCACTGAAAAACACCACCTCCGAGGGCGAGAACCCGTGGATATGAATGGGGTGATTGGCCTTGATATAGCGCATCAGGTCGAGATACCACTCGAACGGAATGTACGGATTGTGTCCGCCCTGGAAGAGGATCTGGACGCCCCCGATGGCCTTGCACTCGTCAATCTTGGCCCCGATGGCCTCATAGCTGAGGACGTAGCCCTCGGCGTCCCTGGGGCGGCGATAGAACGCGCAGAACTCGCAGTCCGCCACGCACACGTTGGTGTAGTTGATGTTCCGGTCAATGATGTACGTGACCACCGGCTCCGGATGAAGCCGCCAGCGTTCCGCGTCGGCCAGCCGACCCAGCTCGAGGAGCGGCGCCCGTTCATAGAGGTCGAGATATTCGCGGAACTCCGCGGAATCGCGGTCAACAGTATCCATGGTCATGGTCAGGCAGCCGTGATGAAAGACAACGAGCCATCTGGCACAAGGCCATCCTGCGCCAGCCGGCGGAAAAAGTCGGTGAGGCCGGCGAGGTGCCGGTAGGAGAGGGCGTAATCGAGATCGCCGAGATAGGCCCGGCAGGTTGCTTCCGGCACGCCGGTGCGCTCGGCGGCCTCGTGCGCCAGTGTGTCCAGGTGGGTCAACCCCCACGCCCGGGATTCCAGAAGCCGCGCATGAAGGGCCTGCACGGCTGGAAGCGGCACGGTGCGGCGCGCGGCCCAGACCGCAAACACGAAGGGGAGCCCGGTCCATTCCTTCCAGGCCGCACCAAGATCAGTGAAGCAGGGATATCGCTGCTGGTCGGCCAGGAGCAGGGCCGCATCGCCGATCACCAGCACGGCATCGTGGGGCAGCCCAGCCAAGGTCTCAAGATCGGTCGCCTCGGCACGCGCAGTGGCAAACTGCGGGGTGATGCGCCAGCGATGGCGACAGAGCAGCTGCAACAGCAGCACCGAGGTGCGGCTCGACGCCGTCAGCAGAATGGTGCCGCCGTCGAGCTCCGCCACCGGGCGCTTGCTGAACAGCGCCACGCTATGGACCGGGCCGTCGCAGGTGATCGCCAGGTCCGGCAGCAGATGGTACTGTGCCGCGTTCCGCGCGTACTCCACCGCGGACACGACGCTGACGTCCAGGGCACCGGCCGCGAGCAGGTCATTCAGCTCGCTGGCCGTGCCGCTCACCGTCTCCGCGCCCGCATGCACCAGCCCCCGGTCCATCGCGCCGTAGACCGGATAGCAATTGATCCAGGGAATCCGGCCCAGCTTCATGCGGCGTTGACCACCGGCAGCGAACGAGGCGGGCGTGCAGGCGCCTCGAGGTCGTCGAAATCCTCGCGCAACGATTCATAGAGACTGTTGCGCTCCACCGGCTGCTTGCCGGCGCCGCGAATGAGCTGGACCAGGTCAAAGTAGGCCATGCCGCGCTGGGTGCGGGCTCCGGCGTCATGGTAGATGCGCTCGAACACCACGGTGCCTTCGACGTCGTCACAACCGAAGCTCAGCGCGATCTGCGACAGGAACGGCGTGACCATGGGCCAGTGGGTCTTCATGTGCGGAATGTTGTCCAGCATGAGGCGGCCCACGGCGATGGCCTTGAGGTCTTCGAAGCCGGTCGTGGCGGTGCCCACCCGCTCCAGCTCCTCGCCCAGTTCGTTGTTGTCGGGATGGTACGCCAGCGGGATATAGGTCAGGAACCCGCCGGTCTCATCCTGCAGCTGCCGCAATGCATCGAGATGCTCGACCCGGTCCCGCGCCGTTTCCACATGACCATACAGCATGGTGCAGTTGGTCGGGATGCCGAGCTGGTGGGCCTCCCGGTGCACCCGGATCCACTCCTCGCCGGTGAGCTTGCGCTCGGCGATGGTGGCACGGACTGCCGTGCTGAACACCTCGGCGCCGCCCCCGGGCAGACTGGTGAGGCCCGCCTCCTTCAGCGCCGCCAGCACCTCGCGCGAGGTGCAGCGCTCGATCCGCGCCAGATGCGCGATCTCGACCGCTGTCAGCGCCTTGATGTGCACGTCGGGATGCCGTTCCTTCAGCCCCCGCAGCATGTCGGTGTAGTAGGACAGCCGCAGCTTGGGATGCAACCCGCCCACAATATGGAATTCGCGGGTCGGCGCGCCCCGGGCGCGCTCGGCTTCGTGAAACACTTCTTCGAGCGACCGGGTGTAGTGACCCTCCTCCTTGGGCATCCGCGCAAAGGAGCAGAAGGTGCATGTATTCCGGAGGATGCAGACGTTGGTCGGATTGATGTGCTGATTGGCGGAAAAGAATATCCGGTTGCCGTTGCGCCGCTGGTTGGCAAAATCGGCCATGGTACCGAGGCCCAGAATGTCGTGGGTCTGGAACAGCGTCTCCCCGGCATCCAGGCTGAGGCGTTCACCGGCTTCCACCTGCCGGGCGATAGGCCGGAGCGCCGGGTCTGTAATGCGGGAGAAATCCAGCTCGACGGACATTGAGGCTCCTCGGCGGGCGGCGGACCTGCGTGGTGCAATCTAATCGGACGCGGGACGCGGGACGCGCCGCTACCCCTCGAATCCCTTCACCGCCAGGGTCGCGTTGTGCCCGCCGAAACCGAAGGAATTGCTGAGCGCCACCTTGACGGGCCGCTCACGCATGACGTTGGGGGCCGAGTCGAGATCGCACTCGGGATCGGGGGTGACCTGGTTGATGGTCGGCGGAATGGTGCCATGGATGACCGTGAGCAGTGACACGCAGAATTCCAGCGCTCCCGCCCCGCCCAGCAGGTGGCCGGTCATGGACTTGGTGGAGCCGAACACCAGCTTGCGCGCGTGCTCGCCGAAGACCGCCTTGACCGCACGGGTCTCCGCTACATCACCCATCGGCGTGGAGGTGCCGTGCGCATTGATATAGCCCACATCGGCCGGATTGATGTCGCCGTCCTCGAGGCAATACCTGAGCGCCAGCTGGGCGCCCTCGCCCGACTCCGGTGGCGAGGTGATGTGGAAGGCGTCGCCGCTGGCGCCATAGCCCGCGACTTCTCCCAGGATGGTGGCTCCGCGCGCCTGGGCATGCTCCAGGCTCTCGAGCACCACCACACCACCGCCGTCACCGAGCACAAATCCGTCCCGGTCACAATCAAACGGCCGGCTCGCGGCCGCGGGATCGTCGTTCCGGAAGGACAGCGCCTTCATGTTGGCAAAGGCGGCCACCGTGAGGCCGGTGATGGCCGCTTCCGACCCGCCGGTGACCATGCAGTCGGCCCGGCCCGACTGGATCAGCCGGAACGATTCGCCAATGGCATGGGCCGACGATGCGCAGGCCGACACGGTGGCGAAATTGGGACCGCGGAGCCCATAGCGGATGGACACGAGTCCCGCAGCGATGTCGGGAATGAACATCGGTACGAAGAAGGGAGACACCCGGTCGGGGCCCTTCTCGATGTAAGCCCGGCAGTTCTCCTCGTACGTCTGCATGCCGCCGATGCCGCTGCCGATCACGACGCCGGTGCGATCGGGAGCGGGAAAGCCCCCTTCCAGCCCGGCCTGCGCTACCGCCTGTGCTGCCGCACCCAGCGCAAACTGGGCAAACAGGTCGTAGCGCCGCGATTCCTTGCGGTCAATGTACTGGAGGGGGTCGAAGCCCTTCACCTCGCACGCAAAGCGCACCGACAGCCGGGAGGGATCGAACTTGGTGATGGGCCCAGCGCCGGAGCGCCCTGCCAGGAGGGCGCTCCAGGTGGATTCGGTATCGGTGCCGACAGGGGTCACCAGCCCCATGCCGGTGACGACGACGCGGCGCGCCAACGACCTACTTCCCGATCTTCGAGTGCAGGTAGTTCATGGCGTCGCCGACGGTGCGCATCTTTTCCGCGTCTTCATCGGGGATGTCGATATCGAACTCCTTCTCGAACGCCATGACCAGCTCCACGGTATCCAGGCTGTCGGCGCCGAGGTCCTCCATGAAGCTGGCTTCGGACGTGAGCTTGTCACGTTCGACCCCGAGCTCCTCCACGATGATGTCCTTGACCTTCTCTTCAAGGTTGTCCATGTCGTCCTCGTGTTAGGATTGAGAACCCGCTCAGATCACCATGCCGCCGTCAACGACCAGCACCTGACCCGTGATATAGCCCGCCAGTGACGACGCCAGGAACAGCACGGCGCCCGCCACATCATCCGGGCTGCCCAGCCGACCCAGCGCAATGCTGTCTAATAACGCCTTCCTCGCCTCATCGGGCAAGGCATTCGTCATGTCGGTCGTGATGTAGCCGGGTGCGACGCAATTGGCCGTAATTCCACGGCTGGCGTACTCCCGCGCGACCGACTTGGTAAAGCCGATGAGCCCGGCCTTGCTGGCCGCGTAATTGGCCTGGCCCTTGTTGCCGGTCAGCCCGACCACACTGGTAATGCTGATGATGCGGCCGCGCCGCCGTTTCATCATGCCCTTGATGCAGGCACGGGTGGTGTGGAATGCGCCCTTGAGGTTGGCATCCAGCACCGCATCCCAGTCGTCGTCCGCCAGCCGCAACA
>Ga0070680_100002011_pt1 | contig 14983 bp, 17 predicted proteins | sample KBSC73BmetaG_FD_64672 | JGI IMG/M metagenome (GOLD analysis project Ga0070680, IMG submission 64672) | Corn rhizosphere microbial communities from Kellogg Biological Station, Michigan, USA - KBS C7-3B metaG | ecosystem: Host-associated > Plants > Roots > Rhizosphere | place: USA: Michigan...
GCAGCATCGTGCTCGGTCGCCTCGAGGACGACCGAGCCCACCGTACCTCGGGACGCAATCAGCGCCGCGATCAGAATCCAGAGCATCGTGGAATTCAGATCCACGAACCAGAAAAAGAGATACGTCGCGTAAGCGATCTGCAGTCCGGCGAGAATCGACACGGTCGATGCGTTCAGCCGGCCAGCGCGATAGGCGCGCACCAATGTCGCCCAGATTGCGACCCAAATACCGAGGAACGCGATGGTGCCGAGGAGCCCGGTCGTCGCGAGGATCTCGAGGAATTCGTTATGGGTATGGTCGTAGATGTCGGTGTCGATCCTGTAGATATCAGGATCGAAGTGCGCGCTCCACACCAGGTTGTGATTTTCCAGCCCGTAACCCGTGAGGGGACGATCCTTGAATCCTTCGATCGCCGCCCGCCACTGCATCGTGCGCGATTCGTCGGAGCCGGCGAAGTTGGTGTACGCCGCGCGCCTCAGGACGCTCGGAAGATTGCGCGCAATCGCGCTCTCGGGAAATGACCTGATCACCATTACCGACAGCGCGAGAAGTGTGGCAGCCGACGCGGCGATCGCGGGCACCAGCCACTTTCGCCTGCCTTTGGCGCCGAGCATCGCGAACATGACCCCGCCAATGAGCGCGGCGAGGACGAGACCGAGGATGGTGCTCCGATTCTGCGCGTAAATCAGCGCGAGACCATCGACCGCGGCAGCGCCGAGATAGAGCCAGCGAAACCGCGGGTTGGTCGCTGCCAGGTACGCCGCAATCGCGATCGTCATCAACAGATATGCAGCCAGCAATCCCGAGTTGCCGAGGGTGCCCATGGTCGCCGGAACGGCGGCGTCAGCGCTTCCGGCGGCAGCCAGCTCGGCGTGCTGGCCGATGGCGGTGACCGCGACGAACAGACTGACCGCGAGAGCAGCGTTGAGAATCCACGCCCAGTCTTTGTCCCGCAGGGTTCGCAGCAGCAGGAAGAAGAGAAAGAGGTGGATCCATGCCCATACTCCGCCCATTCGCTCAAAATCGCCGAACAAGCTGTGAGCGCGGGCAGGCGAGAAGATCGCCGACACGGTCACCGCACCAAGAAAGGCGGCCAGCGCCCAGAAGATCGGCTCGTCGCGAAGATCGAGTGACTTTCCGCCCATGGAGACCGCGATTACGAGCGCGGTCACTCCCAGCTCTACGACCACCCGGAAGAAAAGGTTGCGAGGAACCACGTACGGGAAAAAGAAATCGGATGCGACGATCAGCGGAACGAAAAGAGCGGCAATCAACAGAGCCACCACCGCCGATCGCCACGAGAGCCTGGACGCAAAGCGTGTCAGGGCAGCGTGCATCACGCCTGCGCTCCCTCGGCGAGCTGCACCAGCACTTGCGCGTTGAGCTCGTGACCGCCGCTGAAGCGGACGGTGTGGTGAGGCACCTGCAGCTCACGCAGACGTGTTTCCTGTTGTTCGATAACTTCAGCGCGGGCGAAGTGATCGTTGTTGCCGATGACGACGGTTAGCGGCGAGCGCCGGGTGAGACGTGCCGCGGCAGAGGCGTCGAGCTCAGTTGGTAGCATTCCCGCCCAAAGTATGACGCGATCGGGATCGCTTTTCCCCCGCGTGACCCATCGCGTCACTGTAGCAACCCCTTGGGAGAATCCAAACGCGACCAGTCGCACTCGCGCGCGATCCACGACTGAGAATACTTCGTCATGGAGAAGGTCGAGGTATCGTACATAATCGTCGATCTCGGCGTCGCGATCCTCGTAGGTCATCCAGCTTGCCCCGACCGGAACATCGGCGTTGTGCGGTCCAACTCGCGGGGGCTCCAGATAAAATCGCGACAGCGCCTCGGGCGCGACGATCAGCCGGTCGCTCCGCTCCAACGGGAGAAACCGCGCAATGAACCTGCGCGCGAGCTGGGCGTGCCCGTGACAGACAATCCAGACCTCGCTGAGATCGGCGTCGAGCGATCCGAGCATCGCGTACCGCGCCGAGCGCGGCACGCTGATGTGCCGTTCATCGAACGTGCGGCGGGGTTTTTCGGACGCGAGAGGAGTCTGCAATGGTGGCTCGATGTATTGTCGAGTGCGGGCAGCCAGTGACTGGAACATGTCTTGCCCCCCATCAGAATCTACCATTCCGGCCGGAAAATGATTCGCTTCTGCATATTGACGGCCCTGGGCGTCGCTTTTCTCGGGTGCTCGGTGTCCGACGATCAGGAGGTCGCCATGGGCCGCGACGATGCCGCGCAGGTCAACGCGCAGCTCCCGCTAGTTACCGACCCCTCGGTGATTTCATTCGTCCAGACGCTCGGCGAATCCATCGCCAAAAAAACCAGCAGAGCGGACCTGGATTGGCATTTCTACGTCGTGAACAGCGACCAGGTCAATGCCTTTGCCCTGCCCGGCGGTTACGTCTACGTGAACCGCGGCCTGATCGAGGACGCCGAGAGGCTGGATCAGCTCGCCGGCACGCTCGGCCACGAAATCGGGCACGTGGTCGAACGGCACTCGGTGAAGGACATCCAGACGCAGCAGAAGACCAACGTTGGGTTGGCGGTGGTTTGCACGCTCACCAACATCTGCCACAGTGGTCTGGCCCAGGCAGCAGTGCAGGTCGGTGGCACCGCGCTGTTCGCGCGTCATAGTCGGCTCGACGAGCTTCAGGCCGACTCCGAGGCGGTGATCAATGTCACTCGCGCAGGCTACGACCCGCGCGGGATTCCCGAGTTATTCGAGATCCTGCTACATGAGCGAGAATACCAGCCAACCGTTGTCGAAGGTTGGTTCGCTTCGCATCCACTGGAGGAGACCCGCATCCAGCGCGCGCGGAATCTGATTGCGGCGCTGCGGGTCGACCCCAATCAGCAGCTGGTGGTTGACTCGCGCGCGTTCCACGCTTTCAAGGCGCGGGTCGCACAGCTTCCTGCGCCCCCACCTGCACCACCCTCCGGGGCGCGCGGGCCCTAGTCGAGCGCCGCGAAGCGGAAGACGCTATCCGCGATGACTGCGCCCTGCCGGCGCAGCGCGGTTCAGCTCTTGTGACGAAAGGTGATCCGGCCCCTGGTCAGATCGTAGGGCGACACCTCGAGGGTGACGCGATCGCCGGCCAGTACCCGGATGCGGAATCTGCGCATCTTTCCAGCTATCGTCGCGTGCACATCGTGTCCGTTGTTCACCTGAACCCGAAACGTCGCGTCGGGCAGCACTTCAGTCACTGTCCCCTCTAACTCGATTGCTTCCTCTTTTGCCATAAGCCCCCTTCGAATGGATGTGTGCCGCCTGGTGTCCAATCAACCGCCACCTAAAGAAAAGAGCCGCCCCGGCAATGTCCAGAGCGGCTCTTTATTACTACTCAGCAAGCAGCGACTTACGCGCCGAGCTTGGTGACGTTCTCGGCGGCGGGACCCTTCTGGCCCTGCACGACGTCGAACTCGACACGCTCGCCTTCAGCCAACGTCTTGAAGCCGTTGCCATTGATGGCGGAGTGGTGAACGAAGCAATCCTTCTGTCCGTTCTCGGGGGTGATGAAGCCAAAGCCCTTGGCGTCGTTAAACCACTTTACTTTGCCGGTGGTACGCATTGCGGTACATCCTCATTCATTGTGTCGGAGTGCCGTGTTTGCGGTACCTGCCGACTACTGTTTGTTCGCGGCCGATGTGGCCGCCGCTGCAGCCAGAAAACCAAAAAAGACCTGGCGAAACCCCAGGTCCCTGAACAGCAAAACTGGCTCGGTAACGCAAGCTGTGCGTTTCCTGCGATAAACGTAATGCCTCAAGGCTTTACGGTCAATGAACTTGCATTGCTCAGTAGGGCATCATCCGCCGGCTCGGCAAAGCCATCCATTGCTTCACCGTAGGCTTCGATGACGCCCGGTGGTGCCGGCACCGTCACACCCGTCAGCATCGACTTCATCATGAGTGCGTTGGCCACCGCCTTCCCCTTGTAGTGGTTGTTGGTAACCACGTAGACCTCCTGTGTCGACGGGTCGGCAGCGATCTCCCGCGCGCGCTCGACCCACGGCTCGAGCTCGTCTGCCTTGTACAGATAATTGTAGCGTTCCTCGACCCCCGCTTTCTCGCGAAACCAGTCCTTGTAGTTCCTTCCGTGCACCCGGACGTAGCCGATCGTCGAGGTCACGTGCGCCGATGGCTTGATCGAGTCGTGATACAAGGGCTGATCGATGTTGACGAAACCGACCCCCTCCTCGTGCAGCGTCTGGAGGAACTCGGGCGCGAGCCAAGACGAGTGCCGGACCTCCACCACCAGCGGGTACTCGCTGAAGGCGCGCACGACATCGCCCAGCCACTCGCGGTTCTCCTCGTTGCGACGGAAGCTCCACGGAAACTGAAGCAGCACAGCGCCGAGCTTCCCAGCATCCATCATTACATCGAAGCCGTCGCGCACTTGCGCGACTTCCGCTTTCGTCCACGCTTTGCCGCGCTCGTGGGTAAAGCGCTTCCACAACTTCGCCGTGAATCGGAAGTTTTGGAAATCTTCGACCCGGCGGACCCATGATGCCGTCGTCCGGGGGACCGGGGGGCCATAGTAACTGGAGTTGATTTCGACGGTGTCGAAGAATTCGGCGATGTAGCGAAGCTGATCGAATCGCGGGGGCTTCTTTTCGGGATACACCAATCCTTCCCAGTCTTTGTACAACCAGCCCGCGGGGCCGAACCGCACCTTCCCGGCCACGTTCGCGGAGCCTCTGACCCTGGACCTTTGCGACGCCATGCTGACGATGACTTGCGGGTTCAGTGCCAGGATGCGCGCGCCAGTGGTGGCCGGCGATGGTAGCCGCCCGGCCCGTGTATGCGCACATTTTCCGGCGCATGGCTTACGCGTTCCATACCGCTGACGTCTTCACCGATCATCTGCACGGTGGCAATCCGCTCGCCGTCGTCCCCGACGCGCGCGGATTGTCGGATACGCAGATGCAGGCCATCGCGCGTGAGTTCAACTACTCGGAAACCGTCTTTGTCTTTCCGCCTGAAGACAAGGCGAATACCCGACGCGTGCGCATCTTCACGCCGGGTTCCGAGCTGCCCTTCGCCGGACATCCGACCATTGGCTGCGCGCACGTGCTGGCGGAAATCGGCGAGCTCTCACTCGATGGCGCCGAAACGCGCATCGTCCTCGAGGAGGGCGTCGGGCCCGTGTCGGTGGTCATCCGATCGAAGGACGGGAAGCCGACCTTTGCGCAGCTCACCGCAGCGAAGATGCCCGAGATCAACGATCCACCACCACCGCCCGAAACGCTGTGCGAGATCCTGTCACTGGAGCCCAGTCACATCGTCGCCGACGACATGATCGAGCCGGAAGCCGTTTCCTGCGGAGTACCGTTCCTTTTTATCCCGATCAAGAAGCCGGAGATGCTGTCATGGGCGAAGGTCGACATCCCGAAATGGGAGCAATCGTTGCGCGACTACTGGGCGCCCGAGATGTTCGTGTACAGCACTGAAGACTGGACCAACATCTTCGAGGGTGGCCACATCCGCGCGCGGATGTTCGCTCCGGCAATGGGGATCATCGAGGATCCGGCAACTGGTAGCGCCGGTGCGGCGCTCGCGGGCTTCCTCGCACTGAGAGCCGAAACCCGCGACGGAACGTTGCGCTGGATCGTGGATCAGGGTGTCGAGATGGGGCGCCCAAGCCGTCTGGAGCTGGAGGTCGACGTGGAGCGCGGCCAGCTGGCGGCAATCCGCGTTGGCGGCGCATCGGTCTTGGTGAGCTCAGGCACCCTGCATGTCGACGGCGAAGCTTACGCCATCAAGCCCAGTCGCTACTCCAGATAGTGGTATAGCCCGAAGAGCGCCATTCCCGCCCCGCCAATGATGATGATTGTCCCGGCGGTATCACCGACGAGCGCGCCAACGATCATCGCACCGACACCGACCGCCATCAGCGCGACATCCTGGCCGGCGTGACGGCCGATTATTGGAGCCGCAGTAACTGCCGTCGAGCCATCAACCTTCGCGACGTTCGCATGGAAACCTACCGACGCCGCTTGTAGCGTCGGACCGCTCGGCGAGGACTGAGTCGGCTGCTGCGAGGCGGCCGCGGCAGGCAGAATGGCAAGAGCAAAAAAGCCGAGTGCCAGAAAGCGCATTTCGTTCTCCGTGAAGGCTGAAAAATGAGTGAAGCCGCTGCAGCGCGGCTCTGTTTTACGTCGTTCGCAGCGATGTGCGGCAATAAACGTGCACGACAGGGGGAATTGTCAGCAGTTGCCCCCGTCCGACGAAACTCAGCCAGTACCGCGCAAAAACATGGTGACGCGAAGATTTCACGTCACCATTATCGACTGAGCACCCGCGGGCGACTAGCGGTTGTTTCGGCGATCCCTGCCGCGATGTCTTTCAGGAATGTCGATCTGCCCGGAGACATCTGCGTAATCGATGCTGCCGCTGCCCTTCGACTCGACGCGCAGGTCTTTCCCGATCTTGCTGACCTCGATAGTCCCTGATCCGTCGTTCTCGACGACCACCGATCCCCTCACATCTGTGGCAAATATTCCACCCGAGCCGTCCGTCTGGACGGTGAACGAGCCCGTGACGTTCCGCACCTTGATGTCGCCGGATCCGTCCTGAACCGTTACATCGCCACCGACGTTCTCAATCGTGAGATCACCAGAGCCGTCGGTGATGTGCACCGATCCTGACGCGCCGATGACTGAAAGCGATCCCGATCCATCGGCCATTTCCAGCGAGCCGACGTTGAGAATCTTCGCCTCACCGCTCCCATCGCCGATGTCGGCGTTGAGCCCCTGGGGCACCTCGATCACCAGATCGAGCGCGGCCGAATAGTCGTCGCTGTAAAACCCATCATCGTCGGGCATGTCGGCCTTGATAAAGACGACATCGCCGCGCCGCTCCGCGATCAGCCGGATGCGGCTCAGCATCTGTTGTGACGAAGATCGCGCCGTCCCGGTGATCTGGACCTGCCGCAGTCCCGGCTTCCCTTCCACCCGAAGATCCCCGGCCGCCGCCTCTACTTCGACGCTTTTGGCCCCCGACGCATCGACTACAGCATTCCTCGGCGCCGAGTACGGGCTCTGAGCATGCGCCGCCGAGCCAATCAGGAAAGGCGCCGCTGCGAAGGCCGCGCCACGAAATCGTTTCATTCGTTGCTCCGTTCGGGTGTGCAGGGTTAGACAACCCTTCCTTCCCTACGGTTTGAACGGGCGGGTGTTTCAGTCGGGAGGAAACCCGGCGAGGCCGAGCTTCCAGAGTCCGTTGAGCATGTCGGATGCGTAGAGATTCGAGCCTGTGTACTGCACCCCCCACACGTAGACAGGACCAACGTCGCCGAGGCCGTGCCCCAGCTCGCGACCCATCTTGGCCAGATCGCAGCGACCATCGGCGCTTTTGTCGGCGGCGTCGCAACTGGACAGGTCGCCGGTAACATCGATCGCTCTGACACCACCGTTGTAGTACGCGGCGTAGAGAATCCCGCGAGCCTCGTCGACCGAGAAGTTGTGGGTTCCCGCCCCCGGCAGACTGTAAAACGCAACCTCGCGTGGTGCAGCCGGATTGCTCACATCGACGACGTGGATGTCGCCGCTCGCGAAAGAGCCGACTGCACCCGGTCCTTCCTGACCGACGAACACGTAGCGCTTCTCGCCGGTAACCTGATTGTGGAACCACCAGACGTTGTGCGCTTCCCCGCCCCGGGTGACGAGATTCCCGATCGGCAATGGGTTGTCGACCGTGCCCTGGCCGGCGCCGCCGATGTCCCAGAGCTTGATGCCATCATCCCACAACGCTGTAATGAGGATGCCGTCGCGGACGAACACGTCGTGCACGAACGGGTTTCCCATCACCGCAGTGAAAACCTGGGTCGGCACAGCGGGGTTCGACAAATCGACGATAACGAGACGCGCGGGATTGCCGTTCCTCGGGTCCACACACAGGAATGCGTAGAGCTTACCGTTCACCCGCTGGACTTCCGAGGTGTGCACTCCCGGCTCGGTAAGGGGAGTGTTGTATCGCGTAATCAGCTGCGGCTTGAGCGGATCAGCCAGACTGTAGATCATTATCGACCCGACGGAGAATTCGGTCGCGACGATCAGCAGCTGACCATCGTCGCTCGCCTGGATGTCACCGAGGGTGCTGGCGTTCGGGACGATCACCGAATCGACGAGGACCGGAACGTTCCCCGCAACATTCCAGATCTTGATCGCATTGCCAATCGCGGAGCGGTTCCCCCACGTAGTCGTGTAGGCGACGGTGCCGCGCACCCAGAGCTCGCCCGTGAATCGCTCGGCGACAACACCCTGACCGAGGGTCGCCAGCGGCTGCGACTGATGGGGAGGAGTAATGGGTGTGCTCGAGTCGCAGGCAAAGAGCAGCACCGCGCAAGCAATTGGCAGAAAGCCGGACAAACGATCGGTCGGGATCAGGCGCATCTTCGCGGATTGAGGAGTTGAACTGGAGTCGTTGAGGCTACATGTCATGCATGTCCATGCCGTGCATCTGCATGGGCGGAGATTGGGAAGCCGCCACGCCGTAGCGTCCCATGCGCATGTGCGCCATGCCGAATGAAACGCGCGCACCGAGCGAGACACTCCAGATTCGATCGGCGCCATAGAATTGGCGAGGATCGAATCCGGATGGACGCAGCGCTGGTGCGAAGCGGGCGCGCGCCACCTCCGCGAACGGCTCCAGCGATAGCGCCTTGGTCGTTAACAGATCCGCTGCAATTCGAGCTGTGACGATCGTCCAACGCGAGCGGCCCGCGATGCTCAGGTCAGTGGCCGGAACCGGCGTTCTGAATTCGTCGGCGAGCCGGGCCTCGTCCGGCCTGTCGGTTCGCTCGAAGCGCAGCGCACCGTTCACTCGATCGTAGCGCGCCCAGGTTTCGGCGAGCCAGGAGGTAAATGAGAAGCTCCGCGTTGATCCGACATAGTCGTCGGTGCGAGCCCATTCGACGAGCGCATAACCGGAGTGCTGGACGTCCTCGAGGCGCGCAGATGCGCTGCGCTTCCGCTGGTCGGCGCCCTGACCGGTCGGATTCTCCGGTGATTTCACGCGAGCGTAGCTCGCCTGAAATTCACCCTGCGGCCACGGCACGAAGGTGGCTCGTCCCGACCATGAATCCCAGTACCGCTTTCGGTTCGGCGTGTCGCCCGGCCCGGTTGGCTCATCGCCATTGAACGCTCCCGCCTCGAGAATCCAGGGACCGGTCCGTAGCGCGCCGATAGCGACGGCTCGCTCGAGGATCTGCGCCAGGTGGTGGTTGATGGGGTACTTCTCGAATGGCCTTGCCATCGGATCGTCGGTTCCGAACGGGGCGAAGCCCTTCCCCACTGTTAGCGACACTCCATTCGCCGAAGTCCCTCCGAATCGGCGCGCGGCGGTGAGCACCAGCTCGTGCAGGTAGGTGTGTGGATGCCGGCGATCGATGTAGCCTTCGCCTGCGATCCCGGCGTTCAGCTCGCCACGCTTGATCGTTGCGCCCTCGATGTTGAGGGTCGTCTTGAGCGCCAGCGCCTCTCCCCACGGCGCGACGGTGAGCATCATTGCCGGCTGAGTGAGATAGGCCTCGGTAAGATCGCGCCCGCGAATTGCCGGCGATTCCCGCGTCACCACGCCGATCGCCTGGGCGCCCACTTCGATAGCATCGTGCATCACGCCCTGTGCGGTTGCCGAAGCCGGGCCGAGGAGCGTGACGATGATACCTGCGACTGCGATTGAGCAAAACGAGCGAGCGGCGTGCGGCTGGCGCTCGACGATATATGGCCGATGCAAATTCAGGCTAGCCGTTGAGAGTGCGGCGATGTAGACTTTTCGCAATATCGCACCGGGAACCGCGCCATGCGTCATCGAGCAGTGATCGCCACGTTGGGCCTCGCCATCGCCCTGCCATTCTCCGCAGCGCACGCCCAGCAGACAGCTTCAGCTTCACCGGCCGCCCCGGCCGGGCCCGCGGTCAACGATGTCGCGCCCGATTTCAGTCTGACCGGCGCCGACAAATACGGGCTGCTCAAGACTCCGGTAAAACTCTCCGACTTCCGTGGCCGAACGGTCGTCCTCGCATTTTTCTTCCAGGCGCGGACCAAGGGCTGAACCATCCAAATGGAGGCGTACCGTGATCAGTACGCCACGCTCTTCAACAACGGAAGAAACGTCGTCGTCATCGGAATAAGTGTCGATGCCGACACGACCCTTGCATCGTGGGCGCGCGAAGAGGACTTCCCCGTGCTGTTCGCCTCCGACCCCGGCGGAAAAGTCGGCCAGCTGTACGGGGCGTTCGACGCCAAGAACAAGCTCGACAACCGCTCGCTGTTCGTGGTTCGTCCCGACGGGCGCATCGCGTATCTGACGCACTCGTTCAAGGTTCTCACGCCGTCGGCGTACACGGATCTTGCCGCGGTGGTCGACAGCCTGGCGCCGCCGCCCAAAGCGGAGTCGACGAACTAGAGCGCTTTCCTGAGCGCCGCCTCGAGGTTCTGCTTGCCGCCGAGTCCGGTGTAGACGACCCGGCCGGTCTTATCAAGGACCACCACATAGGAAGTTGCCGGCGCATCGAACGCGCCGGCGGCTTTGCCCTCGACATCGTAGAAAGTGTCATGCGGCAACGGGTGGGCAGCGAGCCAGCGTCGCACTTTCTCCGGCGACTGATTGATCGCGACTGCGATCGCCATGAACTTCACCCTGCTCCCGTACTTCCTCTCCGCGTCGAGCAGAGTGGGCATCAGCTCCTTGCAGTTCGGGCACCATGTCGCCCAGAACTCGATCAGCACCGGCGTCTTGCCGAAGTAATTGGCGAGGTTGACGGTTTTTCCATCGAGTGCCTGGACTGTAACGGCCGGCGCGGTGGATCCGACGTCGATGCCGAGGTCCTGCGCCATCGCCGGGGTTGCCGCATAAGCGGCCGCGAGAATGCTGAGTGCGAAAAGTTTCTTCATCGGCTGTCGATCGGGCGTTGGAGAGGACTCCTCAGATGAGAAGAAGTCCCATCTGCACAAGGTAATACTCCGCAACGGCCAACATGATCAATGCGAAGAATCGCTTCACCCAGACCATCCAGTTGCCGGCTTTCGGGAGACGAGCGACGCTGCCGCTGAACAGACCGACGACTACCAGCAGCGTACACATCCCAAGCGAGAACACGAACAGGTAGATGAACCCAAGCACCCCGCTTTTGGTGGAGCTGACCCAGGTCAGCACTGCCGCCATAACGGGAGCCGAGCACGGCGCCGCCACCAGCCCCGACGCGGCGCCCATCACGAAGACTCCGCCCAGAGTTCCGCCGTCGCCCGCCGCCGCCGCGCGCGTCAACAGCCAGCTCGGCACCCGCACCGGAATCGCATCGAGCATCGCCAATGCCGCGATGATCAACAGATTCGCCATCGCGAAGTAGAGCCATGGGTTGGTGCTCACCGAGCCGAACAGAGTGCCGGTGAGACCGGCGAACAATCCGAGCGCCGCGTAAGCGAGCGCGAGGCCGAGCACGTAGGTGAAGGTGAGGGCGATCGTTCTGGACCGCGGCCGCGGTGCGTTACCGACTGCCGTGCCGCCGACGATCGCCGCCGTGATCGGAATCATCGGATAGATGCACGGCGCAAGACTCGTCAGCACTCCCGCAATGAACAGCAGCGGCAACGCCGTGATCGGATTCGACGAGAGCTGACCCGAGATATGTGAGAAGTCCAAGTTCTGTTCGCGGAAGGGAGAATCTGCAACTGAAGAATACCAGCTGGGAGCTGCGAGCGGAGCGGCTGGCAGCGCCCACAGCTACTAGCTGGTAGTCTTCAGTTGTACTCGCCCTACTTTCTGGTGAGCAGCTCCTCGAACAAATCGATCGCGCGCGGATCGTTCGATTGGCCGAGCCAGAAGAGCGCCTTCTTCCTGATCTCGGGGTCCTTGTTGGTGCGCGCGATCGAGATCAGCGCCGGTACTCCCTGATCGGGCGGGCGTTGGGACAGCGCGAACACCGCCTTCTCCCTGATGTCGCGATCGACCTCGTTATCCACCACGATGTCTTTCAGATTCGCCGTCGCCGCTTCTCCGGCCGCCTGGCCGGTCCAGAATACAGCTTGGTTGCGGGTACCGCGCGGGAGATTTGTATTGCGCGCGATCTTGATCAGCGAAGGCCAGATGTCGACGCTATCGGCAAGTGTCGAGGGAAGGATTGCCTTCTCGCCCATACTCCCGCGCTCGGTCTGTGCCAGTGAAACCAGATACTCGGCTGCCTCCCGCGCCGGGACCATGCCGAGGTCGGTGATATCCGATCCGGCCGGTCGCCAACGCCCGCCGACGTAAAAGCGCAGATCGCTGATCTCGCCGTTGCGGCGGTCAATCACGACGCGCGCCGGTCCGGTGCTGCATTCGCTATCCCACTCCACATCCCGGGAGGTGTTCCAGCCGTTGCCCCACGTCGTCCGGCCGCGGCCGTTGTTGCTGCCGATCGAGTTGCCGCTGCCGCAGAGATCCGGGCGCGCGGCGAAGCTCATTCTTACCGATCCATTGCTGACGCGAGCGACTCTGCTCGCGATGCTCTGAGCCGGCACGGCTGCGGCCGTCACCGTCAGAGCGGCGAGGACGGCGGTGACCGTCCTCGCGCGCGACATCATTGGTTGTTTTGTCATCGGTTGATCAGGTCCATGAGAAACTGTTGCACGCGTGGATCGCGGGACTGGCCGAGCCAGAAGATCGCTTTCTTGCGCATCTCCGCGTCCTTGTCGCTCTTGGCGATGTCGAACAGCTTGTCCATCGCTCCCTTGTCGCTCTGGCGCTGCGACAGCGCGAAGATGATCGCGTCCTTGAGCTCGGCATCGCCAATCCGGTCGTAGAGGCCCGACAGCGCGGAAATCGCGACGCCGGACTGCCCTGCCCAGAACAGCGCCTTCTTGCGCAACTCGATGTCCTCCTTCGGATCGACGGCGACGTCCATCAGCCATTCCTGATTCCCTCTCTGCTGCGAAAGCGAGAACAAGACTTTCTCACGCAGATCGGTATTCTTGATTTTGCCGAAGAGGTCGCGCAGGAAGGCGGTGTTCTCTCCGCCGCGCTGGCCGAGCCAGAAGATCGCTTTGTCACGCAGGTCCTCGTTCTCGCTCTCACGCAGCGCGAAGTCGCGCAGAATCTGCTGCGCTCTGGGGTCGCTCTGCTGGGAGAGCGCGAAGAGCGCCTTCTCCTTGATGTTCTGGTCGGCGTTGCCCTGCAGGATGCTCTCGAGAAGCGGCGTCGAGCCCGGTACCTGCGACAGCCAGAATACCGCCTGCTCGCGCACCTCCTGATCGGGATCGTTGCGGGCAACGTTCATCAGAAGGTTCGCGGTCTCCGGCGTGTTCTTCTGCGACAGCAGGAACACCGCCTTCCGGCGCAATCCCGCCGAGCACGCATCCCGCTTGGCGAGCACCTGCTTCAGGATCGGCACGGCACGCTCGGCGTCCATGTTGAGGAGCGCCTGGAGCGCCATGATGCGCTCATCGTTCTCATCATCCGCGTCGGGACAGCTGCGACCGCTCGGAATGGTGGCGGTCTGGCCGTTGGTGACATTGGTGTCGCCGGCTGCTGTCCTGCCGATCGACGCCGCGCAGGATTCGTCGCCGCGTTTCGCCAGCTCACCGCACACTCTCGTCAGGAGCTGGGCGCCGTCGTTCTTCGCCAGATCCGGGTATTTCTGCTTCAGTTGATTGAGTCTTGCACGCGCGGTGTTGAGATCATCGTCGCCGCCGCTGCGATAGAGCGAATACGCCTCGTAATAGAGCGCCTGACCCGCGTACGCCGACTGTGGGTACCGCTCGGGGATGCGATGAAAGATCTCCGCCGCCCGCTTGTAGTCGCCGCGCGACATTGCCTCGCGCGCCAGCTTGTACAGCGAATCGGCCGGGTCGCCTTTCGCCCAGGGTGCCGGTGGAAGCTGCTCTGCCTGCCGGTCTAAATCAGCGAACCCGGCGCCGAGCTGAAGATGTGTCGCCGCCGAAAGCGCGGCCGCACTCGAAGTGTACGATTGATGGCTGGCCGGAGTGTTCCCCACTCCGAATCCAACCGATGAAAAAATTGCTGCTGCGGTGAGTAGTGTGCGCATTGTCATTGAAGGGTTCCTCAGCTGCCGCGCTGCGCGCCCGCGGGGATCGCGGTGCGCAGCCTCGTCAGTACGTGCTCCTGCTGTAACGTCTTTTCAATCAGCTCACGATCCTGCGGCGCCGTACCGGGCGATTGCTGTACGATCTGAACCAGTACCAGCTCCAGATCTTCCAGCAGCGGACGGCGGTGCGGGTCGTTGCCTACGGGTGAGTCGAGCAGCAGCCGGGTGTTCGTCAGGAGCTGGCGCGCCCACGCTCCGAGCTGAGCATCCATTTGCTGGTCTGCAGGGTTGCGCGCCCTGAACGACGTCAGGAGCGCTTCTGCTTCACTGAGATACCGCACCGTCGTCAGCTGATACGCCGACGTCGGGGCGGGAGAATCCGGACCACCGGTCGTCGCGACGCGATTCTCGCCACCGTGGGTCAGGGGAGATCCGCCCGGACCACGCTGCGAGCCGCTACGCTCGGCAGCCGTTCGAGGGTGATCGACCTGGGCAGCGCTTCCCGAGACAGCGGTGTGCTGGCTCGACGAGCCTGCATCGGGCGTCCCGGCAGTCGCGACCTGTTCCGGCGCGGCGACAATGACCGGACCGATCGTCCGGGTTCCGGCAGCAATCTGCGGTGCCGGTGCCGCTGTCCAGCGCCCTATTCCGACTCCAGTGGCGACGAGCAGCATCGCTGCCGCCGCGGCGCCGAGCCACACCCTGGCTCCGAATCTCCGCGCTGATACCCCCGACAACCCCAGTCCACCGCCGTAGACGACGCGCGGACCGGAAGTGCGCTGGGCCTGGATCGCGTTCCACATCTCGTCGCGCGGCACCCGCGCCGGCGGAGCATTGTAGCTCTGCGCCGACTGCTTCAGGAATTTCTCGAAATTTTCTTCAGTCATGACACCCACTCCGGTGCAAAATCCGCCAGCGCGACGCGCAGCTTGCTGCGGGCCTGGAAGAGATGAGACTTCG
>Ga0070680_100002014_pt1 | contig 14976 bp, 9 predicted proteins | sample KBSC73BmetaG_FD_64672 | JGI IMG/M metagenome (GOLD analysis project Ga0070680, IMG submission 64672) | Corn rhizosphere microbial communities from Kellogg Biological Station, Michigan, USA - KBS C7-3B metaG | ecosystem: Host-associated > Plants > Roots > Rhizosphere | place: USA: Michigan...
AATTCTTCAGTTTTTGGGGGCTTTTGCAGCCCTCGCGACAGTGTCGGCGCTGGCGGTCCCGGGGGTCGCCCACGCCCAATTGCATGGTGGTCCGGATTGGGACAGCGGCGCCCGCAGCCCCTCGCCGTCGCCGTTGCCCAGCATCACGTCGAGCAACCAGAACGCCACGCTCGACCAGCTCAACAAGATCCTGCGGGCCTCGCAGCTCTCGCCGACCGATCGCACCTTCTATCTCAGCGTGCGCGCCTTCCTGCTGAGCCGGCTCGGCCGTGAGGCCGACAGCCAGAAGGACATCGCCGAGATGGACAAGGTCGCGCCCAAGACCTGGCCGATCATGTTGTGGAGCACGATGCCCGGACTGGCCGGCGGCGGCGACCGCGCGGCGGCGCTACGCACCCTGGACCATGGTCTCGCGCGCAAGCCCAACGATGCGTGGCTGCTCGTGGCGCAGGCCCAGGTACTGATGCAGATCGCCGATTTTTCGAAAGCCACGGGCACGCTCGACACCGCGGTCGCCAGCGCCACCGGGCCGCTCGACCGGCGGATGGCGGTGTTCTACCGCGGCCACGCCAATTTCAACCTCGGCAACTACCCGCAGGCGGCGGAGGACTTCACCACCTCGCTGGATGGCCTGACCACCGCCAAGGCGCGGATGAGCGGCGATCTCTGGCGCTACGCGGCGCAAGTCCACACCAGGCAGGACGCCCGCGCGACCCTGAACAAGGATCTCGGCAACGAGAACCTCTACGAATGGCCAGGTCCGATCGCCAAGTTCCTGCTCGGCAAGATGCCGGCGGGTGAACTCGAGGTCGCGGCCGAGTCCGACGAGACCGCCAAGAAGACCAACGGCAAGTGCTCGGCGGCGTTCTTCGTCGGCATGGATGCCGTGCGGCGCGGCGACAAGCAGCGCGCGCGCGAGCAGCTCCAGCTCGCCCAGGCGCGCTGCCCGACCGTATCGCAATACAATTGGGCGGCCTCGAGCGAGCTCAAGCGGCTCTAGGCGGCGTCAGCCGGCCAGCGCCAGCGGCGAGACGAAGCGGGCGATCTCCGAGACGACGTGCAGCGGCTGCTGAAGGTGCGGGCTGTGGCCGCAGCCCGGGATCAGCCGGGTCTCGCAATAGCCGCCGACCTTGCCGGCGATGATGCCGAGCTGCAGCTCGCTGCCGTAGTCGTCGTCCTCGCCCTGGATCGCCTGCACCGGCACCTCGACGCCGGGCAGCCGGCCGTTGGCGTCCATCGGCTCGAAGCCCGGCGCCACCCAGGCGTCGGACCACAGGCGGAACGCACGGTCGACATTGTCGCCGTGATACTTCAGCAGGCGCTGGCGCAGGTCGCCCGACGCGAAGGCCTCGCGCGCGCGATGGATGGCGGCGATGCAGACCGGCTCGTTGATCGCGTGCGCGGCGATCGTCACCACCGCGCGCAGCGGCGCGGGATCGGCGGCGGCATAGTTGAGCGCGATCGTGCCGCCGTCGCTGTGGCCGACCAGCACGCAATCCTCGACCCCCGCCGCCGCCAGCAGCCGCGGCAGCACGACGTCGGCCTCGATCTCCATGTAGGCGAGGCCGGGCTCGGCCGGCCACGGGCTCGACCGGCCGTAGCCCGTGCGGTCGTAGACGATGCCGGAGCAGGCGGTGGCGTCGCAAAGCCTCTGCGGGAAGTCGCGCCACATCTCGATGCAGCCCAAGCCCTCGTGCAGGAAGATCAGCGTCGTGCGTTCGAGGCCGTCGTTGCGGGTGGGCACGAGCCGGCGCAGCCGCAAGCTGCGGTCGCCGAGGTCGATGAACTCGTCCTTGTGGGTCACCCTTCAGGTGTAGCCGGGCGCTGTCGCCGTGAGAAGGTGCCAATCGCGGCCGGCAGGATGGTGAGGAACAGGAACGGCGCCAGTAACATGCCGCCCACGATCACGATGGCGAGCGGGCGCTGGACCTGGCTGCCGATCGCCGTCGAGAAGGCGGCGGGCAGCAGGCCGACGCAGGCCGCCACGCAGGTCATCAGGACGGGCCGCATCTGCTGCTCGCAGGTGAGCGCCAGCGCCGGCTCGCGCTCGAGGCCGGAGGCGACCAGGCGGTTGAAGCAGCCGACGACCATGATGCCGTTCATCGCCGCGATGCCGAACAGCGCCACGAAGCCGATGGCGGCCGAGATGCTGAACGGCATGCCGGCGAGCGTGAGCGACAGGATGCCGCCGGTCAGCGCCATCGGGATGGCGCTCGCCGCCAGCAGCGTATCCGTGAGCGTGCCGAAGCTCACGTAGAGCAGCAGGAAGATGAGCGCGATCGCCACCGGCACGGCGATGGCCAGGCGGTCGATGGCATTCTGGAAGTTCTCGAAGTCGCCGGCCCATTCGAGGCGATAGCCGCTCGGCAGGACGACGTCGTGGGCGACTTTCTCCTGGGCCTCGAGCACGGCGCCACCGAGGTCGCGGCCGCGCACCGAGAACTTCACCGGCACGAAGCGCTCCTGCTGCTCGCGGTAGATGTAGAAGGCGCCCGCGGCCAGGCCGATGTTGGCGACCTCGCCCAACGGCACCTGGACGATGCCGCCGGCGGGGTTCTGCGCGCCGATGGTCAGGTGACGCAGCGACTCCATGTTCTGGCGAAACTGCGGCGCCAGCCGGACCAGCATCGGGAAGTGGCGGTCGCTGCCGTTCTCGTAGAGATCGCCCGCCGCCTGGCCGCCGACGGCGGCCTGGATGGTGGCGTTGATGTCGCCCGGCGACAGGCCGTAGCGGGCGGCACGATCGCGGTCGATGTCGATGCGGATCGTCGGCTGCCCCACCAGCGGCGGCACGGCGACGTCCTTGATGCCGCTCACTTTCTCGAGGACGTTGCGGACCTCGATCGAGAGCTTGTGCAGGCGGTCGAGGTCCGGCCCGATGATCTTGATGGCGTTCTCCGCGTCGATGCCGGACGCCGCCTCCTGCACGTTGTCCTGGATGTATTGCGAGAAGGCGTAGTTCACGCCGGGGACGGCCTTGCGCAGCGCGTCGGCCATCTGCGAGATCAGCGTTTCCTTGTCGAGGCCCTTGCGCCATTTGTCGGCCGGCTTCAGCGGCACGAAGAACTCGCCGTTGGAGAAGCCGTCGGGATCGGTGCCGTCGTCGGGCCGCCCGTTCTGCGAGACCACGGTCTCGACCTCGGGGAAGCTCTTGACCACGCCGCGCATCTTGTTGACGTAGATGTTGGCTTCCTCGAGCGACACCGAGGCCGGCATCGTCGCCCGCATCCAGATGTTGCCCTCCTCGAGCTTGGGCAGGAACTCGAGGCCGACGGTGCTGCCCGCCATGACGGTGACCGCCGCGAGGACGCCGCCGGCGGCGAGCGCCCAGCGCCGGCGACCGAGGATTACGGCGATCAGCCGCCGATAGCTCCGCCGCAGGACACGCACGACGATCGTCTCGACCTCGGAGACCTTCTCCGGCAGCAGCAGGGCGGCGAGTGCCGGCGAGACGGTGAAGGTGGCGAGCAGGCCGCCCGACAGGGCGTAGGCGTAGGTCTTGGCCATCGGCCCGAAGATGTGACCCTCGACGCCCGACAGGGTGAACAGCGGCAGGAAACCCGCGATGATGATGGTGGCGGCGAAGAAGATCGCCTTCGTCACTTCGCCGGCCGCCAGGTAGATGACGCCGATCTTGCCGACGAGATCCTTCGGCGGATCGAGGGCGGAGGGCCGGTGGCCGGCGCTGCGCTCGGCGAGATGGCGGAAGATGTTCTCGACCATGATCACGGTGGCGTCGACGATGATGCCGAAGTCGATGGCGCCCATCGACAGCAGGTTGGCCGACTCGCCGCTCAGCACCAGGATCAGCACCGCGAACAGCAGCGCGAAGGGAATGGTCGCCGACACGATCAGCGCGCTGCGCAGGTCGCCCAGGAACATCCACTGGATCAGGAAGATGAGCCCGACGCCCATCAGCATGTTGTGCAGCACCGTGTGCGTGGTCACGTCGACCAGCACCCGGCGGTCGTAGATGCGCTCGATGTGCACGCCGGGCGGCAGCAGGTCCGAGCGGTTGATGCGCGCGACCTCGCGCTCCACGGCGCTGAGCGTCGGCAGGGTCTGGGCGCCGCGCCGCATCAGCACGATGCCCTGGATGATGTCGTCGTTGCCGTCCTGGCCCGCGATGCCGAGCCGCGGCTCGAAGCCGACCTCGACCGTGGCGATGTCCTCGACCAGGACCGGCGCGCCGTTGCGCACCGTCAGCATGGTGTGGCGGATGTCGTGCATCGAGCGGATCTGGCCGACCGAGCGCACGACGGCCGACTGCGGCCCGAGGTTCACCGTGTTGGCGCCGATGTTGATGTTGGCGCCGTTCAGGCTGTCGAGCACCTGCTTCAGGGTGAGGCCGTAAGCCTGCAGCCGGTCGAAGTCGACCGTGATGTCGTAGGTCTTGAGCTTGCCGCCCCAGCCGGTGACGTCGATCACGCCGGGGATCGACTTGAAGCGCCGCTCGAGCACCCAGTCCTGCAGGGTCTTGAGGTCGGCCACCGAATAGCCCGGCGGTCCGGTGAGGCGATAGCGGTAGATCTCGCCGATCGGACTGGTGGCCGAGAGCGTGGGCTGCGCGCCGTTGGGCAGCGCGCCGAGCTGGCTCAGCCGGTTGATGACGAGCTGCGAGGCCTGCTGGTAGTTCACGTCGTATGTGAACTGGACCTTGACGTCGGAGAGGCCGACCAGCGAGATCGTGCGGATCGACGTGACGTACGGCAGCCCCGACATCTGCACTTCGATCGGGATCGTGATGTAGCGCTCGAGCTCTTCGGATGACTGGCCGGGATTTTGGGTGACGATCTCGACCAGCGGCGGCACCGGGTCGGGATAGGCCTCGATGTTCAGCTTCTTGTAAGCGAACAGGCCACCGGCAATCAGCGCAACGCTGAGAATGATGACCAGAACACGCTGTCTTAGTGCAGCTCCAACCAGTGCCTGCATCGCCGCCCTTTCCCGGCGCAACTAACACATACTTCGTGCAGCCAAACTAGCATTGCGTTTGCACTATCTCTGCGAAGCAACAGTCTTTTCCGGCGGTGTCCGCGGTGCCGGCGGCCGGCACCGCAGCCGGTTGGCGTCGATCGCGGCGGTGTCGCGATTCCACCAGCCGCCGCCCAGCGCCTGGAACAGCGCGGCGGTGTCCATGTACCGGTTGGTCTGCGCCTGCACGCGCGCGAGCAGCGCCTGCTGGTAGAGCAGCTCGGCGCTCAACACGAAGACGTAGGTCGTGTCGCCGAGATCGAGTCGGCGACGGGCGATGTCGAGGCTGGTCGTGGCGGCGCGCTCGGCAGTCACGGTCGCCTGGAGCGCGATCGCGTCGTACTCCAGCGCGCGCAAGGTGTCGGCGACGTTGCGGAACGCCAGCAGCACCGTCGAGCGATACTGCGCGTCGGCCTGGTCGAGGCCGGCATAGGCCGCTTTCTTCTTGGCCGCGAGCTGGCCGCCGTCGATCACGGTCTGCAGCACGTTGATGCCGACCGTCGTGGCGATCAGGCCAGGCCCGAAAAGCGAGCCCAGGGTCAGGGCCGCGCTCGAGACGCCGGCGTTGAGGGTGATCTGCGGCAACTGGTTGGCGGCGGCGACGCCCACGAGGGCGCTGGCGGCATGGACGTTGGCTTCGGCCGCGCGCACGTCGGGCCGCTGCTCGACCAGCTTCGACGGCAGGCTGAGCGGCAGCTCGTGCGGCAACACGAGGTCGTCGAGGTTGAAGCGCTCGGCCAGCGCCTGGCTCGGCAACCTGCCCGACAGGGTGGCCAGCAGGTTGCGCTGCTGGGCGAGCGCCTTCTGCAGCGGCGGCAAGGTCGCTTCGACTTGCGCGAGGGCCGCCTGCTGGGTGGCGACGTCGCCGCCGGGGATCGCGCCGAGGCCGGACTGGCGCTGCAGGATGTTGAGCGTGTCGCGCTGGGCGGCGATGATGCGCTGCACGGCGGCGATCTGCGCGCGCAGCGAGGCTTCGGTGAGTGCCGCCGTGACCACGTTGGAGGCGAGCGTCAGATAGGCCGCCTCGAGCTGGAAGCACTGCTGCTCGGCCACCGCGTCGAGCGATTCGACCTGGCGCCGGATGCCGCCGAAGGCATCGAGCGTGTAACTGACCGTCACGCCTGCGGTGTAGAGGCTGTAGTTCTGCGCGTTGTCCGCGGTCGGCGACTGCAGGCTGGCCGGATTCTGGTTCTGCGACGCCCCGGCGGCGAGGCCGACGGTGGGAAAGAGCGCGCCGCGCTGGGCGCGGGCGTTGGCCTGGGCGACGCGCAGTGCGGCCTCGGCCGCCTGGATGTCGGGATTGGCCGTGAGCGCGTGCTCGATCAGGCCATTGAGCGGCCGCGACTGGAACACCTGCCACCACTGGCCCGGGATATCGAGGTTGCGCACGATGGTCTGCGCCTCGCCGCCCGGGATGCCGGCGGCGACGAAGTCCGTCGGCGGCGAGTCCGGCAAATAGGCGTCGGTCTTGGGCGGGTCGGGCCGCTTGAAATCGGGACCGACGGCGCAGCCGCCCAGCAGGGTGCCGAGTGCCGCCGCGAGCGCGGCGGCACGGCGCGGGAAGGATCGCGTCATCGTGGCGCCTCCGCGGCACCGGCCGCCACGGCGGGCTCCGGCGCGGTCGCGTGCGACCGGCGGTGGGAGAACACGCCGATCGCCGCCGGCAGCACGGTCAGGAACAGGAAGGGCGCCAGCAGGGTGCCGCCGACCACGACGATGGCGAGCGGGCGCTGGACCTGGCTGCCGATCGCGCTCGAGAAGGCGGCGGGCAGCAGGCCCACGCAGGCGGCGGTGCAGGTCATCAGCACCGGCCGCATCTGCAGCGCGCAGGTCTCGCTGAGCGCCGCGGCAGCCGGTCGGCCGGCGTCGATCAGGCGGTTGTAGCAGGACAGCACCATGATGCCGTTCATGGCCGCGATGCCGAACAGGGCCACGAAGCCGATGGCGGCGGAGATGCTGAACGGCATGCCGGTGATGAACAGCGCAAACACCCCGCCGGTCAATGCCATCGGGATGGCGCTGCCGGCCAGCAGCGTGTCGCGCAAGGAGCCGAAGCTCACGTAGAGCAGCAGCAGGATCAGCGATATGGCGATCGGCACGGCGATCTCGAGGCGCTGCAGGGCGCTCTTGAGGTTGCCGAACTCGCCGACCCATTCGATGCGGTAGCCGCCCGGGATCTTGACGTTCTCGGCGACCTTCTGTTGCGCCTCGAGCACGGCGCTGCCGAGGTCGCGGCCGCGCACCGAGAATTTCACCGGCACATAGCGCGTCTGCTGCTCGCGGTAGATGTAGAACGCGCCCGACACGATCTGAACGGTGGCGACCTCCGACAGCGGGACCTGCGTGACCGTGCCGCCGTCGCCCTGCATGCCGATCGGGATGCGGCGGATCGCCTCGAGGTTCTCGCGATAGCGCGGCGCCAGGCGGACGATCATCGGGAAGTGGCGGTCGCTGCCGTTCTCGTAGAGGTCGCCCGCCGCCTGGCCGCCGATCGCGGCCTGCACCGTGGCGTTGATGTCGCCGGGCGCCAGGCCGTAGCGCGCGGCCTTGGCGCGGTCGATGTCGATGCGGATGGTCGGCTGGCCGAGCGAGGCCGAGACGGCGAGATCCTCGATGCCGGGGACGGTGGCGATCGCGTTCTTGATGTCGTCGGCCACCCTGGCGAGCGTCTCGAGGTCGTTGCCGAAGACCTTGACCGAGTTCTCGCCCTTCACGCCCGAGGCCGCCTCCTGGACGTTGTCCTGGATGTACTGGGAGAAGGTGAACTCGACGCCGGGAAAGGCCTTGTTCAGCGCGTCGCTCATCTCGGCGATCAGTGCGTCCTTGTCGACGCCCTGGCGCCAGCGCTCGGCCGGCTTCAGCGGCACGAAGAACTCGGCGTTGAAGAAGCCGGTCGAGTCGGTGCCGTCGTCGGGCCGTCCGTGCTGGGAGATCACGGTCTCGGTCTCGGGGAAGCCCTTGAGAAGCTTGCGCATGCGGTTGGCGTAGTCGTTGCCGGCCTCGAGCGAGATCGACGCCGGCATCGTGGCGCGGATCCACATGTTGCCTTCCTCGAGCTTGGGCAGGAACTCGAGCCCGATCGTGCTGCCGGCCGCGATCGCCAGCGCCAGCGTCGCGACCCCGGCGAGCAGCGTGGCGTGGCGGCGCGCCAGGACGAGATCGCGCACGCGGGTGTAGAAGGCGCGCAGCGCGCGCACCGCACGGGTCTCGGCGTGCGAGACCTTCTCCGGCAACAGCAGCGCCGCCAGCGCGGGCGACACGGTGAAGGTGGCGAGCAGCCCGCCGGACAGGGCATAGGCGTAGGTCCGGGCCATCGGTCCGAAGATGTGGCCCTCGACGCCCGACAGGGTGAACAGCGGCAGGAAGCCCGCGATGATGATGGTGGCGGCGAAGAAGATCGCCTGCGTCACCTCGGTCGAGGCGTGGAAGATCAGCGCGGCCTTGCCGGCCAGGCCGTCGGGCGTCGGCCGCGTCGTGCGCATCCGCGTGCCGTGGCTGGCCTCGGCGAGGTGACGGAAGATGTTCTCGACCATGATCACGGTGGCGTCGACGATGATGCCGAAGTCGATGGCGCCCATCGACAGCAGGTTGGCCGACTCGCCGTTCAGCACCAGGATCAGCACCGCGAACAGCAGCGCGAAGGGAATGGTCGCCGACACGATCAGCGCGCTGCGCAGGTCGCCCAGGAACAGCCACTGGATCAGGAAGATGAGCACGACGCCCATCAGCATGTTGTGCAGCACCGTGTGGGTGGTGATGTTGACCAGCGCGCTGCGGTCGTAGATTCGCTCGATGTGCACGCCGGGCGGCAGGACGCCCGAGGAGTTGATCTTGTCGACCTCGGCCAGCACGCCCTGGAGGGTCGGCATCGTCTCCGCGCCGCGCCGCATCAGCACGATGCCTTGGACGATGTCGTTGTCGTCGTTCTGGCCGGCGATCCCCAGCCGCGGCTGGTTGCCGACCGACACGGTGGCGATGTCGGACACCAGCACCGGCGTGCCGTTGCGCGCCGACACCAGCGTGTTGCGGATGTCGTCCATCGAGCGGATCTGGCCGACCGAACGGACGATCGCCGACTGCGAGCCGATGTTCACCGTGTTGGCGCCGATGTTGATGTTGGCGTTGTTCAGCGCATCGAGTGCCTGCTTCAGGGTCAGTCCGTAGGCCAGCAGGCGGTCGAGGTCGATGGTGATGTCGAAGGTCTTGGTCTTGCCGCCCCAGCCGGTGACGTCGATCACGCCGGGCACCGCCTTGAAGCGGCGCTCGAGCACCCAATCCTCGATCGTCTTGAGGTCGGTGACGGAATAGCCGGGCGGGCCGACGACGCGGTAGCGGAATATCTCGCCGATCGGGCTGGTCGGCGACAGCACCGGCTGTACGCCGTTCGGCAGGCTGCCGATCTGGCTCAGCCGGTTGATGACGTACTGCGAGGCCTGCTGGTAGGTGGTGTCGTAGGTGAACTGCACCTTGACGTCGCTGAGGCCGAACAACGAGATCGTGCGCACCGCCTGGACGTAGGGAATGCCGGCCATCTGGATCTCGATCGGGATCGTGATGTAGCGCTCGATCTCCTCGGCCGACTGGCCGGGGTTCTGGGTGATGATGTCGACCAGCGGCGGTACCGGGTCGGGATAGGCCTCGATGTTGAGCGTCCTGTAGGCGAACAGGCCGCCCACCATCAGCACGACGCCGAGGATGATCACCAGGATGCGCTGCTTGAGCGCGGTGGCGACGATGGCATGCATGACGGGATCTCGGGGGCCGGCGGCGGCGCGTCAGTCGCGCGCGGCGGCGCGGTCGATGAACAGGGTGCCGCTGGCCACGACCGTCTCGCCGACCTCGAGGCCCTTGCGGACCTCGACCATGCCGTTGACGGTGTCGCCGACCTCGATCGGGCGCGTCACCACGACCTTCTGGTCGGGCCGGGCGACCCACACGCGGGCCTGCGCGCCTTCGTAGATCACCGCGTCGGCCGGCACGGCGGCCCTCTGCCGGGCCACGCCGGAGATGATGCGGAAGGTCGCGAACATCTCGGGCAGCAGTTCACGCCCGGGGTTGGCGATCTCGGCGCGCACCGGCAGGCGCCGCGTCGCGGGATCGAGCGCCGGCGCCACGTAGGCGAGCGTGGCCTTGAACGTGCGGTTCGGATAGGCCAGCACCGAGACCTCGACCGGCTGGCCGACCTTCATGCGCGGCGCGTCCGATTCGCGGACGTTGGCGATCAGCCATACCGTGTCGAGGTTGCCGACCGTGAACACCGGGTCGGAGGCGCCGACGTTGATGTACTGGCCGAGGCCGACCTTGCGCTGGATGACGGTGCCGCCGATCGGCGCGGTCACGATGGTCTCGGCGCCGATCTGGTCGCTCTTCTCGAGACGGTCGATCTCGGCGTCGGAACGGCCGAGGATGCGCAGGCGGTTGCGCACGGCGCCCAGCGCGATCTCGGCGGAGCGCATGTCGCCCTGCGCGGATACCAGATCGGACTGCGCCTGTTCGAGGTCCTTCAGCGCGCCGCCGCGGATGGCGAGCAGCTCGCGCTGGCGTGCTTCGATGGTCTTGGCGAGCGCCAGCCTGGACTTCGCCTTCTCGACGCCGGCGACCGCGGTCACCAGGTCGTTCTGGCCCTGCACGAATTCGCTGGCCTCGATGGCGAACAGCGGCGCGCCGGCTGCGACCTTGTCGCCGGGCTTGGCGATCAGGCGGCTGACCCGGCCGGAGTAGGGCGAGAAGACCGGCGTGGTCGTGTCCTCGTTGACGGCGATCTTGCCGTCGGTCGCGCGCTCGTCGCGGAACGCGACCTCGCGCACCGGCACGAGCTTCAGGCTGCCCCACTGCGTCTCCGACGGACGGAAAGCGCCGTCGGCTTCGGAGACCACCTTGTCGGCACGCGCCACGGCGTTGCTCGGCCCGCCGTTGAGCACCCAGAAGCCGACGCCGATCACGGCCACGAGCACCGCGCCCGCGACCAGCAGGCGATGATGCCGGAGGCGCTTCATCAACGAAGGGTTGGAGTCGATGGTCATGGGACCGCGTTGGGGCAGGGTAAAGCGCAGGTGCGCGAGGACCCCAAGCTAGGCCTTTCCTATTACATCAACCTGACGGGGCGGTTTCGCAGGCGGCGTGTTAGGCTCGGCCGCTTAGTTCGAACTCCGGCATGGGCGCCCACCAATGCGAGTGCTGATCGTCGAGGACAATCCAGAGCTGGTGTCTCTGCTGATCAAGGGGCTCGGCAAGGGCGGGCTTTCCGCCGATTCCGTCGGTACGGTCGGCGATGCGCTGCATGTGCTCGCGACGATGAAATATGCCGCGATCGTGCTCGATCTCGGCTTGCCGGACGAAGACGGCCTCATCCTGCTGCGGGACATTCGCCGGCGCGGCGATTCGACGCCAGTGCTGGTGCTGACCGCGCGCGACGGCGTCACCGATCGGGTGACCGGCCTGCGCGAGGGCGCCGACGACTATCTGCCCAAGCCGTTTGCGATGGAGGAGCTGGTCGCGCGCCTGCAGGCGCTGTTGCGCCGCCCCGGCAACCTGCTCGGCCGGCTGCTCACCTTCGGCAACGTCTCGCTCGACACCGACGGACGACAGGTCTTCGTCGCCGGCACGCCGCGCGCGTTCCCCGCGCGCGAGACGGCGGTGCTCGAGATCCTGCTGCGGCGCGGCGGCAACGTCGCACCCAAGCGGCTGTTCGAGGACCACCTGTTCGGCCTGTCGGGCGACGTCGGCTCGAACGCGGTCGAGGTCTACGTCCATCGCCTGCGCAAGATGCTGGGCGACGCCGGCGCCACGGTGAAGATCCACACGGTGCGCGGCGTGGGCTATCTGATGGCCGAGGAAAAGGCCACCGGGTGATGGTCCGCTTCCGCTCCATCATCACCCGCATGGTGGCGCTGCATGTCCTGGCGATCGGAGTCACGTCGATCCTGATGCCGCTGGCGCTCTACTGGCTGCTCAACGAAGCCGCCAACAACCTGCATCGCGACGCGCTGCGCAGCCAGGCCTACACGATCGGCAGCTTCCTGCGGCCGCAGCCCGACGGCCGGCTGCTGCTCGACATCCCGCCCGAGGTGCGGCCGCTCTACTCCGGCGGCTACGGACTCTACGCCTATGCCGTGCTCGACACCGACAACAAGGTGCTGTTCTCCTCGCGCCTCGACGGCGGCGCGCTGTTCACGCCCGACGAGCAGTCGATGCGCGACTGGTACATCCGCCGCGGCACCAGCGGCGCGGTGTTGTTCGGCGTCAGCGTCCCGCGCCCGGTGGGCGAGCACGTCTACTGGATCCAGGTCGGCCAGGACCTGGCGCATCGCGACGTCATCATCGACGACGTCGTGGCGTCGTTCTTCCCGCGCGTGGCATGGATCACTTTTCCGATCCTGCTGCTGCTGCTGGCCTTCGACATCCTGATCTTCCGCCGCGCGCTCGACCCGGTGCGCGAGGCGTCGATGACGGCGGCGGCGATCGGCCCGCAGCGCACCGAACTGCGCCTGCCCGAGCAGGCGATGCCGGTCGAGATCGCGCCGCTGGTCCACGCCGTCAACCAGGCGCTCGACCGCCTCGAGACCGGCTTCCGGGCGCAACGCGACTTCACCGCCGACATGGCGCACGAGCTGCGCACGCCGCTGGCCATCGTGCGCGCGCGCGTCGATTCTCTCGAGGGCGGCCCGGTGCGCGACGCGCTGCGCGCCGATCTCGTCAACATGACGCGCACCGTCAACCAGGTGCTCGACATCGCAGAGCTCGAGGGCTTCATCGTCGCCACCGACGCGCGGGCCGACCTCCACGAAGTGTGCGCTGATGCCGTGGGCTTCATGGCGCCGTTCGCCGTCGAGATGTCGAAGACCATCGCGCTCACCGGCGTGTCCGGACCGGTCTGGGTGCATGGCCATGCCGAGGCGCTGTTCCGCGCCGTGCGCAACCTGATCGAGAACGCGATCCGTCATACGCCGGTGGACGCGTCGATCGAGGTCGAGGTGGCGGCCGACGGCGTGGTGCGCGTGAGCGACGACGGACCGGGCATCCCGGAAGCCGACCGCGAGCGCATCTTCCGCCGCTTCTGGCGGCGCGACCGCGCCAAGGGCGACAGCCGCGGCCTGGGACTGGCCATCGTCGCCCGCGTGGCCGAGGCGCACGACGGCAGCGTCTCCGTCGACAACGCCGCCGGCGGCGGCGCGGTGTTCACGCTCAGGCTGCGGCCGGCATCTTCTTCGGCACCGGCGGCGTGAAGCGGTAGGCGGCACCCAGGCGGTTCCAGGCGTTGATGTTGGCGACGGCGACGGAGAGCCACATGAGCTCGCTCTCGCTGAAGTGCGCGCGCGCCCTTGTGTGGACTTCGTCCGATACCGTCCCGCCCGGCAGGCGCGCCAGCGCCTCGGCCCAGGCCAGCGCCGCGCCCTCCTTGTCGGAGAACACGCCGGCCTCTTCCCACGCGGCGACCAGGTCGATCTTTTCGGCCGCGATGCCGAGCCGGCGCGCGACATTGAGATGGATCTGCAGGCAGAAGGCGCATTTGTTGATCTGGGACACCCTGAGCTTCGCCAGTTCGACGATCGACTTGTCGAGGCCGGACTCGTCGACTGCCTTGCCCATGGCGAGCAGGGCGGCATGGGCGGCCGGGGCGGCCTTGGCGAAAGCATCGTAGGTGAGGCGAGGGTCGGACATCGTGGGCTCCTCGAGGATATTCGAGTTCTGATATGTGGGCGGAGTGCTTTGCTTGGCAAGGCGGGAGGCCGCGTCTACGCTCCGGCAAAACACGAGGAAACTTATGCCCGGGCATTACGATACTCTGGAGACGCGGGCCCCCGCCGAGCGCGAGAAGGCGCTGATGCAGGCCCTGCCGCAGCAGGTCGCCCATGCCAAGGCCAATGCGCCGTTCTTCGCCGGGTGGCTGAAGGACGTCGATCCCGCGGCCGTCACCTCGCGTGCGGCGCTGGCGAAGCTGCCGGTGCTGCGCAAGTCGATGCTGGGCGAGGTCCAGAAGAAGGATCCGCCGATGGGCGGCCTCATCACCCTGCCGATCGGCAAGGCGCGCCATGTCTTCATGTCGCCCGGCCCGATCTTCGAGATCGATACCGACGAGCCGGATTACTTCCGCGGCGCGCGCGCGATGTTCGCCGCCGGCTTCCGGCCGGGTGACGTGGTCTACAACACCTTCTCCTATCACCTGACGCCGGCCGGCCTGATGATGGAGTCGGCGCTGCGCGCGCTGGGCTGCGCCATCGTGCCGGGTGGCGTCGGCAACACCGAGCTGCAGCTCGACGCCATCGCCGCGATCCGGCCCAAGGGCTATGTCGGCACGCCGTCGTTCCTCAAGATCCTCATCGACAAGGCCGGGGAGCTGGGCAAGGACATCTCTTCGCTGAAGCACGCCTTCGTCGGCGCCGAGGCGCTGCCGCCGTCGCTGCGCCAGATGTTCGTCGCCGCCGGCATGAGCTGCCAGCAGAGCTACGGCACGGCCGACGTCGGCACGATCGCCTACGAATCGGAGACGATCGAGGGCATGACGGTCGACGAGGGCGTGATCGTCGAGATCGTGCGGCCCGGCACCGGCGATCCCGTGCCCGACGGCGACGTGGGCGAGGTCGTCGTGACGACGTTCAACCGCGCCTATCCGCTGATCCGCTTCGGGACCGGCGACATGTCGGCGGTGCTGGCGGGCCCGAGCCGCTGCGGCCGCACCAACATGCGCATCAAGGGGTGGATGGGCCGCGCCGACCAGCGCACCAAGGTGCGCGGCATGTTCGTCGATCCCGAGCAGATCGCCGAGATCGCGCGCAAGCATCCCGGCCTCGGCCGCCTGCGCCTGGTCATCGACTGGGTGAACCAGGCCGACACGATGACCCTCAAGGCCGAGACGGCGCAGCCCTCGCCCGATCTCGAGAAGGCGTTGGAGGGCACCATCCGCACCGTGTGCAAGGTCGGCGGCAAGGTGGCCTTCGCCGCCCCCGGCACGCTGGCCAACGACGGCAAGGTGATCGACGACGTCCGGAAATACACCTGATG
>Ga0070680_100002015_pt1 | contig 14970 bp, 16 predicted proteins | sample KBSC73BmetaG_FD_64672 | JGI IMG/M metagenome (GOLD analysis project Ga0070680, IMG submission 64672) | Corn rhizosphere microbial communities from Kellogg Biological Station, Michigan, USA - KBS C7-3B metaG | ecosystem: Host-associated > Plants > Roots > Rhizosphere | place: USA: Michigan...
TCCTCGCCGTTCAGCTTCGGATTCTTGAAGTCGGCCTGCGGGATGTTGTCGCGGACGTCCTCGGGCGCCTGTGAACGCAGCGCGCCCATCAGCTGCGGCAGCCCGTTCTCGGACCACATCCCAACACGGCTCACGTGCTCCACGCCGGCGGCGATGTACGCGTCGCCCTCCCCGGCCATCACGGCGTGCGCGGCGATGCGGATCGCCTGAAGGGAAGAGGCGCAGTAGCGGTGCACCGTGGTCCCGGTCACCGTGTCGGGCAGGCGCGAGAGGAGCACGATGATGCGCCCGATGTTGTACGACTGCTCGCCCTGCGGCAGCCCGCAGCCGCAGATCAGATCCTCGATCGAGCCCGGGTCGACCTCCGGGTGGCGCTCGAGCAGCTGGTCGACGACGTAGGCGCCCAGGTCATCGGGACGGATCGAGGTGAGCGAACCCTTGAAAGCGCGTCCGATGGGGGAGCGCACGGCATCGACGATCACTGCTTCTGGCATCTGCGGAGGCCTCCTGAGACGATCTACTGCGGGGAAAGAGAGTGATAAATACTACGGTACACCGCTCGCTGAGAGCACCAGTTTGCGGTTCGGCGAAGCCTCCTGGAGCTGCCAGGCCTCCGCCACCCGCTCGAGCGGCATGACCTCGTAGTCCACGGTCAGCTCGCCCGCGGCGGCATGCCGGACCATGCGTAGGTAGGCGTCGTTTCGCACCTCCGCCGGGGCGGCGAAGTTGGTATGGCCGAGGATCGAGAGCAGCTTGGCGCGGATCCAACCGGACTCGAGCGTGGCCTCCTTGCCGGCCGACTGGCCGAGCTGCACCACCCGCCCGCCGAAGCTCGTGGCCTTTACGGCGGCGGCGCCCGGCTCGCCCCACACGGGGTCGATCACCAGGTCGAGCTGCCCGTCGCACGCCTCGAGGAACTCGGCCGCGAGGTCGTCGTGCTCGCCGAGCCTGACCGTCGCGTCGGCGCCGAGTTGCGCCGCTCGCTCCAGGCCCTTCTCGCTGCGGCCTGCCGCCACCACCCGGCCGGCGCCCAGCAGCTTGGCTGCCTGCACGGCGATCACGCCAACCGCGCCACTCGCGCCCAGCACGAGCACGGTCTCGCCCTCGCGCAGGTCGCCGCGCCATTCGAGGGCAAGCCAGGCCGCCAGGCCCGCAACGCCAAAGCAGGCGGCCAGAGCGTCATCCACCTGGGCGTCGATCTGGACCGCGTTGTCGTCGCCCACCAGCGCACGCTCGGCCAGGAAGCCGAGGCCGGACGCATATACACGCGTGCCCTCGGCGAAAGAGTCGGACTCGAGCACGCGGCCCACGGCCTCGCGTCCGGCCGTGAACGGCGTCTCCGGAGACCCGCCCGGGTAGCGCCCGGCTGCCGTGGAGATGTCGATCGGGTTGATGGGCGCCGCGGTCACCTCGATCAGTGTCTGGCCGCCGCCGCGCGCGGGCTCCGCGACATCCTTCAGGACCGGCAGCGAGCCGATCGCCTCTACTACCGCGGCCCTCATTTCGGCGGCATCCGCAGCGCGCCGTCCAGGCGGATCGTCTCGCCGTTGAGCATGCCGTTCTCGGCGATGTGGCAGGCGAGCTGCGCGTACTCCTCCGGCCGGCCCAGGCGCGGCGGGAACGGGATCGACTCCCCGAGCGCCTGCCGGTTCTCCTCCGGAAGCGCCGCGAGCAGCGGCGTGTCGAAGATGCCGGGAGCGATAGTGCACACGCGGATCCCGAGCCGCGAGAGGTCGCGCGCGGCAGGCAACGTCATGCCCACCACGCCGCCCTTCGACGCCGAGTAGGCCGCCTGGCCGATCTGGCCGTCGAAGGCCGCGATCGACGCGGTCATCACCACGGCGCCGCGCTCGCCGCCGTCATCCGGTTCGCCGGCGGCCATCGCCGCCGCGCAGTGGCGCAGCACGTTGAAGGTTCCGATCAGGTTCACGCGGATCACGGTCTCGAAGGGCTGTAGCTGCGCGGGCCCGTTGCGGGTGACCGTGCGCTCCGCCCAACCAATGCCCGCGCACGACGCCGCGAAACGCAAGCCGCCGAACGCCTCCACCGTGGCGGACACCGCGGCCTCCACGTCCGGCTCGCTGGTCACGTCGGCCTTGTAGGAGATCGTGTCGCCGCCCAGCTCCTCGGCCAGCGCGCTGGCCCGATCGCCGTCCAGGTCCACGATCGCCACGCGGGCGCCGCGCTCGGCCAGCAGCCGCGCTGTGGCCGCACCCAGCCCCGAGGCTCCGCCGGCCACGAGCGCTGGTGTGCCGTTCAGCTCCATCCGGGGCGGAAGTTATCGGGTGAGCGAGAGCTTCAGCGTGCCGGGCCGGCCAGCGTAAGCCCGAACAGCCCGTCGCTGAAGAACGCCTCGAGCTCCATGCCCGCGCCGCGCAGCTCCTCCTCGAGACGCTCGCGCGTGAACTTGGTGCTCACCTCGGTGCGGATCTCCTCGCCGTCGGCGAGCACGACGTCCAGGTCCGCCGCCTCGATCCGCACCCGCTGCTCGCCGTGCGCGCGCAGGCGCATCTCGATCCAGGAGTCCGTCTCGTTCCAGAACGCCACGTGCTCGAACGAGCCGACGTCGAAGTCCGCGCCCAGCTCGCGGTTGATCGCGTCCAGCATGTTGAGGTTGAACCGGGCGGTCACGCCACGCGCGTCGTTGTAGGCGGCCTCGAGCGTGGCCACGTCCTTCACCAGGTCGGTGCCGAGCACGAGCCAGCCGTCGTCGCCCATCAGCGCCCGCAGCTCCCGCATGAACGCGGCGCGGGTGTCCGGGTAGAAGTTGCCGATCGTGCCGCCGAGGAACGCCACCAGGCGGCGGCGCCCGTCAGGCACGTGCTCCAGGTGCTGCTCGAAGTCGCCCACCACGCCGTGCACAGTCAGCCCGGGGTACATCTCCACGAGCTCCTCGGCGCAGCGCTCCACCACCAGCTCGGACACGTCCATCGGGAGGTAGCGCTCGAGCGTCCCGGCGCCCGCCATTGCGAACAGCAGCGCGCGTGTCTTCGATGCCGTTCCCGACCCGAGCTCGAGCAGCTCGCGCGCGCCGGTCAGCTCCACGATCACCGGGGCGCGGCGATTCAAGAGCGCCCGCTCGCAGCGCGTGGGGTAGTACTCCTCGAGCGACGTGATCTCGTCGAACAGCTCGGACCCGCGGTCGTCGTAGAAGTACTTGGGCGGCAGTTGCTTGAGGCCGCGGCGCGTGAGCCCGGCCCGCACGTCCGCCGCCATCGACTCGAGCGACGACCCGCTCAGGTAGCAGTCGATCGTCACGTCGGCCACCGACATCATGCGGCGCACCTGAAGCCGGAGAAGATCTGGCGCCGCTGCGGGTAGTCCCAGTTGCGGAAGCTCGCGCGCGCCACGCTCGGGCGCGTGGCCCACGAACCGCCGCGCAGCACCTTGTAGCCGTCGCCGAAAAAGATCTCCGAATACTCGCGGTAGGGGAACGACTCAAAGCCGGGATACGCGGCGAACTCGCTGTCGGTCCATTCCCAGGCGTCGCCCACCATGCCCAGGGCGCCGTAGGGCGAGACGCCCGCCGGGTATGCCCCCACCCGAGCCGGCGCGAACCCGATGTGGTCCAGGTTGGCGTGGCGCGCGCCCGGCTCCTCCTCGCCCCAGGGATAGGTGCGCTGCTCCCCGGCCGCCTCGTCCCACGACGCCGCCTTCTCCCATTCGGCCTCCGTGGGCAGGCGCTTGCCAAGCGAGCGCGCGTATGCGTCCGCCTCGTACCAGGACACGTGCATCACCGGTTCGTCGGGAACGAGCGGTGCGGTGCGATCGAAGTGACGCGCTTGGCCATCGGCGGTCCAGTAGTGCGGAAGCTCGACGCCCTCCGCCTCTCGCCAGGCCCAGCCGTCTTCCGACCACCACTCGCGGCGCGAATAACCCCCGCGGTCGACGAAGTCCATGTAGTCGGCATTTGTGACCGGCAGGCGGTCTAGCTCGAAGCTGTCCAGCCGGGCCTCGTGACGCGGCTGCTCGTTGTCGTAGGCGAAGCCCGCGGGGTCGAGGCCGAGGAGGCACCCGCCGCCCTCTACCCGCACCATGTCGGGACCGCGCAGCCCAGGCGGCGGCGCGGGCAGTGGCGGCCGCGTGGGGGAGAACACACCGGGCATCGCGAGCATCAGCGTCTGAAGCATCGTCTCGTTGTGCTGATGCTCGTGCTGGACGAGCATGTCCCAGACGAATCCGTTGGCCGTCAGCCGTTCGCCGCTCGCCGACAGGTCTGAGCGCTCCAGCACCTCCAGCGCGCGCTCGCGCACCGCCGTCATGTACTCAAGTGCCTCCGCGTGCTTCAGGAACGCCAGGTCGCCGCGATCGGCGCGCGGCGTGAGGGTCGCGTCGTACACGTCCGCCAGGTCGGCGCGCAGCGGCTCCAGACCGCCCGCCTGCTGGCACAGCCACAGGTCCTCGAACGCGGCGATGTGCCCGAGATCCCACACCAGCGGGCTGAGGAGCGTGCTGTGGACGCGCTCGATGTCGTCCACCGAAAGCCCCTCCACGAGCCATAGCGTCCGCGATCGGGCCTCCGCGAGCTTGCCCGCAAGGTGCTCCTTGAGCAGGCCCTCGGCCCCTCCGGGGGGCGCTGTTTGCGTTGTCCGGGGACGCACAGCGGGGTCGTAAAACAGAGTAGGGAAGTCGGGACTTGGAGTTGGAGTCCCGTCAACCCCTTGCTTCGTTACAAGACGCTTCGCGGATCAGGATCCTGCCCGGACGCCTGCGCGGCGCCCGGGCAGGAGTCCCGCCGCTACTCGGTTACGCGCTCGATCAGGAACGCCACGCGCACGTGCGCGCGCCACTCGTCGAGGTTCTCGCCGCGCAGGCCCGTCGACACGACGTCCACCGCCTTGATGTTGCGGAGCGTCTGCTTCGCGTCGTTCAGGGCGGCCTGCACGGCCGCGTCGGAACTCTCGCTCGAACTGCCCACCAGCTCGATGATCTTCACGACGGCCATGGCTCTCCTCTCGTAGCAGTGCCGCTGTCCGGCTCACCCTATCCCCACCTGAGGTAGGGTCGCGCTGCGTGGGGTTTCCCTCTCCTCTGCTCCTGGATCGGCCCATCCCGGCGAGGGTGCTGCTCGGTCTGGTCGTGCCCTCGGCCTATGGCTTTCTGACGGGCATCGCGCTCGACAAGTCGAAGGGCCTGTACATCGCGCTGATCGTCCTGGCGGCGATCGGCGGCGTGCTCGCCGGCTTCGAGATGTACGGCTCGGGGCAGGGCGCGCTGCGCGGTCTGGTCGGCGGCACGCTCTTCGGCGGCTTCGTCCTCATCGGGCACGCGGTGGTGAGCGGCGACGCGACGGTCAAGTTGCCCGACCCCGAGATCGTCTATCTCGCCTTCACGATCATCCCCGGCATCGCGCTCGGCGCCTGGGGCGGGCGCCTGCGCTACGAGGTCGAGGAGCGCAGCGAGTCCCCGCCGTTCGATCTCAAGCGCATCGGGATCGGCGAGTTCATCGGCTTCGCGGGCTCCGGGATCCTGTTCCTGTCCCTGTTCCTGCCCTGGTTCAGCACTAGCTGCAGCTCGCCCGGCCAGCCGCGCGGCTGCAATCCCAACTCCACCCTCCACGGCGCGGTGGGCGACTTCAACGCCTGGCAGACGTTCGCCAAGCTCGACATCCTGCTCACGCTTGCGTGCATCGCGCCGTTCGTGCTCGCCTGGATCGTGATCCGCGGCCATGCGCTCACCTGGCGTCCCGGCGAGGTGACGATGATCGTGGGCATGGTGGCCGCCCTCCTGATCCTGCTGAACGGCATCATCCTGGGCAAGCCGGGCAGCGATCCGGTCGACATCTCGCTGGGGATCGGTTGGTTCGTGGGGCTGGTGGGTGCGCTCGGGATATTGACCGGAGGTCTGCTGCGCCAGGCCGTCGGCGGGCGTACGAGAAAGCCGCCGGGGGTAATCTGACCCCTCGGCATGACCCACAGCACCCAAATCACCGAAGACCCCATGGCCGCAGGGCGGCCGGACCGCAACCTCGCGCTGGAGCTCGTGCGAGTGACCGAGGCCGCCGCCTTGGCCGCCGCCCGCTGGGTGGGAATGGGGGAGAAGGAGTCTGCCGACCAGGCCGCCGTGGACGCCATGCGGCTGGTGCTCGACACCGTGCGCATGGACGGCGTCGTGGTGATCGGCGAGGGCGAGAAGGACGAGGCCCCCATGCTCTACAACGGCGAGCAGATCGGCGACGGCTCGCCGCCGGCGGTCGACATCGCGGTCGACCCGCTGGAGGGCACGCGGCTCACCGCGCTCGGCTACCCGAGCGCGCTCGCCGTGATCGCCATGTCCGAGCGCGGCACGATGTTCGACCCGGGCCCGTGCGTCTATATGGAGAAGATGGCCGGCTCCGAGGAGATCGCGGACCTGCTCGACCTCGACCGCCCGCTGCCGGAGACCCTCAAGCTGATCGCCGACCGCAAGCAGTGCGACATCCGTGACGTGATGGTCGTGATGCTCGATCGCGAGCGCCACGAGGACGCCGTCAAGGAGATCCGCGGCGCCGGCGCGCGCATTCGCTTCATCACGGACGGCGACGTGAGCGCCGCGCTGCTCGCCGTGAGCGAGCGCACGCCGGTCGACCTGCTGTGGGGAATTGGCGGCACGCCCGAGGGCGTGATCTCAGCCGCAGCGATCAAGTGCATCGGCGGGCAGATCGTGGGCCGCCTGTGGCCACGCAACGACGAGGAGCGCCAGGCGGCGATCGACGCGGGCTACGACCTGAACGAGACGCTCGACCGCGACCGGCTCGTGGCCGGCAACGACGTGTTCTTCGCCGCCACCGGCGTCACCGACGGCGACGTGCTCCAGGGCGTGCGCTACTCGGGCTCGCGCGGCGCGACCACGGAGTCGCTCGTGATGCGCTCACGGAGCGGGACAGTGCGGAGAGTTCATGCGACGCATGACCGCGCGAAGCTCAGGGAGATCACTGGCGAACGCTACGGCTAGAGCTGCTAGCTACTGGCTGTTAGCTGCTAGCAGCTAAGAGCTAGCCGCTAGGAGCTCGCAACGAGCCTACCTTTGAGGGCTCCAAATCCAGTCGCGCCAATGAGCGCAGGAATGCGTTCGTCACAATCACGTGGGCGCGCAGTTGTGTCTGGCGGTAGATGAAGCGGCCGATCTTCCAGAACCAGCCCCAGCCGGCGAGCATCGGGTAGAAGCTCGCGACCTCCGAGCTCACGCGGACGGTGGTGAAGTCGTCGGCCGTGGTGGTCGGATCGTCCGGCAGCAGGGACTCCGGGGGCCGCCGCACTGTGATCCGCAGCCAGCCCTTGCCGCGCCCCGGCGGCGCGACGAGGAGGCCGCGGTCGATCCGCCAGGTCACGATGCCGCAATCCGCCGAGGTCTCGTACTCGGGCGCATAGAAGCGCAGCAGCGTAAGCGGCCTGCCGAACAGCACGACGGCGCGCGAGGTGGGCGTGTAGAGCACGCGCAGCATCCCCAGCGAGATGCGCGTGAGGAAGCGCCAGTAGGTGCGCGCGAGCATCTCCAGGTGCTCGGGGGTCCAGAGCGGGTCGAGCTCGGAGCGCGGCAACGTCACGTCCGCGCTCTGCCGCGTCGTAACCGGTCCGCCCTCGCCCGACTCGGCTTCCGGCTCGTCCACGATGTGCACGCGGTTGCGTGCCTCACGCCGCCGGGCGATCTCCTTCCTGGGATCCCTCGTCGCCGCCACTGACCGAACGCTACCCACCCCGCGCCCCTCAATAAAGCAATTCGATCGGCACGCGCTCGCCCTGCTCGACGGTGCCCTCGCCGGCAAAGATCAGCGCAAAGGCGTCGGCGCCCAGCATCGAGGTGAGCACATGCGAGCTCTGGTCGTTCTTCGTCGGCGAGACGTGCCAGCCGTCGTCCTCGGCGCGCAGGCGGCAGCGCACCACCTCGTCCCGGCTCTCGTTGCGCGGCAGCGCCTCGTCGAGCACGGCCACGACGCGCGTGTCGTCCGTCCGCGCGCCCGCCAGCGCGCGCAGCGCAGGCCGGGCGAACAGGTGGAAGGTGACCATCGCGGACACCGGGTTGCCGGGCAGGCCGAACACGAGCTGGCGTCCGCGCGTGCCGAACCACGTTGGCTTCCCCGGCTTGAGCGCGACGCGCCAGAAGTTCTCCTCCACGCCCAGCTCGGCCAGGGCCGGCTTCACGTGGTCGTGCGGCCCCACGGACACGCCGCCCGAGATGCACACCACGTCCGCGGACTCGAGCGCGGAGCTCAGCGCCGCGACGGTGGCCTCCAGGTTGTCCGGCACGATCGCGCTCGTGACCACATCGGAGCCCGCGCGCTCGGCCTGGGCCACCATCGCAATCGCGTTCGAGTTGCGGATCTGCCCGGGCCCGAGCGGCTGGCCCGGCTCGACCAGCTCGTCCCCGGTCACGAGCACGGCCACCCGCGGCCGGCCGCCGCAGGGCAGCGACGCGTGCCCGAGAGAAGCCGCCACCGCCAGCTCCCCGGGACCCAGCAGCGTCCCCGCGCGCAGCACGGGCTCGCCGCTCCGGACGTCGTCGCCCGCGTGCCGCACGTTGGCGCCCGCGCTCGTGTCGGGCACGATCACGCGCCCGTCCTGCACCTGCACGCGCTCCACCGGCACCACCGCGTCGGCGCCCTCGGGGATCTGCGCGCCGGTGGAGATCGCGATCGCCTGTCCGCCCGCGAGCGTGCGCGTGGCGGGATGGCCCGCGCTCGACTCGTCCACCACCTCCAGCTCGCCGGCCGGGCCCGCGATCACCGCGTAGCCGTCCATGGCCGAGGAGTCGAACGGCGGCAGGTCTTCCTCCGCGGAAACGTCCGCGGCGAGCACGCGCCCCAGCGCCTCGCGCAGCGGCACGTCCTCGGTGCTGAGCGGCTCCACGGCCGCGAGCACGCGCTCGCGCGCCGTGGCGATGTCGATCAGATCGCCGGCCACGAGGCGACTGTACCTATGAAGTGTCGATCGTCCCCCGCGGCGTTCGTCTGTAATCCGAACCCGACCGAGGAGACGCGATGCGCTACATGCTGCTGCTGTACATCTCAGACCGCCCGCAGCCCGGCACGCCCGAGGCCGCGGAGGAGTTCGACAAGGTCCGGGCCTTCCACCGCGAGTGCCACGAGCGCGGCGTGCTGGAGTCGTCGGAGCCGCTTCAGGAGCCGCACACCGCCACCACCATCCGCGTCCGCGGCGGGCGCAAGCTCGCCACCGACGGTCCTTTCGCGGAGACCAAGGAGTGGCTCGGCGGCTACTTCATCCTCGACTGCGAGCTCGACGAGGTGCTCGAGCTGGCGGAGCGCTGCCCGACCGCGGAGAGCGGGTCGGTGGAGGTGCGGCCGCTGCTCGCGACCAGCGGCTAGCCGAGCTCGGGATAGAGGGGGGTGACGGGCGCGGGGGTGCCCTGGCGCTCGAAGCGCGAGCGATCGAGCGCGGCGTCCGCGATCCGCTGAAGCCGCTCGTGGGCCATCGCCAGCAGCGCGTCAGCTGCGTCGGCGTCGGTGGGGCAGCAGGCGAAGCCGGCGGCCGGCAGGCGACCCTGGCAGCCCGCGGTGCTCCACGCGTGGGCGCGCAGGCGGTCCACGGCCACGTCGGCCTCGCGCGGACGCACGCCCGGGAGGATCGCCACGGTGGTGCCGGCGCCGCCGTCGAGCACGATCGTGCCCTCCTCGGCGGCGCGGCCGAGCGCCTCACGCCATTCCTCCTCGCGCTCACCCGGCGTCGCAAGGACGGCCACCGTGAACGGCATGCCCATCGTCGTGTGGCGGTCGATCGCCTGCTCGAGCGCGTCGCGCAGCTCACTGCCCGAGCCGGACTCGGGACCGCCCCGCAGCTCGTGCACGGCGGCGTCGAAGAGCTCCTCGAGCTCGCGCAGCCGCTCGCTCAATGGGCGCTCCGCGAGCTGGCCCACGCTTGAGCGCTCGACCTCCATTCCAAGCCATCTGCGCAGCACCGCATCGCGCCTTTTCACAAGCGCGGACGACGGGTCGACCCCGCCTGGCGATCCTGGTACGGTTGCCACGTCAGGCCGCAGTTTCGTGGCCGAACCCTCCATTTCCTGCATAACGCGCCGTCCAAAGCGACTGAAACAGTCGTTGCGGGTATTTGTACGGCGCTTGCGAGTTCCCGGAGGGTCGGGTTAGCATCGATCCAGGGCCCTAGCAAGGACGATCTAAGTGCCTGACCCACCTGTACGCCGCCTACACGCAGTGTTGGATGCGCCGCTCGCGCGTCTCGAACAGTCGCGCGACGAGCTCGCGAAGTCTTGGCTGCTGCGTGTTCTCGAGCGCGCGCCGCTCAGCGACATCGAGCGCATCCCCACCGAGCGCATCGTCCGCGAGCTGCCCGACCTCATCAGCGACATCGTGCGCGCGGTCGCGCGCAGCGCCGCCGGCTCGCCGGGCGACCTGCTCAGCGCAGACGCCGAGGAGCGCGCCAGCCGCCTGGCCAGCCTGTCCGGGCGCGACCCGCACGCGCCCGCCGACCTCGCGCGTGACATCGCCGCGCTCCACTCGGTGATGATCTCCGCGCTGGGCAAGGAGCTTCAGAACGAGGAGGCGCGCGTGCTGGTGGACGCCGCCGATCGCTTCGCCACCGTGTTCGGCGCGATCCAGGCGGCCGCCGCCGAGGAGCTCGTTCGCGAGCGCTCCCGCGAGCTCGAGTGGCTCGCCAACACCGACGCGCTCACCGGCCTCTACAACCTTCGTTACCTCCAGGCGCATATCCGGCACCTGGTGGGCATCCAGCAGCGCTATGGCCACGGCTTCGCGGTGCTCGTGCTCGACATCAACGGCCTCAAGCGCGTGAACGACGCGTTCGGCCACGCCGCCGGCGACCGCATGCTGATGGGCGTGGCAGCGGCCGTGCGCGCCACCGTCCGCACGATCGACACGCCGGTGCGCATGGGCGGCGACGAGTTCTGCGTGCTCGCCCCGCAGCAGACCGCCAGCGGCGCGAAGATCCTCGCCTACCGCGTGGCGGCGGCCGTGGAGCAGATCGAGACGCCCGACCAGTCCCCGATCGGCGTGGCAATCGGAGTGGTGGCCTGCCCGCAGCACGGCCAGGATCCCGACCGCCTGCTCGAGCTCGCCGACGCCGCCATGTACCGCGCCAAGGCAGGCGGCGAGCGCGTGGAGATGGCCGACGCGGATGCACCCGCGGAAGACGGCCGCTCCGAGAGCAACAGCTAGGAAGTATCGAGTCTCGGGTATCGAGTATCGAGTCTCGGGTATCGAGACTGGGAACTGGGAACTGGCTACTCGATCAAGCCGGAGCGAATGCCAATCGCAACGGCCTGCGTACGAGTTCCGGCTTGGAGCTTGGCCAGGATCCTTTTTGTGTGGGTGCGCACGGTTTCAGTGGAGAGGCCGAGCTGCTTGGCCACCTCTTCCGTGTGCATACCGTCGGCCAGCATCTGAAGGATCTCGCGCTGGCGCGCGGTCAGCGTGCGCTCGCCCTCCTCGAGCAGGAGCGACGAGGACAGCGCCGGGTCGACGTAGAACTCGCCGCTGCTCGCGGCCTGGATCGCGCGGATCAGGTCCTCGGGCGGGGAGTCCTTGCGCACGTAGCCCTTGACCCCGGCCTTGAGCGCCTCGGCCAGCATGCGCGGGCCGCCGTCGGCGGTGAAGACCACGATCGGGGAGCCCAGGCTCTGCTGAAGAGAGTTGACGGTGCTCTGCACGTCGCCGCTCACCCGGCGCGGGTCGATCACAACCACGTCCGGGCTCCGGCCGCCGCGCGCCTCGGCCACCGCGGCGTCCGGCGTGTCGGCCGTCGAGACCTCCACGCCGTCGAGCTCGCGTTCCAGGAGCGCACGGATGCCTTGGCGCACGACCGGGTGGTCGTCCACCACCAAGCAGCGAAGGGCGCTCACAGCGGCAGCTGGCATTGGGCTCGCAGACTACTCCGAATCGGGGACGTACTCAAAGAGCTGGGGGTTGCAGTGAAAGGTCGAGAGGTGCCGCCCCGACCCGGCTGGTCACCTTCATACCGAGCTGCTTGGCCGCAGCGCCGGTGAGGTCCCAGCTGGCGTGGTGGGCGAACGGTCCCCGATCGATCACTGGCACCACGATCGTGTGACCGCGGTATGAAATCTGGACCTGAGTCCCGCAGGGAAGCCGCTTGTGGGCGACCCCAAGGGTCGTTCTCGACAGCCGCCGGCCGCAAGCGGTCTTCTTGCCGTAGAAGCCCGGGCCGTACCAAGTGGCGATGGCGGGCTTGTAGACCACGACCGTGCGCGGGGCCGACGAGCTGGGCGCGCTGTCCGCGCTCGAGGCTCCCGCGAGGACGCCCCGTAGCTGGAACTGCCCCGAGCCATCTGGCCGCCAGCTCGTGTCGAAGCTCCCGTCTCCGGCCACGGCGACGGTCGCCACCGATTCCCACGGATCCGAGTCCTGGCGCGTCTCCAGCGTGACCATCTGCCCCGCGGCGTTCTTGTCGGTGCCAGCCACGTGCAGCGTCTTGCCGAGGAAGACGGTGTGCCGCGCGCTCAGGGCAAAGTTCGGGTCGACTGGGCCGTCGGCGGCGGGCTGCGGCGGCGCGGTGCCGCCGTTCCCGGCGAGCGCGCCCGTGGGCAGCACAAGGCCCGCGACGAAGAGCGCGATGGTCAACCCGCGGATGGCGATCCGTACGTTCATTCTCATGGTCGTCGCGCCGGCGGGGTGAGCTGTCGGGCTCGCGCGAGTTGCGCTAGGGAGGCGGCAATGCGTCCCATTCGCCCCGGCCGGAATAGCTCCGGCGTTGGTTCCCCCACTCGCCCGATCTCGTCGGGCGATTAGGCAGCGCGGGGACTATACAGCGGTTACGCACCAGCGGTCACGATTCCGTGCTGCCCACTTTGAGCTCGCCGGTCTCATAGATCTCGAAGCGCGCCGCATTCACGACCGCGCCGCCCAGCACGATGATCGCGATCGCGTAGAACCAGATCAGGACGATCACCAGCAGGATCAGGCTGGCCCGGATGTGCGCGATCGACGAGATGTTCGTCAGATACAGGGGAAACGCGTTGTCGATCGCGCCGATCGCGAGCGTGGCGAGCAGGGCGCCGGGCCAGATCGCGCGCCAGGGCACGAGCCGGTTCGGCACCGTCCAATAGATCACGCAGAGGATCGCGAACAGGATCAGAAGCCCGGCTATGAGGCTGACGACGTAGATCAGCGTGTGCACGGTGGAGAGACCGAAGGGCAGGTTCTCGGCGCCGCCGGCCAGGATCGACTGCAGCGTGGGCACGGCCACCGTCGCCGCCATGAACAGCAGGACCACCACGAGCATCGCGAGCGCGAAGCGCTTCTGCTCGACCCAGCCGCGGCAGCGAACGTGGTAGATGCGGCAGAACGCGGTATCGATCGCGCCCCAGAACGACGAGCCGATCCAGATGCTCGTCACGAGGGCGCCAATGCCCAGTCCGGCCGAGGAGCTGCGCACGCTGTTCAGCACGCCGTTCAGGTCCTGCTCCCTGATGTTGGGGAACAGGTGGCGCAGGTCCTTGAGCACGCTCGCCTCGAGCTCGCCCGACTGCAGGATCTTCCCCGCGATGAAGAGGGCGAGCAGCGCCAGCGGGAAGATCGAGAGCAGCAGGTTGTAGGCCACCATCGCCGACAGACCGGTGAGGTTGTCGTGGTAGGCCTTCCAGTAGAAGTCGCGCAGCGCCTGGCGCAGGCTGCGCCTAGTGCGCCTTGGCGGCGCCACGGCTCACGGCCTGGGCAGGCGGCGCATTACCTCTCCTGCCACCCTGCCGGCGACCTTGAAGCCCGTGCGGGCCACGGTCTCCCCGGCCTTGAGGGCAATTCCGATGGGGTCGGCGGGCTGCCCGGGCTGCGGCGGCGGGGGAGTACGAGGCGGCGGTGGCGCAGTCTTGGGCGCTGCCTTCGGCGTGGCCTTCGGCTTCGCTGCCGCCTTCGCCTTCGCCTTCGCCTTCGGCTTCGGCTTCGGCCGCGGCTTGGCGGCCTTGCCCCCGCTCGCGCGCTTCTCGCTGCGCACTCCCGGGCGGGAGCGCGGCAGGTTTCCGAGGACGCCGTCGTTCTCTTCGCTCATCGCAATTTCGTCCGCAGAGGTGACATCGAGGGAATCGGGCACGATACTCTTGGCGCGGCCGTCACGGATGGTTTCCGGGTCGGACCGTGGGACACCTCCGTCGACAGCGTTTCCCGGGTCGACGGATTACTAGCTTGAGGCCCGTCGTTTGCGGGTAAAAAGCGTGAGCTTGATGCGCTCTTTGCCGGGGATCGCGCGCGTTGATGTCAATAAAAGTGCTTCTAGACTTCGATCTGTTGCTTGAATGGACCTGGTACGCGCGCCAGGACCATCGCTGATACGAAAGAGACGGGATGTCAGTAGCTGAGCTTCAGGAACTCGAGGAGGTCAAGCTCCTCATCACGAAGGGTCAGGCAACGGGCGTCCTGACCTACGCCGAGGTGGCGACCGCTCTGGCCGAGGTTGATCTCGACGAGAGCGACATCGAGGACCTGCACGGGTTCCTCGAGCGGTCGGAGATCGAGCTGGTCGAGGAGATCGACCAGCAGAACCCCGCCGCGGCAGCTGCCGAGGCCGAACGGGATCGCGGCGGGCGCCGGCGCAAGGCCAAGGCGCAGCTCGATCTGCGGCCGGACATGACCACAGACTCCCTGCAGCTGTTCCTGAAGGACATCGGCAAGGTGCGTCTGCTCACGGCGCAGGAAGAGGTTGATCTCGCCAAGCGCATCGAGCGCGGCGACCTCGACGCCAAGCAGAAGATGGTCGAGTCCAATCTCCGGCTTGTCGTCTCGATCGCCAAGAACTACCGCAACCAGGGCCTGCCCTTCCTCGACCTGATCCAGGAGGGCACGCTGGGTCTGGTCCGCGCGGCCGAGAAGTTCGACTACCGCAAGGGCTTCAAGTTCTCGACGTATGCCACCTGGTGGATCCGCCAGGCGATCGCGCGTGCGCTGGCCGACAAGGCGCGCACGATCCGCATCCCGGTGCACGTGGTCGAGAAGCTGAACAAGATCGGGCGCGCCGAGCGCAAGCTCGTCACCGAGCTGGGCCGGGAGCCCAC
>Ga0070680_100002018_pt1 | contig 14968 bp, 14 predicted proteins | sample KBSC73BmetaG_FD_64672 | JGI IMG/M metagenome (GOLD analysis project Ga0070680, IMG submission 64672) | Corn rhizosphere microbial communities from Kellogg Biological Station, Michigan, USA - KBS C7-3B metaG | ecosystem: Host-associated > Plants > Roots > Rhizosphere | place: USA: Michigan...
GACTTCTTAATCGCATCGTATCGGTCACCAATGCTGTTGAAGATAGCCAATGCTGTGTCAAAGTCAGACGCGCCTGCTTTAATGGTATCGCGAACATCAGTGCGCCACAGGTCAACCCACTTCTCAGTGTCGTTTGTCATACGCGAGTTGAAGTTAATCAAGCTGGTGGTAACACGAATGATTTCTTCCGCCACGTCACGTACCGTACCCTTGGTGCGTTCTAAGTCCTGTACTGATGGAACCGGTGGCTTCAACGGACGAATAATACCGGCACTCAACTGTTGGCGACGACGACTCTCGGCTTCATCGATGCCAATAGCTTGCTGGGCTGTTTCAGTAGACGGCGGTGCAGGAACACCTTGCGCCGCACGTGTTTTTTGCAACACACTCAGTCCGTACGCCGCGATGCTTGGGTATTGCGTTCCATTATTTATCTGAGCCTTCTGGCTTAGATATAGGTCAGGATTACCGCTATACCATTGCGCGGCTACACGACGAATGGCTTCGTCCTCGTTACCGTGCGCAGATGCCATATTCTGCTGTAGCATCTGCGACAGCTTGTACGTGGTTATTTGCGTTTGCAGTTGAGGCGACGCCATAAACTCTTGTAGAGTGATGTCGTGTCCTAATGCAGCACGCGCCCAATTGTTCGGGTTACGAGCATCAATGTTAGACGATAGGATTTGATAGCCGCCCAACGCCGGGTCGCGTACCATCTGTCCATTCGGCGCACGTACCATAGTCTTGCGGTTCACAGCACCGTAATTCATGGTAGACTCTTGTCCAAAGATGCCGATACGAATGGCATCAACCAAACTCTGCGCCACACCGGTACCGGTAGCCGCAGGAACGTTGCCTTGAATCTTCTCAGCGATAGTAGCGGTGTTCTGTGCAGTTGCGAACGTGTAGTCCTTGATTAAGTCGAGTGACTTTTGTTGTGGGCTGCGCAAATCAGGCGATATTGCCACATCGCGACGTTGTAGATTAGGCGTGTCGAAGGTGCGGTTGTACGCGTAATTACCCAGCATGTCGCTACCCTGTCCTTGACGGAGCAGGATACCGGCTTGTAATTGTGCAATGCGTTGTTCAGCGTCCTCAATTTGTTTCTGTCGGTCACGTACTTTCTGCAAGTATGCGAGACGCACATCACCCAGACCTAAGTCCTCGCGCTCTTTCGCTACAGCCGCAGAACGTGCGCGAGAGTTAGCGCTGATGTCAGCCAGTAATTGCTGTTCTTGCGAGATACGGTCTTGCTGCAACTTGTAGAAGGCGATAGCAGAATCCATCTGGCGCTGCTGCGTGCGTAGGTTGTCGTCCCGCAACTGGTTGAGTTGCTGCTGGTACGCAACCTGAATCTTCATACCTTCTGCTTCAAGCCTGTCGAGATTAAACAACTGTTCTCTACCGGCTTCAATAGCATCTAATGTAGCTTTGTAGCGGCGAGCAGATTGCTCAAGTTCTTCCATTGACTGCACTTGCTTAGATTGCGTGCCGTATACTTGAATTTCAGCATCAGCAACTTGGCGACGCAATTCCAGTTCGCGCTTGACGAATGTTTCCAATACTGTTAACTGCCCGGCTTCGCCACCTCCGAGACGCATATCGTTAACTTCGCGCACCAGTTCGCGCAACGTGTTGCGTTCATCAACGAGTTTCTTAGCAGCGCGACCGGCAGCTTCGCCCACGCGCTCAAACGTACGCCCAGCGGTTGAGTTCAGTGAATAAATAGCAGACTGCACCGCAGTCGGCAGTTCTCGGAATTTCTTGTAATAGTCGCCTTGAGACACAGCGCTTTCAGCGATAGCGTCATCAACTATCTTAATACCACGCTCGTTCATGGAAACTGCGGTCTGCCAGTCGTAACCCAACTGTAGTGCACCTTGGAGCGAGTTGTTGACATTGTCCAATTCGCGTCGGAATCCCTGCATGGTCTTGGTCACATCTACTTGCGCCAAGCGCATGGCTTCCACGTTACGCTCGATTTGGTCATACAAGTCTTGCGCTGTCTTAACAACACCGTTAGCCTCACTCTGCTCGCGACGGTACTTGGCAATAGCAACCACCAATTCCTCGTATAGTGGAGTGCCCTTCTGAATGTGAAGGTTCTGTTCAATCACCGCCGAGTCAAGTTGATGCGTACGCTGCTGCGTCACCACCATCTGTTCAGCCAACCCACTCATGGCTTGCTGGCGCTCAGTGATAGCACCTTGTGCTTTCGCAATAGCTTCCTGTTCGCGTTGGTGTCCAACGTCGCCGCCATAACCGCCTTCGCCAATGCCTACCACTCCGACAGCAGAACTTAACCACTCGTTCAAGAATGCTGTAGGCGATGAACTGTTATAGGCTTCGTTACGCGAACGTGCATCGTCAGCTTTGCGGTTCAAGTCGCCAATGTTGCGGTCAGCCACAGAGAAACTCCGAACGGTTAGTTCGTTCATGCGCTGCATCTGTTGCTTGTTCTTTTCATTGACACGGTCGAGCGCGTCGGCAAGACTGCGCAATACGGCTATGCGATTTTGGTCATTCTCAATAGCTTTGCGTTGCAGCGGGTCAAGACGCATCAGCGCCATGGCTTGTACCTTATCGGCATCGCCACGTTGTTCAGAGGACATCATCAAATCACGACCAGTTGCCGCGATTGCGTTGGCGCGCTCACGGAACGCCTTCGCGTCTTGCTGATTGACTTCAATGGAGCGCTGCATCTGCCGCACCATTTCTTGGCTGGTGAATGAGGTCTGTCCGGCAGCGGTGTTGTACTTAATCACTGCGTACGTCAGTGCACCAACCGCAGCCGCTATCAGACCAACACCGGTAACGGATAGTCCACCCAACGCGCCTGCTCCAGCGCCACCGGCAGCCGCGCCTTCACCGAGTCCGAGCAAACTAGGTGCTGCCGCCGATTGTGCTGCGGCTGCGCCGGTGATACCAGTAGTAAAGCCGCGACCATAGAGTAACCGAGACAACAGACCACCTTGTGCGCCATTCGCTGCGGTAGATGCGCCGGTGGTGGTAGCCAATCGACCCTGCGCCGTTGATAGACCAAGCGTTGCTCTGGTTGCGTCGATGATTGAACCAGCAACCTGTCGGAAGCTGGCAGCCCACGCCGCGTTAGCCAAGGTAGAGTATGCGACTTTGCCAACGAATAGCGTTATCGCACCGGTAAACAATACGAACGCACCCGGCGCTGCCGTTACCATTTTCAAAAATGTTGACAACGTGGCGATAGCTAAGCCGAACGGTCCTTGGAACAGCGCGCCAACAGCGTTCTGCATTTCCGCGTACAAACGATTCATCGTACGCATTTGCTTGCTGGCGGTGGTCATAGCTTCGGCGTACGTACCTTCGGCACGCGCACCAAAGTTGAGCACTTCATTCAATAGAATCTGCTGCTTTTCTTGTTCAGTGAATGATTGTGTTGTGCGTCCAGATTCGCGCGCCGCGTTCTGCATAGCGCCCTGTAGCGATACGTACACGCCCGCAGTGCGCAACGCACGTACTTGCAATGTAGCGATACCGCGAGTTAGCCGTTCAACGGCTTCCGAGGTGTCAATACCAGCGATGACTGCGAGGTCTTGAGCAACACGAGCAAGCTGCGGGGCTTCCTTCAAGTCAAGTCCGACATTAGCGAAGCGCAGCAACGTCTCGCGTGCGTCTTGCGTGGTGATACCCAGAGAGCGAATCTGGTTCTCAGCCGCGCGCAGTTGTCCGATAGTGTAGCCGTTGATGCGTCCTACGTTTTGTAGCGCCACCTGTAGCTCGATGGTTCTACCGGCGTAGATAGTAGACTGGACAATCAAGTCCTTGAACGTCTGCCACAACGCACGGAAAGCGCGGTCTACCAGTGCAGCACCGATAAGCGCACCCGCCATGGTCGCGTCATTCAAATGTGCCATTGCCGCATCGTCATCGCGGATAGCGCGTTCGTGTTGCGACAAGGTCGTATTCAAATCGCGCATGCGGTCGCGATTCTCAGAAATCTTATTGGACAGCGCAGACTTCGTCGTCGCCAGCCGCGCAGAGTCGTCCGTGGTCTTGCGCAACGCTACACCATTACTGGTCAACTGCGTCGTCAATCGACCGATGTCTTGATTGGTCTGGTTTACCTGCCGACGATAATAGCCCACACTTCCAGATGCAGACTGGTGCGCACGGCTAACGTCAGTCAGTTTTGCCTGTAGTTGTTGTAGATTCTGGAGAGCCTGCTTGGATTGTGGGGATTCAGCCCCGGCGTACATGCCGAAGGCTACGCCCTTGCGCGCGGTATCGTACGCCTTCTGCGCCTTTTCAACCTGACTGGTTAGCTTGATGCGTTCAGCGGCGAGTTTCGCTTGTTCGTCAGTAGACCGCTTTAATTCAACGGTGTAAGACTTGAGCGCGTCGCGAGCACGCAGGATGTCAGTTTGAGTTTGGTGGAAGGCTTCACGAGACGCAGACACAGCTTCGCGCGCGCGTAGCTGCGCGTCACGAAGTTGATACATCTCGTTACGAAACTCACGAGCGGATTTTGCTGCCTCGGTGAGTGTAGAACGGATGTCATCACGAGCGCGCTCGGTGTTAGCGCGCATGTCGAGAGACATGACATTCGGCATAGAGTTTTACCCCTAGTCCAAACTTCCCATGCCCTTTGGTATTTGCAGCTTGTTGTTATTTGCGGGATTGTTGGGTTTGGATTTCTTTAAGCGTGCTTTCTCGCTTCTATCGCGTCCACGTTGTGCGGCGTCCATTAGCTGAATTTCACGCGGACTTAGAGGACCGTTCTGTAATAGTATCCCAAGACGCTTCCGGGTTTCAAGTTCCGAAACTCTGCTAATTACGTACTGCAACCATGGCGGCTCGTTCCCGGTTTTTGTCGGCTGCAAAGGGCAGTGTCCGCACGTCTCTTTAACCAAGTCTGGCGGCAGGTCGCGCGCCATCTTATGCCCTTCCTTGGCATTAGACACACGAAGCTGGATAGCGCCGAAAAGCGGTCCTTGACCTAGTGCGCACGCGCGCTCACCGGGACACTCGTCGTCATCCAGCTTTCGAATGGTTTCTAGGCGGTCAAAGTAATACTGCTCAACCGCCTCTGTTAGTTTCCCAAGTCGAGTTGGGTTTGCTTCACGAGTGCATTCAGCACTGACCGCTTCAAGTACGGGTCAACCAGCGCCAAGTGCAACTTGTTCGACAACTCGAATGCGCTGCCGCTAACGATGAAGCCGTCGATGCTCTCCACCAGCGAATCGAAAATCTCGACCGCAGGCTTCAAGTCAACGCGCATCTCGGTGACCGGACGACGCTGGGTCGTCTTGTCGATAGCAAACTTGGTCGAACCCTTGAACTTGGACAGTTGGGCATCGTTCGGCTCGCGCATAACGACCGTCGCTTTGAACTGGTCATTGAAGCCAAAGGTTGAGACGAACTTGTACGTCAGACCTTCGCCGTAAACGAATACTTCGTCACCGTCCGCGCTCTCCGGTAAAGCTTCCGGCACGTAGTCGGTGTTGACCGGCGTGATGGCGCTGATGATGTCTTTCTTGTGCTGTCCGGGAATGGCTGCCAACGCAGACTTGCGGTCGTCCTGAGACTGGTCAGGTTCAACATTCACCCGGTAGCCGAACGTCTTTACGACCAGCTTGTCGTACAACTTGATGTCAGCCTTGTTGTCAAGGTCGGGCACCGGTTCTTCAACATCGTCGTTAAGCATGCGCGTGCGATATGGCTGCGCTTGGTCGCGTTCCATTAGGTCGCGCAGGGTTGCGCGTCGCAGGATATGCCGCACCTTCACCTTGCCGCTGCGACCGCGAGCATTGAAGGTCATATCAAACGGTTCAGCAAGGTCAAATGGCGGTGCCTCGATAGAGTTCGGGTCGCCACCTTCGCCGTCGTTTGCGCGTGGAGTTGTTGCGTTGGATTGATTTGCGGAGAGAACTTGTGCAGCAGCATCACTGTTTACACTTGATGCAGTGAGTGTGGTGGTAAGGTTGTCCCCCTGAGTGTCAGCATTTGACATTGCGTTGTTCGTCCTTTGAGGTAGTTAGATAGTACGTTGATTTGATAAGACCGGCTCAACGCATAAAGCCTCGATAGAGTCGTGAGTGACTTCGCCTATATTAAATCACGATTCCGGGTCGTATGTCAATTAAGAATGAGAACACACCAGCCGATTCAGTGCGCGCATGAGCGCACCAACAGGCGAATAAATCAAGGGCAACACTATGATGTTGTCGATGAATTCGTAAAAAGAAAATGCGTACAACCGTTCCATTAGTTAGAAAGAGATGCAGTTGACTTCGTACGTAACGCCGTCTGTGTTGGCGTGTACGGTACGTAGTCTCCAAATGGCAGGAATCGGCGCGTTTGCGACATCGGCATAGTAGCCTGAGTTCTGCAACGTGCCGAGATTCACACCAATGACAAAGTGCTTAGCACCAAGTGCCGTCGATGGCGAACCGGTTACTGAACTGTCATAAACGGTTACCCATTCATCGCCAACATTGGCTTCCAACAAGAACTTAATGCTTGGCTCTGAGGCTTCGACATTCGGTGTGATGGTCGTATTGAACGTAGCGCCAGTACCAGTGCCACCTGTTACAGCAACGCCGCTAGCTGCCGAGTAGTCCGCGCCGTTGGCGGTAACGTGTGCGGCAGTGATTGCCCCGGAACCGTTAACAGTGTCAACGGTAACAGTAGCGCCGGTACCACCTGCGAGTGCCAACACATCGCCAACAGTATAGCCGCTGCCCGGCGCGTTCAACACCGCCGTGGCAATCGGTCCTTCGGTGCTTGATACACCCAACGCCGACAAAAGAATGCTGATGAGTAGCCCACGATACGAGCCACGTTGTGGCTTCGAAGCTTCACCTGCGATGCGTAGCTTGCTGGCAAGTAGTTGCGTGTTCATGTGCGTACTCCAAAATGAAAAAGCTGGGCGCGACACCGGAAAACTCAGCGAACACTAAAGGCGAGGGGACGGAACGCTTTCAGCTTTGAGCTAAGTCTTTGGACCCGGTAGGCGACGCGCGCCCAGCTAGCTTGTTACTCGCTGCTGCGAGTATTGCCGGTGCCTGAACCAGCGATGGAAGAACCAACCTGCGGTGAAGTCTTTGCACCACCGCTCGACGTTGACGTTGGTTTCTTTTCTGTTGCCTTGGCTGCTTCGGCATCGCCGATTGCTTCCTCAACAGAAATGGTCTTACCGTCAGCGCTCTTGTCGTCGGACTCAACCACGCGCACGCCAATTGTCTCGCCCGGTTGGTGCGAAATCAACGCGTTGGTGGTCAGGTTCATCTCGAATTCCTTGCGAGCGCGTTCTTCGCGCGCTTCGAAGAATTCCTTGCTGCCGACTTTGGTATCAGCTAGCGAAGCCTCTGATAAATCTGCCAAGCTGCTGCTGGCGTCTTTACCAGCTACGATTTTTTCTACGATACGAGCCATTGCAGTATCCTTTCGTTAGAGGGAGCGGCGTACCGCTCCCGCCAACTAATCACGTACCATTACGCGTGAGCGTACGGGTAGTAAGTGTTAACGCCGTTCAGGATGCGTGCGGTCACGTATTCCTGACTTTGCGACGTGCGTACCGGGAAGAAGTCGAGCGTCAATACTGACGTGTCGTTTTCGTCACCGTTCGAGATGCCGCGCACGTATGAGCGAGGGATGGTCACCTCAACCAACACGTTGTGGCGTTGAACACCAGCACCCTGCGCAGCGTATGCGCCGGTACCAACGAACAGGTTGCCACGAAGCGTAAGGATGATGTTCTGAACTTGCACGTTATCGCGGTGCAGAATGAATTCAGCCAAATCCTCGGTGGTTGCAACCGTGCACTGGAATGCGCACGTGCGGTTACCGTGTTCCATGTGGTTCGTGTACGCACCACTGGTCGGGTCGTTCGAAACACGGAACGGGTCACCAATACGACGGTCGTCGCGGCGCACGTTGTTATTGAACTGGAAGTTCCACGCGTGCACGCGTCCCTGCGCGCTCAGGTTCACCAAGCCAGATTGACCGGTGTAGACGAGTCCGATGGACGCGCTTGACAGGTAAGACTGGTCAATCATGTCAGGCACTTGGTTAGCGCCAGACGCCAAGACCAAACCAGACGGTGTAGCAAACTTACCTGAGCCAACGAGTTCGGCGCTCCATGTCGGAACCTCACCCTTGTTCTGACCCATTTGGAATGAGTCAACGACCATGCCCGGAAAACGAAAATCGAAGCCGCGCGCTGAGTCACTTCTGTAGCCGCCTTGGGTGACTACGTTGAACGACATCAACTGACGACCAACATCCGGGTGCTGCATCAGCACGATGTGCTCAGTCGGTCCACCAACCGGAGTTGACGTGGTGCCGTCCGGCATTAGCGCGACAAGACCGCTGGTCACCGAGCCAGACAAAGCACGAACCAACATCAACGCCATGTTCTCCACGTTGGCTTCCTCGCCAAGTGTGAGCACAGGTTGCGTCCAATAATTCGGGCGCAGCGTTGACGCGTTTTCGAAACCAGTACCAATCTTGTTCAAGTCGTCAATTGTTTCCAGTGACGGAACAAGGAAGGTACGACCGGTCATTACCGCGCGTAAGAAGTTCGCGGTCGTACCGGCAATGCTGGCGTTGTAGTTCGTCTCCGGCGTTGACACTGCGTTTTCAGTGTCCTTGGAAACAAACAATCGCGTATCACGTACTAGAAATTCAGCCATTGTATTCTCCCATTACGTAGTCGAAGTTAGTTGCACTATGGCTTCGACTTCGAGTGTTCCTTCTGCAAGAAAAACCTTTTTGCTGCCAAATGAAAGCGGCTTAATGCTTCCAAAGTTCAACTGGTTGTGTTTACGGATGCCTTCAAGTCCGCCGTAAAAATTACCGTCCACTTGAAGTCTCGGCGACAGCGACAACTTATCTTGCAGTGCCTTTAAGTGCGTCGCGAAAACGTGCTCCGAGTTTTTCTGGTCAGTGCCAAGCTTCCATTCGTACAAGCCCCACACGTTCAGTGTGAAAGCGTCCACGAACTTCAAATTGCTGGCTTCGTGTTGTCGCGGCACGTCAGCGATACCAACACAGTAGCCGTGAATAAAAGGGGTGTTAGCCGACACGAAGTCGGTGTCCTTTATCGTCGTGAACTGCGGTAGCGATGTTTCGATACCGGGTGCGATAATCCACCAATCGTGCACGCGCGCGATGACTTGACCATCAACCGTCATAGCCTGCCGAATCAGAGTGCCGACATTGTGTGCGGCTTGAACTTGAAGAATCGGATTAGCCAAGACGATTAAACTCCCCAACAATGTTATTGACTGTGGCTGCCCACACGTCGGTAATGTCTCGCTTTGCTCTCCGCTGCATGGCGTTGAAAGGTCGAGACTGATTACCCTTCACTGGAATGCCGTGTACCGTCATTCCCAACCGTCCGATTTTGCGTGCGATGGCGTATGCGTAATCTTCCATCGTGCCGTAATCGGGTTCGATACCTTTATCTTCCAGCCACAACAGGATGTTGGTGATACTCACCGGCGACTCATCACCTGTCGGGTTGGTGCCGTACTCTAACGCGTTGGCAGCGATGTCAAGCGTGGTCAGGCTAACAATCCATCCGAGTGTCTCGGACTTGCGAATTTCAACCTGCAACGAATCGACTAAATCGCCGGATGCTACGTGCCCTCTCGATTCGAGAGTGTCGGTAGCAACACGTTGCAGAATCGCGCCGGTTTGTCGCGTCGCGCGCCGTACGTTGTCGTCATACAACGCTAACGTCCGCGTGACCAAATCCGGTGGAATCTTAACGGTGATTTCAAGATACTCACGCGCCATTGCAAGTGTCTCCCGATGGAGTCGCCGTGAACAACCAAGCGACACTTTCTTTTTCGCCATCGGGCGGCGTACGAGTGATGACTTCCATCACCTGAGTACCAAAACATAGCGTGCAACGATTGAGCACGTCCGGTGTTGCAACAGCATCCTGCTGTATCCAAAACCGGTAACGCTGCTCACCGCGTTGACCGCGCGTTAGCTGCTCGTAATCCCAAATCTTTGCTGCGCCGATAACTTTGTACGGCACAGTATCGATGGAATCGTCGCTCGCCGGGTCGTAAGCTGCGGTGTCAACCAGTTTGTCAAGGAACGTTAACTGCTTTTGACTTGTCTTGCGCACGCGACGGCGAATGTTCCGAGCCTTCATTTGTGCCGAAGCGATGCTCATGGCTAGTCAAACTCCGTAGACCCGCTCGCGTAATGCGCTGGCACACTCGATATCAATGAACGCGGTTCGTTTGTAATGCCAGTGGGGTCGTTGTATTGGTCGGGATACAGCATGCGGCGCATCGCGCGCTGTACCCAATTGTCGCGGTCTACCGGGTTGTAGTTCACGCTGTCGTTTCCGGTAGCGGAGAGACGAACGTCTCTATCCTCGTCCACCTGTGGCAAGTCAACCACGAGGTACTTGCGCATCAGTTGGTTCTGCACTGGCGAAAGTGCCGCCATGCGTTCTTCGGACGATTCGTAAACAGCATCACCCGCACGCCCGTTGATGTTCAATGCCTCGCGAACTAATTCACGTTCAAGGTCATCAAGAGGCGCGTCATCGAATTCACGAATGTCATCGGGTGTTGGCATTACGCGTTACTTACGTGCCGATTGTTTGCCCTTGTCAGTCGTCTTGGCGCTCTGTGTGTTGCTGTCCTGTTCGTTGGACTCGGCACTTGCACGCTTTGCAGCGGCGTCAACCGATTCTTCGGACTCACCTTCACTCACAGTGCTGTTGCTCTGCGGCGCGACGGCAGCCGTTTTCTCGGCGGCGACTGGCTTAGTTTCCTCGACGCCCATCATGCCGTACAGTTCGTCAACTTCCTTGTCTGACAAACCGTGCAGATGCTTCAACTGGTCGCGGCTCAAACCGTTGTAGATTGCCAACAGTTGACCCTTGAACCGAGGCGCAGCAGATGGTGCCGCCGGTAGAATTTCGCTAATGAGCGCTTCCGTCTTTTCCTCACCCAGCAACTGTTCGAGCGCTGCGGCGAAGAAACGATTCTGGTACGTGTCGTTCGCGAAAATGCTTTTTAGCTTTTCATTAATCAAAGCCATGGTGGTTAGCCTTTCATAGTCAACCGAATGGGGTTGACACGGTTAATGTCAACCCACATCAGTTGCCTGCGTTAGAAGAACGTCGGAGCGGTGTAGCTCGAACTGGTTGTGATTTGAACAATCACGCCGTTCGCGCGGTTACGAACTGCCGCACCGAAGATTCGCTGCCAGAACTTGTTGACGATTAGTTGGTCGCCACCAAGCTTCGGGTTGGTGCCGTCAGCAGCGACAATCTGGAACCCGCGAAGCTGAGCCAAGTCAGACTCGCGAATCACCACCGGTTGCTCTGCCGTGCGGTCGAATGCGAAGATGTAACCATCCGGCATCCACGGAATCACCACGACTTCACCGGCGTTGCGAATACGACCGATAGCGCGCGGCGACTTGACGATTGCACGCGGCGGCGGAACGTAGACGTTCTGGTCGGCGATACTCATGTACTCGATGATGTTCGGGTCTGTGGTATCGGCGTAGTTGACCGGCACGAAGTCGCTCAGCAACACAATGTCGTCAGCCAGAGTTTTCGACACCATGAACACGATGTCGTTGTCCAGACCGAGAGCCTTCAACGCGTCGCGGGCGATGGTGAACGTGCCGTTCGTCACGCCAGCGGTGCCGCTGACCTTGTAGTTGTTCATAGCGCCGACGTTGGTCGGGATGCCATTGATGTACACGCGTTCGTTGCCGCCGTCAGCGTTAAGCAAGCGCTTGACGCCGACTTCACCAAAACCAAGACCAATCACCTTGTCGTCGGTGAAGGTGTAGTTGTTGGTTTCGAAAACCGCGCGCAGCACGTATCGGAACAACGTGTTGTAGTCCTTGATAAGTGCGTCGTACGTCTTTTCGTTGATGTCAGCGAGCGTGGCGCGCAGCAAGTATTCAGGTGTCCACATCACACGGTCACGGAAGCGCTTGATTGGGTAGCCAACGTCGAACACGCCAACCGTACCAGCGATAGCCGGGCGGGTAGCAAGCGGGTTGGTGTACTCAGAAGCTTCCTGTAGGATGCCGTTGTGGTCACCACCTGAACCGAACACAAACTGTTCTTTCACCAGTTGCGTGCGTGATGCAAGCACACCGATGATGTCGTTTGCCATGTCGGAATACATTTGCAGCACGTCTTGAATCTGTGCCAGCAAATCCGGCTGCGGAATTTCGACTGCCGGGCGAACGAGGTCGCGCGAGTCGAAATTACCGAACAGGTTAGGGATGCGATTTGGAGTAGGCATTGGAAAGTACCCTTTCGATTAAATAAAGTCTTACTGACCGCCGAAGCGATTAGAAGAAGTAAATCATGTTGGCGGTCAGACCCTTACCGATTGCGTTGCCGTTACCGCTGGAAGTGTGCGTCAACGAACCGTTCGCAGCATCAAGGTAAACCAAGCTGCCGGGAACGACGCCCGCAAAACCACTCACGATAGTCGCGCGCAATGCGCCGACGCCGTCGCCCACATTCGGAGTCGGTACCAGACCGAAACCAATGTACGCGCCGTTATTCGCGCCAGTTGCCGGTACGAAAGTCGGTAGACCACTCGGCTGAACCGCAGCGTCAACCACAAGCGGACCCGGAGCAGTGATAGCTACGCCAGCCACGCCCGGTAGTCCCGGTGGGTAATCGTAGTCAACACGAACCTTTGCTGCATCAGGAATAGTGATAGGCATTGTGAAGTTCCTTTCAAGAGTTCCGCCACGGCGAGCGTGAGGTTACGGAAGTTTGAAGCTGCGCGCCGCCGGTGAGGACGACGGCTCGCGGTACTGTTCGTACACGTGGTACGTCAGATAACGTTATGCACTCGGCAGTCGGTGGACGCCAAATGCGGCTTTCATGTCACGACTCACGCGAGCCGCGCCGGTCAACTGCGTCTTATCGCGATGCTTGCCATCCTTGCCAGCACCACGAGGGGTACCGGGATGTTCATCGGTGATTTGGCGCTCAGCATTCTTGATTTCATCGTCAAGTTGCTTTTTGAATTGCTTTGCGAACGCGGTCATTGCTTCGAGCGTGTCGCCTTGGATTGAATCGAACCACTTATCGGCGAGTCCGGCAGCCTTGAGCGCTTGTCCGCGCCACTGGTTCAGTTCCAATCGATGCAAATCCTGCTGCGACTGCTCGTACAGTTCGCGGAAATTGCCGTTTTCAGCGGCTGCTTTCTTGCGGGCTTCCTGTTCCGCAGCTTCGCGCTGCTGATTCAGTGCCGCAGTTACGGCTGCCGCAATCTTCGCGTCGAGTTCAGCGTCGCCTGTTGGTTCGATAGTCGGCTCAGCCGGTTTCGGCTGCGGCTTATCGTTCGGCTGTTCTTCGTTCTGCGAGTCGTCAGCGGGTGTACCGCTTTCTTCGAGTTCGTTAGGCATAGAAAAGGTGTCCCTTATTGATTTGTGATACTGGCGTGTGGAGTTGCTGATAGCCAGTCGGTGTGAGGAAGTGTTGAACTTCCCATGCGAGCTAACTTTACGCGAAAACGTATGGCATTGTCAAGTGGTCTAATTGCTTATTGCGCAATTTGAGTGAAATAGGATACTATGAAGTCGGCAAACGGGGACGACAATGCGCAAAAAACACGGAAAACCAGACGCCCAAGGAAAGTTATCGTGGGGCGGCGAGCAGAAAAAAACTGCGCTCTTGGTGCACCGCGTCCCGCCTGCGCTAAAAATAATTATCGAAAAAGCCGCCGAGCGCGAAACCAGATTGCGTCGGCACAAAGTCACGGTTAACGAGTGGCTATTGCGAGCAGCGATAGACCGCATAGGTGAACTGTATGGCACGTCAATTGCAGCACAACTCTACCGGAATTATTTCAACGGTATTGTCATGCTTGACCGAGATGTTGCGCTTCCTTGCACAGATGAAAGACCGGCTGCGGTGGAAGCTACAGTATCTGCGTGACGTTTTCGGCTGGTAGGGGACTTTAGTTGCGTAACTTAGAGCACGTCAGCATCACCGGGCAGAAACTCAACATCTTCGTTGTCGAAAGCGACGACGACGTACGGATTGCTGTATCTGACCTGAGCGCAGCACAGACCATCGGCTTCGATACTGAAACCACCTACAAACTTGGGTTCGAACAAGACCCGCAAGCCGGGCTAGACCCGTATCGCTCGCGACTGCGTCTCATCCAACTGGCAAAACGTGACGGTACGGTCTACGTCATCGATAACTTCAAAATCACCGCCGTTGGGCGCGCGCTCATTGCCGAACTGTTGTCGTCAGACGCCAACATCAAAGTTGGACACAACCTGAAATTCGATATCAAGATGACCCGGTACCATCTGGGCATCGTCCGTTTTGGCAAAATCTTCTGCACGGAAATAGTGTCGCGACTGGTTACGTCCGGCATCGAATTTCTGCGTATAAGTTTGATGCGTAGCGCCGCCGAACATCTTGGCGTAGCCATCGACAAGGAAGAACAGCGGTCGGACTGGAGCAAGAAAAATCTAACCCTGCAACAACTGCGGTACGCCGCCGAGGACGCCTTCGTGCCGTTGCTCATTCGCGAAGTGTTGGTGAAGAAAGTCATCGAACTGGACATCGTCAACGTTACGCGTCTTGAACTCGAAGCGTTGGATGCCGTTTGCGTAATGGAATTAACCGGCTTCAAATTAGTCGAAGAACGCTGGCTGGAAGCCGAAGGCACCATGGAGCAGCGTCGCATTGAAGTTGCGGAAAAGATTTGGGATGCACTGGAAGATGTCGAACCGCAGCGTCGTCTGATGGCTAACACACCACTGTTCAAAATTGGCAGCCAGCAGATAATGACCGAACTGCTATTGGATTTCGGTATTGAACTACCGGAAACTGGTAAGGAAAAGAAAGCGCGCCCTAAAAAGAAAAAGACCACACTCAACGACGTGTCTACTGGTTTGCTGTTCGGCGATATCTCAACATCGTCCAGCAGCATTCACGTGCCGAAAACAAAAGACC
>Ga0070680_100002023_pt1 | contig 14959 bp, 10 predicted proteins | sample KBSC73BmetaG_FD_64672 | JGI IMG/M metagenome (GOLD analysis project Ga0070680, IMG submission 64672) | Corn rhizosphere microbial communities from Kellogg Biological Station, Michigan, USA - KBS C7-3B metaG | ecosystem: Host-associated > Plants > Roots > Rhizosphere | place: USA: Michigan...
CGATTCAGGGTGGAGTGATATTCCCGATCACGGATCGTTTTTCGGCGGAAGCTGTAGGCTACTATGAAGACCGCGGATTTCTCTATATCCGCCGAGGGGGGAGTCTCAGTTTGATTTATCACTGGTGAGGGTCTCAAGTCGATGGAATAGTCACCGTTCTTTCGATCGCCATCTGGATTTGGATTCTGTTCGGGCCGGGTTCCGTCACGTATGTTGAGATTCCCCAAAAAGATTCCCATCGGTTTTCCAGTGTGATGGGCTCCAGCCATACTTCTGTAGTCAAACCGGCAGTGCCTACGGACTGGGCGATCTCTAGTCACGGGACGACAAGCCGTCTAGCGATTCTGTTGGCCAAACCTGAGGAGCTAGCTGGGGCTGGCCCATAGCTCAAGTCCAAGGCATTCCATTCTATATTAGCGCGATGTGCAGGAGGCACTCAGGCACAGTGTGGTGCTGGTCTATCCGGTGATCTCCAGAACGGTGTTGTCCCCAGAGGCGCTAACAAGGCTACCGGAGTATTCACGGGAAGGAAACACGGCGCCTAGGCCGCCGGCAAAGCCGTGGCTGTCTTCGTGGCACGGAATTTTGCGAGGAAGGGCGTGACAACTTCCTGCGATTCGATGGTCGACAAGGTAGCCTGAACCTCGGCCAACTTCGCCTCAGTCATGGAAGGGAGATTGGACAACGCCTCCGCGGCCCGATAGCGAACCCACCAGTAGCTATCTCCCAAAAGACCGATCAAGCGCGCTTCATCTTCTTCCAGCCCGATCTTTCCCAACGCCGTCACGGCCTGCACACGGATGTACCACGTTGGGTGCGTGAGATAGACCCTGACCATTGGAAGGTCTCGCGGATCACTGCATTCCCCGAAGAAAAAGAGACTAGCGGCAATCACATCCTCGGCCAGCTCCTGCTCGTTCATGAGCTGGCGAATAATCGGCACCGAATAGTGGCTACGCAGTGCCGCCAACAACCGGATAAGACGAGCAGCAATGGGCGGCGGTGCTGAAACCGTGGCTTGCGCGAGTGCGGCCGCCACCAGATCGGCCCCCGCCTCGTTCAGCAGTGCCATGACTTTCAACGGAGACCAATCCCTTCGTGTGCTGATGAGGGGAATGAGGAGTGGGATCGCGGCCTTGGGACGAATACGGACCATCGCCCGCGCCGCCTCGATGGCAAGAAACGCATTATGCGCATGGGCCAGCCGGACCAATTCCTCCCAGACGGATACCTCTTTAAGATGGCCCAGTGTGGCAACAGCCAGCAGCTGTAGTCGAAGTCGTCCTGTGTGTAGAAATCGCACAGCGACGGTATCCATACCTGTCCGGCGTGCCACGTCGTTGAGTTGCCCTGAGGCATCTCCTTTAATTGACTCCTGCAAGGAGTTCCATAGATACAGGAACAGGACGTGATCCCGCGGGTGAACGGACGGCAGAGTAGCAGGAGCTTCGGCCAGGCTCTCGGCCAGCAGCGGGCGCCAGACAGCGACCATGCTCCGTCGACGCCGTTCCGTACTTCGGCGCATCACTCTGGAGACAATAATCCACAAAACGAGCAGAAGAATGAAGGCGTGGATGGTGATCGTGACAATCCATCCAACTTGGGCCATCGACCCGAATGCGCTTGTTCCTGTCCATCCAGCATCCATGGTAAGAAGCCCTCAGGACGCGACCTTGACGAACCGTTGCAACCGGGCAGTCAATTCTCGAGGATTGAACGGTTTCACCATGTAATCATTGGCCCCTGCAGCAAGGGCCTGCTCAATATCACGCTCGTTCGAATCGGCTGTGAGCATGATGACCGGGACATGTTTCCATTCTGCTTTCTGGCGAATGTGTGCAAGGAGTTGCAGCCCGTTGAGGTACGGCAGCATGATGTCGAGGAGCACCAGTGTGGGCGGAGGCATCTGGTCGATCATGGTTTGTGCCTGTTGGCCGTCCGCGGCGTGCACGACCGTGTATCCTCCTCGCGCCAGCAGAAATTTGAGCAGGATGGCGGTGCCTTCTTCATCTTCTGCCAGGAAGAGGGTCAGTTTTTCAGCTCTGGGCGCCGTCGTCATGGTAGATCTCCTTACCTGCAATGATTGTGTGAGGTGTCATGCTCGGCCGCATCGGATGTCGACGTGCACACGTTTTCATATACATGCTAATCTAGTGTCCTGTCTCTGAAGGGCACGGACAAAATACGGCCACGCTGGTTAGGATGTCATCAGCAATCTTGGTCCACCTGAAGAGTTTGGACTTTGTGTTCGTGACGGTGATGTACTGACGGATGACAGCCTTGAGCGCATGCTGTCCCGATAAGCAAAACTTTTTTCTATTTAGAGTTAAAACTGTTGGCACGCACTTCACCCTACCCAGGCATTTAGAATACTCTTTAATGATCGATCTCAGGTTGTTCCCACAGCCTGCTGCACCGCAGCCATGAGTTTGTCTTGATCCACAGGCTTTTGAAGGAACGCAATTGCGCCAGCCTCGATGGCGCGGGGTTCAGCCTCCAGTGCATCCTCAGCCGTTACGATGATGACAGGGATGCCACTCAGGCAGGTATTGGCTTTTAACCTCTCTAGAACCATCACGCCATTCCCGCCGGGAAGACCCAAATCGAGCAAGATCGCATCCGGCCGCTCCCTCAGGGCCACGGACATCACCTGGAATGCATCGGGGGCAAAGACAGTGTGATAATGATTCGCTTTCAAACGAGCACTGAGTACCAGTCGGGTGTCCGCATTGTCATCCACGATCAGGATTGTTTTCTTCCCCATGCTAATGCCTCACTTTCTTATGTGTCGTCGGCGAGCGTGTCATGAGCGAGCGTCGCATGTTCAGCCATCAAACGCTGGCGTACCAACTCAAATTCGCTCACGAGCTGTGCGAGCAGATCCCCGGCCTGGGTGAGATCCTTGGCTTTTCCGAGTGCTTGGAGCTCGACACAGAGCTGGCGCATTCTCCGGACACCCAGGTTGCCGCTGGCGCCATTCAACTCGTGGGCCACTCGCGCCAAAGCTCCTGCATTACCCTGCTGGAGCGCGTCCTGCATGGTTGCCAGACGGGTGGGAACTTCTTCCAAATAATGCGTGATGAGCGTGGACAGGAGGCCACAGGAAACATCCAGTTGGCGCAAATCAGCCAACATTGCGGCATCCACACACTCATAAACCGATTCTTGTTTGTCCGATGACACCGGTTCTTTCTGTTCATCAGGTGTTGATTGGCCCGGAATCCATCTGGCGAGCATCGCATCGAGGTGCTCCCGCTTCACCGGCTTAGCGAGATAATCGTCCATGCCTGCAGCTAGACATTTCTCACGGTCCCCTTGCATCGCACTTGCGGTCATGGCGATGATGGGGAGGCGGCGGCTCGCTTGTTTCTCTTCGCGTTTCCGAATCAACGCCGTCGCCTCCAATCCATCCAGCTCGGGCATTTGGCAGTCCATCAGTACCAGCGCATAACTGACCCGAGCGACCGCTTCGACCGCTTCTAGCCCGTTTGCCACGACATCGGTCCGGTAGCCGAGCTTTTCCAACTGACACACCGCAACTTTCTGGTTCACGATATTGTCCTCTGCCACAAGAATGTGGGCACGAGTCGCTGCTGCCGCTTCCATGAGGGTGTGGCGGGTTACCAACACGTTGTTGGACCGACTCGCGGACTCATCATCCACCGCGTCAGCGGCTGATTTCGCAGGCATGTCCACAATCATTGACAGACAGTCGTATAACTGTGAGCGATGTATGGGCTTGGTCAGGTACGCTCCAATCCCGGCCTGTTTCGCTTTTTCTGCCTGCCCCCTGAGACCAATCGAGGTCAGCAGGACCAGGCGGGTCGCCGCCAAGACGGGGTCAGTTGAAATCGCGTGTCCCAACTCCAATCCGTCCATGCGAGGCATCTGCAAATCGAGGATCGCCAAATCGAAGGGCTCTCCTCGGGTCACGGCATCTTTCAGCAGAGCGAGGGCTTGGTACCCGTCCGAGGCAGAGGCGCTCTGGAGCCCCCACTGTAACGCGTATTGTTCCAGGATGCGCCGGTTAGTGGCATTGTCATCCACAATGCACAACCGCCGCCCTTGCAGGGACCCTCTCGGCATTGGTGTCGCGTGAGCCTCTGCCGGTTGTTTAGTCAGCCACACCGTAAACCGGAAGGTGCTTCCTTGACCGGAAATACTCTCGACTCCGATCTGCCCCCCCATCTGTTCAACGAGTTGTTTGCAAATGGCGAGACCCAGTCCGGTGCCGCCGAACTTCCGGGTGGTCGAGGTGTCAACCTGAGAAAAAGGCTTGAACAGAAGACCCTGGGCCTCTGGCGAAATGCCAATTCCCGTGTCAGTTACAGCAAATTCGATCAGGGCGCGGTCGGCGGTCTCATCGGCCTTCGTCACGAAAATCATCACTTCGCCCTGTTGGGTAAACTTGAGCGCATTGCCAGTGAGATTGACGAGGATTTGACGCAAACGGCCTGGGTCGCCCTGTAGAGCTGTGGGCACCTCAGCGTGCAGGAGGCAACCTACTTCCAGACCCTTGCACTGCGCCTGTTCGGCAAAGAGGTCCAGAGCCTCTTCGACCGTCGTCCGGAGATCAAAATCGATCGCCTCTAACGTCAAGCGGCCGGCTTCGATCTTCGAAAAGTCCAAGATGTCGTTAATAATATCGAGCAACACCTCACTGGATCGCCGCACGGTCTCGGCATAATCACGCTGTTCAGGCGTCATGTGTGTATCGAGCAAGAGTCCGGTCATCCCCATGATGCCGTTCATGGGGGTACGAATTTCATGGCTCATGACGGCGAGGAAGGAGGACTTCGCTTGTGTGGCGGCCTGAGCTTCGGCTAATGCAAGGTCGAGAGCGAGGTTCTTCTGCTGAAGCTCCTTCGCGTAGTTGTAAACTTTGGCCTCCGCCCCTTTCCGCTCGATAAACTGAGCGACCTGACTGCCGATGGCGACGAACACCTGCAGCAGATCATCATCAGGGCGGCGGACTTCGTAGCTGAAGAATTCCATCACCCCCAGTACCTTTTCCTTGTTTCTTATGGGAAAAGCGAAAGCGCCATGGAGATTCGCCTGCGCGGCGAACTGAGCGCGGGGAAAGTTGGTGTCCTGCATCACGTCGGGGACCCAGGTTGGTTCGCCGCTCGCCCAAACCCGCCCGGGCAGGCCTAGGCCCTGTGTGAAGACGGTCTGCATGGTCACCCGTGAGAACTCCGTCTCTTTCGCTGAAGACTGGTGCCAGATCTCCGCGCAATTGAGGACAGCCGGCTGGATGTTCTCGTTCACGAACCACAGCACGCCAAGATCCCAATGGGAGAGATCGCAGATCGCGTGAAGGATCTTCGGCATCGCGTCCAGGAGAGTATGCGACTCCGCTAGCACCTGGGTCGTACCATGCTGAATGACCGACCGCGCTTTCGACCGCTTCTGTTCCGTGATATCCCGCACGAACGCGCTGAACGTGAAGGTCCCCTCCCACTGCACGGCCGGCGAGATCGCCAGTTCCACAGGAAACTCGCGCCCGTCTCGATGGCAGGCCGTGACTTCGATCCTTGTGTTCAGTACCCGTCCTTCGCCTGTTGCGAGGAAATGACGCAATCCGCGTTCATGGGCTTCCCGCTGTTGTGGTGGTATGACGGTGGCAGAGAGGAGTCGCCCGATGGCCTCTTGCCGGGGCCAGCCGAACATCTGTTCGGCTTGGACGTTCCAGTCGGTGATGACTCCAGCGGCATCCATCCCGATGAAGGCATCGAGCGCCGTCGTGAGGATGCGCTGCGTGTGCATCCGCGAAGCTTCCAACTGTCCGGTCCGCTCGGTCACCCTTTGCTCCAACGTCTGGACAAACCGTTCCAGTTCTTTCTCTGCCCACCTGCGTTTTTCGTCCGACTGCGACTGAGATCGCGCGGTCCATCCGATGAGGATGACGAAAATGATCATGTGAATCACAGCGAAGAGCGCCGTCCCAAATCCCGTCTCAAAGAGTCCCGCGTCCAGGCCCTTGACTTTCAACCATCCCCCTACCAGGGGAACGATGATAGCGAAGGGAAGAAGGCGCCTTGCCATGACAGCGCCTAAGTTCTCGCCTGTGACAACACCCATCAGGCTACTCGTCGGATGGACGCCTAGAATCCCGAAGCAGAGGACCAGAAACATCAGCGTCGTATGTACCGCCATCGAGGTGTAGGCGCTGCTGATGCTGTAGAGGGGTTTGACCCCATACACGTAGCCGACCAGGGCGATCAATGACACTACCCCGGCGCAGAGGACCAGGTATTGGGCTGGCACAATTCCGCGCTTGGCCTCCAGGAACAGCAGGGCGCAGCCAATCAGGAAGAAGTTCAGGGCGGTAGCCGGCGACATCCGTCCCAGATGAGAAGTTCCAACGGCGCCCGGTGGTTCCTCGACCAGGAGTTGATCAAGACCCAGGTCCCAGTCGAGTACGTACTCGATGAGTGTGAGCATACCAGCCAGGGCAACGACGGCTGCACACGCTTGCCCGATACGCTGAGTGCTTTGACTGGGTTGCTCCCGCTGCAGAATCCACAGCGATACACCGGCCAGGGTGAAGGCGAGCGCCGTATTGGCCTTCATCGTCGGCAGACTAGGCAAGACAGTCTTCAAGGAGGGAATGTCGTATATCCACCCAACGAGCACAAGGAGGCCGACCACGATTGCAGTTGCGCTCCCGGCCTGTGACAAGGATCGCAACGAAAAAATGGATCGTCTACCGGTCTGAGTGATCATGATGGCATGTCTTTTGACCCGAATTCTGTCCCCTCAAACCACCCCTCATTGTTTACATCCCGATATGTGCGTTAGTGAATAGGAGAAAGTCGCGCCGCCGCCCACTTTCCTTCGGCCTAAGTAACGACTGATATCAGCACACAGCCTCGATAGAAAATCGCGCAAGTTGTTGATATGCCGGTGAGACAGATTCCTTCGCTTCTGCTGAGACAGAAATCACGCGTTCCCGAAACAGACCTTCATAGTTCATGGCCTAATTGTGGATGATACAACAGACTGTAAAATATGCTTGCTTTTTCTCTTTTTGCTCAGCGCATATTCGTGTGGATGTTTTCTGCTCTTTTCTGAGATAAGAAGGTGGTCAGAATCTTGAGTCGGCAATCCTTCTCATCCGGATAGCCATAAGCGCGTCGTTGAATCATGCGAATCTTGTTGTTCAAACCCTCGGCGAAACATAGATTGACCTTGTTGCGAGGCGTGCAATACGCCGCGGTGCCCTCCAGTGTCGTTCGTTCCGAGTGGCAAACTTCTCGAAGGGCTGGAACCGTTGCCATATGCGCTGTTCCTGCCAGTCTCTTTTTCTGAAATCAAGCGGGTCGAGGTGTCAAAAGGCCCGGCTGCAGCGATTTACGGATTCAGCGCCTTTCACGGCATCGTGAACATCATCACAACAGATCCGGATGAGATGAAGGGGACGACCATTCAAGTCAGCGCAGCAAATACGGTATCCTTCAATATTCAGCCGTGCATGCAAGCAGGCTGAATTAGGATCGGCTATCGCCTCTCCACCGGGCAGGACCAAATCCAACAATGGCGTGAACGCAATCCCTTATCGGATCGAAGCCCATGGCTTAGATGCGAGAATCGTGGAAGCCACCTCGCAGGATTTCTGTTGAACTACACACAGCCGTTGTTCTCTTTTCATGGCAAGCCCCTGCACTGCATCCCTGTGCAACAACAAAAGTATCCATAGCCTCTCGAATGGTAAAAGCAAGATAACTGGCTCACATTGCCCGGGTCACGTTCCCCAGAAACTGTGCGGCGAGTTCGCCCGGCTTGAAGACACCCCGCTCGGTGATGATGCCGGTAATTAATTCCGCCGGTGTCACGTCGAACGCGGGATTGTAAACGGCGACCCCTTGGGGTGCCACAGGATGGCTGCCGTGGATGGTCGTGACCTCTGAAGGGTTCCGTTGCTCGATCGGAATGTCCGCTCCTGATTTTGTCTTCAGATCAATCGTCGAATAGGGCGCGGCAACATAAAAAGGAATGCCGTGCGCCTTTGCCAGCACGGCGACTGAGTAGGTCCCGATCTTGTTCGCCACGTCCCCATTTGCCGCAATGCGATCGGCCCCGACGATACAGAGCTGAATCTTCCCCTCCCGCATGAGTGTGCCGGCCATATTGTCGGTGATGAGCGTCACAGGAATCTTGTCCTGCATCAGCTCCCAGGCCGTGAGTCGCGCGCCTTGCAACACCGGCCTGGTTTCGTCTGCGATGACCTGAATCTGCTTCCCCTGCTCCCAGGCCGCTCGGATGACGCCCAACGCCGTACCGTAGCCAGCAGTCGCCAGCGCACCGGCATTGCAGTGGGTCAGAACCGTTTGACCGCTCGCAATGAGTTCCGCTCCATGCTGTCCCATCGCCTTACAGAGAGCAATATCTTCATCGAGAATGTCTTGAGATTCCTGCAGCAACGCGGCTTTGATGGACGCTACGGGTTGCGCATGTAACGAGGCGAGCAGGCGTTTCATGCGTTCGATGGCCCAAAACAGATTGACCGCCGTCGGCCTGGTCGCCGCGAGATGATCGCAGATGACGAGCACCGATTGAGCGAAGGCCTCGTAGCCGGATGCTGTAACGGTTTGAGCGCCGAGCGCAACCCCCATCGCCGCGGTCACACCGATCGCCGGAGCACCTCGTACTTTAAGGCTGCGAATCGCGTCGGCCACGACCTGGTAGTCCCGGCAGTCCAAAAATTCAACGAATTCCGGGAGCCGGCTTTGATCGAGCAGCCGTACTGCGCCATCTTTCCATTCAACGGTGGGAACCATGGAGGAATCTTGTAGCGGGAACTTGGATGGAGTTGCAAGGGGTGGCCTATTGTTTCCGACGGCCGCTCCACTCCAAAATCGTGATCATAAAAAGAGAGTCGGTCAGCTCCCTGGAGCCAGTGAAATTGTTCGCAACAGAACTCACGGCATCGAGGCTCGACTGTCTTCGAATCAGACCGGCTAAACGCGTCACAGTCCTCTCAAACTCCCTGCCATCATCAGATGTATCATGAAGAAAGCAGCTACCGACTATTCGCTCGTTTCTCAGTTGGAAAGGGTGTGACGGACTTCTCCTCCATTTTGGCAAACTCCCGTTCCAACATGGCTCGAATGAAACCGCTGGTCGTATACCCCTGCTGTTTCAGATTATCGAGCTGGGTTTTGAGATCGACGGGTAACTGAATCACGATTCGTACGAGATTTGGCATACCCTAGCCCCTTAAAAATTAGACACACCTACATCAAGCCAGCACAGACGACGGCACATGCTATGCCTTGCTAGCAAGCGATGAGTAATGAACAAATTTGAGGGCTTATGCTATAGGGTCTTCACTGTCTCTAGCGGAAGCGACGAAAATCGCCTGGCCGAGACATGAACTGTACACTCACCCTCTCGAATTTTTCATCTGGAAATCAGCGGTGTCGATCCTGTAACCGAGGTCTACGCTATACGCCAAACAGTGATTAATGCGAGTCTCGCCATTGTTTCCAAATTCGAGACCAGTTCGCCTGTTCACATGTCCAGAGGCATGAGGTGCTGCTCGTCAGCTGCCACGCTGATTCTCTCGCTCGATGCGCGTGAAGCGACTCGTCGAAAACTCTTCCGGTAAACCATACTCCGCCGTCACGATCAGTTCGCAACACTGTGCTGCCCTCCAACCCATAGGCATCGAGAACAGCAGCGGCCGGGTGCCCGTAGGGATTACGGCGCCCGGCTGAAAATACAGCAAACCGGGGACGCAACGATGCCAACCAATCACGATTCAACGAACTCACCGCTCCGTGATGAGGCACCTTCAGGACCTCGACCGGACCGTGAGACGGCAAGCGAGTCATCCGCGACAAGCCATCGCGCTCGACATCCGCCGCGAAGAGCATCGTATGAGCACCACAAGTCAGACGCGTGACGACTGAGCGATTGTTCAATACATGCCCGCCCACATGGCTATCGCGGAACGGCACACCGCGCGGCTCATCAGTTGGTGGGTTGAGGACCATTAGCCGGCAGGGGCCTGACGACAGGATCTCCTGCCCTTCTCTGGCAACTTCTTCCTGTAATCCTTGAGAAGCCAGTGACTCTTGCAATCTTCGATAGAACAGCTCGTCGCGAATCTCTCCCGATCCCCAGTAGCGTTTGACGGTGAAATGGCCAAGCACCCAGGCCAGACCTCCCACATGATCGAGTTGGGGATGTGTGCCAATGACATGATCGATGGTATGGATTCCCCTGTTCCAAAGAAACGGCGCCACAACGCCACGACCCATATCGAACCGCTCATAGGTCGCCCCTCCATCGATCAACACCACCTGGCCATCAGGCAACTCAACGACTGCGCTATCGCCTTGCCCAACATCCAGAAATGTGACTCGGAACTGGTCCCCATCGAAGAACATCCGTGGAGACCAGGCCCACCACAGCAATATCAATAAGACCCCGGCTCCTGCCGCCCACTGAAACAGCATGCCGCCCACCCGCTGCCACAGCAATCCAAGGCAGCAATAAAACGCGGCCATGGCGAGAACCGAAGGAGCCGCGACATGCCATTCCCCTCCCGGCAGCATCGACACCAGACGAACCGCAGCCACAAAGTGTTCCAGGAGCCACTGATTCAGCGAAGCCAGAGGCAGCATGGTTCCTCCAGCTAAGACCTGCCAAATTCCGATGCCAAGTCCGAGGGGAACCAGCAGGATCCCCATCACGGGAACGGCCACCACATTGGTAAACAGGCCGAGCCATGGAAATTGATTGAAGTAGTACGCAACAAGAGGAAGGGTGACCAGGGTGACGATCCCGCTCATGGCCACAGAATCTCTCCCCCATCGAATGCAGGTTCTCAGGAGCGACGGCTTGTCTTGCAGTTGCTCCGGCTCAGCAGTGGCAGGCCAAGAAAGCCATCCGGCAATGGCCAATACGGACAAGAAAGAGAGCTGAAATGAGATATCGAACAGCGCCTGAGGATCATGCAGCAAGATCCCCACTGCGGCTGCTGAGAGGGCGTGAAACAAATGGCGTTCCTGACCGAGCCAAATTGCGCTCAGCCCCACGGCCACCATCAGTAACGATCGTATCGTAGCGAGTTCAGCCCCGGCCAAGCATGCGTAGCCCGCGACAGGCAAGAGTGTGCAGATAACAGCCACGCGAGTCGGCGTGATTTTCCTCGATAGAGTAAGAAGCCAGCCGGAAGGCAACAGTCGCGTCGCCCATCTGACGACCACGAAGATGATGAGCGCGACAAGGCCCAAGTGACTCCCTGAAATAGAAAGAAGATGGACTGTCCCGGTCACCATGAACTGATCCCGCAGATCTGGATCTAAATATCCTCGATCACCGATGACGATCCCCAAATACAGTCCCAGTGCCGGCTGGGGAATGGTTTGCACCGCGGCGAGACGGATACTGCTTCTCCACCGATCGAATTGATTCCAGATTGCCCACCAGACATGTGTCCGACCTGACTCAAGAAACTGCACCGCTTTGGATCCGGTCACCGTGGCGATCGCATCGACCCCTTGGCGCTCAAGGTAGACTGCATAGTCAAACCCGCCGAGATTCAGCGTTCCGCTCGGATGGCGCAATGGCGCCCGAAAACCAACCCGATCGCCTTGGAAGAATGCTCGTTCAGGCATGCGCCAGGTCAGTCGAACATGTGTGGATGCTCCCAACTCATCGATTGGATCATCCACCCTGACAATCATGACCAGTCGATCTGGCGCCTGCTGCACTGGGGCTACGATGCGACCGGTCACCTCAATCGCGGCATCGGACGAGAGCTCGGATACCGGATCATGGGCAGTCAAGTTGACCGCCACCGCCCAATAGACGACTCCCGCCAACAGCGCGCCGTAAAGCCACGTCGCCTGACGGACAGAGAACCGGTGAAGTCGTTCAAGAATTGCGGCGCCTAGCGCAACGAGGAGAAGTAGGGCTGAGGTGGAAAGCGGGAAATAGGAGATTTGCGATCCGAGGAAGAGCCCGGCAATGAAGGCAACGGTGAGGGCCGGCAGCATGAGCTTCCCTCACCCCGGAGCGAGGACCTTAACCCAGATGGGTCTTAACGATATCGGCAAGTCGATTGGCCACTTCACGAATCTGGGCATCAGACTCGCCCTCGACCATCACTCGCAAAAGCGGCTCGGTCCCGGAGTAACGCACCAACACGCGCCCGCTGCCATTGAGACGCTGTTCACTATCATGGATCGCGCGTTGAAGTTCTGGAACTGTGTCGAGATTCGGCTTCTTCGTCACCTGCACATTGAGCAATACTTGCGGCACGGCCGTCATGGCCTTGGCCAACTCAGACAAGGGCTTCCCGCTGCGCTTCATCAGCGACAAGACTTGCAACGCAGAAATCAAACCGTCACCGGTCGTATTATGATCCAGGAAAATAAAATGGCCTGATTGCTCCCCTCCAAAGTTATAGCCATCGGCCGACATCCGTTCAAGCAAATACCTATCGCCGACGGCAGTCCGCGCGAGGGCGATACCCGCTTTTGTCATAGCCAGCTCTAATCCAAAGTTGCTCATGACGGTCCCTACGACCGTCTGTTTCGCCAGTTGCCCTTGACGATGAAGGTCGAGCGCCAACATCGCCATAATATGATCGCCATCCACAACCTGCCCTTGTTCGCAGACAAAGATGGCGCGATCGGCATCTCCGTCCAGCGCCACTCCAAGATGAGCTCCCTGCTCGTGGACGGCCTTCTGCAGCATTTCAGGATGGACCGCGCCACAGCCGGCATTGATATTCATCCCGTCCGGCTTATTGGCAATCACTTCAACTTTTGCCCCGAGTTCACGCAATACCGTCGGCGCAACCTTGTAGGCCGCGCCGTTGGCGCAATCGACCACGATCTTCATCCCCTGGAAATCCAGCTCTTTGGGGAGAGACCGTTTCACAAACTCAATATACCGCCCATCGGCATCGTCGATTCGATAGGCTTTTCCAATCGCATCGGCCGTCGGTCTCAGATGGGCAATTTCATCCGAAACGATCAGTCCCTCAATACGAGCTTCCATCTCATCGGGCAACTTAAACCCATCGTTGGAAAAAAATTTGATGCCGTTATCCTGGTAAGGGTTATGCGAAGCCGAGATCATCACCCCCGCATCAGCCCGAAGACTTCGCGTCAAGAATGCAATCGCCGGTGTCGGCAATGGACCGACCAGGAGGACATCCACACCCATCGAGCAAATCCCGGAGGTCAAGGCCGACTCCAGCATATAGCCGGAGATGCGGGTGTCTTTGCCGATCACGATCTGGTGGCGCCCTGTCCGGCGTATAAACAAATGCGCGGCGGCTCGTCCCAACTGCATGGCGATTTCACTGGTCATCGGATCGAGGTTGGCCACCCCGCGGACCCCATCGGTGCCGAATAATTTACGCATGGTGTGCTTTCATGAGTTCAGCCGTCCGCTGACTGATCGCTGCTGTCACTTTCACCACATCCTTCATGGCCCTCACATCGTGAACACGAATGATTACAGCCCCACGATCCACTGCCATCGCCACTGCTGCGGCCGTCGCCCACTGTCGCTCTTGCACCGGACGGTCTACGAGTTGGCCCAGGAATGCCTTTTGTGAGACACCGACCAGCAGGGGACTGTCAAATTGCAAGAACCGGCGCAATTGGGCTAACAGCACAAGATTATGTGTCAGCAGCTTACCAAATCCAATCCCTGGATCAAGGATGATCTGTCTTCGCACAATGCCATGTGCCGTTGCAAAACGGATTCGTTCCTCAAAAAATACCGAGACTTCCTCAACCACATCGTCGTAGTGAGGAGCTTGCTGCATCGTACGCGGCGTCCCCTGCATGTGCATCAGAACGATTGCAGCTCCAGATTGGGCGACCACATCGACCATGGCGGAGTCTTCCCGCAAAGCCGTCACATCGTTCACGAGAACCGCTCCTGCATCGAGGGCCGCACGTGCGACAGAGGCCTTCGAGGTATCAATTGAAATTGGTACCGTGACGGCCTTCGCAACTGCGGTCACAACGGGAATTGCACGACGATGTTCTTCTGCTTCGCTCACAACGTCGGCGCCAGGACGTGTCGACTCTGCGCCAATATCCAGCAGATCCGCCCCCTCTTCCACTAACCGAACAGCATGGGCCGCAGCGGCTGCTGCGTCAAAATAGCGCCCACCGTCGAAGAATGAATCCGGCGTCACATTCACGACACCCATAATAAGTGGCCGGTTCGAGAATTCAATCAGCCGATCTTTGGCCTGTCGTGTCAATGCCTTCAATTCTCTCACCTACTAACGGTGCCTCCGTGCAATGACCTAAGGCAACCGCCAAATACGCGGGCGCATAGGACACATGTGATAACACACCGGCCACGAGAAGGACTCCCCTCTCGCGTATCATCTTAGGAAATATACTGTCCCGAGATGCCAATGCCCTGAAATGGCATCCCGGGAGTCAGCGATGCAGAAAGTTTAGGCAGGAACCGCTTGGGAAGTGGACTGCATGAGAATATTATCGATATCAGACCCGTCGAGCACTTCTTTCTCTAAGAGTGCTTCCGCCAAACGCTTTAGACTGACCATGTTTTCCGTGAGCAGCCGCTTTGCCCGCTCATAGTTTTCTGTCACAAGCCGCTTGACTTCCTGATCGATCTCCATGGCTATTTGATCGCTAAAATCGCGCTGGCTCCCCATCTCCCGCCCAAGAAAAACCTGTTCGTTTTGTTTGCCAAACGTCAGGGGACCCATTTTTTCGCTCATGCCCCATTCACAAACCATCTTCCTCGCAAGGTCCGTTGCGCGTTCTATATCGTTTCCAGCTCCGGTCGTCATCTCCTTCAAAACCAACTCTTCCGCCACACGCCCTCCCATGAGGATGGCAAGCTGGTTGAGCAAATAGCCCTTTGAATAACCATGCCGGTCATCGGTAGGGAGCTGCATCGTGACGCCCAAGGCGCGGCCTCGAGGAATAATGGTTACTTTGTGTAC
>Ga0070680_100002024_pt1 | contig 14959 bp, 13 predicted proteins | sample KBSC73BmetaG_FD_64672 | JGI IMG/M metagenome (GOLD analysis project Ga0070680, IMG submission 64672) | Corn rhizosphere microbial communities from Kellogg Biological Station, Michigan, USA - KBS C7-3B metaG | ecosystem: Host-associated > Plants > Roots > Rhizosphere | place: USA: Michigan...
CACGGCCGGCGCTCGAGATCCATCGTGCGATGCTCGGGCAGGTCGACCTCGTCGGGATGGTGCAGTCGGCTCCACGGCTCGGGACAGTCGAACGGATGGTGCGGGTCGGGGAACGAGGCCCAGGCGCAAAACGGCCTGTCCTTGTTGGCGCGCAGGAACTCGATGGTGCGGTCGCCGATCCAGGTCGAGTTGTGCCACGCCACCGGCAGGCCCGAATGATAGGTCTGGGCGGCGTCGGTGACCGGTGCGAGCTGTTTCATCAGCAGGCGGTTCTTCTCGTCGCCGCGCCCGTCGGCGTAGTACCAGCGCTCGTAGTGCTGGGCGAAGGGCGGCTTCAGCGGCGGATTGGTGTTGTGGCCCTCGACCATCAGCTCGACGTGCTGGAAGCCCATGTAGGGGCCGTTCCAGTCCTGTGGCTGCGGGCTCTGCCGGCATTCCGGCGTGTGCGTGGGCTTGAAGGTATTGGCGGTCTTGAAGTGCGCCTTGCCGATGTAACCGGTGCGATAGCCCGCCTTGGCGAAGCCGCCGGCATAGCCCGCCTCACCGGTGGCGTCGGGCAGGTCGATGCCGTTGTCGGAGACGCCGTGCGTGGATGGCAGCAACCCGGTCAGGATCGACGCGCGCGTCGGTTGGCACACGAGGTTGGGCGTGATGCAGGCGGTGAAGTGTGTACCTTCGCGCGCCAGGCTGTCGAGATGCGGTGTCTTCACCTTGCGGCCCATGAAGCCGTAGCAATCGGCGCGCTGCTGATCCGAAGTGATGAACAGGATATTCAACGTCTACTACTCCCTTGGCAGTCCTCGACTCTATTCCGGCGTCAGGCCCGCCGCCTTGAAGAGCGGCGGCCAGCGGTTGGTTTCGGCTTGCACCCACTCGGTGAACTCGGCGGGCGTGGTGCTGGTGGAGTTGTCCATGCCGATCGACGCCAGTTTCTCGACGACCGACGGCATCTGCATGATTTTCACCAGTTCATCGTGCAGGCGGTTGACGATGGCGGCCGGGGTTCCCGGCGGCACGCCGAAGCCCTGCCACTGGGTGAACTGGAAGCCGGGAAAGCCCTGCTCCGCCACCGTCGGCACGTCAGGCAGGGCAGCGGCGCGCACCAGGCCGGTGACGGCGATCGGGCGGAGCTTGCCCGCCTTGAAGTACGGCAGCGAGGGCGCCAGGCCCAGCACCGCGACCTTGATGTGTCCGGCGGCGATGTCGGCCACGGCCTGCGCGCCGCCCTTGTAGGCGACGTTCTCCGCCTTGAAATGGTTGAGGCTCTTCAACTGCTCGAACACCATGCGCTGGCCATTGCCCGGCGAGCCGAACAGCACCGGCTTGGCGCTCTTCTGCCCGTCCTGGATCAGTTCGCGCAAGGTCGTGGCGGGATGGGAAGGATGAACCGCGATCACGAACATGCCGCGGCCCAGCATCGTCACGTTGTCGATGCTCTTCACCGGATCGTGCTTCCAGTCCTTGTAGACGTTCGGCCCCATCGGATTGCCCTCGGTGACCAGCAGGAGGGTGTAGCCGTCGGGCGGCGCCTTGGTGACCATCTCGACCGAGATCAGGCCCGAGCCGCCGGCGTGGTTCTCGACGATGATCGGTTGGCCGAGCGCCTTGCTGAGCGGTTCGGAGACGAGGCGGGCAACGATGTCGGTCACACCGCCCGGCACCGCGGGCACGATCACGCGGATGGGCTTGGAAGGCCATGCCTGGGCCAGCGCCGGCGCGCCGGCGGCAAACGACAAGAGCACGGCGATATTCGCCGCAAGCGCGGCAACTCGGGTCAGGGGTCGTGGCATCGCTTCCATCCCGTTGGCGCTTTGGTGCGCTCTGTCGACCGAACGCTAGCGAGGCTGGATCATGCGGCCTAATGATAATAATCTATCACTTCATGCTTTCTGGACATAATCATGCCTGACCCCGCCAACCGCCCGCTCGACCTCGGCCAATTGCGCGCCGTGCTGGCGGTACGCGAGACCGGCACGGTAACCCGGGCCGCCGAGGATCTCGGCCTCAGCCAGCCGGCGGTGAGCCGTCTTATCGCCGCACTCGAGACCGAGTTGGGCTTCGACATCTTCGAGCGCAGCCGCCGCCGCCTGGTGCTGACCGACCGTGGACGGGAGTTTCTCGACGAGGCCCAGTCGGCGATGCGCAGCATGGCGCGGCTGTCGGTCATGGCCGGGGAGCTGCGGCGCGGCAGTCACGGGCTGTTGCGGGTCGGCGCGATCGCACCGCTCGCGCTCGGTCTGGTGGCGCCGGCGATCGCCGCCTATCGCCGCGGCGCGCCCAGCGTGACGGTCGAGGTCGACCTGTTGCCGCGTGCCAACCAGATCGAGGAGCTGCGCGCCGGCCGGATCGACATCGCGCTCGCGGCCATGCCGTTCAGCGGTGCGGGGTTGCGTGTCGAGCCGATCCTGGAAGCGGACGCGGTCTGCGTCCTGCCGGCCAGCCATCGCCTCGCCCGGCGGCGCGTCATCAATCTGTCCGATCTGGCGGAGGAAAGATTCGTGGTGACGCCGCCGGCGTCGATCCTGCGGCAGCGTCTGGACGACGCGTTTCGCCAGTCCAACATCCCCCAGCGGATGGTCTCGGTGGTCGAGAACATGTCGCTGGTGGCCGCTCTCGTCAGCGCCGGGGCGGGTGTCGCGGTCACTCATGCCATGCCCGCGGCGGCGATGCCCTCGAACGTTATCGCGCGCGCCTTCCGGCCGCGCATTTCCTTCAGTTATGCGATCGTGACCCAGGCCGGCGACGTGCGCTCACGCGCGGTCAGCGACTTCTGCCGCGCGCTGCGGGCCGTCGCCCACGACGTGCGCCGGGGCGTCAGCCGGGACGCCGACGCGCGCGCTGCGCCACGGCGAGGTCGGGCCGGTCGGTCGTGAAGACATCGACGCCGAGATCCAGCAGCCGGGCGATGGCGTCGGCGTCGTTGCAGGCCCAGCCGCCGATGCCCAGCCCCGCGGCGCGGACGGTGGCCACGATGTCGGCGTCGAGCGCATTCTGGCGCAGGCCGAGCATCGGCACGTTGGCGGCCTTGGCGGCGGCGATCACGCGGGCGAGGCCGAGATCGACCTGCAGGGTCGGCAGCACCAGCCAGACATGTTTCGCCGGCCGGGCCTCGGCCGCGGCGGCAAGCACCGTGTCGAGCTGGAAGCTGGTCATGATCGTGCGGTCGAGCATCTTGCGTTCGCGCAAGGCCGCCGCGACTTTCGCGGCATGGCCGGGATAGGGCGTGCGGTCGGGACCGGCCTTGATCTCAACCCGCATCAGGATCGGCGTCGGCCGGAAGATCTCGATCACCTCGTCGAGCAACAGCATGCGCTCGCCGTCGGTGTTCTTCAGCTTCACCCTGGCGAGCTCGGCCCAGTCGCGCTGTGCAATAGGCCCGCTGGCATCGGTCGTGCGGTCGAGCGTGTCGTCGTGATGCACCACCAGCTTGCCGTCGCGCGTCGGATGGACATCGAACTCGACCTGCTCGACGGGCAGTTTCACCGTGTTCTCGAAGGCGGTGCGGCTGTTCTCGGGCCACAGGAGGGCGCCGCCGCGATGCGAGGCAATATCGGTCATGACAACTCTCAGCGTAGGGTCGGGTCGAGGCGGTCGCGCAGCCAGTCGCCGACGATGCTGATCGACAGCGTCGACAGGACGATGACCGCGCTGGGGCATAGCATGATCCACGGTGCGCGCGTCAGGTATTCACGCCCGTAGCCCACCATGTTGCCGAGCGAGCTGAGCGGTGGCTGCACGCCGAGGCCGAGGAACGACAGGCCGCTCTCGAGCAGGATCGTCTCGGGGAAGGTGATGGTCATCGAGACGATGAGTGTCGAGGCGATGTTGGGCAGCAGGTGCAGGCCGTAGATGCGCAGGTTCGACGCGCCCAGCTGGCGCACGGCGTTGGCGTAGCCCTGCTCGTTGGCCGAGATGGTGAGGCCGCGCGTGATGCGCGCATAGCGCTCCCACGAGTTCAGCCCCATCAGGATCACGAACAGGATCATGTTGTTGCCGAAGAACGCCAGCACCGCGAGCGCGATGATGAGGAATGGCATGCTGGCCTGGAAGTCGATCAGCACCAGGATCGCGGCCTCGACCTTGCCGCGGAAGTGTGCGGCGACGAAGCCCATCGCGGTGCCGACGGTGGCGGCAATGATGGTGCCGAAGAAGGCGATGAGCAGGCTGAGCCGGATCGACATGATCAGCCGCGAGAGCACGTCGCGGCCGAGTTCGTCGCTGCCCAGCGGATGGGCCCAGCCACCGCCCATGAAGACCGGCGGACCGAGCCGCGCGCGCAGGTCGAGCGCCGTGATGGAATAGGGCGCCAGGAAGTCCGCCGCGAACGCCACCACGAGCATGGCGGCGAGCCAGGCGAGTGCGGCGAGCGTGAGCGGCGGCCACGCCTCGAGAAAGCGCCTGAGGCGCCCAGGCTCGGCGCCCGGCGCGCGGCTAGCGAGCGACATGGCCCGGGCTCCGCAGGCGGGGGTCGATCCAGCCGTAGATGACGTCGACCATGATGTTGGCCGTGACCATGGTCGCCGCCACCATCAGCAGGATGACCTGGACCACGGCGAGGTCGCGATTGGCGACCGAGGCCACCAGCAGGCGGCCGATGCCCGGCCAGGCGAAGACGCTTTCCACCACCACCGCGCCCGCGATCAGAGTGCCGATCATGAAACCAATGATCGTCGTGGTCGGGATCGCCGCGTTGGGCAGCGCGTGCTCGACGACGACGCGGCGCCACGACAGGCCCTTGGCCGAGGCGGCGCGGATGTAGGGCTGGCCCAGCACTTCGAGCATCGCCGAACGCGTGAAGCGCGCCAGGATCGCCGCACCCGCCGTGCCCAGGGTGACGATCGGCAGGATGGCGTTGGCCGGGCCGTCGTTGCCGGCCGACGGCAGCCAGCCGAGCCGCACCGAGAACAGCAGCACCAGCACCAGTGCCAGCACGAAGCTCGGCACGGTGAAGCCCGCCACGGAGACCATCATGGTCAGCCGGTCGGCCAGAGAATTGCGGTGCAGTGCTGCGTATATGCCGGCGGGGATGCCGAGGCCGAGCTTCAGGGCGAAGGCCGGCAGCGTGATGGCCAGTGTCGCGGGGACACGCTCGAGCACGAGCTGCAGTGCCGGGCGGCCGTCGCGCATGGAGTTGCCGAGGTCGCCGGTCAGCGCGTGTCCGATATAGGAAAGGTATTGCATCCACACCGGCTGATCGAGGCCCCAGGCGGCGCGGAAGGCCTTGATCGACTCCGGCGGCGCGTCGACCGACAGGATCATCATCGCCGGATCGCCCGACAGGTGCAGGACGAAGAAGGCGAAGGTCACCACCAGGAAGATCGTGAGCAAGGCGCGCAACAGGCGCGTGGCGAGGTAGCGCAGCATCAGGCGGCCATCCTGCCGACGAGCTCTTCGGCGAAGTGGCAGGCTACGCGTCGGCTGTCGGGCATAGACCGCAGCGCCGGCGTCTCGATGCGGCAGCGCTCGGCCGCGAACGGGCAGCGTGGATGGAAAGCGCAACCGCTCGGCAGGTCGACCGGATTGGGCGGCTCGCCCGACAGCACCATGCGCTTGCGTGATCCCTCGGATAAAGTCCGTGTCGGCGCTGGAATCGCCGACACCAGCGCCTTGGTGTAGGGGTGCGCGGGTGCCGCGAACAGACCATCCGGCTCGCCCTGCTCGACGATGCGGCCGAGATACATCACGGCGACCTCGTGGCTCACCTGCCGCACCATGCGCAGGTCGTGGCTGATGAAGAGGTAGGCGAGGCCGAGCCGGGCCTGCAGATCGAGCAGCAGGTTCACGACCTGCGCCTGGATCGACACATCGAGGGCGGAGATCGGCTCGTCGCACACCAGGAGCTGCGGATCGAGGATCAGGGCGCGCGCCAGCACGATGCGCTGGCGCTGGCCGCCCGACAGTTCGTGCGGGAAGCGGTCGTAGTGATGGGCGGCCAACCCGACCGACTCCATCATGGCGATTGCCTTGTCGCGACGCTCTTCGGGCCGGCCGATGGCGTGGATGATGAGCGGTTCGAGGACCTGCCGGCCGACCGCCAGCCGCCGGTCGAGGGCGGCGAGCGGATCCTGGTAGACCATCTGCATCAGTTGTCGCAGTCCGCGCCATTCCGCGGTGCCGGCGCGGGGCAGCGGCTGGCCGGCGATCTTGACCTCGCCGCCGGTCGCCGGCACCAGTCCGAGCACAAGCCGTGCCGTGGTGGTCTTGCCGCAACCGGACTCGCCCACCAGTCCGAGCGTGCGCCCGGCCTCCAGGGTGAAGGACACGCCGTCGACGGCGCGCAGCGCCACCGAGTGACCGAATGGCCAGGCGCCGCGTCGCGCCTGATAGACGCGCTCCAGTCCCCGGACGTCGAGCAGTGGCGGTGTCATGGCCGGTCGACCCGCAGGCAGGCCACGCGATGATGCGCCTCGAGCCTGACGACCGGCGGCGGGCCTGCGTCGCAGTCGACGCCGGCCAGCGGGCAGCGCGGCGCGAAGCTGCATCCTGGCGGCAGGTTCCACGGTTCGGGCACGACACCGGGAATCGGCACGAGGCGCCGGCGCGGCCCGGTCAGCTCGGGCAGCGCCGCGAGCAGGCCGACGGTATAGGGATGGCGCGGCGCGCCGAAGATCGTGCCGATCGGCGCATCCTCGACGACGCGGCCACCATACATGACACACACCCGGTCGGTATTTTCCGCGACGATGCCGAGATCGTGGCTGATCAGCACCATCGCCATGCCACTGTCGCGCCGGATCTCGCCCAGCAGCTCGAGGATCTGCGCCTGGATCGTGGCGTCGAGCGCCGTCGTGGGCTCGTCGGCGATCAGGATGTCGGGCTCACCGGCCAGCGCCATGGCGATCATCACGCGCTGGTTCATGCCGCCCGACAGCTCGTGCGGATAGTCGCCGAGGCGACGCCGTCCGTCGGCGATTCCGACGCGATCAAGCAGGCGCTCGGCTTCCGCTTCGGCCGCCCTGCCGTCCATGCCGCGATGGAGCTTCAACGCCTCGCCGAGCTGGCGGCCGATGCGATGGACGGGATTGAGGCTGCTCGATGGGTCCTGGAAGATCATCGCGATCTGCTGGCCGCGCACTTGCTCGAGCGCGGTCACGGGCGCGCCGACCAGTTCGCGGCCGGCCAGGCGTACCGAGCCGCCGAGCCGGGCGCGCCGGCCGAGCAGTCCCAGCGCGGCCAGCCAGGTGACGCTCTTGCCGGACCCCGATTCGCCGACCAGCCCGACGGCCTCGCCTGGTGCCACGTCAAGGTCGACGCCATGCAGCGCGCGGACGATGCGCTTGCCGGTGTCGAAATCGACCGTCAGATCCCTGATCGCAACGAGCGGCTCTGCCATTACCGAGCGATCATCAGCTGCGGTTCCAGCGGAAATTTCCGGCGCGGAAGTCGACCTGGAAGGCGGGTGCTGCCTTCCACTGAATGTCCTTGCGCTTGGCGGTGAAGGTCGCGGTCTGGTGCAGCACCGTGTAGGCCGGATCCTCGCGCTCGCAGATCTCGAGCATGCGCTTGAACACGGCCTTGCGCTTGGCCATGTCGGTCTCGACTTCGAGGGTGCCCGACAGCTTGTTCATCTCGTCGTTCGACCATTCCTTGGCCTGCTGTTGCTGGCCCTGCGGTCCATGCTGGTTGACGATCGAACTGATCGGGTCGTTGAAAACCGCACTGTTGGACCAGTCGCGCATCGCACGCTTGCCGTCGTTCTCGAAGATCTGCTGCCAATTCTCGCGCATCTCGATCTGCATGTTGAGGCCGGCACTGCGCCACATCTCGACCTCGATCTGCGCCGTGCCGACCTGGTTGGTATAGTAGTTGTTGAGCACGCGGAAAGGGATCGGATCGCCCTTGTAGTTCGCCGCCTTCAACAGCGCCTGTGCCTTCTTCGGGTCGTACTCGGGCACCTTCCAGCCCTCGACGAACATCGGGCCGTAGAATTCCCACTGCAGGCCGGGTGGCACGCGCGTGCGGCCGGCCCACAGGCTATCGACAATCGCCTGCCGATCGATGGCATGGGTGATCGCCTGGCGCACCCGCGGATCGGCGAGCTGCGGATGATGCTTGTCGAATACCAGCAGGCGGTGATTGGTGACGAGACCGCCCTGGACCTCGAACTTGGAGTTCTTCTCGATGGTGGAGATCTGGTCTGGCGGCACGTCGCAGATCATCTCGTACTGGCCGCTCAACAGGCCGTTGATGCGGCTCGACACTTCGGGGACGACGACGAAGCGGATCGTCTTGATCGGCGGACGGCCACCCCAGTAGTCGTCGTGGGCGTCGAGGATCAGCGTGTCGTCGGGCTTGAACTCGCGCACTTTGTAGGGGCCGGTAGCGACCGGCTTGCGCGCCCATTCGATCCAAGTCTTGGCCTCCATGAAGCCGCGCCTGCTGATGATCTCGCTGCCTCCTCCGCCGATGCGGCCCTCGAGAGTGACGTCGGGCACGCGGTTGACGAAGCGCACGGTGTATTTGTCGACCGCCTCGACCTTTTCGAGCGACGGCCAGGTCCGCTTGGCGATGCCGACCACCTCGGCCGGCAGCTTCTTGCCTTCGATGCTGTCGCGCGCCAGCACCGTGGTGAACAGGGTCTTGTCCGACTTGTTGTCGTAGCCCTCGCCGAAGAAGCGCTCGGGGCCGAAAGTGAAGACCACGTCGTCGGCCGTCATCTCGTCGCCGTTGTGGAATTTGACGCCCTTGCGCAGCGACAGCTCGACCGTCTTCTCGTCGATGCGCTTCCAGCTTTCGGCGAGTCCGGGCATGGGCTCCAGCTTCGATTGCAGGTTGCGGGCGATCAGGTTCTCGAAGATCGGCGCCTGGACCCGTTCACCGACGTTCGAGCGCTCGCGCGTGACCTCGAGCGAGGCGCTGGTCGCGATCTGCTGGACGGCGATGTTGACCGTCGGCCGGTCGTCGGCCTGCCCGATCGCCACGCGCGGCAGGATGAAGGTGCCGGCGGCGAGGCTCGCGCCAGCGATAAATGCCCGACGTTCGACGTGAGCCATTGTTTCCTCCCGTTTGTTGCATTGATGAGAGAGCGCGGACACTGCGGCTGTCAAGTTGCCGGGGCGTGACAGCGGCCCCCGATGAAATCCACGATCGGAGGACTCACGAGCGGAATTTCCGCGCCGAGGAGTACCGGCCGGCGACGTCCGGGCTTATGCTCACACGGGATGCTGGCGGCATATTTCGGATCGAGACGGCCTTATCGCTTCGAGAGGCTCATACCCGCGACGGTGGCGCTGGTCCTGCTGATCGCCGTCGCAATCGCGGCGATCTGGCTGCGGCTCGCCGGCGAGCTTGCCTGGGGGCCGCGCGCCGACTACTTCTTCCATCTCGCGTTGCTGTTGGCGGCGGCGCTCGTGTTGGTACGCTGGCCGAAGATCGCCGGGACCCTGATCGTGCTGGCGGCCGTCGACTTCGCTTGGGGCCTCGGTTCGCAGGGCTCGGCCGCCCCGCTGCTACCGCCGCTCAAGGCGGAGGCACCGCGCTTTCGCTGGCATCCGCTGCTGCAGGTCGTCCCCATCCCCTCCCTGCAGCTCGTGAGCTCCACCGGCCTCGCGATCAGCCACACGTCGGCGGGCACGCGCGGTCGTGAGCCTGGGCCGCATGCGTTCGACGATCGCACCGTGGTCGCCACCTACGGCGGCTCGACGACCTACGATATCGCCGTCGGCGAGGGCGACACCTGGAGCGACCGGCTGCATGACCTGCTGGGCCGCGGCCGCAGTGTCGTCGTCAATAACGGCGTGCCGGGCTACACCACCGTCGAGCACGTCATCCAGACCGCGCTCTACCAGGACAAATTCGGCCACCGGCCGCGTTGCGCGATCTACTACGTTGGCTGGAACGACCTGCGCAATGCGCACATCCCGAATCTCGATGCCGGCTACGCCGATTTCCACCTGCAGAGTCAGGTCGATTCGCTGAAGGTGCGCCGGATCGGCGGCTCGGATGTGACGGTGTCGCCATTGCTGACCGTGCTTGCCCGCTTCGTCAGCGCCAATGTCGACACCGTGCAGTATTTCGCCGATCCGCATGGACCGCCGGGCGAGGGCGACGATCCGGCACTCGATGGGCTGTTCGAGCGCAACGTGCGCACGATCTCTGCCATCAACCGCCAGCGCGGCGTCGCCACAGTCTGGATCGGCCAGCTGGTCAACCGCGCGGCGTTCACTGGAGAGGGCCGCTACGGCTGGCTGCCGCTGGTGCGCGACCGCGATGTGCCGGTCCTGCTCGATCGTCTCAATGCGCGGCTGATGCGCGCGGCGGCGGATCTCGGCGACACGGGCATCGCCGTGCCGCCGCAGTCGTTCGGTCCGCCGGATTTCGCCGACAACGGCCACTTCTCGGCCCGTGGCGCGCGCCGCTTCGCCGAGACGATCGGGCCTGCCGTTCGCGAGGCCTGCCGCTAGCGCGCTTGCCGGTCGGGCCGGGCGCTCCTACTCTTGGCGCCATGCCGAAGGTTCTTTCCGACGCCGCTGTCGCCCGGTACCGTCGCGACGGCTACTACTTTCCCATCGACGTGCTGTCGTCCGCCGAGACGCTGGACCTGCGCGGCAAGCTCGAAGCCTACGAGCGCGCCAACGGCGGGCCGATCCAGGGCGACAAGCGGCACAAGGCGCATCTCTATCTCACCTGGCTGAACGACCTGATCCGCCATCCGCGGATCGTCGATGCGGTCGAGGATGTGCTCGGTCCAGACCTGCTGTGCTGGAGCACCAGCTTCTTCATCAAGGAAGCCGCCGACGCGGGCTTCGTGTCGTGGCACCAGGACGCGACCTACTGGGGGCTGAGCTCGCCCGACGTCATGACGGCGTGGGTGGCCTTCACGCCGGCCAACCTCCTGAACGGCTGCATGAAGTTCGCGCCGGGCACGCACCGCATGCAGCTCGAGCATCGCGACACGTTCGACAAGAACAACCTGCTGAGCCGCGGGCAGGAGATCGCCGTCAAGGTCGACGAAGCCACCGGCGTCGAGGCGATTCTCGAGCCGGGCCAGGCTTCGCTGCACCATGTGCTGCTGGCGCACGGGTCGGAGCCCAACAAGTCGAGCGACCGGCGCATCGGCTTTGCGATCCGCTATATCCCCACTCACGTGAAGCAGGCGGTCGGCATCAAGGACAGCGCCACGCTCGTGCGCGGCGTCGACACCTACAATCACTTCGAGCACGAGCCGCGGCCGGCGGCGGACTGCACGCCCGAGGCGCTCGCGGCCCACGCCGCGATCGTCGGCCGTCAGGTCCAGGTGCTCTATCGCGGCACGGGCCAGGAGCACTTCCGGCCCTGAGGTTTACGCCGCCGCCTTGACCTTCACCGGATGGATCGAGCGGAAGCTGATGGCGAAGCGGTTCCACGCGTTGATTGTCGTGATCAGGAGGGTGAGCTTCACCAGCTCCTCCGGCTCGAACTCGGCACGCACCTCCTCATAGACGGCGTCGGGCACGTGGGTGTCGGCGATCAGCGTCACGGCCTCGGTCCAGGCGAGCGCCGCGCGCTCGTGCGCCGAGTAGAGCGGCGACTCGCGCCACGCATTCAGCAGGTAGATGCGCTCCTCGGTCTCGCCTTTCGCGCGCGCGTCGTGCGTGTGCATGTTCAGGCAGAAGGCGCAGCCGTTGATCTGCGAGGCGCGGATCTTCACGAGTTCCATCAATGTCGGGTCGAGCCCGCTGTTGGCCACGTGGGCTTCCAGCGTCGCCATCGCCTTCATGGCGTTGGGGGCCGCTTGGTAGGCATTCAATCTGGGCTTCATGATCGTCTCCTTCGGTGAACGAAATCAGTGCGCGCCGCCCGCGGACATATGGGCGGGTTTCTTGAGCAGAAGACTGGCCAGCAGGGCCACGACCAGCGCCGCACCCAGCAGGTAGAAAGTGTCTGCGAAGGCCATCGTGAACGCCTGCTGGTGCAGGCGGCCGCCGATCGCCATCAGCGCCTTGTTGGTGGCGGTCGCGGTGTCGGTGACGCCGTGTTGCAGGAAGTACTGCACGAGCTGGTTCATCCGCGCGTGGGTCGCCTCGTCGAAGATCGAGACCGACTGGTTGAGGATGTTCGAATGGAACTGCTCGCGCTTGGTGAGGAAGGTCTGCAGTCCAGCGATGCCGATCGCGCCGCCGAGGTTGCGCATCATGTTGAACAGCGCCGAGGCGGAGCCGGCGTTCTCGGCCTCGATGCCGGCCGCCGCGACCGCCGCCAGTGGCGTCAGGACCAGGGCCTGGCCGATGGCGCGCACGACGTTGGGCCACAGGAGCTGGTCGGCGGCGGTGTCGGCGGTCATGAAGATGTTCATGAAGTTCGAGGCGGCGAACAGGGCAAGGCCGGCGGCGATCACCAGCCGGGCATCGACCTTCTTCATCAGGCGCGGCACCAGCGGGATCAGCACGAGCTGGGGCAGGCCGGTCCAGGCCAGCACCATGCCGATCTGCTCGGCGTTGTAGCCCTGGATGCGCGACAGGTAGACCGGCAGGATGAACACCGAGCCGTAGAGCGCCACGCCGAGCAGGAAGGCGGCCACCGTGCTGAAGCCGAAGTTGCGGCGCAGCAGGAGTTTCAGGTTGAGCAATGGATGGCTGCTCCTGAGCTCGATCCAGACGAACAGCGCGAGCGCGACGGCAGCCACGATCGACAGCTTCACGATGAAGGGTGAGCCGAACCAGTCGTCCTTGTTTCCTTCCTCCAGCACGGTCTGCAGGGCGCTGAGGCCGATCGCCATGGTGGCGATGCCCGCCCAGTCGCCCTGGCGCAGCAGGCCGAGCTGCATGGGCTGCTTCTCGAGCGACAGCCACAGCAGCACGAGCATCACCGTGCCGGGCACGAGGTTGACATAGAAGATGTATTCCCAGCCCCAGTTCTCGGTGAGATAGCCGCCGATGGTTGGGCCGATCGCCGGCGCGAAGGTGGCGGAGATGGCGAACAGCGCCAGACCTATCGGCTGCTTGGCGGCGGGCAGCAGCGTGATGATCAGGGTGAAGGCCATCGGGATCAGCACGCCACCGGTGAAGCCCTGCACCGCACGCAGGACGATCATCTGGCCGAGGTTCTGGGCGAGCGCGCAGGCGGCAGAGAGAACGAGGAAGAGGGCAGCGTTCGCCAGCAGGTAGCGCCGCACGGAGAAGACACGGGCGAGCCAGCCGGTCAGCGGGATCACGACGATCTCGGCCACCAGATAGGCCGTCGAGATCCAGCCGCCGTCGTCGATGCCGGCGCCGATGGCGCCCTGGATGTCGGCCAGCGAGGCGTTGACGATCTGGATGTTGAGGATCGCCATGAAGGCGCCGAGGTTGGCGCCGATCACGGCGAGCCAGACCTTGACGGGAACCGCCGATGCTTGCATGTCCATGACAGTCGTCTCCGCCGCGATCAGTTGTGGGCCTTGGTGTCGATCGTCGGCTCGACCGACATGCCCGGGCGCAGCAGGCCCTCGAGGCTGTTGTCGTCGAGCACGATCTTGACCGGCACGCGCTGCACGATCTTGGTGAAGTTGCCGGTGGCGTTGTCGGGCGGCAGAAGAGCGAACTCGAGGCCGCTGGCCGGGGACAGACTGTCGACATGGCCCTTCAGCGTCACGCCGGGGAAGCCGTCGACATCGACCTCGACCGGCTGGCCGCTGCGCACGTGGGTGAGCTGCGTTTCCTTGTAGTTGGCCACGACATAGACCGCGTGCAGTGGCACCACCGCCATCAGCGGGGTGCCGGCCTGGACGTACTGGCCGACCCGGAGCGAGCGCGAGCCCACCGTGCCCTCCACCGGAGCGGTGATGGTCGTGTAGGACAAATTGAGTTCGGCCTGGTGACGGACCGCGCTCGCATGATCGCGCTGGGCCTCTGCCTTGGCGTGCTCCGTCGTCAGTACGTCGATCTTGCGCTGCGCGACGATCAGCCCGGCGCGCGCCTTGGAGAGCTGGGCGGTGCGCTCGCGCATCGCGGTGTCGGCCTGCTGGGCGCGCTGCACGGTGCCGTAACCGGTCTTCATGAGCTGGTCGTAGCGGTCGCTGTCGGCCTTGGCGTAGGACAGCGAAGCCTCGCCCTGGGCGATCTCGGCCTTCTCCTGGTCGATCACCGACTGCTGCTGGTTGAGCTGTGCGTCGATGTTGCCCAGCGCCGCCTCCGCCGTCTTCACGTCGGCCGTCGCCTGATCGAGCGCCACCTGGAAGTCGCGATCGTCGATGCGCGCCAACACCTGGCCGGCGGCGACTTTCTGGTTGTCCTGCACCAGGACCTGGCCGATGTAGCCCGAGATCTTCGGGGCGACCGTGGTGTAGTCGGCCTGGATGTAGGCGTTGTCGGTCGACACCTCGTACTGGCCGACCTTCCAATAGTCGTAGCCGGCGTGGGTCGCGAGGCCGAGGCCGGCGAGGAGGGCGATGCCGACTGCGGTGCGCTTGAGCGCCGGCTTGGAGGGCATATGAACCAGTCCGGTGCGGCTGAGGCCAACGGCTGCGGCGTAGGACAGGATGGACATCGGATACTCCTCGTTCGACGCGAAGTATTTAGGCTGTCCGTCGGAAGTTGATAATAATGGTTATTATGGAATAATTATCCTGATATACGGGATAATCATGGATCAGCTCACTGGCCTCTCTGTCTTCGCCAAAGTCGCGGAAACGGGCGGTTTTTCGCTCGCCGCCAAGCGCCTGAACATGTCGACGACCATGGTCTCCAATCACGTCCAGGCTCTGGAAGACCGGCTCGGCGCGCGGCTGCTGAACCGCACGACCCGCAAGGTGAGCCTGACCGAGGTCGGCCGCATCTACTACGAGCGCTGCGCGCGCATCCTCGAGGAGTTGCAGGATGCTGACGCCGCAGCTGGCCTGCTGCAGTCGACGGTGCGCGGCGCCTTGCGTCTGTATGTCGGCACGCACCTGATTCCGTTCATCGCGCCGGTGATCGTCGACTATCTCGGCCGCCATCCCGAGGCGACGGTCGACCTCAACACCGGCGAGCGCCAGATCGACATGGTGGAGGAGGGCTTCGAC
>Ga0070680_100002038_pt1 | contig 14909 bp, 12 predicted proteins | sample KBSC73BmetaG_FD_64672 | JGI IMG/M metagenome (GOLD analysis project Ga0070680, IMG submission 64672) | Corn rhizosphere microbial communities from Kellogg Biological Station, Michigan, USA - KBS C7-3B metaG | ecosystem: Host-associated > Plants > Roots > Rhizosphere | place: USA: Michigan...
CTCAAGGTGACCTTCGCGCACTCCTGGTCGTCGGTGACCTTCGACTTCGAAAGCCCGACCCAACAGCAGGACCCGGACTTCGTGATGTCCGACTTCACCTTGCTGGTGAACGGCGCCACCCTGTTCTCGGTCAACGGCAGCCCGAGCTGCACTTTCTGCATCGTCGACGGCACCGGCGGGAACAAGTTCATCGTCACGGCCGGCGCGGGCGTTCCGGGCATCACCACGCTCGAATACCACTTCGACCCGGCGATCCAGCAGGCCAAGCAGTTCCGCGTGCTGGGCGTCGGCCCGGCGCTCCCGGAACCCGCCAGCTGGGCGATGATGATCATGGGCTTTGGCGGCATCGGCGCCATCCTGCGCCGGCGGCAGCGGATGCTCGCGCTCGCCTAGGAGCCCGCGCACCGCTCCCGCAGAGACCCCGGTTCACCCCAGCCGGGGTCTCTTGTCGGCGGAGTGTCGAATGCTGAACGCTCGCGAAGGGGCCGTCATCTTGTCTTAAAGGCTGGCGCTGATCGTCAGCGGTGTGATTCGACCGCCGACCACAGCAAGGACTTCAGGGACACGGCTCCCGGCGCGGATGCTGGCGCCGTGGGGCGTCTGCCTGGCCGGCCTGCTAGCGGCGAGCGCTCTCCAGCTTGCACTCGGTCACCCGCAGGGGCTTACGGCCTATTTCTTCCTTGCGCAGGATTGCGCCGCCACGGCGGTCTGCGTGGCGCTGCTGGCGATGCTCTTCGCGGTTCAGCCGCCGCCGCTGGCGCTGCCTGCCGTGGGTTCAGGCTGGCCGACAGCGAGCCTTATGGCGGGGGTGGTCTTCCTCTTCGCGGCCGTCGCAACCAAGCCGGTTTACGACGGCTACGCGCTGTCGATGGACGAGTTCATGGCCGTGTTCGACGCCAGGATCTTCCGGGCGGGACACTGGACGGCGCAGCTGCCGGCGGCCTGGCGCGAATACGCGCCGGCGCTGCAGCCGATCTTCGTGCTCTCCCCGCCGGATCACGCCCAGTGGATCTCCGGCTACGAGCCGATGAACGCCGCGCTGCAGGCCATCGGCGCGTTCGCCGGGGCCGAAGCCCTGGTGAGCCCGGTCCTGGCCGCGGTGGCGGTGCTGGCGACCTACGGGGTCGGCCGGCGCCTGTGGCCCGAGCGGAAGGAGATCGCCCTGGCCGCGGCCCTGCTGCTCGCCACCTCGTCGCAGGTCCTGGTCACCGCCATGACGCCCTACGCCATGACCGCCCACCTGGCGCTGAACATGGTCTGGCTGTGGCTCCTGCTTCGGGGCGGGCGGCTCGGTCACGGCCTGGCGCCCGCGGTGGCCTTCGTCGCCACCGGCCTGCACCAGATCGTCTTCCATCCGCTGTTCGCCGCGCCCTTCGTGCTGGAGCTCTGGCTGGCCCGCCGCTGGAAAGCCGCAGCGTGGCACAGCTGCGCCTACGCCGCGATCGGCGCCTTCTGGATGGCCTATCCGGGCCTCCTGGCCCACCACATGGCTTCGAGCCAGCAGGCCGCCGCGTTCGCCGCCCAGACCGGCGTCGTGACCCGCGCGCTCAGCTTGTTCGCGGCGCTGGACGCCGACGGGCTCGGCCTGATGGCGCAGAACCTGGTCCGGCTGTTCACCTGGCAAAGCCTGCTGACCGTGCCCCTGGCGCTCGCGACCCTCGGCGCCGCGGTGCGCGCCAAGGGGATGCTGAGGGCGATGGTGGTGGGCTTGGCCCTGACGACGGCGGCCATGTGCCTGCTGCTGCCCTATCAGGGCCACGGCTGGGGCTACCGCTATCTGCACGGGCTCTTGGGCACGCTCTGCCTGCTGGCGGCCTGGGGCTGGACCCGCCTGACGAAGGACGTCGACGCCGCGCTCCGACGCTCGGCCCAGGTGGTGTTCGTCGCCGCCGCGGTGGTGTCGGCGGCGATCCTGCTCCCGCTGCGGCTGTGGCAGGTCCACAGCTTCGTCCAACCCTACGCCACCGCCGAACGCGCCATCCAGGCCAACCCGGCCGACGTCGTGCTGGTGGACAGCGAGGCCCTGTGGTTCGGCTCGGACCTCGTCCGCAACGACCCCTTCCTGGTCCGGCGACCATGGGTCATGAAGGTCGGCAAGCTGTCACAGGCCCAGATCGACGATCTCTGCGCGCGTTTCCGCGTGAGCGTCTTTGGTCCCGCCCAGGCCCGCGCCGTAGGCATCGCCGTCAAGCCGATGGACAACCATTCGCGGCCTCGCCCAGCCTGTGAACATCAATAGGCGGCCACGTCGCCTGGGCCTCTCATGGCGCTCCTGGCGCGGTTCATGCTTAAGGTTGAGCGTGAAACTTGCACACGAGCCAGCGCTGGACGGCCTCAGGGCGCTCGCCGTGCTTGCGGTCATAGCGTTCCACGCTCGAGCGCCCTTCGCTCTCGGCGGCGCCCGTGGCGTGGACGTCTTCTTCGTCCTGTCAGGGTATCTGATCACCACGATCCTGAGCGATAGGAAGCTGGCGGTCGTCATGTTTTGGCGGCGACGTCTTGTGCGACTAATGCCGGCCCTGGTCACCATGGTGGTGATCGCGACCGCGCTGATGCCGCTGCTCAGTCCGCAATATGCTGCCAAGCGGTGGCAAGACGCCTTGCTCGCCGTCACCTACACCATGGATCTGCCGATGGCGGTTCGCCCGTGGGACGGGCCGTTCATGCACACTTGGTCCTTGGCCCTGGAGATGCAGTTCTATCTCATTTGGCCCTTTGTGCTGCCGTGGCTCGCTCGCAGGCGTCCGTTCCTGGCACTGCTGGCCCTATGGCTGGCGCTTCTCGTCCTGCAGTGGGCGATCGGCGCCTTTACGCCGCTCACCGGCTACTATCTCTTCCACGTCTCGGGTTTGGCGCTCGGCGCGGCCTTGGCCTTCATGCCCCTGGCCGCACCACCGGTTCTGGGCTGGGGCGCGCTGGCGCTTATTCTGGCCGGTTTCGCCGTTCCGTCGATCCCAACCGCCGTCGTCGAGGTGGCGACGGCCACGCTCATCGCCGCCCTCCGCGGGCCGTCCCTCCTGCGCGTCGGCTTGTCATGGAAGCCCTTTGTGCAGTTGGGCGTGATCTCCTATGGCGTATATCTTTGGCATTTCCCGATCCATTGCGCCGTCGAGCACACAGTCTGGTGGTTCAGAGGGTCGGTCGCGCTCGTGGGTGGCGTCGCCCTGGCCGCGGCCTCGTACGTCCTGATTGAACGGCCTGTGACGAGGTGGTTGCGGCCGCGGCGCTCAACCGCCGAATCAACGTTAGCGCTTCAGTAACGGGCGCGGGCTCGCTAGCGACTAGCGCGCCAGGGCGGCGCGGTTCTGGAAGATCCAGGTCAACGCGTCCAAGAGCTGCCCCGCGCCGCCAAGCGTGAAGGTCGCGCGTAGGAACTGGCGATGGGCTGCTGTCACCGGGATTCCGAGTCTCGCACAGACCGCCGCGGCCCTGACGGCGTAGGCGAAGAAGTCAGCGCGCCGGCAAGGCAAGTCATCGAAGCGCCTTGCGTACATCTCCAGCATGCGCGCCCGCATCCCGGCCTGAGCCAGCGTCGACGTAAGCGACGTCGAGTTGATCCTGTAGGAGCCCAGGATCTCCGGAACATAGCCCGCGTCGCCCCGCATCAGGAGGTCAGTCAGAATATACCAGTCGAACAACTCGAAGTCGGCGCTGAGCAGCGTCCGCGCCTGCTTACGGTACATGATCGAAGACGCGAACGTCGGCATCCCGCAGCGGATCGCCTTTCCGATGTCGAAGCGGGCGGCGAGGTGAGCCGGAAAAGACCGCCCCGTCGGCTGGCCGGCTTCATCGACAATCTGCATTCGATGGCCGCAGGCGACGAGATCCGGATGATCGTCGAGCAGTTTCACCTGCATCGCAAGCTTTCCGGGATGCGCGAAGTCATCACCGTCCAGGCTGGCGACGTACTCGCCACGCGCCAGGTTATGAGTGGCTAAGAAGGTCTGGGTCGGACCGCGATTCACCGAATGGCGGGAAACCCGGAGCCGGTCAGGATGAACTCTCGCGAGGCGGTCGAGGATGGCGCCCGTTCCATCGCTGGAGCAATCGTCGCTCACGATGATCTCGAAATCGAAGTCGGTCACCTGTATCAGCAGGCTTCGCAAACACGTCTCGATGAAGCGCTCGTGGTTGTAGGTCACCACACAGACGGAAACCTTCGGCGCTTTCGCAGATACCGATTGGCTCACGGCAAAGCCCCCGCAAGGCTTCTCGTCACGATCTTCATCTGCAGGCGCGCGGCGGACGATGCCGCCATGCCTGCACACAGAATGACGGCTCCAACGCCCAGTAGTTGAAGGACCGTCATCAGGCGGTCAGACGGCCAGGGGAAAAGCGACGCCAGCGCCGCGGCGGCGGCCGTCGCGCCCGCGATCGGCGCGATGTCCAGCAGGAGCCACCGCCAATGTAAGCCGGGAGCGAAGGCCCGATGGACGACCGGAGTCCACAGCAGAAAATAGGCCGCATTCAGTGCTGTCCACACGAGCCCGGTGCCCACCGCCCCATACCGGACCCCGGCCACCACCAAGGCCGGCGCGAGCATCAACAGGAGCAACGCCTGTCCAATAACGTGGAGCCTCAGGGCTCCATGGGAATACTGGAGGTAGTAGGGAAAGGCAGACACCGTCACCAGGCCGCTGCCGATGGCATAGGCGCGCAGGATCGGCGCCGCCTCGGACACGAAAGCTGCATCCCCTGTCCACGCCCAGATCACACGACCGGCGAAGCAGACGAGCAACAGCGCGGCGGGGAACGCAATCAAGCATACGAACTGGGTCGATCTTCGATAGAGGTCGCCCGCGGCCTTCGCGGAGCCCTCTGCATGAAGCTTGGTCAGCCGCGGCAGGATTGCCTGTTCGATCGGCAAACCCAGTGTCGCGACGGCGCCCGCTGCGACGGCGGCGAGCGTGAAAATCCCATAGTCCGGGAGACTGAGAACCCTGGAAAGAACGAGCTTATCGCCCTGGGTCAAACCTAGCCACGCAATGGCCGAAAAGGCGACCGCAGACGAGAAGCCCAAGACTCTTCTTAGTTCCTGCGACGGAAGGCGGGTCGGTGCGCCAACGGTCTTCGAAGGCATCAGGGTGCGGCTGAGCACAATCAGGATTCCCAGCTCCAATGCTGAAACGCATGCCTGAAAAGCGAAGAAGCAAATCGGCGTTGCGCGCCACGCCGTCAACGCCACGGTGACCCCGAAATATCTGGCCGTGTTGACGGCGATATTGAATACCGCAAGCAAGATTTGGCGTTCGAAACCAATCAGCGCGCCCCGATAGAGCCCAGATACCCATTGGCAAGGCACCGCAACCGCCATGAGGACGATGGCGATCGTCACGTCATGAACCGGCAAGCGCTCGGCGTGCAGCCAATCGGCCGCCAAGTACCGCGCGCTGAGAGCGATCACCAGCGCACCTGCGATCGACACGCCCCAAAAGAATCGCTCGAATGCGCTGAGCAGCCGCCGCAGGTCCTGGCCGTCAAGCGCTCCGGCCCGAAAGCGCGCGCATTCGCGCGCAAAGGTCTGCGACAGGCCGACGTTGAAAAGTTGGAACCCTGCGCTCAGCAGGGTGAAGAATCCAACGAGGCCGTAGCCTTCCGCGCCGAGCAGCCGAAGATAGATCGGCACAGCGATGACGCTCGCGAGCATCACATAGGCGAGGCTGGCAAAGTTCGCGGCGACAGCGCCGTGGACTGGCCGGTCGATGTTCGGAACTTCGGATCTGCCGGCGTCGCGGTTCGTGGAGGGCGAGCGGGATTGCGGCGCCGCGGCCTTCCCCGTCCGCACGATCTCAGCCCTTGATGAGGTTGATAACCCGCCTGACATCAGCGTCAGGCAGATCGGGATAGATCGGTAGACACAGAACCTGGTCTGCGGCGCGGCGCGCATTTGGAAGATTGGAGGGGCTCGCAGACGGCAATCCGCGATACATCGGCATGTCGCTGATCAGCGGATAGAAATACCGCCGCACGAAGATGTCCTGGGTCCTCATTCGATCGTACAAGGCGTCGCGGCCTAGCGGGAATTCCGGCCCGACGAAGATCGGAAAATAGGAATAGTTCGCGGTCGCTCCTTTCGGTCGGGGCAACAGACCGATGCCGGGAACATCGGCTAACTCCTGCCGATAGAGTTCATCAACTCGCCTACGCTGGGCGATCAGCGTGTCCATATGGCCGAGTTGTGCGAGACCCATCGCGGCTTGAATTTCATTCATCTTGCCGTTGATGCCGGCTGCGACGATTGTCACCTCGTCCGCGAACCCGAAGTTCTTCAGATAGTCGATCCGCTGTTTTGTCTTGGCGTCAGGACAGATGATCGCGCCACCTTCAAAGGTGTGGAAAACTTTTGTCGCGTGGAAGCTTAAGACCGAGAGGTCGCCATATCGGAGGACCGACGTTCCCTCCGAGCTCACCCCAAACGCATGGGCAGCGTCGTAGATGATCTTCAGCCCATATACGTCCGCGAGCTTCTGAAGCGCCGTCACATCACAAGGCGTGCCGTAACAGTGCACCGGAAGGATGGCGGTCGTCTGCGGCGTGATCGCAGCCTCGATACGCGCGGGATCGAGATTGAACGTCCCCGGATCGATATCGACAAAGACCGGCTTGATGTCGTTCCAGAGCAGGGAGTGCGCCGTGGCCACGAAGGAATAGGGTGTCGTGATCACCTCGCCGGTGATGCGCAGAGCTTGAAGGGCCGTAACGAGTGCTATCGTCCCGTTGGTAAAGAGCGCCAGGTGCTTGACGCCGAGGTATTCCGCAAGCGCGGTCTCAAGCTGTTCGTGGAACGGCCCCGCGTTAGTCAGCCAGCGACTTTCCCAGATCTTTTCCAGGTACGGCAGGAATTCCTCCAGAGGGGGAAGGAAAGGCCGGGTGACGTAGGTTGGGTTCCGATCCATCATCGTCCTACCGTCAGGCTGAAGCGCCCCATATGACGCCTGTCTCGTTCACGAGCGTCAGCAAACAGCGCGCACTCTCCTCAAGTGGCACGCCGACGACGGCTTGCAGCCGTTCGTATTGCAAGAATGTGAAGGGACTCAACTCCATCGCGGAGAATTGAGCGCTATCGATCGCAGACTTGTTCACGATCGCTCTGATTTTGCGGTCGGCGCGGTTCGTGCTTAGTCTTGAGACGAATGAACCCTTTCGATCCCGGCTACTACCGAGAAGGCGAACTGCGGGCCTTTGGCATCACATGCGGCCGAGACGTTATGGTCGCGAAGAACTGCACGATTATCGGGCTCCGAAGCCAATCATTTGAAAATATAGTTTTAGGCGACAATGTCCGGATCGACGGTTTCACAACAATCGCCGCCGCTAGCGGCCATTTGACCGTGGGATCCTATGTTCATATCGGCGGTTACTGTTTCCTCGCGTGCGCGGGCGGTGTGACGATTGATGATTTCTCGGGATTATCACAGAGAGTATCTGTATATTCGTCTTCAGACGACTACAGTGGTGCGGCATTGACCAATCCAACTGTGCCTAGTGAATATCTGAATGTGAAGACGGCCCCTGTTCACTTGGAGCGCCATGTCATCGTCGGTGCTGGTTCTGTAATTCTTCCGGGTGTGTCGATCGGGGAGGGTTCTTCCGTCGGGGCTCTATCGCTGGTACATCGCACGCTGGCGGAGTGGGGTATGCATGGCGGGATACCGGCCAAATTCTTGAAGTCGCGCTCCAAGGCATTGCTTGAGAGTGAGTCGGCGCTGAGGACGGGCTTGAACACTAGGATACCCTTGGCAACCCGCCTCGACCCTTAGGCCTCGCTCTGATTGAGTAGGATCAAGGCCTCGCGTAGCGAGGACATCGGCCCTAGTCCCGCCCCATAGATCGTAAACCGCATGGGTAAAGCTTAGTTTGCGCCGGCTCACGTGACCGGCGCCCGCCGGTCGCAGGCCCTGTTGTCATGCTTTGCTGAACACGAAGAATGGCTCGCGCCCGTTCACTCCGGCGTCGGCGGGTGTCACGTCGGCCAGCACCTCTTCATGCCACTGGACTTTTGACACGAAGCCGCAAGCCGCCAATCGTTCGAAGATGTCGCGCCCGTAGAGGCGCACGTGATCGGCTTGGCCGTAGGCTTGAAGGCGCGCCTCGGGACTAGCGATTCCGCCATCCTCCCAGGTGTGCTGAAGAACAGCGCTGAACGGCGTCTGCAGGATCGCAAGGCCGCCCGGCTTCAGGATACGCCTGATCTCCGCCATCGCCTTTAGGTCGTCGTCGACATGTTCGAGGACATGGTTGGCGATGAAGACGTCCACCGTCTCCGAGGCGAAGGACATGGAAAGCATGTCCTCGCGGCTGACCTCAGCGGAGCTTGGGTAGAGGTCGCACCGGATGTACCTCTCTGGGTGCTGCTCTGCGATCTTCCGTGAAAGATGCCGTTCCGGCGCGAAGTGGACGACGAACTTGTCGTTCAGGCCTGACAGCACGCCTGAACGACGCATGTAGAGAAACAGGTGTCGCTCGCGGTCGTGGGACGAACACCAGGGACATTGGAAGTGGTCGAGATCGCTACCGATCGCATCGAGCGCGCGCAACAGCGGCGGCGCGTTCTTCCATCCGCCTTCAAATGGAAGGAATCGGCCAACCCGATGTTCGCAGATCGCGCATCGGCGGCCGCGCGTGAGTGGAAGGGCGGCTAGCGGCGACCAGAGCACCCTCAACGCCAGCCTCGCGACCTCTCGCGGCGGTCGTCTGAGGAGCATTTCGACGCGTTGGCGTAGTGTTGACATTGGTTCTCAATACCCAGCCCGATAGGCCCACGCGATCACTTCGGCCAAGCGTCTCGGCCAGGCCTTCCGGAACATCCGCAAGTCCTCGCGCCGGCGCGTGCCGTCGGCGATCAGGGCTGACGTCGCGGTCAGCGCGTTGTGGCGGCGGCCGACCAGGCGTTCGGGGACGTGCAGGAAGGTCTCGCCCGCCTTCGCCAAGCGCCACCAGGCCTCCCAGTCGAGGTTGCTGCTCCAGTCCGGCGAGAACCGGAAATCCGGCAGCCTCTCCCGGTCGAAGGTCACCGATGAGCAGGGCAGGGGATTGCCGAATGACAGAAAGGCCAGCAGGCGACGGCCGTCGACCTGTTCGCGGCGTCCGATGGTGACGCGCTCGAGCAGATGCTTGACCTTGCTGATCTTGGAGCTCTTCGGCGCGCCGGCGTCGTCTATCTCCTGATAGCCGGTGAAGCAGAGGGCGCCCGCCGGCCGGCGGGCGAAGAGCGCCAGCGACTTTGCGGCAAAGCCTGGCGCGTAGGTGTCATCCTGGTGCGCCAAGGTGACGAAGCGCGTCTTGGCCTGCGCCAGGCCGAAATTCCAGTCCGCCGCTATGCCGTCGGCGCGAGGGTTGATGCACAATTCCGCGCAAACCGCCTGCGCCGCGCGCGCGATGTAGGGGCTCGGAGTCGATGTGCTGACGGCGATCCGGCTCCGCGCGTTCTGGTCCGCCAGCCCCTTGAGGCAACCTGGCAGGAACGGCGAGTCTCGGTGGGCCAGGACGATAAAACTGTGATCCATGGGATCGCTTCAGCGGGCGACCGCCGCCGGCCGTGGAGCGGCCGCCTTTGCCGCGCCGGCCGCCGGCGCACTGCCGTACTCCAGGAAGCGGGCCTCGTTGCCGCCCAGCACGGCCAGCAGGAAGCCGCCCAGCACGTTCTGCGCGCCCAAGGCCACAAACATTGTGCCCAGGACGACGGGCAGGACGGCGTCGTTGGGGCCGCCGCCTCGCCCGGTCCAGGCGACGACCGCCCAGGTCAGGACCGCGAGCCCCAGGGCGATCGAGGCGGCGCCGCTGACCACCATGGTTTCCAGCGTCAGCCACCGCGACATGCCGATCACCCAGGGCTTCGGAAGGCGAAACCCAGCGCGGACGCCGTAGAGGTGAGTGGCTGCGGCCAGGATGGCGGCCACCTGCGACACGCTCATCGTCGCGCCGGCCAGCACGATCCAATAGTTGCCGAAGAAGAAGGGCGCGCCTGGATGGCGGATCGCCGCCACGGTGGCCGAGGTCAGTATGAACGCCGCCGCGATGCTGCCCGCCGCTGCCGGGATCGCGAACAGCCCCAGCGGGCTCAGCATGAACAGGTAGCGCAGGTGGCGCCAGCCGTCGCGCCACGGGCGCAGGTGGGGCGGGCGGTCGCGCGTGTCAGGCGAGAGCGTGGCCGGGACCTCGGCGATCACCTGCCGCTTCAACGCGGCCTTGATGACCATCTCACTGGCGAACTCCATGCCCGAGCCGGTCAGCGCCAGGCGCTCGAAGCAGGCCTTGGTCAGGGCGCGCAGCCCGCAGTGGGCGTCGCTGGCCCCGGTGTTGAACAGCAGGTTGAGCGTGCCGGTGAGCAGCGGATTGCCGATGTAGCGGTTCTTCCACGGCATGGCGCCCGGCGCGATGCCGCCCTTGAAGCGCGAGCCCATGCAGAGGTCCGCGCCGGCCATCAGGGCTTCGACCATCGGGACCGCCTCCCGGAAGTCGTAGGAGCCGTCGGCGTCGCCCATCACCAGGAACCGGCCGCGCGCCGCGTTGAACCCGCCGCGCAGCGCCGCGCCATAGCCGCGCTCCGCAATCGGGACCACGCGGGCGCCCAGCCGCATGGCCAGCGCCTGGCTGCCGTCGGTGCTGCCGTTGTCGGCGATGAGGATCTCGCCCTTCAGGCCATGACGTGCGGCCAGGGCGTCTATGGCCTCCCGCACGGCGGCGATGCAGGCGCCGAGCGACTGGACCTCGTTCAGGCACGGCAGCACGAAGCTGACGTCCGCCGCCCCCGGCCGCCTGGTTTCCCCCGACATCGCGCCGTCCTCGCCCCTTACCGTTGGGACTAAAGCATAGGGTGGGAGCGTTCCGGAATAGTAATCGAACCACGCTCTCTCAAGGCATAAACAGGATGAGCCCCGGCGCCCACCCATGCGCCGGGGCTCGCCGACGGAGCGTCCTGTCGGCTGTTGGGCGGCCCCTGGAGGTTGGGCTCGTGTGGCCGCCGGCCTGTGTCATGCGGAGCAATTCGGCACAGGCAGGCTGCTCCGCTGCAAGGGCGGCGCCGAACGCCTCGCGCCTCAGCCGGGCGCGGGCTGCGCCGGCCGCGGGGCTCCGGCCGGCCGCACATAGACATAGGCGATGCGCCCGTCGGTCTCGCGCAGGCAGCGGGTGATCTCGAAGATCGCGGTGTTGACCGCCTCGGCCGTCGAGCGCGGGCGCAGCGCCAGGGTGAGCGCCACCAGGATCGCGCCGGGCCCTAGGTGCAGGGTGGCGATCTCCTCCAGCTCGGTGATGCAGTCGATGTGGGCGAGCGTGTCCTTCAGCCGCTCCATGACGACGGGGGCCACCGCTTCGCCGGCGATCAGGCTGCGGGTCTCGTTGGCGAGCACGAAGGCGACGCCTGCGAGCAGCAGGCCGATCGCCACCGAGGCCGCCCCGTCCGCCCAGGCGAGGCGGAAGAAGCTGGACGCGACCACGCCCGCGGCGGCGAGCGCGATGCCGACCAGGGCCGCGGAATCCTCCAGCAGCACCGAGACCAGGCTGACGTCCTTCGAGCCCTTGATGAACGCCCACAGGCGGATCGGCCCGCCGCGGACCACGCGGCGGTACTCGCGGTAGCCGACCCGGAACGAGGCGCCCTCGAAGACCGCGGCCACGGCCAGCACGCCCAGGCTGATCCAGGGCGAGATCACCGGCGCGGGGTGCAGGATGTGGCGCACGCCTTCGTAGACCGACAGCACCCCGCCCAGAAGGAAGACCATCAGGGCGACGATGAACGACCAGAAATAGGCTTCCATGCCGTAGCCCAGCGGATGGGTCGGGTCGCTCGGCCGCGCGCCGCGCCGCTGGCCCACCAGCAGCAGGATCTGGTCGCCGGTGTCGACCAGCGAGTGGATCGCCTCGGTCAGCATGGCCGTCGAACCGGAGAGCCAGGCGGCCACGAACTTGGCGAGCGCGATGGCGCCGTTGCCGGCGAGTGCGGCGAGCACGACCCGGGTCGAGCCTTTGGCCATGGGCGGTCCCTTTCTGGCGAACGGCGATCTCGACGCGGTCCGGTCATTGCGTCAACGCCTCCTGCCGATGTCAGATGCAGGCCGGAGTTGTTCCTTGGTCCGTCTGGCTCTCGCCCCGTTTTTCGCCCTTGCCCTCGCGGTTCCCGCCGCGGCCCAGGTCGCGCCCGCGCCGCGCGCGGAAGCGCCGATCGTGGAGTCGCGCCTGAGCAGCGGCGCGCTGCGCTACGCCGTGCCGATCCAGGTCGGCGCCACGCGGCTGATGGCCAGCCTCGACACCGGCTCGACCGGCCTGCGCATCCTGCCGGGCGCGCTGGGCCCCGGCGACGCCGCCGCCCTCGCCGAGCCGGAGACCTATGGTTACGCCTCGGGCTCCCGCTACGAGGGCGTGGTGGGCGAGGCGAGTCTCGGGATGGGCGGGCTCGCCGGCCGCGCCTTCGTCCACCTGATCGGCTCGATCGGCTGCTTCGCCTACCTGCCGCATTGCCCCGCCTCGCGCACGACGATCGAGCGCTACGGCATCGCCAGCGACGGCCTGCCGGGCGAGGGCTTCAAGGCGATCCTCGGCATCGACATGGCGCCCGGCCGGGTGGGCAACCCGCTGCGCGCGCTGGGCGTGCGCCGCTGGATCGTCGAGCTGCCCAGGCCGGGCGAAGGGCGGGGGCGGCTGATCCTCAACCCGACCGACGCCGAGGTCGCGGGCTACGCCATGGCCCCGCTGGCCGCGCCCTACGCGCACGAACGCGGCGGAGGCCTGCACGACGCGGTCCCCGGCTGCCTGGCCAATGCTGCGACCCACGCGCGGGCCTGCGGCGTCGTGCTGCTCGACACCGGGGCGCCTGGCCTGTCGGTCGCCAACGGGCGGCTGGACGGCGGGCCGTGGCCGGACGGCTCGACCGCAGCGCTGGAGATCTTCGACGCCCGCGGCGGCATGGCGGCGCGCGCGCTGATGACGGTCGGCGACCGCGACCAGGGAACCCGGATGAGCCTGCGGCGCGAGGCGCGGGTCTACGGCGTTGTGATCTATGCCGGGGTCGCGCCCTATTTCGCCTATTCGGTGCTCTACGACACGCGCCGCCAGATGATCGGGCTGAAGCCGCGCACGCCCCGCCAGCTCGCCGGGGGGCCGCATGCCGTCGGCGCGGCCGCCCCGCCGGCCCCCTGAGCCATGGCGCGCGAGACCAGCGCCGGCGTCCTGGCCTGGCGGCGCGTCGCGGGCGAGCCGCAGTTCCTGCTCGTCCACCCTGGCGGCCCCTACTGGGCGAGGAAGGACGAGGCCGCCTGGTCGATCCCCAAGGGCCTGGTGGAGGCGGGCGAGGAAGGCTGGGCCGCCGCGCGCCGCGAGTTCGCCGAGGAGCTGGGCGTCGCGATCGAGGGCGAGCCGGTGGCGCTCTCGCCGTGCCCGACGCCGGGCGGCAAGCTGGTGCTGGCCTGGCTGGTCGAGGCCGACCTCGACGTCGCCGCGATCCGCTCCAACAGCTTCGAGATCGAGTGGCCGCCGCGCTCCGGCCGCCGCGCCGTCTTCCCCGAGGTCGACCGCGCCGGCTGGTTCGACCCGGCGACCGCCCTGTGGAAGGTCCACAAGGGCCAGCGGCCGATCCTCGCCGAGGCGCTTTCCAGGATTAACGCCTAGGTAGGGAGTAGGGCTTGGAGAAGCCTATTCTCCTCGCCAAGCCAGTTGGATAAGGAAATTCTCCCCGGAATTCCGAGCGACGGGAAAGCCGATGATGATTTTCTCGCCCAGCGCGCCATCCTGTCCGCCAGCAGCTTCGAAGGGCCGACGGTCATGTTTCGTGCGTTCACCGACCATCCCGAAACAGTGGGCGAGACCTATCTCGAGCACATGGGCTCGGCGTGGGGCTTCGCCGGCGGCATGCTGGTGGGCGCCGCCGCCTGCTTCCTGCACGGCCTGCTGCCGTTCGCCTTCCAGAAGGCCGGCAGCCGGCGCATCGCGGGGCTCTATGACCGCATGGTCAAGAACCGCCACCGCCACGCGCCGCCGGTGGCGGAGACCTTCCTCGGCATCGCCGACGGGATCTGACGCCTACTTCACCCAGATGTGGACCCGGTCTTCCGGCGCCACATAGAGCTTGTCGCCCGGCTTGACGTCGAAGGCGTCGTACCAGCCGGCGATGTTGCGGATTGTGCCGTTCACCCGGTAGACGGCGGGCGAGTGCGGGTCGACCACCAGGCGCTGCCTCAGCGTCTCGTCGCGGATCTTCTCGCGCCACACCTGCGCCCAGCCCAGGAACACCCGCTGGTCGCCGGTCAGGCCGTCGATGATCGGCGCCGGCCGGCCGTGCAGCGAGGTGTGATAGGCGTCGAGCGCCAGGCTCAGCCCGCCCATGTCGCCGATGTTCTCGCCCATGGTCAGCGCGCCGATCACATGCGCGCCGGGCAGGGGCTCGAACGCCGAATACTGCGCGCCGAGCTTGTCGGTCTGGACCTTGAACTTCGCCGCGTCCTCGGCCGTCCACCAGTCGGTCAGCACCCCGTCGCCGTCGGACTTGCGGCCCTGGTCGTCGAAGCCGTGGCTGATCTCGTGGCCGATCACCCCGCCGATGCCGCCGTAGTTGATCGCCGGGTCGGCGTCGGGGTCGAAGAACGGCGGGGCCAGGATCGCGGCCGGGAACACCACCTCGTTGTTCACCGGGTTGTAGTAGGCGTTCACCGTCTGGGGCGTCATGCCCCACTCGGCCTTGTCGACCGGGTCGTTCAGGCGGGCCACCTCGCGGCGCCACTCGAAGGCGGCGGATCGCAGGCTGTTGCCGTAGAGGTCGTCGCGCTTCACCACGAGCTTGGAATAGTCACGCCATTTGGCCGGATAGCCGATCTTGACGGTGAACTTCGACAGCTTCTCCAGGGCCTTGGCCTTGGTGGCGTCGCCCATCCAGTCGAGCTTCTCGATGCGGGCCTTGAGCGCGGTGTGGATGTCGC
>Ga0070680_100002039_pt1 | contig 14907 bp, 11 predicted proteins | sample KBSC73BmetaG_FD_64672 | JGI IMG/M metagenome (GOLD analysis project Ga0070680, IMG submission 64672) | Corn rhizosphere microbial communities from Kellogg Biological Station, Michigan, USA - KBS C7-3B metaG | ecosystem: Host-associated > Plants > Roots > Rhizosphere | place: USA: Michigan...
CGTGACAGGACCGGAGGACTTTTCGGCGTTCTGGCGATTGGCCAGGATCTGAGCGGTGCTGGACATTTAAAGCAAAAGTCTAACTGAGGCGTCCAATGCTATTTGTCTAAGTAGTTGAAACCATTGAGCAAAAGAGCTGTCACTCCAGCTAAGCTTCTGATTTCAAAAGCTCGGCGCGGCGGTTCTTATCGGCCTGCGCATCGATGCGTTCGCATACTTTAACGCTGTTGTTACGCTCGCGTGACATGGTTGCGATATGGAGAAGGCGGGCGGCGAGGCAAAGCGGGAAAAAAAAATCTACTGCCCGATCTCGACGCCCTCGGCAACGAGTCGCTCAAGGCTCTCGTGCTCGCCAAACAAACCGAGATCGAGAAACATGAATCTGCTCGTCCTCAAGCTCCAGCGCATGCACTTCGGCCAGCGGTCGGAAGATGAACGCCGAGATCGGTGCTGGAACCGGGCAGCGGCAAAACGAAGACGGCCGCCTGTGGACCTGCGTTCGCGATGACCGGCCGGCGGGAAGCGAAGCGGCATCGGCTGTCTGGTTCGCTGACTCGCCGGATCGCAAGGGCGAACATCCGGCACATCACCTGAAGAACTATCGTGGCATCCTGCAGGCCGATGGCTTCGCGGGCTTCAACCGGCTCTACGAAACAGGCGCCATCCTCGAGGCAGCCTGCTGGGCTCACGTGCGCAGAACGTTTTTCGACCTGCACCTTTTCGACCTGCACCACGGGTACGCGTCGCCGGTGGCGAAAGAGGTACTCGACGCTGAAAAGCAAATCTTTTTCCTGCGTTTCCGCAAGACAGGCGATGTCTACCGCTACTTCCGGTTTCCAGCCGCTGAGTATCACGCGTTTGTCAATGCCTCGCGGCCGCTTCTTCCTCGCTCATATCCGCGACAAATACCCCTACGAACGCATGGCGAAACTCCGCGCCGCCTGATCTGTCACGGCCTCGCCCGGCTTTTTCCTCCTTGCAAGTTTCGCTATTGGAGGAGTTGGACGCCGTTGCGCCTTCGTTACCGCAACGCGCCGATTGTGTATTGCAGGGCAGCCCAGGCGCCCTGGTAATCGTATTTCGCGCTGGTGTTCTCGATTTCCGCCTGAGTGACGTTGAGCTGCGCCTGGGTAAGTTCGACGATGGAGGCGAGAGACAGGTTATATCTTCCCTGCGCGAGGTTCAGGGCAAGGCGGGCCTGATCGAGCAGCCGCTGGGTGACCGGGATCCGCTCATACGCGTTCTGCGCGGCGAGCAGAGTAATCCGGACGTCGTGCTCGATCTGCTGCTGCAGATCGCGCAGCCGCTGATTGGCCGCGATGCTCTGGTAATAGGCCTCGCGGGCGCGGGCGGAGAACAGGTGGCCGTTGAAGATCGGAATCTGGACATTGAGCGCAGCGCCTTCGTAACCGTATGGCGCGGTGCGCGGATCCTGGTCTACATAAGGAAGCGCGCCCCCGACCCCGAGAAAGCTGACAATCGGCCGCTTGAGATCGCGCTCGGCCTCCTCGAACCGCTGGGCGGCTTCGTACCGGAGGCGCAACTCGGCGAGTTCGGGCCGGTTCTGTATCGCCTCGCCGACCAGCGCTTCGGGATCCGGCGGCGGAGCCGGAGCGGGCTGGCCTTCGCTGAGCTGATAAGCCGCGGCCGGACGATCCTCGCCCATCGCGCGGGCGAGATCCGCATACGCCTGCTTGACGCTATCGCGGGCGCGGATCAGCATTAGCTGCGCTTCCGAGAGATTCACGTCGGCGAAACTGACGTCCACCTGCGAGCGCAATTGAGCCGTCGCCAGCGCTTTCACCTGATCGTCGAGAGTCTGGCGGGCGTGTACGGTTTCCTCGGCCACCCGAACCAGAGCCGTATCCTGAAGCACTCCATACCAGGCGCGCGCCACCCCGAGAGTCACGTCGTACCGGGTCGCGATAGCGCCTTGCTGCTGCGCCTGCTCCTGCAGGCGCGAAGAGGAGACCAGGTTGTGAGTACGGCCGAAATCCGTGACAAGCTGGCCGAGCTGGATGCCCTCGCCGTTTCGCGTAAACATGCGGGGCGCGTTGAGCGCGCCAGCACCGATGCGCGCGTCCTGGCTATTGGTCTGTGCGCCCGTGACCGCGGCACTGATGAGCGGGTAGTATGCCGATTTTGTCTCCGTGACGCGCTCGCCGGCCGCCGATGCCAGGTTCTGCGCGATCGCGATCTGCGGATGATTTTTTATCGCCGTCGCAATCGCCTGGTCGAGCGTGAGCGAGACCGGTTGCGGGGTCTGCGCGGCGCAGGAAAACGCGCAGACAAGCAGGGCCCACCTGGTCCTACGCCATCTATTGCTAAACATCAGGCCGGTTCGGGACTCCTTCGGTTGCGATAGATGATCAGATACGCCGCAGGCACAATGAAGATCGTCAGCAGAACCGAGGAGGTAAGGCCGCCGATGATGGTGCGGGCCATCGGCGCGTATTGTTCGGAGCCCGTACCCATCTTGAGCGCCATGGGAATCATGCCGATGATTGTGGCCAGCGATGTCATCAGAATGGGGCGAAGCCGGACGCGGCACGCGGTCACGATGGCGTCGGTCACGGTGAGTCCCTGCGCTTCGAGGCGATGCGCGAAGTCGACGATGAGAATGCTGTTCGAATTCGCTACGCCAATCAGCATCAGCACTCCCATGAGCGACATCACGTTCAGTGTTGTGTTGGTCAAAAGCAGAATCACCAGCGCCCCGCTCACCCCCATCGGGATGGCGAGCATGATAAGCACGGGGTCGATAAAGGACTTGAATTGCGCCACCAGAATCAGATAGAGAAGAATGAATGCAAGTCCGAAACCGACGGCGAAGCTGGAGAACGATTCGCGCATGGCCTGAACCATCCCGAGCAGGTTGACGCGCATCTGCTCGGGATGTGGAGTGCTCTTCACGATCTGGTCGATTTGCGACGCGACATGCCCGAGGTCCTCGGTTTTCGGCGTCACGTAGATGTCAGTGTTGCGCTGAATTTTGTAATGATCGATTTCGGTCGGCGTCCGCATGGGCGTGAGCTTCACGACGGTATTCAGGGTGGTCGGCTCCTTCAGATTTGGCGCACGAATGGGAATATTGGTCAAATCGAGAGCGTTGTGAATCGCGGGCTTTCCATGTTCGTAATACTGGACGGTAAGGAAGTAATCATTCCCCGTTTTTCGATCGACCCAATAATTCGGCGCGATCATCACGTCCGAATTCAGAGCGGTGATGACGTTGTCGACGATTTGTCTCTGGGAAAGACCAAGCTCGCTCGCGTGTACACGGTCCACGTCCATGCGCAGGGCGGGATAGTTCATGTCCTGCGGGATATAGACCTGACCGACTCCGGGCAGGGCTGAGATCTTCGCCGCGAGCCGTTGGGCGAAATCGAAGTTGGCCGGGATATCGCGGCTGGCGACCTGCACGTCAATGGGGGCGGGCATGCCTGTGTTCAGGATCGCGTCCACCATGGAGCCGCTCTGGAAGAAAGTGCGCAATTCGGGGTACGTGCGGTTCAACTCCCGCTGGACCTGGGCCATGTATTCATAGCTGCCGATCCTGTGATCCTCGGACAATTGCGCCTGCACCGTAGCCATGTAGGCGCCGGCGTTGGTAGTGTACAGCGAGGAAAAATCGTTAACCACGCCAATGTTGGACACGGTCATGCGGAAATCGTCCGGCGTGACTGTTCGCTTGATGACGTCTTCGACCTTGCCGATGTACTTATCGGTAAGCTCAATCCGGGTGCCGGTGGGGGCCTTCACGTTGATGGTGAACTGGCCGGCGTCCGTCCGCGGGAAAAAAGCCACGCCGAGGAATGGATATAAGCCGAGGCTCAGCACGAACACGAGCATCAGCGCGGCGACGGTGAGACCGGGACGAATCAGCGCGCCGCGGACCAGACGCTCATAGCCGTTCAGCACGCGATTAAAGCCCGCGTTGAATGAATCATTGAAGCGGGCCCACAGGGAGCGTCTGCGCCGCTTCTCATGCTCTTCCACTCCGCTCACCTGAGGCGAGTTCTCAGGAATGTGCGAGTGCGACACATTCTTGAGAAAACGCGAACAGAACAGCGGAATCACGGTCATGGCCACCACAAACGACACCAGCATCGAGATGCAGAACGCCAGCGCGAGCGCGCTGAAGAGAAACTTGCTGATGCCGTAAAGGAATGTGACGGGGAAAAAGACGATGACGTTGACCAGGGTGGCCGCAAGCACGGCGAGCGTCACCTCCGCGCCGCCGATCTCGGCCGCGATCATCGGAAGAGATCCCTGCTCCAGATGCCGGTATATGTTCTCGAGCGAGATGACCGAATTATCGATAACGCGCGAAAACGCCAGCGCAATGCCGGCAAGAATCATCGTATTGACGGTCGCGCCCATGAAGTAAAGGATGACGAAGGTCGCGAGCGCCGCAAGCGGGATCGACAGCATGGTCGCGAAGGTTGCGCGGACATCTCCCAGGAAGAGCAGGATCATGATGCCCGTCAGCAGCAGCCCGAGCGCGCCTTCATGCAGCACGGTTTTGATGGCTTCTTTCACGAACACCGACTGATCGAAAAGCAGGTCGGCCTTCATCTGTTTGGGGATATCGAACAGTCGCTTCGAGAGATCGCGGACATCGTTCACCACCGAAATCGTGTTGGTGTCGCCGCCCTGCTTCATGATGGGAACGTAAGCGGAATGCTGGCCGTTTACGCGCACGATGTTGTACTGCACCGCGCTCGAATCCTCCGCATTCCCCACGTCCCCGACGCTGACCCAGGCATTACGCGCCGTTTTGAGCGGCACGGCGTTCAACTGTTTCATCGAATCGACGAGGCTGTTGGAGTAGACGAAGTAATCGAACGGGCCCATCTTGACGTCGCCGGCGGGAAGGATAACGTTCTGGCTATTGACGGCGTTGACCACATCCATCACGCTCATGTTGCGCGAAGCGAGCTTGTAAGGGTCGACATGCACCATGATCTGGCGGTACTTGCCGCCGAAGGGAGGTGGAATGGTAGCGCCCTTGATCACCGCGATCTGATTGCGGATCTGAATCTGCGCGTAATCGTGGAGCTGGGTTTCAGTGAGACCTTTTCCGCTCACCGCGAGCAGGCAGACCGGCAGGCTGGACGCATCCGATTTCAGGACCACCGGCGGCAAGGTGCCGGGCGGCAGGCGCTTCAGATCGGCGAGCGCGAGATTCGCAAGCTGCGTGACGTCGGCATCCGGATCTGTACCCGGCTGGAAGAAAACGCGGATCATGCTGACGCCGAGCAGCGAGCGCGATTCGATGTGCTCAATGCCGCTCGCCATGGTGAAGAAGCGCTCGAGCGGCGAAGTGATATCGACCTCGATATCCTGGGGCGGCATGCCGCTGAAAAACGTGGCGACCACTACCTGCGGCAGATTGATGGGCGGGAACAGATCCACCGGCATGCGCTCGAGGCCGGCCACGCCGAGCACGCATACGGCAAGGCAGACCACGATAATGAAGTACGGATTTTTAATCGAGAACTTCGACATGACTATTGGTTCTGGTCTTCGGAGGAGGCGTCCCAGATCATCGCGTCGACTTCATGTTTTGTGACGCGATCGCCCGGTTTGAGACCGCTGCGATCGCTGATTACGACTTCATCCCCCGCATTCAGCCCGGTTGCGATCTGGGCATAATTTGCAGTCTGCACGCCGAGCGTAACCGGGCGCCGCTCGATCTGGCCGGAATCCGTGACAACCATGATGCTCGTGTTTGCGCCTTCGTGATCGATCGCCTGTGTGGGAACAGCGATCGCTTTCGGCGTCTGATTGAATGTGAGATCCGCTTCGGCGTAAAGACCGGGCACGAGTTTGTAGCCGGGATTGGGAACATCGACTTCCGTGTGCATGGTCCGCGTCTCTGAAGTGACATCGACCGAGAACCGGGTCACGCGCCCCACAAATGTCTGGTTCAGAGCGGGCACGCGCACGGCGACTGGATCGCCGATGCGGATGTAGCGGACGTCCGGCTCCGGAACCGGGATAACGAGGCGGAACAGATTCACCTGGGAGAGGCGTACCAGAGGCGTTGCCTGAGTGGAACTGGTACCCGCCTGCATGAGAGCGCCGTAATTGGCATAGCGTTGCGTGACCACGCCATCAAACGGAGCCGTGATTTTCGAATAATCATAGAGGGCCTGATCGTGGGCGAGTTTGGCTTTGGCGACCGCGACTTCACTTATCGCGGCGTCGAGCGCCCCCTGAGCCTCTTCCAAAGTCGATTCGGCCGCGAGATCCTTTCCCTGCGCATCATCGACTTCCTGCTGGGCGACCAGGCCGGACTGCTTCTCGGCCACGCCAGCCAGACGCTTGTACTGCAGGTGCAACACCGCGTGCTGAGCTTTATCGCGGCTGATCTGGTGCTGTGCCCGCGCAACTTCATCGGTGCGGGCCTTGATTGTCGCCTGATCTTCCTGGAGTTGCGCTTCGAGCTCGGGAATTTCGAGCACGGCCATGACCTGGCCCTTGCGAACGCGCGATCCGTAATCGACGTTGAGGGTCCGGACATAGCCGGCTTCTTTCGCATACACGTCGATTTCCTGGAACGGCACGAGTTCGGAGCTTACGGTGAGGTGGTTTGCGAGAGGACGGATCTCGGCGCGGACTACGCCGACCGTAACGCCTGCCGCGGCGTGAGCGGGGCTCGAACTACTCGCCTCAACGGTTTCTCTCCGGCCGCAGGCCGTGGCGACGACGAGAGTGATGACAACAAGCGTGAGCCGCCCTGAGGGAAAGACCACAATTCGATGGTAGTCAATGAATTCCGGTAACAGGAATACAGTGATTACCTGAAATTATCAGACTCGAAACAGGATTCAGCGGACACTAAGTCTAACAGCGATGCGCGCCACGAAAGTACTGATAGCTGACGACCACCCTCTGATCCGGGGCGGCCTCCGCTCCCTGCTGGAAAAGAGCGGCGGGTTTACGGTGGTAGCCGAAGCCGCGGACGGCTATGAAGCAGTGGAACTGGCCGCACTGCACAAGCCCGATGTGGTGCTGCTGGATGTCGGCATGCCGCGGCTGAACGGAACCGACGCGGCGCAGTACATCTTTGACAAAGTGCCCGGGGTGCGCGTGGTGATGATCAGCATGCACGCGGACGAATCGTATGTTCTGCGGGCACTGAAGGCGGGTGCGCGCGGATACCTGCTGAAAGCCTCGCCCGAAGCGGAGATTCTGGCGGCGATTCGCGCAGTCGCATCCGGCAATGCGTACTTCAGCCCTTCGATCACAAGGATTCTGGTGGAAGAGTACGTTACGGAGATGCGCCGCCGCGGCGTGGAAGACAGCTACGATCTGCTGAGCCTGCGGGAAAAGGAGATCATGCAGCTTCTTGTCTCCGGCAAGAGCAATCGCGACATATCCGACATGCTGCATCTGAGCATTTCCACCGTCGAGACGCACAGGAACAACATCTTCCAGAAGCTGGCGGTGCACAACCTGCCCGAGCTGATTCTTTACGCGGTGCGCAAGGGACTGGTTTCCTGACGGGCGCCGATGTTTTCGGGCAGAGGCAAATCGAAGGAGACGGTAGACCCGCGGCCTCGCGAGGAATCGATGCGCAACGATCCGCCCAGGCGGGCGAGGCGCTCTTTCATGCCCAGAATGCCTAGACCGGTCTCTTCAGCGGGGTTGAATCCTCGGCCGTTATCCTGAACGGAGACGTGGAGCCGGGCGCCGGGCGCGATCTCAACCCGGACCCGCGCTTCGCTGGCTCCAGAGTGCCGGCCCGCATTATGGATCGCCTCCTGCACGGTGCGGAATACGCAGGTGCGGTGGTCTTCCGGCAGGTTCTCCAGCGGTAGATTTTCAAGCACGCTTTCGGCTTCCACGTCGACGTGCATGGAACTGGTTCTGGAAACTTCGCGAGCCAGCCATTTCAAGGCGGGGACAAGGCCCAGGTCATCGAGCATGGTGGGACGCAGCAGGAGCGAGATGTTGCGGACCACGCTTGCGTTCCGCTGGGTCATGTCCTGAACGAGCTGAAGCTGCTTCAGGCTTTCATCCATATCGTTCTGGCGGACGGCGGAGCGCAGATTGCCGAGGCCAATCATAATGGCTGAGAGCACCTGCCCGACTTCGTCATGCAGTTCGCGGGAGATGCGGCGCCGTTCGTTTTCCTGCGCCTGCACCAGTTCCGCCGAGAGGCGCTTCAGTTCCCCCCGGGCATGCTGGGATTCCTCAAAGCGCCGCTCCGATTCCCGCTCGAGCCGCAGGATGCGCCAGAGGGCGAACCCGGCAAGCGCGGACCCCGCAAGAATGGTGAACAGCAGCATTCCGATGAGGCGCGCGCGAAAGGCGGCAAACAGGTCGCCGACCTCCTCGCTGCTGGCTTCAAACTGCTTTTCACTGAGTTCATGGATACGATCCGCAAGCCCGACCGCAAGCGCGCGGCGGGGCAGAATTTCCGTTTCGACGAAGGCATACCCGCGGCTGCGCCGTTCGCCGGCGCTCCACGAAAGAGTGGGTTTGATGGCGGTGAACCAGGCATCGATTTCCCGTCTCAACTGAGCAAGCGCGCCGCGTTCAGCGGGTCGCGCCACCCGCTCGTACTCGGCCAGCAGGGATGTGACGAGCCTTCGCTCTTCGAGGAACTGATCGCGATGATCGATTGAGGTCTGGTCGTTCGAATCGAGAAGAAAATCGCGGGCGTAGGTTCCGGAGAGATAAATACTGGACCGCAGCTTCTCGATCGCGCGGTCTCGTTGGACGTAATCGGTCCGGATTCGCTCCTGCCGCAATTCGATCTGGTAGAGGAAAGAGACCGCGCTCACACCCAGAACGGCCATGAGGACGAGCAGACCGCCAAACCCGATCCACAGCAGGAACCGGGTTTGCCGCCCTCTTTTGTCGCGGGGCGGCATCAGCGTACTTCGAGAGTCTGGCTCCATGGCGTGGTTTCGCCGAGAATCTGCTCGAGTTTCCCGGCATTAAAATCGGGCGACTTGCAAAACCGGATCAGTTCGGACTCGCGCTGCCGGATGCGCTCCACGGCTTCGGGAATTCGTTCGGCAATGGAAAGCGGTATTGAATGAACGCCGTTGCAATCGCCGTGCAGCAGATCGCCGGTGCTGATCTTCAGACCATCGATTTCAACCGGTTCTCCAAAATCGACGACGTGCGCGTAAGAATGAGACACGGTAGCCCCTGAGGCGAAACACTGAAAATTTGCGTCGCGCACCTGGATAAGATCGCGAACAGCGCCGTTGGTGAGCCACGCGACGCAACCAAGCGCTCTTCCGATGTGAGCGTGAATTTCGCCGACCATGGCTCCGACGCCGGGCGTTGTGTCCATATCGCGCATGACAATTATTTTCGGCCCCGGAATGCCGGCCACGTAATTCCAGAAATCCAGACGCTGGTAATAGCAGAGACCGGAAATCGGCGGAGCGGCGGCGCGAAAACGACCCGTCACGGCGTAACCGGCTACCGGAGGCAGATGGGGAAACATGCAACGGACGCCGCCGTGTACAAAGCCTTCGTTGCGCATGCGGACGTTGAAGGTCTCAATCGCGTTCGATACCGTACACGTATCCACGCGGCGCAGAAAGTCGAAAAGCTCCGAAGACACTCCCATCAGCCGACTTGAGTATACGGCGACGTGCGAACGACGGAGAATACGGCGGCGGCTGTAATTCCGGCGCTGATGGCGCCGGAGCCGCCGCCTGGCACTAAATCAGAAGGTTAGTAGCTGCGGGCGCGGCTTAGTAGCTGCGAGCGCCGCCGGCCGCCCCGGATGTCGCGGTGGCTGAACAACCAGCGTGACCGCAGCTACACGTGATATCGGGATGTTTGGCGTTCGCCTCGCAGGCAGTGCTGCAGTACTTACTGTCCGGCGCAGCCATGCAAACACAGGACGGATGTGCGCATTTTTCTTTCTTGTCAGTAGCCATCGATTACACCTCGGCACATTCCACAGCCAGTTTCAGGCCATTCCTCGCGGGCTTGGGTATGAATCGTCACTTACAAAGCTTTACCTCGCTTTTGGGAACTCGGTGCTAAATTTCGATTGTGCGGATCCTCCTTGTGGACGACGATGAAGAACTCGCCAGTCTGCTGACGGAACTGCTGACCCGGGAGGGGTTCAGCGTGGACACCCGGAACGACGGGCGCCGTGGCCTTACCGCCGCGCTGAACGGCGGTTACGACCTGATGGTGCTGGACGTGATGCTGCCGGGACTCGACGGCTTCGAGATCCTGCGCCGGGTGCGCCGTGAAACTCGCCTGCCCGTGCTGATGCTGACGGCCCGGGGAGAAGATGAAGACCGTATTGTCGGGCTCGAGCTTGGGGCCGACGACTATCTTCCCAAGCCCTTCAATACAAGAGAGCTGGTAGCGCGAATTCGGGCGATTCTGCGACGCCTGGAACAAAGAACGCCGGGCGGACGGCTGGAGATCAACGGCATTACCATCGATCCCGGTACCCGGGACGTACTTCGCAACGGAACGCAGGTGGAAGTAACGACGTTCGAATTCGACATTCTGGAAACATTGATGCGGTCGGCCGGGCGGGTGGTATCGCGTGACGAGTTGATGGAGGAGCTGTACGGCCGCAAGGCGACGCCGTTCGACCGTTCGGTCGACATGCACATCAGCCACCTGCGCAAGAAACTGGAAGGCGAAAAGCCCCTGATCAAGACGGTAAGGGGCGTTGGGTATCAGTTCGTGAGATCGCCGGAGGAGGGCGTTGCGGCGTGAGAAGCCTGTTCACCAAAATCCTTCTCTGGTTCTTCCTGACGGTGCTGGTCACGTCCGCGGCGAGCTTCTATATCTCCACCATCTTTCTGCGGTCGCGGCAGCCGAATTTCAATCGCATGTCGTTCGAGCTGAAAGAGGCGAGGACGGCATGGGAGACGCAGGGCCGCGCGGGGCTGGAGCAGTTTTACGCGCGTTATAAAGAGGCGACCAACAACGTGGAGCCCGTGCTGGCGGACGCGTCGGGGAGGGACCTGCTGACAGGGCGGGACTGGTCGAAAGAGATCCACGCAACGCGCGAGTTTGGCCCCCGGGGCGCGCTGCCGCTGTTCCCGTTCGTTCGCGTTGAGCCGGGACGTCGCGGGTTCGTGCTGCCGACCCTCTCACGCGATCACAAGTACTGGTTTCTGGCGGTGATTGCGCCTGATCCCGCGCACGCGAACTGGAGCGTCGAGGTGCCGCGCGAAACGTGGTGGATGCTGGCGTTGATCGTCATCCTTTGTTACGTGCTGGCGCGGCACCTGGCGGAGCCGGTGCAGCAGATGCAGAAGACGGTGGAGCGCTTCGGCGGAGGCGATTTTTCGGTTCGCGTCAATTCACGGCGCCGCGACGAACTGGGGGATCTGGCACGGACGGTGGATCGCATGGCGGAGCGCATCGAGACGCTGGTGCGATCGCAGCGGCGGCTGCTGCAGGATATTTCGCATGAGCTGCGATCGCCGCTTGCCCGCCTCGGAGTGGCAGTGGAACTGGCTCGGGGCGGAGGCGATGCGACAACGGCGTTCAACCGGATCGAGAAAGAAGCGGACCGGCTCAATACGCTGGTGGGCGAACTGATTCAGGTGACTCGCGCGGAAGGCGATCCGGCCGGGCTCGCAACCGAAGCGCTGCGCCTGGACGATCTGGTGCGGATGATCATCGAAGATGCCCACATCGAAGCCGAGCGGCGTGGAATTCAGATCCGAACCGATATCGCCGACGCAGAAATGCAGGGCAACCCGGAACTGCTGCGGCGCGCCATTGAGAACATTGTTCGCAACGCGATTCGTTATTCGCCGGAGCACGGCACGGTGGATGTCCGACTTTATCGTGCAGGATCGGCGCTGCGGGTGAGTGTTCGGGATCAGGGCCCGGGAGTTCCCGAGGAGTCACTCGCGCATATTTTCGATCCGTTCTACCGAGTGGAAAAGGACCGGGGGCGGACAAGCGGGGGCGTCGGGCTGGGGCTCGCGATTGCCAAACGCGCGGTCGAACTGCATCACGGACAGATGCGCGCTTCGAATATCAACCCCGGATTACTTGTTGAAATAGACTTCCCCGGGGCTCAGCAGAAGATGCAGACCCCGCAGGCGGCTCTCGAGCCGGCGATCAAATCGTGAAGATACCGGCGATTTTGCTATCCGGCCACTCCCCGAGGATCAGAATCGGAACCTGTGGCGATCCGCCAGGGACAGTTGCGACGGCGAGCTGGTTGTCCGCCGGCTGCGGGATGCGCGTAAGAAGCGCGTGAAAGCGATCATCGGCTACCACGCGGGAATCCTGAAATTAACCGCAGCCCTCGCCAGTGTTCCTCCGGTTTATCCTGCCGGGACCGCTCGGCTCCAGGGGCAGGTTTTTGCTGTTGTTCCGGATTGCACATTGAAAGTGCAGACGGTCGCGATGCGGCGCGAAACTCGCCGTGAGAGATGCTCGATTGGCGCTCAGGATCCTGCGCCCTTCAGCCAGCGCCAAATATTTGTACACGCTGCGAAGACCGCGACCCAGACAACCGCTGCGCGAAGTGACCTCGCCATTGCTAAAAACGGCGAACCCGAACGGCAACAGGCCGGGCGTAGCAAAGTCGGCATTCATCGGTTCTGTCCCTGACTCACTCGAATTGCGGCAGTCGGCGGAACCAATTACGGCCTTCTGATCAGCAACCGCAGCGCTGGCGTGACCACAGCTTCAACCGTCAGTTCCTGCTGCAGGTTCCAGGCTGCCGGTCCCAGCCGCCAGAGTGGCGCCCCCGCAATCATCTGAGGCGTCGCGTGAAGCTCCGGCGCTTCGGAAACCGCGCCGATCACGAATCGAATATGGTCGCAGCTTACCTCCTGAGTCGGACCGGCCTTCACAGCCGATTGCTCTCTAATCGGGATCGGGAATTCAACTCGGGTTCTCTTGATCGCCCCAGCCGCCAATAACTCGCCATATGCGCTGGGCGGCACGGCTGTCATCGTACCCGGGGGAAGCGGGAACAGTTTGTCGGAGAGAACGGCGAGGTTCGGCTGTACGTATTCGACTCGCGGCTTCGCGGGACCAACGGTCGTTGCGCCCTGCGAATTGATCAGAACCGCCGTGTCGAGGAGATACATATTTGTATGGCTCGAGTTATGCACAGAGTAGTCGATCTCGAGCCTGTCGGCCATCACTGAAAATTGCGCCGTCATCTGCAGATTGCCGTTCGATGGAGCCATTGCTGCGCCGCCTCCCAGGGTTTGCGATAAGTTGCCGCAACCGAAATTTATGCTGACCAAAATCAAGCAGAATGCCGCCATTTTCGCGCCCATAATGGCTTCCTAAAACGGAGGTGTTCCTCCTCCTGAGACATAGGATGGCCGGGGATCCGGTGGATTGCCGGTAACCGGGGAGGGAATGCCGCGGTCGCGGTAATCGTCACGCAGTTTGTTTTCCGTATAAGGCGCCCCCGGCGCTCCTCCCGTTGTATCCGGAAGCGCTGTTCCATTTAACGGATTTCCATCCGAGTCGTTTTGCGGTCCGTTGTACGTGCCGGCTGGCAAACCTGTGGTATTGCGCTCTTCTCCCATGTTGCTGGTCTGGTCGCGATTCCAAAAATGCTTTCCTTTGGACCAGACAACCGTTGGACCATCGGCATGTGTGCCGGTGGCATTGTGGGCCGCATGTACCATCTCATGACCGAGAATCATGTCCGATCCGGGCTGTTCCCAGTCAGCGGTAGTTCCCACTGGCCCAAAACCGTTCATTCCCGGATTCCACGCGATCGTCGAGCCTTTGCTAAAGATATTTTCAGTCGTCGTTGCATTATAAGTTCCCGCCGACCCGTCGTACGGCTCGATTTCCACGGTTTCGCCACTGCGTTCTATGGCATTGATAATTGCGTTCCCCGTCGGTGTCGTGTCTAACCTGATAAGGGCGGCAATCGCGAGGCTGGCGTAGTTGGGGTCGTCCGGATCCGCATCCACCTTGATGCCTGAACCGTAAGTGGCATTTCCAAATAGATCGACAGTGACGGGGCGGGCCGTGAAAACGGGACTGCCGATGATCACAGTGGGCAGGCCCATGAGGATGATCCCCCCATGCACGGTCGGGTCGATCATGCGGGCTGCGAACAATCCGCGCACCGTCACCGTCGAAGCGCCCTGCGCAATCACATCCGGAGGTCCCACACACGTCGCCATATCGGAGATGCGCGCCTGTTTCAGATTCCCGGTCTCGACCGTCGGTTCGCATGGCGGCATGATGGGACCACCGCCGTGCGCGACGAAGGCGGTGGACATCGGGCAAACATGCGGGTCTGTCACTCTCGCAGCGGGCATGTCTGGCATTTGTAAGTTCCTCCAGTTACGGCTCGTCCGGCGGGTCCGGCAAAATGAGTGACGGCGGTACCGGCGGTACGGCGCCGGCGGGATTCAGTTTTATCATCGGTCCGACGACAGTTATGCCTGCCGCTTCAAGAACGATGAACGACGGCCCGGCCATAAGCGTGATCTTATTGAAGCCCTGAATAAAAAGATCCGTCGCGGCAATATACATTGAGGACGCGTCCAGATGATATGCGCCATTCGTGATGTGGCTGTCATCACCAACGACCATCTCGCTTTTCTTGCCATTGACCTGGATGCGCTGATCGACGTTGACCTGCAGGTTGTCATTCAGAAAAACGAGTTCCTTCACGTCGCCGTGCTTCACTCCATGCTTGTCCACGCCTCCGGTCTTGATACTTCGGTCGCCGCCGAGCGTGATGCTCTGGTTGCCACCCACGCTGACTGTTTGATTCGCGCCGACGCTGACCGACTGGCTGCCTTCTACGCTCTCATTCATGGCGTTTTCCGCGTGGATGATCAGTTGCTCATGGCCTTTCTTGTCTTCAAAGCGAATCTCATTGAAGTTGGCGGCGCCTCCGCCAGGCGTGCTGCGCGTCTTGATGCCGCTTTGCGTCGGCTGCGTGGG
>Ga0070680_100002045_pt1 | contig 14871 bp, 6 predicted proteins | sample KBSC73BmetaG_FD_64672 | JGI IMG/M metagenome (GOLD analysis project Ga0070680, IMG submission 64672) | Corn rhizosphere microbial communities from Kellogg Biological Station, Michigan, USA - KBS C7-3B metaG | ecosystem: Host-associated > Plants > Roots > Rhizosphere | place: USA: Michigan...
AACAGAGCTGCTCATTAGCCTCTATAAGTTTGGGTTTGCTGCTGCTACACTCCTGTCCTCTTTTTCCCAAATTTCAGTATTGAAACCAGAGCTCCAGGAGAGGACGATGCAGAACGTTTGCCGCCGCACCCAAGCCCTGTTGTGGCTTCTCGTGTTGATGTCATTCGCCGTTGTTGCTTCCGCGCAGAACACAATCCATGTACCTGCGGACGCGCCCACCATCCAGCAAGCTATTTTTCTTGCGAATAATGGTGACGAGATATTGGTCTCTCCCGGCACTTATTTTGAACTTCTCGATTTCGAGGGCAAGGCGGTTACGGTCCAGAGCACGGATGGCGCCGCCGTGACCACGATTGATGGTGGTTTCGGAAACACGGTCGTGCAGTTTATCAATGGAGAAGGCCCGCAAACGGTGTTGCGCGGCTTCACGATCACGCATGGTTCATCGTTCGAAGGCGGCGGCATACGCATATTCAATGCATCGCCGGGTATTGAAAACAATGTTATTACTGCCAATCATGCGTGCGAAGGATCTGGGCTCTCCGCCGATCTCAGCTCTTCCATTATCCGTAATAACATCATCTCTAATAACCTTGGCATTTGCTCGCCGGGCGATGGAGCGGGAGTGGAAATCCTTGACGCAGGAAATCTCCAGCTTCTCAACAATACCATCACCGGAAATCAACTGACTGTGGGGGGCAACGGCGCCGGCGTACTCACCAATGCATCGGCAACTCCAGTTATTTCCGGAAACCTGATCCAGAACAACTCAGCCCTGAACGGCGACAGTACGCCGACTGGTGGCGGTTTATATATCGCTGGAGCGGCCGTCATCACCAATAACGTAATCACCGGAAACTCGGCGGCGCTTGGCGGCGGCGTTTTTACCGTTCCTGACCTGGTGGCGCCCGCATTCGTGAATAACACTGTGAGCGGAAACTCTGCCACACAGGGCGCACAGTTGTACATTGATGGCTCGGATGCAACGGTTGAGCTGGCCAACAACCTGTTCATTGATTTCACCGGAACGGGAGCGGTGTTTTGCGGGCCATCCGCCGGCCAAGTCCCGGTATTTGATCACAACGACATCTTCAGCGTTGCTCTTACAGGCGCGCCATCGGCTGCATACACGGGCGTCTGCACCGACCAGACAGGCATCACCGGCAACATCCAGTCGGATCCACAGTTCGTTATTCCGATTACAGGCCCGCCCGATTTTCATCTGCAACTCTCATCTCCTGCGCTCGATGCCGGCAACAACTCTGCTGCCAATGTTCCCACCAGCGACCTGGATGGCAACATCCGCATCGCTGCGAGTAACACCAACACCTGCACGGGGATCGTGGACATGGGCGCCTACGAACTCGTGGCGCCGAGCACTGGAACGGGCTTCTTATCGAGTTCAAGCCTTGATTTCGGAACAGCCTTTATAGGATTGCAACCATTTCCCACGCAACAATTGACGTTTTTTGCAAACGGGGGCTGCGTGCAGGCTGTGGTGTCGACAGTCGGCGATTTTCAGCAGGCAAATACGTGCGGCCCTATGCTCGGCGGGAACTCCTGTACGATCCAGGTCACCTTCAATCCCACTGCTCCCGGATTGCGCGTGGGCTCTTTGCTGCTAAACCTGGGGACGGAAATCGCGCCTGTGTCGGCTACCCTTACAGGTCGCGGACAGAACTCCGGCTCGGTATCTCCAGCCAACCTGGATTTTGGCGGCCAGCTCGTGCAAACTACCAGTCCTTCGCAGATAGTCAACGTCTTCGGAAACGGCAATTCACAGTTCCAGCTCACAGGAATTTCCATCAGTGGAGACTTTGCCAACGCAGGCAGCAACTGTTTCGACAACGGTTGCTTCATCAACATAAACTTCACACCGACGTCAGGCGGGCTGCGCACAGGAATCTTGACGGTAGTAAGCAATCAGGGTACCTATACCGTCCCCCTTTCCGGCAACGGCCTTGCTCCCATTCCATCCATTACACCGTCTTCACTGGTGTTCGCCAGCCAGACCGTGGGGACATCGAGTGGAAGCCAGATAATCACGCTTACGAACAGCGGCCAGACTTCGCTCTTCATCAGCGCCGTCAAGCCAAGCTCAGACTTTTTCGTCCAGCCGCTCACCTGCATTTTCACGCTTGATCCTGGCGTAAGTTGCACCTACTCCGTGGCTTTCAGCCCGATCGCCACAGGCGACCGGAGTGGAACTCTGGAGATTGATACGAATGCCGGAACTCTCAACGTAGCCCTGTCCGGCATCGGGACATTGCCGCTCGTGAGCTTGTCTCCCCAGTTCCTGAACTTTGCCACACAGCCGATCGGATCTTTGGGCGCGCCACAGACGGTGACGATGACCAACATCAGCGGAGGGCCGCTTCAGCTTTCGTCTATAGGCGCGAGCAACAACTTCCTCGCGGTAAGCTCATGCCCCACGATTCTGGATGTGAACGCCAGTTGCACAGTCGATGTGAGCCTGGCCCCGAATACGGCAGGGCCTTACAACGGATTCTTGAGCGTCGTGGACCTGGCGGGTGATGTGGTCACGGCAGTGCTGTCAGGGTCGGACGCTCATCAGACACTGCACGTCCCAGGCGATTTCCCATCAATTCAGTCTGCAATTTTTGCCGCCCAAAATGGGGACACCGTACTCGTTTCCCCTGGAACTTATTTCGAGCAGATCAATTTCCAGGGAAAGGCGATCACGGTTGCCAGTTCCAGCGGGCCGGCAGTAACCATTCTGGATGGGGAAAGCGGTTTCATCCCAGTGGCAATGGGCAGTAACGAGCCTCCAGAAGCAGTATTGAAGGGCTTCACGATCACTCATGGAAGCAACAGCGGTATCGAGCTGTTCGACGCTTCTCCTACCATCGAAGACAACGTAATCACCAGCAACACGGATTGTGGAGGAATAGGCGGCGCCGGAATCCTTCTCATCAATAGTGCAGCGGTCATTCAGCGCAACACCATCAGCAACAACGATGCGAGTTGCGACTCGGGTTCGAGCGGCGGCGGCATTGAAGTAAATGGCAGCAACGGGCTCGCTAAGGTACAGATCTTGAATAACATTATCACCGGAAATGTAGGACCGGGGATTGGTGGCGCCGGCATTGCGGTTGAATTCGGCGGGGCGGCGGTCATTCAGAACAACACGATTCAAAACAACACCACTGCCGGGAACGGCGGCGGCATTCTTGTCAGTAACAGCTCGACAGCCGATATTGTCGGGAACGTGATCACCGGAAACTCTGCTTCGGCTGGTGCGGGCATTTATGAGGCGGTCGATTTTTTCGCGCAGCCGCTGATGGTGAATAACACGATCGCAAAGAACACCAGCGGTTCACCTGGAACGGCGCTCTTCATTGATGGCCAGGATTCCAACGTAGCAATTACCAACAATCTGCTCATTGATTCAACTGGGTTCGGAGCTGTCGCCTGCGGAACATCCAGCAATCTGGCCCCGTTGTTCTTCAACAATGATGTGCTCTCACTCTCCGGGGCGCCCGCGTACGGAGGGATCTGCCAGGACGCGACTGGAACGAACGGAAACATCAAGCTGGACCCGCAATTTGTCAGCCCAGCCAATAACGACTATCACCTGCTGACTTCGTCGCCTGCCATTGACAGCGGCAATGCTTTTGCGACCACGATTCCGGACCGCGACCTCGAGGGCAATGGCCGGCCTGCGCCCGGCAATGCACAGACCTGTCTCAGCGCGATAGACATGGGAGCGTATGAATTCCAACTGTCGAACAGCGGGACCGTATCCCTCCCGACAGGGCTCGATTTGCCAAATACCCCCGTTGGAGCCTCCTCATCATTCAACCTCATCATGTCGGCCTCAGGGTGCCTGAGCCTGTCCTCTGTGCAAACCACCGGCGACTTCCAGCAAACAAATTCCTGCAGCGGAGCAGTGAGTTCCTTCTCTTCCTGCGACATCCAATTGACCTTTTCCCCGACGGACCCCGGCTTCAGGACTGGGTCGCTTAAGTTCAATTTCGGAAAGTCCGCCCCCTCGCAAAGCGTCGCCCTGACAGGCTTTGCATTTGAGGGGCCGATGTTCGCGTCGCCCAGCAGCCTTGGTTTCGGCAGCCAGGCGATTGGAACGTCGAGTGCCGCACAGACGGTTAACGTGTTCCCCACGAACGCATTCGGGGCGCCACTGGAAGTAAATGGCATCTGGATCAACGGCGATTTCGCGCAGATAAATAACTGCGGTACATCAGCTCCCGCGTTTAGCGGCTGCACGTTCAATATCACCTTTGCCCCTACCGCTGCGGGGTCGCGCACAGGATCGCTGGTAGTCACTACGAATCAGGGTGCGGTAAACATTGCGCTGTCCGGAGATGGAATACCTGCGGCCACCGCAACGCTCGCGCCTGCATCTCTGGCCTTCGGCAATCAATTGGTCAACACCACAAGCGTGACCCAGTTCCTGACGCTGACCAACACTAGCGGGACCTCTTTCGCGCCGGGCGCAATCACGATCAGTGGTGACTTCGCTGTGAATCCCTCACAATGCGGGCACACCGGTTTGGCTCCTGGCGCAAGCTGTGTCTACGCCATCAGCTTTAAACCTGCGGCGATCGGGACCAGGACCGGACTATTCACGGTGCAAACTCCTTCCGGGACGCTGAGCTCCAGCTTGAGTGGCGTCGGAGTGGCTCCTGTGGCCAGCATATCTCCGCTGTCGCTCACCTTTGCCGCGCAGGTCCTCAATACAACCAGCGCGGCGCAGGCAATTACTGTGACGAACACCGGCACTGCAACATTAGTTATCTCGGGTGTCTCAATCACCGGCAACTTTGCTCAAACCAACACCTGCGCGGCAGCAGTGCCGCCGGGTGGGAACTGCACTATCAATGTGACGTTCACACCCACGAGCCTGGGGACGCAATCTGGACAAGTCTCGGTGGTCAGCAATGCGGGCAATTTCGTGGTGCCAGTTTCCGGCACAGGATTGAATGCCGCGGCGACACTCTCGCCAGCATCGCTGGCGTTCGGAACTGAGCTAATCGGCAGCTCGAGTAAGGCGGAGACTCTGGTTTTCACAGCAGGCATTAACCCATTGCAGATCACGGCGATTAACACAACTGGGGATTTTTCGGAAACAAGCGATTGCGGCAGCACACTGTTCGCAGGAGGAACCTGCTCGATTCAAGTGACATTTACGCCGACTTCCCAAAACGCAGAAACCGGAACTCTTAGCGTAACGTCGAATGAAGGAACGCTGACGGCGGTGCTCTCCGGCAAAGGGATTGAACGCGCTGCCAATGCGATCTATGTGCCGCTTGACCAATCGACGATTCAAGCTGCAATTGGGGCGGCGGTGAATGGACAAACTGTATATGTCCTGGCGGGGACATACGCTGAACACATCAATTTCCAGGGCAAAGCAATTACAGTGGCCAGCACCGATGGTCCTGCTTCAACCACGATTGACGGCAGCCTCACCGGCACCGTCGTGACGTTCTCGACCGGCGAAGGAGCAGGATCCGTTCTAAGCGGATTCACAATCACTCGCGGAACTTCTACTTTTGATGGTTCGGGGATCTTCGTGAATGCCGCATCTCCTACCATCTCGGGAAACATTATTACGGCCAATCAGGGATGCGAAGGCATTGGAATTGCTGTGGAGAACGGCAATCCGATCATCAGCGGTAATACCATCAGCAACAACACTCAGGTGACCTGCAGTGGCGGGAATGGCGGCGGTATCTTTGCCGGTGGCGGAGCCCCTCAGATCCTCAACAACATTATTACCGGCAACCAGCTTCGACTTGGCGGTGACGGCGGCGGCATCACTCTGAACGGGTCCTCCGCCACAATCTCCGGCAACACGATTCAGCACAACAGCGTATTCAACAACGGCGGCGGAATCAGCACGTTTAACAGCGGATCACCCAGCATCGTCCAGAACCTCATCACAGACAATTTCACCAACAGCAATGGCGGCGGAATTTCCATTGAAGTATCCAGCGGCAGCCGGGGACCGTTCGTGGTCAACAATACGATTGCGAATAACACTGCTTCGTCTGGATCGGCTGTTTATTCTGAAGGTTTCGTTGCCAGTGTTCAGCTCTTCAACAACATTCTGGTCGCGACACCCGGCGCTGTTGCGCTTGAGTGCAACGGCTCGTTTAATACTACGCCACCGGTCCTCACCGCCAACGATGCTTTCAGCAGCGGAGCTACCCGCTTCGCGGGCACCTGCGCGGCCGCCCAGGGCACCAACGGCAACGTCTCCGTCGATCCGCAGTTCGTCGATTCAATCGGCGGAAATTTCCATCTGCAGGCGGCCTCGCCTGTGATTGACGCAGGCAACAATTCCGCTCCGAACCTGCCTGCGGTTGATCTGGATGGAAATCCGCGGATTGCCTTTGGCAGCGGGTCCACATGCAGTGACACGGTGGACCTGGGCGCGTATGAATTCGCGCTGACCACTACGCCTGCAGCCACGCTCTCACCGTCAGCACTCGACTTTGGCACCATCGCGCTGGGGACAACAAGCACCCCGCAGACGGTTACGTTGACAGCAAGTCAAGGATGCGTCGCCAAAGCCTCGATCACCATTTCAGGCGACAGCGACTATCAGGAGACAGACAACTGTTCGTCAGCCCTGGGCACGGGAGCCACCTGTAGCATTCAACTGACGTTTTCGCCCGCCACATCCGGTACGCGCACGGGCTCGCTGGTGATCACCCGAGGAAATAACAGCCTGTCAACCAGCGTTACGGGACAGGGTGGAGTGGCAGTCGCAACGCTCACGCCGACGAGCCTCAGCTTCGGCAATCAACTGGTGAACACGACCAGCGCCGCCCAGACAGTCACGGTGTCGAACACCGGCACGGAGCCTCTAAGCATTTCGGGGATATCTGCCAGCGGCGACTTCACCCAGACCAACAGCTGCACTGCCAACCTGGCCGTGGGCGGCACTTGCACAATCCAGGTCGCATTCGCGCCCAAATCGCTGGGAACGGGATCTGCGACGCTAACCATCACGAGTAACGCCAGCAATAATCCGGTTTCAGTAGCGCTTTCGGGTACAGGTGTGAATCCTCCCGAGGCGTCCATATCGCCGGCTTCGCTCAGCTTCGGAAGCCTGCTGCAGGGGACAGAGAGTGCTCCTCAAACACTCACCGTCAGCAACATCGGTGGCGCTACGTTACTTATCAATAGCCAGCTAGTCACAGGAGACGGCGACTTCTTCGTCTCGAACAGCAGCTGTGTGGGAGGTCCGGGCGTTGCACCAGGAAGCAGTTGCTCCATCCAGGTGGTGTTTTTCCCGCACTCGGGTGGCCCGGGTTCGGCCACGCTCACCATTAGTAGTAATGATCCTGCTGCACCGCAGCAGAGCGTCAGCCTCACCGGCAGCGGAATTGATTATGCCATCGCGGCGCCGGCCAGCCTCAGCGTGCGCGCAGGAGACAAAGTACAACCCACCATCACCATTTCGGCTGTGGGCGGTAACTTCAGCAATGCAGTCTCGCTGAGTTGTTCTGGATTGCCGAGTGGTGCGAGCTGCTCGTTCTCCCCTTCGTCGGTTGTTCCGGGTGCAACCAGCGCTACGTCGCGGCTTACCATCAACACACAGCAGTCCGGAGGAATCAAGACTCCGCTTGGGACTTACACCATCATCGTGAACGGAAGCAGCGGCAGCTCTGTACACAGTGCGCCGATCACGCTGACGGTCACAAAGTAGTTTCGGCGTCACTAAGATGAGTTGTGCGGCGCCTGCGGGCGCCGCTGTTTTTCTGGGCGCCCACGGAATCAAGGCCACAATGGTTTGTTGCATCCGGTGGCAGAGCGAGCTTGCCTCGCGCATCTAATTTCTTGAGGGGGCTTTATAAACATGCTCCGAGCGCGACAAGGTGCGAAGAATGCCCCTGAACCTGATTGGCGCCGATCAGGTTGTTTCTCGCTTACAGTCCAGCGCATCAGGCCGATACGATGCCGAACCGTCTAAGCTCAGCCAACAGTAACGTTGCATCCACAGGTTTGGCCAGGTAGCCATTGAAACCGGCTTGCAGGACTTTGTCGCGGTCCTCCTTCATTGCGTACGCAGTCACTGCCAAAACAGGTCTTGCCGAGAACCTGGGATTCTCGCGGATGCATCTTAGTACGGCAAAACCGTTCAGCTTCGGCATATTGATATCGAGGAGAACGAGATCGGGTTCGGTTTCGTCCATCCTTGTGAGTGCCTCCGGGCCGTCGCTGGCCTCTATTACTTCACACCCGAAAATCTCCAGCAGCTCCCGCATTAATTCCCGGTTTACGGCGTTGTCTTCGGCCACCAGAACTCGGTTCATGCGCTTCCTGCCTGATGTTCTTTCCTTCGCGTTTCCACTGTATGTGTCAGCGTCGCGATCAGCTCTTCCCGCCATGGACCATCCTTCTGGAACAGCGCCTGCGTTTGTCGGCGCAAGAAGGCAAGGTCCGATTCCGTCAGACTCTTGGCGCTAAGAATGAAAATGGGGATGTCCTTCAGGCGGGGATCTTGCTTTACATTCCTGAGCACCTCGAATCCATCCATTTCCGGCATCAATAGATCCAGCAACATGCCATCCACCATGGTTGACGAGAGTAAAGCGAGCGCTGCCTTGCCTGATGCGGCCGTATGGGTCTTGTACCCGGCAGAGCGCAGCATCGTGTCCACCAAATCAAGCGTCACCGAGTCATCGTCTACTACCAGGATCACGCTTTCGCTTGCTGGTTGCGGCCTGGTGTACTTCCGAATCGTATTCAAGAGGGCGTCTTTAGCAACGGGTTTCACGAGGTAATCCGCCGCGCCGAGGGCAAAACCAACTTTTTGCTGATCCACAATAGAAACAACGATGATCGGTATATCTGCCGTTTCCGGCGCCCCCTTGAGCGTCAGAAGTATCTCAAACCCGTTCGCATTGGGCATCAAGACATCCAGAGTGATGCTGTCGGGATGCAACTTCTTTGCTTTTTCAATCGCTTCAGCCGCCGTCGCAGCTGTCTCCGTCCGGTATCCCTCCGGTTCAAGATAGCTCACCAGAAGTTCCCTTGCGGGACCTTCATCATCAACAATCAAGATCAGGGGCTCCCGCCGGCTGGAGTCCCTCTCCGTTTGGCCAGCCACGGCTGGAGTGGCCCGCGGATGCGGGCGTTCAGCAGGATGATGAGCTGCTGCTGGAAGGGTGAAACTGAAACGGCTGCCATGCCCAATTTGGCTCTCTACCCACAGCCGTCCTTCGTGCTGCTCCACAATCCGTCGGGTAATGGCCAGCCCCAGTCCCGTTCCCTCGTGTGCGCCCTCAGCCTCGACCTGACGGAATTCCTCAAAGATGAGTTCCTGGTCCTCCCTCCGAATTCCAACGCCTGTGTCGGTAACGGAAACACAGATGAAATCATCTCTTTCAAGCCAATCCACCGCCACGCGCCCGCCGTCGGGAGTGAATTTGATGGCATTGCTCAACAGGTTATAAAGGATCTGCTTGAACCGAACGCGGTCGGCAAAGACTGCTCGCTCTGTCTCTGACCTATGCTGCACGTGGATGTTCTTGGCCATTGCAAGCGGGCGGATAGTAGACAATACTTCTGGAAGCGCGTCGCCAATCTGAAAATCTTCGCAGTGTATCTCCAGCTGTCCAGCCTCAATCTTGGATAAATCGAGGATGTCATTGATCAACTGCAGAAGATGATGGGAGCCGTTCTTGATATGGGTGATAAAGCGCTGCTGTTTTTCATTCAAAGGACCCGCAGTACCGTCGGCCAGCAGGCCAGAAAAACCGACAATGGCATTCAGGGGGGTTCGCAGTTCATGGCTCATATTCGCCAGAAATTTGCTCTTGAGCTTGGTCGCGTGCTCTGCTTCTCTTGTGCGTAGCTCCAGCTCCTTGTTGGTCCTGGCCAAAGCGTCAATGAATCTCTGCTTTTCCTCCTCGTCTCTTCTTCTTTGAGTTACGTCAACCGCCACCACTACTTCCGCCGGCCTGCCCTCAAAATTCAACGGAAAGGAAGTAACTTCGACATCGATGGCGGTTCCATCTCTCAGTTTGTGTTTGACCTCACTGACGTTCTGTCGTCCATCCCTGACGCGCCCGACGCGCGCGAGAAGCGCGGGGACGTACTCGGGCGGCCGAATGTCCTTAAGAGTGATCGTCAGAAACTCGTCACGTGAATACCCATACTTTTCCACGGCCGCGGCGTTCACCGCTAGAAACTTGAGCGTTTCACGATCGTAAGCCCAGGTGGGGTGAGGATTATTTTCAAACAACTTACGATGCTTTTCCTCACTGTGCAGGAGCAACTCATCGGTGCGCTTTCGCTCTGTGATGTCGCGCGTAATCTTGGAAAATCCGCGCAATGCGCCTGTGTGATCTCGTAACGCAGTAATCACCACACTGGCCCAGAATCGGGTCCCATCTTTCCGCACCCTCCAGCCTTCCTCGGCGTAGTGGCCTTGCGCAATCGCGACCTCAAGCTCGTGGCCAGGTTTGCCGCACGCCACATCTTCCGGAGTGAAAAAACAGGAGAAATGCCGCCCCACAATTTCCTCTTGCGTGTAGCCTTTGATGCGCTGCGCTCCCTCATTCCAGGTTGCCACATATCCTGCCGGGCTCAGCCGGTAAATGGCATAATCGGTCACACCGCTGACAAGGAGCCTGAATCGTTCCTCGCTCTCTTTGAGAGCCCGCTCACTTTGTTCACGATTCGCCAGCTCTTTGCGAATCATGTAAAACACCAGTATAAGGAGCAGAAATTCGAGGCACACTGCAACCCCAAACGCGATTCTCGCCGATCGACTGCTGTGTTGCAGCCTGACTTGTCTCTCGCGCAACAGGTTATGTTCCTCCGCCTCCATGGACCGAATGGTGGATTCGATCGAAGTCGCCAGGTCTCTGCCTTGCGCCGATGAGAGCTGTTGGAGGGACGGAACCCGCTGCGGCTGCCTCGTCGCGACACTGTGGTTCAGCACCACCGTGAGCTGGTCAATCTGAGAAGTCAGGATTGCAACGTGCTCCTGCTGGCTGGGATTATCGTACGTCGAGTCGCGAAGGCGCTTGAGGTCGCTTTCCGTGCTGGAAAGATAAGCGTGGTACTGCCGCAGTGAATCTTCATCCCCATTGATCAGATAGACGCGCGCCGCATTCCGCAATTGGGCAGCATCAGCCAACGTGGCGTGCAGTTGGTCAAGTACCTCATGCGTATGGGTAATCCAGGAGCTGTTCTCCAGTGACCAACGGGCGCTCTGATAGGCCATGGCCCATGCCACCAACAAAAGAAGTCCGGCCAGAGAGAGTCCGGCAGCCGTTTTTCGGAGGGTTGAGAAAGTCATTTGAAGCCTTTAAAAAAGAGAAGAACGCTGAACATACCTCATCCGCACGAAGCAGCTTTTTTAAACATCGATGGTTGCTCCGCAATCAATGCCTTGAAGCTCTCGAAGACGTGTTGGTCCCACCATCCCTTGCCGACTTCGAGCGCCATGATCTCCAGAGTCTCCTCCACCGAGAGTGCTCGCTTATAAGGTCTTGCCGTCGTAAGCGCATCAAAAACGTCCACGATTTGGAGTACGCGTGCCGTGATGGGAATCTCTTCGGCCCTCAATCCGTCCGGATATCCTGATCCATCCGCCTTCTCGTGATGATGGCGGATGATGGGTAGAACCAGGCGAAAGGATTTGAGCGGTGCGCAGATGCGTTCCCCTATAACCGGGTGCTCGCGCATGATCTTCCACTCCTCCTCGGTCAGCTTGCCAGGTTTCAAGAGGATTGCGTCAGGAACGGCTACTTTCCCGATGTCATGGACGATGCCCGCCCGCTCCAACGCTGTAATCTGTTGTTTCGGCAACCCCAATGACCTTCCAAGCCATGAAGCATAGTTCGATAAACGGTCGCAATGATGTTCTGTGTAGGGATCTTTGCTCTCGATGCTTCGAGCCAGTGCAAAAAGCACTGCTTCGGCCCGCTCCAGCTCGTCCGTGTGTCTTTTAAGCCGCAACAGAGCGCGAACCCGGGCAAGTAACTCGCTTTGGTCTATCGGTCGGGTCAGGAAATCGTCGGCGCCGGAGCTGATGCCTGCAACACGATCTTCCCTGGCTGACAAAGCAGTAACCAGAATGACAGGGGTGAGATAAGTCTCTTTGTCAGCCTTGATCCGGGCACACACTTCAAAGCCATTCAGGTGCGGCATCATCACATCGAGTAAAACAAGGTCCGGCTTCAGACGTTTGAATTGCTGGAGGGCAGCCGCCCCGTCGTCCGCTGTTACTACGGTGAATCCGGATGTGGTGAGCAGTTCCTCGAGCAGCTCTCGATTAGCGGAGTGATCATCGGCCACCAGAATGGTCGCGCCGGTCTCCTGCACAGGCAGTTCATCGCAAATAGACGGCGGTCTCTTCAGCAGCTCGTGCATGGCGTTCAAACCGTCGGTCGGGCATGTCCCTGAGAGGGAACCTAAGCTTCACCGGCATACTGCAATGAAGGTGAATGCGACCAGCGATTCATAGTTTCGCACTTGAATGAAGTTTCAGGGTGAGAATTGAGCCTTAGTATTGTTTTCGAAACAAACCAAGGTAATCAAGAAAATATCTTAAGTCTTATAGATTTGTCGTGAGAGTGTCCCGAACCAGAGGAGACTTATGGATCACAGTAAGAAGTTTGAGTAGATTATTACTATAAGACATCTTTCATAGCGACGATCGGAGTGAGAGATACGGCCGATAGATTTCAGTTTTCAATGAACTGAGGAGCAACTTTCTCCCAGTTCAAGATAAGGAAGAAGCGGATACTGGACGCAAGCTTCGGCGAAATGGCGCGTGCAGAGCGGCGTTTCTTTCCTCAACCCATCTTCAAAAATACCTACAAGGCGGTAGGCGACTTCACCGCAGGCGCAATGCGGACATACCGCTTCGAATTTGGGGGAGACGGAAAAAGCAATTGTTTCTTTGCGGCTGAGTTGCATCATTGAACACCTTCCAGTTCCAAAAAGTAGTGACGGGAAAACAAGCTTCACAGTGACCGCCTGAATGCGTACGATCAGGCCGAGCAGAGACTTAACGCGGTTCCCGGCAGCGGAATATGTTGCTGAGAAGCAGGCCGAGTTCCTGTGAAAGTTGAGGCTGCGGGCAGGAAATTATCAATCGCCGGCAGAATGGCTCTGAGCCACGCCTCGAATTTGTGTTGCATTTCAGAATCCAGTTTGGAGAGTTGGATTCCAGCCCGCGACGCATGCGACCAGACAACTACGCCTTTCAGCTGCAGAGCACCCTCTGCTCCCTGGGTAGTGAAACTCACCTCAACGCCGGCTTCCTGGGGTAGCGTCTCTCCTGCATCGATACACATGCCCGTCCGGCTGATGTTTACGATGGTCACTCGATTCAGGTGTTTGTCTTCGCCGATGTTGGTTAACCGGCAATCACTTGCCGCGAGTGACACCTGATGACGATAACTGGACCGTCGCTCCCGCGCGATGACTCCAAACGTGGCCCTCACTGTTTTGGCGAGAAGATCGCGGGTGAATGGCTTCTGTACAACAAAATGGAACCGACGCAACGCTACTCGCCTTACGGCGTCAGGCTTTGCCAGCATGATAACGACGCGTGCCGAACTTTGGGGTTCATTGGCGGCCAGCTCAAGTGCCTCAGAGCTGTCCTCGTCGTACAATGCCAGGTCGAACCGGGTGTGACGGCAAATAGTTCTCGCTTCACATGCAGTCGCAGGTGTGGATACCTTGAATCCGTACGATTCAAGAACTCGCGTTGTACTCCTGGCGGCGGAACTATCGCACAGGAGGAGTGCCGAAAGGGGTGAAGTTGATATTCTCATTGGCTGCACCTTCCAATATTGGCTCCGCCATGCACTCTGTGAGTGTGGCAGGGTGTTGAAGTTGAAATATTCTTACGCGCATTCCCATCAACGCTGCTGTTTGCCGCCTTGTACTGGTGAAGCGCGGAAAGGGTGTTCTGGGAGTCTGGTGCATTGGCCAGTACGAAATTCCAGGCTCCATCCTGCCCTTGGATCCATGTCGCCGAGCTTTCGACGACAGCCGTGACTTGTAATTCGCCTTTCGCCTGGCCTTGTGCTGCAAAGCCGGTTCCAGCGAACAAGAAGGCTGCACAGATTAGCGTGATAACGTTGCGCATGCCATAGTCAATTGCACCTCATTGGCCAGGCACAGTTCAGCCCTAAGTTGCTGAAAAGCAACGATCTATGGTGATTATCAAGAGACGCATGCAAAGGGGATTTGTCTGTTCTTCGGATGGTCTGTCCGGAATCCGGACATGTGAACTTAATATGGGTTATTGAGCAGTACGAGGACCTTAAGACATTTCGGCGTTCGGGTCGGGTGATTCCATTTTCCCCAATATGCTATAGAGAGTGCTCCGACTTATACCTAGCGCCTCGGCCGCACGGTTCTTATTGCCTCCCATCTGCTCCAGAACGCGGAGCACATGCCGTTGCTCCAGTGCTTCAAGGGTGAGGATTCCATCTTCAGGCTCATTGGCAACCGTGGACTTCAGGTCGTCAGGCAGGTCTGATATGTCGATGACTGGCCCGCTTGCCAGCATACATGCGCTGCCGATCACATTTTCAAGCTGGCGGACGTTACCCGGCCAGTGGTAGCGTGCCATGAGACTCTGGGCACGGCGCGTCATGCCCTGAATGTCCTTCTTATACTCGTTCCCAAATTTTTCCAGGAAATGCCGCTCCAGCAAGGGCAAATCTTCTTTTCTTTCTTCTAAACGCGGTAGTTTGACTTCTACCATTGCCAGCCGGTAGAACAGGTCTTCCCGAAAAGTCTTCTCTTTCACCATCACTCTGAGGTCCCGGTTCGTTGCGGCTATGATGCGGACGTCAACCTTTCTGGGAACCGGAGATCCAACCCGTTGCACCTCCTGGTTCTGCA
>Ga0070680_100002046_pt1 | contig 14868 bp, 16 predicted proteins | sample KBSC73BmetaG_FD_64672 | JGI IMG/M metagenome (GOLD analysis project Ga0070680, IMG submission 64672) | Corn rhizosphere microbial communities from Kellogg Biological Station, Michigan, USA - KBS C7-3B metaG | ecosystem: Host-associated > Plants > Roots > Rhizosphere | place: USA: Michigan...
AGTTCGACGCCGGGATAGGCGCGCGAGAACCGCGCCATGATCTCCGGCAGATAGCGGTCGGCGTAGTCGTCCGGCAGGCCGAGCCGCACGCGCCCGGTCAGTTCCTTGTCGTTGAAGGCGGCGAGCGCCTCGACGTTGAGCTTGACGATGCGGCGGGCGTAGTCGAGCAGCCGCTCGCCGTCCTCGGTCAGCTTCGAGGCGCGGCCGTCGCGGGCGAAGATCGGCTTGCCGAGCCGCTCCTCCAGCCGCTTCATCTGCATCGACACGGCCGACTGGGTCTTGTGGACGATCTCGGCGGCCTTGGTGAAGCTGCCGGTCTCGACGATGGCGATGAAGGTGCGCAGTTGGTCGACGTCGATCAGAGCGCTCATGACCTGTCTCCTGGATCAGGGTCGGTGGGTCTTTCGCCGGTTCATATCATCACTCGAAATGATTGATGACATTAGAAACATTCGTTTTAATTATCAATTGGAATCTGGGAAGGTGCACGCGCTGGGAAAGGCGAGGGCGACGGACGCCCCGTCGAAGCGGAGAGGAATGCTCCTGCGCCCTGGCCGATACCGGAGAGTGCCATGCCTGCGATGACGGTCCTTGCGATTCACGGTTCGGAGCTGTTGCTCCGCGCGGTGGCGACCCTCGCCGGGCGTGCGTGGCGTGCGATCAAGCTGGCTGCGGAGCGATTTAAGAATCGCCACGAAGCCATGCGGCTGGCCGACCTCGACGACCGGATGCTGGCCGATATCGGGCTCAACCGCAGCGATCTGCGCGATGCCTATGCGGAACTGCCGTGGCGCGATCCGAGCGATATGCTGGCGCGCCGCGCCGCGGAGCGGCGTCTCAGCCGCCGGATCGAGGTCCGCCGGCCCCATGCGATGGCGGCGTCCGATCCGCCGCCGCGAGCCAGGCCGGCAGAGCGGCCGACCCGCCATTCGGCTTGAACATTTTCAGCTTGGCCGATCCCCCGTGTCGGCCATCGTCCGGAACGGTGGTTTCCCCTCCCGCCCTTCGGATGCTGCGCCCGCCGCGCCCCGGCGGGCGCATTCTTTTGTAGCCGCTGTGCGACCATCGCATAGGAAAGACGTCCGAAATCGGTTCGCTCCGCTGGCATCATGCCGTAAAATGAGCGGGGGCGTGGCGATTGGAAGGCAGTGGCGTTGGTGCGATTTTTTCTCGCAGGGCTTTACGGGCTGGCATTTGCCATCGCCGCCTGGGCTCCCGCGCATGCGCAGTCGGGCTTCGATCGGCCTGGAGGCGATTATGCGCGCTTTGCGGTGCCGTCCGGCGATCCGGAGGTGTGCGCGTTGCGCTGCGATCGGGACGCGCGTTGCCGGGCCTGGACGTTTTCCTACCCGGGAACGGCGGCGCTCGGCGGCGGCAACACGCCGATGTGTTGGCTCAAGAGCCAGGTGAAGCCGGTGGTGGAGAACCCGTGCTGCGTTTCAGGCATCAAGGGCGCCGGCCTGGTCGAGACGCGGCCCGGACCGATCGAGAACTCCATCGACCGCTACGGCGGCGATTATCGGCATTTCGATTTGCAGGCGGGACAGGACGTCAACGCCTGCAAGCAGTTCTGCGAGGGCGAGAGTAAATGCCGCGCCTGGACCTTCGTGCGGCCGGGATATGGGTCTCCGGCGCCACGGTGCTATCTCAAGGACAAGATCAAACCGCCGCGACGACGGCCATGCTGCATGTCGGGCGTGGTCCGGTAGAGTGTTTTAGTTGGGGCCGCGGTTCAGTGCACGGCGGTGAAGAACCGCGACAGCCGCAATCCTGACGGCCATGTCCAGATCGGTTGATCTTTCACGCCGAGATCCCACGAGCCGACCAAGGTGCTGACGCGGCCGACCAGATTGGCTGTCGGCAGCATGCCGACGCCGCCTTCGGCGACAGGCACGCGGCTGTCGGCGGAGTTGTCGCGGTTGTCACCCATGACGAACACATGGTCCGGCGGCACCTCGACCTCGGCAATGTTGTCCAGAGGACCGTGGGGGCTCAGCTTGAGAATCGGATGTGTGCGTCCGCCGGGCAGCGTCTCGAGATAACGCGCGGCCGGAACGAACGAACCGTTTTCGGCTTCCATCTCAGTGGAACCGTCCGTGCGCAACCCAACCGGTTGGCCGTTGATCCACAGCGTCCCGGATCGCATCGCGATGCGGTCGCCGGGCAGACCGACGACGCGCTTGACCCAGATTTGCGAGCGGTCGCCGGGCCAGCGGAAAACGACGACGTCGCCACGAACTGGCAGCGCCCCCAGGATTCGTCCCGTCGCCGGCAGCACGACCGATGCCGGCAGGGAGGCGAGGCTGTAGCCATAGGCGTATTTCGTCGCCAGCAATTCGTCGCCGATCAGCAACGTCGGCTCCATCGATCCCGACGGCACATAATACGGCTCGGCGAGAGCGATCTTGCCCACGGTCACGGCCGCGAACACGCACGCGAGTTGGACAATCAACTGCGTCCACTGACGCAGGCGCGATAAAGCTGCTGACGTCATCGATATCCTCTAGGCCCCGGTGCCGCCCACTGTGATGCGATCCATGCGCAGCGTCGGTTGGCCGACGCCGACCGGGACGCCTTGGCCATTCTTGCCGCAGGTGCCGATTCCGGTGTCGAGTTGAAGGTCGTTGCCGACCATGGTGACGCGATGCAGGTCGGTCGGCCCGTTGCCGATCAGCATGGCGCCCTTGAGCGGCGCGCCGAGCCGGCCGTTCTCGATCTTGAACGCTTCGGTGACCTGGAACACGTATTTGCCTGAGGTGATGTCGACCTGACCGCCGCCGAAGTTGACGGCGTAGATGCCGTTTTTCACCGAGGCGAGGATTTCGGCTGGGTCGCGGCCGCCCGCCAGCATGTAGGTGTTGGTCATGCGCGGCATCGGCACATGCGCGTGGCTTTCACGGCGGCCGTTGCCGGTCGGCTTCATGTTCATCAGCCGGGCGTTCTGGCGGTCCTGCATGTAGCCGACCAGGATGCCGTCCTCGATCAACACGGTGCGATTGGTCGGCGTGCCTTCGTCGTCGATGGAGAGCGAGCCGCGGCGACTTTGGATCGTGCCGTCATCAACCACGGTGACACCCTTGGCCGCGACTTGCTGGCCCATGAGGCCCGCGAAAGCCGAGGTCTTCTTGCGGTTGAAGTCGCCTTCGAGGCCGTGGCCGACCGCTTCGTGCAGCATGACGCCGGGCCAGCCGGGGCCGAGCACCACGTCCATCTCACCGGCCGGTGCCGGGATCGATTCGAGATTGAGCAGCGCCTGCCGCACCGCTTCATCGACCGCGTGTTGCCAGGTGTTGGTCGCGATGAATTGCGCATAGCCCTCGCGCCCGCCGAAGCCGTAGGAACCGGATTCCTGACGGTCGCCGGACGCCGCAACCACGGAGACGTTGACGCGCACCAGCGGGCGAATGTCGCGGTAAATCTGGCCATCCGGCCGCACGATCTCGACCACCTGCCACGACGCGCCAAGGCTCGCGGTCACCTGCCGCACGCGCTGATCCTTGGCGCGGGCATAGGTGTCGATGGTCTCGAGCAATTTCACCTTGGCATCGAAGCCCGGAGTCTCGAGCGGGTTCTCGTCGCCGTAAAGCTTGCGATTGGTGCGGCCCGGCGCTTCGGCATATTGGCCGGAATGACCGCCTTTCACCGCGCGCACGGCGTCGGCGGCGCGGGCAATCGCGGCCTCCGACACGTCCGAGGCGTGGGCGTAGCCGACCGCTTCGTCCTTTACCGCGCGCAGCCCGAAACCTTGATTGGTGTCGTAGGTCGCCTGCTTCAGGCGGCCGTTATCGAACATCAGCATTTCGGATTGCTTGTATTCGAGGAACAGCTCGCCATCGTCGGCGCCTTCGAGCCCGCGGTCGATGAGTTTGCTGACGCGGGCGCGGTCGAGTCCAGCGCGGTCGAGGAGGGAAGCGTTGGGATTCATGGGATTCTCCGATGGCTCCGCATCTTAGATAGGATGCCGCCCGCTGTCCTGACAGGTCAGTGAAACCGGACCGAAACGGCGCCAACCGGCTCCAGCGCCAGCTCGATTTCGCGCTCGTCACGCCCCAAAAGCATGGGCGGGGTGAGCGAGCCGCAGATGATGAACTCTCCCGCGCGCAGGCCGTCGGCGACCGCGGCGGCCACATCGGCGACGTGGCGCACGATATCAAGGAGGTCGCCGGTGTTGGCCTGCAGATCGGCGGGCACGGGGACGTCGGCCCCGCTGCGGGTGACGCGGGCCTTGAGTCCGTCGAGGCGGGCGCCGCTCCGCGTTGCGTCGCGCGGCCCCAGCAGCACATGACGCTGGAAGATGTCGCCCGAAAGGATGGCGCGCACGTCATCCGGCGGACAATCGATGTCAGCCAGCTCGATGGCGGGACCGATCGAGGCGATGGCGGCGTGCGCCTCGTCGCGGCTGGCGTGGGCGGCCAGATCGCGGCCGAGATAGACCGCGATCTCAGCCTCGGCGGCCGGTTTCTGCCAGTTTGCGAGCGAAACGGCTGTCCCCGAGGCGAGCCGGGCGCGGTCGAGCAGGAAGCCGACGAGCGGTGCCGTCAGTTTCAGCTTTTCCATCGCGGCCGGCGCGCCAAATCCAACCTTCCAGCCAATCTGGCGAGCGCCCTCGGCGAGGTGCTTTGCCCGCAACGCCATCTGCGCGCGCATGCCCTCGGCGATGCGTGGATCGTTGAGCGTGTCGCTCACTTGCTGTGTCCGTTAGGCGGCACCTCATAGCCCGACGCCTCGATCGAGCCTGCACCCATCCAGCCCCAGACCAGCACGACGTCTTCGTTGGATGTGTTGTTGAAGCCGTGCCAGACGCCGCGCGGCGAATAGACCACGTCGCCTTCGACCGACGGATCGAGGCCCTTGTCGGTGATGATATGGCCCTGGCCCTTGAGCACGATAAAGAACTCGTCGCAGTTGCGATGCAGGTGGCATTCGTGGCTCGCGCCGGGCTTGAGCACGGTCCAGCCGACGACGTTGTCGGCGCCGGTCGATTTCTTGTCGATCAGGAATTGCACCTGCATGTCGATCCAGCCGTCGGCGCGCTTCAGGCCCTCGACCTTGGGCACGTTCTTGATGTTGGTGCGGTACATGGCAGCTCCCAGTTTCGCGGATGTGATGCCGGTGCTGGCCTTCACGGCTTTCGCCAGGGCGGCCCCGATTTTTTCGCCTTTGCTTGTCACGATTGTCCTCCCAGGCGGCGGTAGACCTCATGCGCCACGACAAAGTCGTTGGCGTCGATGCCCAGTCCACGGCAGGCATTCATCATTTCGTTGGCGGCGGCGGCAAGCGGCGTTGGGCTGCCGAGCTCGCGGGCAAGCTTCAGCGCCAGGGTCATGTCTTTTTGCTGCAGCGTCACGTCGGCGAGCGGCACCTCCGGCATGTTTCCCTCGAGGATGAAGGGGCCGCGATAGCCGAGCACGGGAGACGCCGCGACGCTCTTGAGAATGGCGTCGACCGCGGCTTCGCGCGCGACGCCGCCCTTTTCCGCGAGCGCGACCGCTTCGCCGAAACAGATCACCTCGACCATCAGCAGCAGGTTGACGGCGATCTTCATCTGGCAGGCGAGGCCGTTGCCGCCGATCCGGGTGACCTTGGGTCCGATGGCAAGCAGCACCGGCTTGGCGCGCTCGAAGGCCGTTTCGTCGCCGCCGATCATCACGGAGGCCTGGCCGGCTTTCACCGTGACCGGGCTGCCCGAGAGCGGCCCGTCGAGCATGAACGCGCCGGCCTTGGCGAATTCGGCCGCGACCGCGCGGCTCGCGTCCGGCTCGATGGTGCTCATGTCGATATAAATGCCGCCCTTGCGCAGGCCGGGCAGGATTCCGTCCGCGCCGAGCGCGACGGACTTCACCGCGGTGGAGTCGGTAACGATGGAAAACACGATTTCGGCGGCTTCAGCGGCGGCCCGCGGCGTATCGGCCCAGCGCATTCCGGCGGCGATCAGCGGTGCGGCCTTATCCCGCGAGCGGTTCCATCCGGTCACCTGATGGCCAGCCGCCATCAGCCTTGGCACGATCAGGGCGCCCATCGCGCCCAATCCGATGAAACCGAGATTCACTTAAAGCCCCCTTTGGTACATTGAGGGCCGATGATCGGAAGGTTCAGGGCAGCTTGTCAAAGCCTTCGCCAAAACCCTTCAGGCTGATGGGAAAGCCGATGCCTTCTTCAGGCGTCTGAAAAATGATGAATGTGGCGGATTGCCCGGTCCGCAACTTATCGATCAGGTTGTCGTCCATGATGACTTCGGCGACGCATCCGTTGGGCACGCAGCGCACGAAACCGGCGCGGCCGACCTCGGTGTTGTCGATTTTCAACCCCAGACCGGACGGCAGCAGCACGCCGGGCGGCGCGATCACACGCATCAGCCGGGTCTTCTTATCGGCGGTTTTGAGGATAATCACCGTCAGGCCGATGTTGGGCCGGTCTTCGGCGGTCACGCTCTGAAGCAGCGCACATTGCTCGCCCTGCGCGCCGGGCGGGGTGTCGCAACGGATTTGCCAGTCGTTGTAGACCGAGCGCACCGTGCCCTGGGCTCCGGCGGCGCCCGTCAACCCGGCCACCACAATTGCGGCGACGGCCGCTCGGCAGACCAATCGGGACGTGTGGCGTGGGAGGAGGCAGAGCATTTGTAGACCGAATAGACTCATCATCCTGTTCCCGGCTGGTCTGAATCCAGGCGGATGCGCGCGAATCGCCGCCTCCTGGATAGCATCGCGTCGCCCGCTTGAGCTACCCGGCGCCCCGGCCATGTCAACAGCGCGCAACTAAACTTTGCAACGATTCATCGCCAGTTAGGGCCGTTCCGGCCGCAGATTGAAGATATATGCAAAATATCCAGATTGTCGCACGCGACAGCCGCCCATGCACATTGCGACTGCGCCAGAATTATGGTTTGAGAGGCCCGGGAAATCCCCTCCCGCCGCACCGCTCGCCGAGGAGCGCGGCCCCTGAAGGGGCGCCTTATCGGAGGCGGGTATTGATCTGCAGCGACGCCTTCCAATGCGGCAAGGACGCGTCACGACTGATTTCGTCGAAGGAGCAATGACGACGATGCTGGTGCTCAAACGGTTGGCCGTTCTGGCGGCTGTGGTTATGCCCGGACTGGTGAGCAGCGGTGCCGCTCAAGCTGGCCTCGGACAACCGTCTCCCTGGCAATTCGGGCTTCAACAGCCCGTGACGCCGGTTATGGAGAATATCGTCTGGTTTCACGACTTCCTGTTGTGGCTGGTCACAGCCATCGCCGCTTTCGTGCTGGTGCTGCTGTTGATCGTGGTTTTCCGTTTCAACTCCCGCACCAATCCGACGCCGTCGCGGACCACGCACAACACCCTGCTTGAGGTGATGTGGACGCTGGTGCCGGTGGTCATCCTGGTGGTGATCGCGGTGCCGTCGTTCAAGCTGCTGTTCCTGGAGCAGACCATTCCGCCCGCGGACCTGACCGTGAAGGCGACCGGCAAGCAGTGGTATTGGAGCTACAGCTATCCGGACAGCAAGTTCGAATACGATTCGCTGATGTTGAAGGACGGCGAGCGCAAGGCCGACCAGCCGCGTCTGCTCGCGGTCGATAACGCCCTGGTGGTGCCGGTCAACAAGGTCGTTCGCGTTCAGGTCATCGGCTCGGACGTGATCCACGCGTTTGCCGTGCCGTCGTTCGGCATCAAGATCGACGCCGTCCCGGGCCGCCTCAATGAGACCTGGTTCAAGGCCGAACGTGAGGGCGTCTATTACGGCCAATGCTCCGAACTGTGCGGCCGCGATCATGCCTTCATGCCGATCGAGGTGCGGGTGGTGAGCGAAAAGGAATACGCCGCCTGGCTCGACCAGGCGAAACAGAAATACGCCACCGACGAGAGTCGGCCGGCGACGACGTTGTTCGCGGCAAAGTAAGACGCGGCGGCGAGCGGTAGAAATCAGCGGGCGATAGCGACAAGGCCAAAGGGACTGATAATGGCTACGACGGCTCATAGCGGACACGATGACCACGCGGCGCATGAACATCACACCCCGACCGGGTGGCGCCGCTTCGTCTACTCGACGAACCACAAGGACATCGGCACGATGTACCTCGTGTTCGCCATGGGCGCGGGCTTGATCGGCGCATTGATGTCGATCGCCATCCGCATGGAGCTGCAGTTCCCCGGGATGCAGATCTTCCCGAGCAGCCACGAATTCAACGTGTTCACGACCAACCACGGCTTGATCATGATCTTCTTCGTGATCATGCCTTCGTTGATCGGCGGATTCGGCAACTGGATGGTGCCACTGATGATCGGCGCGCCGGACATGGCCTTCCCGCGCATGAACAACATCTCGTTCTGGCTGCTGCCGGCCTCGTTCGCGCTGCTGCTGACGTCGGCCTTCGTCGAAGGCGAGCCGGGCTCGGCTGGCGCCGGCACAGGCTGGACGATGTACGCCCCGCTATCGACCAGCGGCCACCCCGGCCCGGCGGTCGATTTCGTCATTCTGTCGATGCACATTGCCGGCGCGTCGTCGATCCTGGGCGCCATCAACTTCATCACCACCATCTTCAACATGCGCGCACCCGGCATGACGATGCATAAGATGCCGCTGTTCGTGTGGGCGGAGCTGGTGACCGTGTTCCTGCTGCTGCTGTCGCTGCCGGTGCTGGCCGGCGCGATCACCATGCTGCTGACCGACCGCAACTTCGGCACCACCTTCTTTAACGCGGCCGGTGGCGGTGACCCGATCCTGTATCAGCACTTGTTCTGGTTCTTCGGCCATCCCGAGGTCTACATCCTGATCCTTCCGGGCTTCGGCATCGTCAGCCAGATCGTCGCCACCTTCAGCCGCAAGCCCGTGTTCGGCTACCTCGGCATGGCTTACGCGATGGTCGCAATCGGCGGCATCGGCTTCGTGGTGTGGGCGCACCACATGTACACGGTCGGCATGTCGACGGCGACGCAGGCTTATTTCGTCGCCGCCACGATGGTGATCGCGGTGCCGACCGGCGTGAAGATCTTCTCCTGGATCGCTACGATGTGGGGCGGCTCGATCGAGTTCAAAACGCCGATGCTGTGGGCGTGCGGAATGATCCTGCTGTTCACCGTCGGCGGCGTCACCGGCGTCGTGCTGGCGAACGCCGGCGTCGATCGTTCGTTGCAGGACACCTATTACGTCGTGGCGCACTTCCACTACGTGCTGTCGCTTGGCGCGGTGTTCGCGATCTTTGCGGGCTGGTACTACTGGTTCCCCAAGATCAGCGGCTACACCTACTCCGAGTTCCTCGGAAAGCTGCACTTCTGGACGACGTTCATTGGCGTCAACATCGTCTTCTTCCCGCAGCACTTCCTCGGCCTGGCCGGTATGCCGCGCCGCATCGCCGATTATCCGGATGCCTTCGCCGGCTGGAACTACGTGTCGTCGATCGGCTCATACATCTCCGGCGTCGGCCTGGTGATCTTCTTCATCGGACTTGCGCATGCCTTCATCCGCAAGGAGAAGGCGGCAGCCAATCCGTGGGGTCCGGGCGCCACGACGCTGGAGTGGACGCTGTCCTCGCCGCCGCCGTTCCATCAGTTCAACGAGTTGCCGCGGATTAGATAATGTCGATCTTGAGTGAACGCGCCGATCTGGCGCCCGGGTTGCAGCGCGAGGTTGCTTGCGCCGAGCCAAGCATGGCCGGCGCCGGCGATTATCTCGCGCTGATGAAACCGCGGGTGATGTCGCTGGTCGTGTTCACGGCACTGGTGGGACTTGTCGTCGCCCCGGGACATCTGCATCCGGTCCTGGCGTTTTTCGCTCTGATCTGCATTGCCGTCGGCGCGGGCGCCGCCGGAGCCTTCAACATGTGGTACGACGCCGACATCGACGTGTTGATGGAGCGCACCGCGGATCGTCCGATCCCGGCGGGGCGCGTGAAGCCCGGTGAAGCGCTTGCCTTTGGCGTGGTGCTTGCGGGTTTCTCCGTTGTCTTCCTCGGCCTGATGATCAACTGGCTGGCGGCCGGGCTGCTGGCCTTCACGATCTTTTTCTATGCCGTGATCTATACGATGTGGCTCAAGCGCTGGACGCCGCAGAACATCGTCATTGGCGGCGCCGCGGGTGCATTTCCGCCGATGATCGGCTGGGCGGCTGCGACGGGCGGCATCGGGCTTGAATCGGTGCTGCTGTTCCTCATTATCTTCTTCTGGACCCCGCCGCATTTCTGGGCGCTGTCGCTGTTCCGCATGGACGAATATGCGCGGGCCGGCGTGCCGATGCTCCCGGTGGTTTCGGGCGTCGCCGAAACGCGGCGGCAGATTCTGCTGTATTCGCTCGTGCTGGCGCCCATCGGGGCCGCACCCTGGCTGCTGGGCTATGCCGGGCTGGCCTATGGCGTCATCGCCACGCTCGGCGGGGTGCTGATGGTGGCGTTGGCATGGCAGCTCTATAAGGCGCCCGCCGCCGCGATGGAGCCGATTGCCAAGCGCCTGTTCGGAATTTCGATTCTCTATCTCTTCGTGCTGTTCGCGGCGATCCTGATCGAGCGGGGGCTTGGCTTGCAGCAGTTCGGCACCCCGTTCGGACTCGTCCTGGCATGAGTCTTGTGATGGATCAGCAGCCCATCGAACCGGGTATCGTCCTCACCGAGGAGCAAAAGCGCCGTCGTCGCGGCCGCTCGATCGCGATCGCCTTGGCGCTTGGCGTGTTTGTGATTTTGATTTTCGCCGTCACCCTGGTCAAAGGACCGGGGGTTCTTGTCCGGCCGATGTGAAGAACGCCATGAGCAAGCAGCCGACACCGCCACTTCAGCGCCGCGACAAGATCGTCGCCGTGAGCTGCGGCCTGTTTGTCGCGGCCATGGTGGGCGCGGCCTACGCGTCGGTGCCGTTCTACAACTGGTTCTGCCGCGCCACCGGCTACAATGGCACCCCGCAGATTGCGTCCTCCGCCCCGAGCGGGACGGTCGACCGCAAGATCACCATCCGCTTCGACGCCAATGTCGGACCCGGCCTGCCGTGGAACTTCACGCCCGAGCAGAACTCCATCGAGGTCAAGCTCGGTGAGGTGGTGACGGTCCACTACAACGTCATCAATCAGGCAGCCCGTCCGATTACCGCGTCTGCCGCTTACAACGTCACGCCGTTGAGCGTCGGGTCCTACTTCAACAAGATCAACTGCTTCTGCTTCACCGAGCAAAGCCTGAAGGCCGGCGAGAAGCGCGAACTGGCGGTCGTCTTTTATGTCGATCCGGCCATCGCCAAGGACGCCGACGGAGCTGACATCAACACCATCACGCTGTCCTACACGTTCTATCAGCAACGCGAGCCCTCGCGGCCCGTCGCCGATGGCGCGTCGCCGGAGAAGCGGGGACAGATTTAGCGCGATCGCGGCGGCCTTATGACCGAAACGATCACGCACAGGATTGAGGAATGAACGGAGACCGAAATGGCTGACGCGCACGCCAAGCCTCATCACGATTACCACCTTGTCGATCCGAGCCCGTGGCCCGCGATCGGTTCGGTGTCTGCCTTTATTATGGCGGTGGGCGCGATTTCGTGGATGCACCACATGTACGCGGCCGCGCCGCTGGTGTTCGGCATCGGCGTCATCGGCGTGCTTTACACCATGCTGAGCTGGTGGCGGGACATCATCAACGAGGCCGAGCACGGCGGCTTCCACACCCGCGTGGTGCAGATTTCGCACCGCTACGGCATGATCCTCTTCATCGCCTCCGAAGTGATGTTCTTCGTTGCCTGGTTCTGGGCCTACTTCAACACCGCCCTGTTCCCGGCCGATCCACACCAGATTCTCCGCGGCGATTTCATCGGCCACGTTTGGCCGCCGGCGCCGGCGCCGGACGGCTCGTATCACGGCACCTTCGATCCCTGGCACCTGCCGCTGCTCAACACGCTGATCCTGCTGACGTCGGGCACCACGGTGACGTGGGCGCACCATGCGTTGCTCGAGGGCGACCGCAAGGGCCTCATCAAGGGACTGTGGCTGACCATCCTGCTCGGCGGCACATTCACCTGCGTGCAGGCGTTCGAGTACATGCACGCCGCCTTCAACTATTCGGGCAACATCTACGGCGCCACCTTCTTCATGGCGACGGGCTTCCACGGCGCGCACGTGCTGATCGGCACGACGTTCCTCATCGTGTGCCTGATCCGCGCCTACAAGGGACATTTCACGCCGACGCACCATCTCGGTTTCGAGTTCTGCGCCTGGTACTGGCACTTCGTCGACGTGGTGTGGCTGTTCCTGTTTGCCTGCATCTACGTCTGGGGTGCGGGAACGCCGCTCGCGCATCACTGATGCGCAGCGCCTGATATCTGCGTCACGCAATATCTGCTACAGGGGGGCGGCGCGACGAGCCGCCCCCCTTTTGTTTTGAGGCCTCCATGCCGGATTTTAATGGGCCCGCGCTTTCGCCGATCCGTACCGGGCTGACGTGCCGCTGCCCGCGCTGCGGCAAGGGGCGGTTGTTTCAGGGCTTCCTCGATCTGCGCCCGCGCTGTGAAGCCTGCGGTCTCGACTTTGCGTTTGCCGATTCCGGCGACGGGCCAGCGGTGTTCGTGATCCTGATCGCGGGCTTCGTCGTCGTGGGTTGCGCGCTGGCGACGGAGCTGAAATACGCGCCGCCGATTTGGGTCCATGTCGTGCTGTGGGGCCCGCTGATCCTGGCCACGACATTGCTGCCGCTGCGGCCGATGAAGGGCCTGATGGTCGCGTTGCAGTACCACCACAAGGCGGCCGAAGGCCGGACCACGTCCGGCGACGGAGAGCCGCGGTGAGTTCGACGAGCCGGCGAGGGGGCCCGATCGTTTCGGCGGCGTTCGCGCTGCTCGGCATGATCGTGCTGATCGGGCTTGGCACCTGGCAGATCGAACGCAAGGCATGGAAAGAGGGGCTGATCGCGACGCTCGATCGGCGGCTCAATGAGGCGCCGGTGGCGCTGCCGCCGCCGGAGCAGTGGTCCGCCTTGGCGCAAAACGACACGGAATTCACCCGCGTGCGATTGCACGTGACGTTTCCAGGCGCCGGCGACGCCTTGGTCTATGCGGGCGGCTCCTCGGTGCGGGACGATGTCAAAGAGCCGGGCTATTTCGTGTTCAGCCTCGCGCGCTTGCCCGACGGCCGACAGATCGCCGTCAACCGCGGCTTTACGTTGAGCCGATCCTACCCCGCGCCGCCCGCTTCGCAGGAGATTGTCGGCAGTCTGCGCTGGCCCGAGGCGCCCTCCTGGTTTGTCGCCGCCCACGATACGTCGGGCGAAATCTGGACGGCCCGCGATACGCCGGCGATGGCGAGCCTGAAACAGTGGGGAACGATCGCACCGTTTTATATCGAGCAGGAAGCGCCGGTGCCGCCCGGGGGCGTGCCGCACCCGGCGCCGCTGACGATCCATCTGCGCAACGAGCACCTGCAATACGCCATCACCTGGTACGGACTGGCCGCCGCGCTGGCGGTGATGTTCGTCATCGGGATGAGGAAGCGGCGGCGCGAAAGCCCCCGCTGACCGTCATCGGTCTGGCACACTTGGAAATCCTTGATTATTATTTTATATCAATGTGTTAAGCGTTTCCTTGTGAAACGCTGGGCATCCGCCTAAGGTCGTCTCACACGCTCATCGAAGGGTTGCCCGTGCGCTACGTTTCGACCCGCGGCGAAGCTCCGCCGCTTGGATTCATGGATGTTACGCTCGCCGGCCTCGCTCGCGACGGCGGCCTTTATGTGCCCGAGACGTGGCCCACCGTTTCGCCGCAGGCGATCGCGGCGTTTGCCGGACGGCCCTATGCCGAGGTCGCGGTCGACATCATCCGGCTCTTTGTCGGCGACACCATCTCGGAGGCCGATCTGTCGCGGCTGGCGCGCGAGGCCTACGGCACATTCCGCCATCCGGCGGTCGCGCCCATCGCGCTATTCGGCGCGGGCACCTTCCTGCTGGAACTGTTCCACGGCCCCACGCTCGCCTTCAAAGACGTTGCCATGCAGCTTCTGGCGCGGCTGATGGATCACGCGCTGGCGGCGCGGGGCGAGCGCACCACGGTGGTCGTGGCGACCTCCGGCGACACCGGCGGCGCTGCGGTCGAGGCGTTCCGCGGCCGCGAGCGGACCGATTTGTTCGTGCTGTTTCCGCAAGGCCGCGTCTCCGATGTGCAACGGCTGATGATGACCACGGCCGCCGCCGAAAACGTGCATGCCATCGCCGTCGAAGGCACGTTCGACGATTGCCAGGCGCTGGTGAAGGGCATGTTCAATCACCACGCCTTCCGCGACCGTGTGAGGCTTTCCGGCGTCAATTCGATCAACTGGGCGCGGATCGTCGCGCAGGTGGTCTATTACTTCACCGCGGCGGCGACGCTCGGTGCGCCGCACCGCAAGGTCGCGTTCACGGTGCCAACCGGAAATTTCGGCGATATCTTCGCGGGCTACGTCGCGCAGCGCATGGGTTTGCCCATCGACCGGCTGGTGATCGCGACCAACGTCAACGACATTCTGGTGCGCACGCTGGCCACCGGCGCTTACGACGTGCGCGAGGTGGTGGCGACGTCGTCGCCTTCGATGGATATCCAGGTGTCGTCGAATTTCGAGCGTCTGCTGTTCGAAGCAACCGGGCGCGACGGCGCGCAGGTGCGCCGGCTGATGGGGTCGTTGACGCAGTCGCATCGCTTCTCACTGTCTTCCCCGTCATTGGCGGAAATCCGCGCCCTGTTTGCCGCCGGCCGTGCCGACGAGGATGAGACCGCCGCGACCATTCGCACCGCGCTGCGCGAGACCTCGCGCCTCGTCGATCCGCATACGGCGGTCGGCCTTGCGGTCGCGGAGAAGGAAACGCGCGATCCCGCGGTGCCGATGATCGTTTTGGGCACGGCCCATCCCGCCAAATTCCCCGACGCGGTCGAGGCGGCCTGCGGTGTGCGTCCGGCGATC
>Ga0070680_100002047_pt1 | contig 14866 bp, 12 predicted proteins | sample KBSC73BmetaG_FD_64672 | JGI IMG/M metagenome (GOLD analysis project Ga0070680, IMG submission 64672) | Corn rhizosphere microbial communities from Kellogg Biological Station, Michigan, USA - KBS C7-3B metaG | ecosystem: Host-associated > Plants > Roots > Rhizosphere | place: USA: Michigan...
CAGGAACTGTCTCGAGCCTGTCTGGAAACTGCCGAGTTTGAAAGAGGTCGTTGCGTCAGCAGCCCTGCACGCCTGCCCTGACGAGAGCGCAACCAAGCTACCCATCGCCGCCGATACGAGATAGTGCCGCACGTGGAGCCTCATTTGGTCTCCTTTTCAGCCTGGACCCCAGGCACGGTCAAGGCTCCAGGAATGGCGTCACCGGAGCCCACCTTGCTGCCGTCCTTCAATATCAGGTGATCGACGCTTCCCCCGGGACGACCATCCTTGTAGGGGTGACCGATCACCGTGATGGCATCTCCGGGTTTGACCGTATCGTGCGTCCACCCGGCACGTTTCAACACTGAAATGGCCGCGCATTCGAACTCGTAGGTGACGGGCTTATCCTTCTCGAGGACTTCCACCCGGATCCACACGTGTGGATTGGTCCATTGCAGCTCTTTCAGTGTTCCTTTGAAGACGACCGTCTTGCTGAGGTCGAACACCGCGAAGGAGTGATGGGAGTACGCCGGACTCGCTGCGACGGCGAGCACGGCCGCGATGCGAAGAATCATTGCGTGAAGTTTCATAAATTGCCGGGCCTCGATGGCTACAGATCGCGGTTGTTCTCGCACAGGTATTCTTCGAACCTGCTTCCGGGGGGCATTGGGACGTACGCGCGGTGCATGGTGTAAGGCTTGGCGAACGCCTCGGGATCGGTGAGCGTCGTCTCGATTTCGAGCCGCGTCGGGCTGACACGCCGGATTTTTTCGATCGCGCTCAGCTTGTCCGAATACGGAATGCCGAACCGGTCCAGCGTGCCCGGTCGTATGTTGTTGGTTTCAACGACCAGCGTGTCGCCTTCCCAGTGTCCGACCGAGTCGCCGTTGAAGCTGGGGTCGGCGCCGATCGTGTGTCCCACTCCGTCGAGATAGATGCGGCGGATATCGTGCAGCACGCCCAGGTTCATGGTGATCTGGCCCGGGGTCTGAATAATTTCCACGGGCATGGTTCCGAACCGTGCGAAGCCGAAGGCGAGACAACGGGTTACGGAATCCGGCTCCTGCTTGCCATCGGCGGATTTCTTGAGCCATTCCGCGTAGCGCTTGGCATATTCGGGTGTCAGTTGCGGGCCCGGCGGCATACCCGGTGGTGGACCGACAGGCACTTTGCCAGGAACCACTCCGGGTGGTGGTCCGGCGGGAATGATCGGGCGGCCTGACTTGTCGATGGGCGGACCAAAGTAGGCGAACTCGGGATTCCACATTCCCGAGATGTCCGGATGGGCAGGATCGCCATAGAGTGGCTGCTTCATCGCTGTGACCGCGTCGGCGGTTCCAACCGAAAACGACGCTTGAAGCAACGCGAGAAGCGGGAGCAGGCGCGTAATACAACGTAATGACCGGTTTTTCATATAATTCCCTCTGATAGGAATTTATCTCATGTCGGATAGCGCGCCTAGAGGAAATTCAACGGCCGCACATCGGAACAGCATGCCTGGACCGCCTTTCCCAACGCGCGGGAATGTGGTATCCACGCAACGTGGTTTTTCGCGAGAGGCGAATGTGGCGAGTAAGAAGTCCGGCGGACAACAGAAGCGGAAAAGAAAGCGCGGGCGACCCCAAGCCTCGGAGGAAGGCGTGGGGCGGGAAGGGATCATCGCTGCCGCTCGCGCGCTCATTGAGACCTTACATCCTCACCGAGTCACCATTGTCATGATCGCCGCCAAGGCAGGAGTCGATCCGGCGCTGGTGCGCTACTATTTCTCCAGCCGTGAGGAGCTGTTTATGGCCGTCGCGGAGAACATCGTCAGGAGTTGGGTCGCGGCACACCCGCCGCTGGCACGCGCTGCCCCCGCCGAGAAGCTCGCGACTGTCGTCAGTCAGATGGTCGATTTCGCCCGCAGCGTCCGCTCCATGCAGCGCCTCATGATCGATGAATGCGCGGAAGCAAAATCCCCGCAGGTGCGCCAGAGGGTTCTCGAGCTCAACTCGCTCGCGGTGCAAAGTTACGCGCAACTGTTCGATCAGAAACAGGCCGAACCGCTGGAGCCGGTGGATCCGCTGTTCGCCTATATCGCCATTATCGGGATGTCCGAGTTCTTCGCCGCCGCGCAGTCGATGATCGTGCCTTTGCTGCCGCAAAAAGTGAGTACGGACGAGCTTGCCGAGCGCTACAAGCGATTCCTCGTCAAGATGGTTCTGGATGGCTTGCGCCCGCGTCGAGGCAGGTGAGGCCGGGGTACTCATCCCCTTCCCTTCAAACGATTGTATTCAGCAATCGCTTCGCGGGCGGCGTCCCGATCCATGTCCGCTCCAATGGCTCCGCGCAGCTCGGAGTACAGTCGCGCCATGTTGATGGCGATGCGATCCGGGTCGGTCCAACTCGCGTACTTGCCCAGATCGATACGGGCAGCGGCACGCCCGGGGCTCGAGCCCGCATTGAAACTCTTGCGCCCTTCCCGCCACAGCAGGTCCAGGTAGCCGCGCATCTCGCGTAGCTCCGCTTTGCCCCCTACCGGGCCATGGCCCGGCACGATGATCTCAACGGACTCATCGGCCAGGACCCGGTCGCACACCTTGATCCAGTCTTCGATGAATCCCGAGCCGTTGAGAGGTGTCACGCCAAAGAAGGCGATGTCTCCCATGAAGAGAATCTTCTCCCTCGGCAGGAGTATCAGTGCATCGCCGGAGGTGTGCGCGCGGCCGGGCCAGGTAAGCTCTACCTGCGTGTCCCCGTAGTAGAGTGTCATCCGATCCTTGAAAGTGACTGTGGGTAGGACGACCTTGTTGGTATCGCCCGGCCGTCCCCATGCAGGATTCGTCGCCCAATACGGAGGCGTAGGTGGGACTCCCATCTTCACCATCTGCAGACGGGTTTCCTCCTGCGAGATGATCTCGATACCCACGGGAAACTGCGTGAGACCGACAATGTGATCCGGATGCTCGTGTGTGATCACGACTCTGTCGAAAGGCTTTCCGAGAGGACGTGCCGCCTCGATGAAGTTGCGGGCATGTTGTGGCCCGCCGCCGGCGTCGATCGCAAGCAGGCTGCGCGGTCCTGAGACGATACCGAAGTTGGAGACGGAGAGATTGCTCTGACCTGCCGCCTCTCTCTGCAGGAATGCGTAAACCGCAGGCGCCAGTTGCTTCAGCTCGCTGTGGATTACGGTAGCCGGCGTACCAAGAAATCCGCCCGATGCGGGTGGGCGCTGCGCTTGCGCGCGAGCCCTCTGCAATCCTGCCACTCCGATTGCCCCGCCCAGGAGGGCTCGACGTGTCCAACTGGACTGCGACATTGTGCGGTTACCTCGCGGTCAGATAGACGCCCATCGAGTCCTCCCACTTACTGTCGGTCAGCTGGCGCACATTGCTGCCGTCCCGATTCATAAGGAACACCTGGGCGTAGGGTTGTGGTGAGGTGTCATAAAGTACGGCTTCGTCCTTGAAGCCGGTCCGCGAGCTCTCGAACCAGATTTCCTTGCCATCGGCGGACCACGTGGCGTGTGCGTCCGCACCGCGCGTGAAGGTCAGCCGTTTCACGTCCGAGCCGTCCGGCTTCATGGTAAAGACTTCGAAGTCGGCATCGGGCATACGACGGGTGAACACGATCCGGTCGCCGCTCGGAGAATAGAAGGGGAAGTTGTCCCACTCGGTAGTCAGTACGGTCACGGACTTGTCCGCCAACTTCAGCGCACGCAGCCCGTGACTGTCCTTGCTCTTTTCATCGCCCCAGGTGCGATAAACAATCGTCGTGCCGTCGGGACTCCATGCCGGAAACCCGACATTGTACTTGCCGCTCGTGACCTCCGTGACATCGGATCCATCAACACCGACCATCTTGATGTTAGCGGGTGCAAATCCACGCCCGCCAAAAAAGACACCGAATCCAAAGGCGATCCGCCGGCAGTCCGGGGACCAGGTCGGAACCAGGGCCGCGCCATCCTGGCGCTGGAAGATCTTCTTCCGATCCGTGCCATCGGGATTCATGACGCTCAGGGAGGCAGTTGGATTTCCGAACGGAAAGTCGAGATCGGTAATGGCCAACTTGCCGGATTTGGGACAGAGGGTGGGAAAGACATCGGTGTATCGATACTCCCGCGTCTTGTCCCAGCTATAGAGCTGCGTGTACTGCGCCCGATTGGTGAGGTCGAACTTGTAATAGACGACCTGCTTCCCATCCGGCGACCAGGACGGATTGCGGAGAATTCCACGGGGTCCGCGCGTTCCATTCGAGTAGGCGATTCCAGCCGCCGTCGAGTCTTTCGAGGCGGCCTTCACCAGGTAGCCGATGCTGCCATCGGCCAGGTACTGGGGGTTCGTCTTCAGGCCGGGGCCGGAAGAAACGGGGCTGATTGCCCCCGTTGCAACGTCAACTTCGACTATTTGGGATGTCGTGGCGAATGGCACGCCGGGAAAACCTTCCATCCGGGCTATGAAGGTATCTTTTGTCGCGATCTGGTAGACGACGATCTTCTTGCCGTCCAGCGACCATTTTGGGCTTCCCGTGGAAGTCTCGGGTGTTGAGGAGGTAAGCCGCCGCAGACCGGTGCCATCCACCCGCACGACGTACAGGCTGGTTGGCTGAGTATGACCCGCGCCCGCTCCCATTTCCGCTCCACCCCACTTTTCCCCGCGGTCGGAAGTGAACGCAATCCACTTTCCGTCTGGCGACCATGCCGGTCTGAAGTTGCTGTTCATGGTCGGCGGTGGCTCGGCTTTGCCGTCACCCGTCAGGTTGCGTGAGCGATGGCTCGCGAGGTCCATGATCCATATGTTGGTGGTCCGAGCCCCGCCCTGCGTCGACACAAAGGCGAGTTTCTTGCCGTCCGGCGACAGGACGCCGGCATCCTCCATCGAAGTCCCGGTCGTGAGGCGCTCTAGGCCGGAACCGTCGGGATGTACACGCCAGATGTCTGCTTGACCGCTGCCCTCGGCATCCCTCTCCGAGGTGAATACGATCCACTTCCCGTCACTCGAGAAGCTCGGGTCGTAGTTCAGGCCGTGTGTGTCGGGCAGGAGCCGGCGCTCACCCGAGCCGTCGGCGTTGGCGATATAGAGCTCCATTCTGGAGGGGCCGATCCGGTTCATGAGCATGATGTCCTTTCCGGCCGCGTGGACATCCAGGAATGGACATATGAGGGCTCCCAGCAGTGCGATCAGGCGCAGTGGGCGATCCGAATACGACATCGACATGTCCAGTTCTCCGCAAGCTCAAGTCAACAGTGCCGGCCATAGACGCAGGAGGTTGCCACGATAAAGATCCTGCAATTCCGGCCGGGTAAAAACAGCACCGGCCTCGAGCGCCCCGACGTGCTCGGCCGGTGTACGAAAGGGGTAGTCGCTGCCGAATACGATCTGACTGACGGGAATCACGCGCCGCAGAGCGCCACTCGCCACCGGGTTGGAGCTCTGTGCGATGTCGTAGAAGAACTTCCCGGCCGTGACGCGAAATCCCTCGGGCGCCTGCGCCTTCGCCCCCTCGCTGCGATCGGCGCCATCGAAGCGCTCGACCAGGAAGGGCATCGTTCCACCCGAATGGCTCCAGATCATCTTGACGTTGGGAAATCTTCTGGCCGCGCCGCGATAGACGTAGCTCGCGATAGCTCGCGTCGTATCCGTTCCATATTCGATGAGTGTATCGGGCAGTTCCGGAATCAGACGACTACAGCATGCCGGCGCGGTAGGATGGATGTAGGCCACGGCCTTGCGGCGCTCCAGCTCGGAGAAAACAGGGTCGAAGTAAGAATCTCCGAGCCACCGGTTGGAGTAGCTGGTGAACAGGCCGACTCCGTGCGCCTTCAGGACGTCGAAACCGTACTCGATCTCCTTCAGCGAGCCGTCCAGATCGTCCAGTTGGACGCAGGTGAAGAATCCGAATCGGCCCGGGTGATCGCTGCACAGCCTGGCGGCATACTCGTTTGAAGCGCGCAGCAGACTGCGTCCCTGACTGCCGGCCTGGGTGATGCCAGGTGTCGTCAGTGACAGCATGGACCGCGCGACACCTGCCTTGTCCATCTCTTCCATGTGACGCTCGAGAGTCCATGCGTTCATCGGAGTCGGCAGTGCGAGCGCCTTCAGCGCCGGCGGATAGTAGTGAGCATGAACATCAATGATCCGCGCGGAGGACGTGACGGCCGGACTACCGCCCAAAGACGGCAACGTCAGCGCTGCAGCGCCTGCACCAAGGCCCGCGAGAACTGCGCGCCTGGTCAACTCAACACTGCGCATGGCAACCCTGCACCTCGAGTGATCGGCCGTTGGTCTCGGGGAAAAACCAGATCGTGGCAATGATCCCGATGGCCGTGAAAACGAACGGATAAAGAAGACCGGAGTAGATATCGCCTTTTGCAGCCACAATGGCGAAAGCCGACACGGGCAACAGCCCCCCTATCCACCCCGTCCCGATGTTATAAGGCACCGACAGTGCCGTGTAGCGTACGTTCGCCGGAAACAGCTCCACGAGCGCGGCCGCCTGCGGCCCGTACAATGCCGCAGCGGCGAGCAGGAAGACCAGTAACCATACCAACACTCCCATTTTTCCCGGCTCATTCCCTCCTCCTTGAATCGGGTACCCGGCCCCCGCGAGTACGGTGCGGATGTCGGTGGCCACCCGCTGCCTCATTGCGGCCGCATCCGGTGCATCGAGGCCGACCACGGAAACGCTCCGCACCAAACGCCCGTCGACACCCACCTGCGCAAACGAACCGGCGGCCGCAGCGACGTTCTGATAAGGAATACCTGCGTCCGTCAGAATTCGCTGCGCGACATCGCACGAAGTAGCAAACTCTCTGCGACCCAGCAGGTCGAATTGAAAGTGACAATCGTCGGGATCGGCGAGGACAATCACGGGCGCCCGGCTGGCCGCCGCGACGAGCTGTGGATTGGCGCTCGCAGCCATGGCATGGAATCCAGGCCAGTACGACAGGGCAGCCACCAGCATGCCCATCAACATGACAGGTTTCCTGCCCACCCGGTCGGACAGCCAGCCGAAGAACACATACGCGCCCGCCGAAAGCACCACGGCCGATACCATCAGCAGATTGACCGTCGGCCCGCTCATCTTGAGAATTCGCTCGAGGAAGAACGGGGCGTAGAAATGCCCGGTGTACCAGACCGCCCCCTGTGCGAGCAGGATGCAGGTGAGCGCAAGCAGGATGCGGCGCAGATTCTCACCTCGAAACGCGGCGGCGATCGGCGAGCGCACGAGCTGTCTGGCCTCGCGCATCCTTTGGAAGACGGGACTCTCCGACAACCGCACGCGGATCCACAAAGACAGCGCCAGGAGGAAGCCGGAGAACAGAAACGGAAGACGCCAGCCCCACTGCCCCATCGCGCGCTCTCCCAGCAAGACACGCGTAGCCAGGACGACCGCGAGAGCCAGCACCAACCCCGCAGCGGCAGTCACCTGGATCCAGCTCGTCAGGTATCCCCGCCGGTGTGGCTCGGCATGCTCCGCGAGGTAGACGGCCGCGCCGCCATACTCCCCACCCATGGCAAAGCCCTGAAGAACCCTGGTGAGGACGAGTAACACCGGAGCCAGCATGCCCACTTGGGCGACGTTGGGCAGCAGGCCCAGGGCGACGGTCGAGGCGCCCATGAGTGAGATCGTCACCAGGAAAGTCTGTTTGCGGCCGACCCTGTCGCCCATACTTCCAAAGAACAAGGCGCCGAAGGGGCGCATGATGAAACCTGCAGCAAAGGCGCCCAACGCAAATATGAAGCCCGCACCGTCGTTTCCCGCGGTGAAGTTCCTGGCGATCAGCGAAGCGAGTGTGCCGAACAGAAAAAAGTCGTACCACTCGAATACAGTCCCCATGGAAGAGGCAATCACTACACGGACCAGCTGATTCGATGTTGCCATCTCGAGCCCCGGCGTCCTTGCCTCAACGTGCGAGCCTCTCCGGATGGAGCGTTATCTTCTGCACGCGCCAGTTGTTCATGTCCGCGACGAAAACCGTGTTCTCGCCGGGGCAAGCCAACGCATGGGGCCAGTTGAACTGGCCCATGCGATGGCCCGACTGCCCGAGCATGCCGAGAATCTTGCCGTCCAGCGTCATCTTGTATAGCCGGCCTGGCTCGGCGTCGACCACGAACAAATACTGCGGCGTGGTCGGAGAGATGCACAGGGCCCACGGGGCGGTCTGGTCAGGCATGGCATCCGGGTTCGAGGGCGCATTTCCCAACACCGGGTGCCGCGACTTATCGTAAGGCGCATTCAGGAACATGAAGCGGATGAAGTTGCCGTCGCGGTCATAAACGTGAATCCGGCGGTTGCCGCGGTCCGCGACATACACATTTCCCTGGCGGTCCGTCTGCATGTTGTGCGGATTGTCGATGTTGTACGGATTCTCGTCGGCGTTCGGCCCGCCCTTGCCATACTTTCCCCAGGACTTGATCCAGTCGCCGTCCTTGTTGAGCTTGGCCACGCGCGAGTTCACATAACCGTCGCTCACGAAAATGTTGTCGTCCTGGTCCCAGGCGACATCTGTCGGCGAGCGGAACCAACCATCCACCGGTACCGCCTGCGCCTGTTTCAAGTGCTCCTCGTGGCCGGAGTCGTAGCCTTCCGGCCGCCGGCCCAGGTTGAGGAGCACCTTCCCCGAGGGGTCGAACTCGATGACCGAATCGGTGCCCTTGTCGACCACCCACAGGTTGTCGTGCCGGTCGAAGCGCACCGAATGCGAATAGCCGAGCGCATAGACGCCGTGGCCGATCTCGCGGACGAATTTGCCATTCTTGTCGAACTGGAGGACTTCAGTCGTGGCGTTGCCATACAACGGCCCGGTCGTTGCCGAACCGGGATGGTTGAGAATGACGACGTCGCCCTTCGAGTTGACGGCGATGCCCAACACCTCCCCGAGGTTCTGTCCGGGCTTGAGCTTGATGAAATCGACCGTGTCGAAGGCGATCGTCGGTGCAGCGCCATTGTCGACGGGTGCGGCCGCCGGAGCGCCTTGCGCAAGAGCACCGGCGGGAATGGTGAGTCCTGCGATGCAGCCGAGAAAGAATACCTGGGACCTGGATGTCATTGAAACCCCTGCTGTTTCATCAATATCTGAAGGCGATCTGCACCCCGACCTGCCGCGGGACAGGAGCCGCAACCGTGCGCTCGATGTTGTAGTTGAGAAACGTCGAGCAACTTGCGTTCGTGCATCCGTTGCGCCCTCCCGTCAGCAGACCGTCTCGTTCGCCGGTCAGATTGTTGACGAATACGTTGATATCGAGGTCCCGGTAGTCGAGGCCGATCCGCAGATTGACGTTGCGCTGCGACGGCACGATGCTCGAATCCGGTGTGTAGTTCGGCGAGCCGGCGGGGGCCAGAAGGTAGCTGTTGAGCCACCTGTAGTCGGCCCGGATGTAGGCCGCCGTCGTATCGTTCAGCGGCACATCGACCCTCGCACCGGCATCCACCGACCACGTCGGCAGTGGAAACTGCTGGCCGTTCTGCGCGGCAAAAAGGTCAAATCCATGCGTACCCGGGTAGCGGAGCGTCGAGGTGTACTCGGCCTTCCCGTAGGAAGCCGCGGCATTCAAGGTCACCGCGGGCACGGGGCGCCACTGGGTTTCCAACTCGGCTCCGCGGCTGCGCGCGGTCGGGACGTTGGCAACAAAACCGTCGCCGCCGATGAAGACGTTCGTTTGAACGTTCTTCCATAGGAGCTCGTACACGGCCGCGTTGATCTGCGCGCGTCCGTTGAGAAAGCCGAACTTACCGCCCAATTCGTAGTTCCACACGCTGTCGGAGCCGTAGGTCTGGGGCAGGATCGCCTTGGTGAGCCCGTATTGACCGAACAACTGGCCTTGCCCGGCTGAAGAGAAGACCTGGTTGACACCACCCGCCCTGAAGCCCTTTGACGCGGTTACGTACAGGAGATCATCGGGCGTCAGCAGGTATTCGAGGGACAACTTCGGGGTTATCGGAGTCTGGGTGATCTCCCCGATCACCAATGTGCCGCTGGCGATGGAAGGCGTGAGCGTGAACCCGTTGGGTCCGTAGTTGGCTTGATTGAAGGACGTCGTGATGCGCGTCGCTCGCAGGCCGGCGATCGCACGGAATGACGGACCCAGTTTGACCGTGACGTTACCGAAGAGGGCCTTTTCGACGTCCTGGTCATATTCATACAGTTGGGCGAAGTACCCCGGGTTGGGTACTCCAAAGCGCTGCTGAATGCTCAATCCGGTCATCTGGATGAAGCCGAGGTCCGAGGCATCCGCACGCTGGGTGACGGTTTCCCGCGTATTGGCGAAATACGCGCCGACGACATAACTGACCGCCTGGTCGGCAGGCGAGGACAACCGCAGCTCTTCCGATATGCCGGCCCTGGAATTTCGCGTGTTGGTCTCGAGATAGGCGCCCAGCCCCAGGCCGTTCGGCGTGGAGGTAATGTTCGGGTTGAATAGAACACCGCCGGGGATGGTCAATGGCGCCGCACCGGAAACCACGTAGCTCGCATTGCCCGCATTGACGTAGCTCAGCAGACCCTGGTGAAAGTTCTGCGGGCTTTGCCCCACGTCGCGGTCGCCGATATAGGAGCTGATTGCGGTGAGATGCAGGCGTTCGGTGATATCCCACTGCCCGTTCAAGCTCAGGACCTGCAAGGTCGTCCGCGTCGGGGTCGGCCCCAGGACGAGCGATTGGTACGGCAGCAGATTGAGAGGACCGACCGTGTACCCCGGTGTGATGTAGATTCCCGGCTGGCCCGCCAGCCCGTTACACGCGGGGCCCGCGGCGAACGGCGCCGGGAGCACACGTCCGGGGAATCCAACCGGCAGGGCCGTGAGCGCCGGCACGTTGAAACACAAACTCGGCACGCTGAGTGTGCCGGGGATCGGAAGATCGTACGCGTTGCCGAGGTCGTCCGTCTGGTCCAGGGACGCGAAGTACGACAATGTTATTTTACTGGTTGCCGTCGGAGCCCAGGTCAAAGCGGCGCGGCCCATGCGGATGCGCCCGCTGTTGGCGTTCTCATCGTAGATGTGACCGCTTCGATAGTCGGTCAGATCGAGGTAGCCTCCGCTGGTCCGACTGAAGACGCTGACCCGGAATCCGAGCTTGTCCTCCACGATCGGACCGCCGAAAGCCACGCCCGCCTCGTAGCTGGGGTCACCGTTTTCCGTGTTTGTCCATTGTGCGCGCGCGTAGCTCGAATAACGGGTGAGACTGGGCTCCGGCTGTATGTAGCGGATGGTTCCTCCCTCGGAGCCCCCACCGAACAACGTTCCCTGTGGTCCCCGAAGCACCTCGACGCGCTCCAGGTCAAACAGCGGCGGAACGGGGGTTCCATTTTGTGACCCGAAGCCGGCCGCTGCGCGCTTTTGCAGCGCTGTCTCGTCCAAGTAGAAGCCCGTCGTAGCCGCGGTGGCGCTGGTCTGCCGGATACCCCGTATCGACACCGTTGCGAGACCCGAGGCCTCCTGCCCCGTCAGCAACAGGCTGGGAACGGTAGCGGCCAGGTCGGCAATGGTGCGGATTCCCTGTTGGTCCAACGACTTTTGCGTCTCGGCGGTTACGGCCAGTGGCACCCGGTTCACCGTGTCACTGGTGCGGGTCGCCGTAACGGTGATTTCCTCGAGAGTTGTGTCTGTCTCCTGTGCCGGCGCGTTGCCGGCGGATAACAGGGCGCTCAGCGTAAACGGCGATATCACAGCAAGGCGAATCCGACCTGCGGTTTTCATCCGACCCCCCTCTGTCGAACCAACGTCACGTTCTTGGTGTTTGGGTCAGCCTGCGGGCGCTTCGGGGGCGTTATAGCGTAATTTCCTATATCAGGGAATATTTATTCCCATCTATGGGATTAATAGCTGCAATGGATGCGGCCGATGGATGGGCGAGGCGGTGCGGCGCACGGTTGCGTCGCACCGCGGAGATCGGCGGTTATTGGTGCTACGTCAGTGTGTTACCAACGCGCAGAGCTCGAACGGGCTGGTGACCTTCAGGCGCAGGTACGCCCTCTGACGGTAAGTCAGAACCGACGTTTTGCCGATGCCCAGGTCGAGGGCTGTCGCTTCAACGCTCATGCCGATGGCAGCGCGGGCACAAACCTGCCGTTCGCGCGTAGTCAGGTTCCCAAAGCGGCTGGCGAAGCGCTCTTCCAATTGCGCTACTGTGAGCGTCAGACGTCCGGACCCCCGCTTGCGATTCAGTGGCAGCATCGGGAGCAGCAGACATGCCAGGCAGACCAGTGAGCCGATCTCGGTATCCGAAAAGCATCCGTCGGATATGTGTCGCGCCACGTTCATGACACGCCAGGAATCCGGTCCTCGCTGTATGACTGAGACACGTTCGATGATCCCCGCATCGTCGAAAATACGACGGCGAAAGCCCGGCGAGGCAATGTCGGCGGGCCGCACTCTCTGCAGGGCAACGTCGCTGCATGCGGGAGCCGCACGATAGGCGTCGTAGACCGGATCCAGGCGAAGATACGACTTGAGGTACGCGGGAAACAGCTCAGCCAGGCCTGGCTCACCAAAGAAATACTGCAAGGTGGTGTCCAGCCTGCCGGTAGCCTCGAACAAGTAGATGCGGCGTGCACCCGCGGTCACCGACATGACTGAATCGCGCGCTGTCGAGCCGAACTCTTCCGTGCCAATGGTGGACAAGAGCCGCTCGTAGAGGCCGCCCATGGAGGTCGGTGCGCTCCAACCTTTGATTTGTCTGATGTCCGACACGCTGCCCCCTGGCCGTTTGTGCTGGTGATGGCCACGCTCCCCGATGTTGCGCCTTTTTGCAACCCCAGTCTCGCTTGTCCTGCGGGAAGAGGACCGACGCCGGCGCGTGCCGCCGCTACATTGTCTCCGTAAGCCATCAAGGGAGGCCGAAATGCTCGCCGGTAACAAGGTCATCATCACGGTCGCAATCAACGGCGGCATGCAGCAGGACCGCGACGGGGCGCTCATTCCGAAACAACCGGCCGAGATCGGCGAGGCGGCGGCGCGCTGTCATGCAGCCGGCGCCGCCATGATCCACGTTCATGCACGCGATCCGCAGGGCAAAAACAGCGGGGACCGCCACATCTACGCGCAGATCATTCGCGAGATCCGCGCACGCTCACCCATCCTGATTCAGACGACCAACGGCATCGGAGTCCGGCGCGATCCCCAGACCGGCCAGTTCATCTGGCCTTCGGATGCCGAGCGCCTCGGTCTCCTCACCCTCGAGCCTCAACAGGACCTGTTCGGCATTGCCGCGGGGTCGGCGGACTTTTACAACCCGGAGGGCGGCTATCCGGAAGAAACTCCCTACGTGAATTCTCCTGCGCTGCTCAGGAAGACCATCGAGGAGGTGTACAGGAAGGGCTCGGCCCTCGAGTACGAAGTTGTCGAGGCCAGCTCGCTCCACCGGCTGCTGCGCTACGCCAATGAAGGACTGTTCGACCGGCATCGCGACAACATGTGGCTGCTACACGGCGGCGGCTTCGGCTCCACGCCGCCCATAGCCCGCAATGTGTTGTTCTCGATTGACGAGGGATTACGCCTTTTTCCGCGCGCCATCTGGGGCGTCACGGCCACTGGACGTGACATGTTCAAGATTGTCACCTTGGGTCTATCCCTCGGCTGTGATCTCGTGCGCGTCGGCTTCGAGGATGGAATACACCTGCCCGACGGCAGAGTCGCCCAGGACAACAGTGAGATGGTGCGTGCTGCAGCCAACATTGCCTCCATCTACGGGCTGGCACCGGCGACAGTCGAGGAAGCGCGGCTTCGTTTCGGGATCGCGTGATCCGTGGCGACCCCAACTGTCCTCGTCGCCAGTCGTTTCCTGCTGAGCCGGCGCGAGGACTGGGACGACGGGTGGAGAATTCTCGGACCTGACGAAATCCATGCGGGTCTGCCGGCCGATACCGCCGCCGGAATCGAGGTCCTCGTCAGTGACGGCGATGTACTCGACCGCAACCTCGTCGAAGCACTGCCGAGCCTCGAGCTCGTCGCTTGTTTTTCCACCGGTTATCCGGGCATCGACCTCCGGCACCTCCGCTCGCGCGGCATTGCGCTCACGACGGCCGCAGGTGTCAACGCGCACGACGTAGCTGACCACGCCATTGCACTTCTATTGGCCTGGTGGCATCGCATACCTACTGCCGACCGGAACGTCCGCGACGGCAGTTGGCGCGGCCGACTGACCCCGCGCTCCTCGTTGCGGGGTAAGCGGGTTGGAATTGTCGGCTTGGGCCGCATCGGACTTCAGATCGCCCGCAGGGCCGAGGCGCTCGGTCTATCCGTCACATGGTGCGGGCCTCGTGAAAAACCCGGGACAGGATACGCCCGAGCAGACAGTCTCATGGCGCTTGCCCGGTCAAGTGACATTCTCGTGGTTGCCATTCGCGCAACTCCAGCGAACGCCGGTACGATCAACGGCGAAGTCCTCGAGGCATTAGGTCCTGGCGGACTGTTGGTCAATGTCTCCCGAGGCTCGGTAGTCGACGAGGCGGCGCTCGTCAGGGCGCTGACACTCGGCACGATTGCCGGTGCCGCACTGGATGTGTTTGCGCAGGAGCCCGCCAACGCGCAGGTATGGGGCCGCTTCGAGAATGTGGTGTTGAGCCCTCACATAGCGGGCTACACACAAGAAGCGGGCGTCGCCATGTTCGGGCAACTCCGGGAGAACATCAGGCGGCATTTCGCCGGACAGCCCTTGCTGACACCCGTCGAGGACGATGAGTGACCCCATGTGTCTATTGGTCGTACCCAGGGGAGGTCCTGGCTAGCATGCGCACCAGCGCGCTCCACTCGCGATCGACCACGGCAGCGCCATTCTCGAATGCTTTCGCCATCTTTTCGCATTCATCCTCGGCGGGCCACGCGAGCTCCATCTCGATATCCCGGCATTGCGACAGTGTCGCAACTTGCATCCGGCAGGCGCGCTCGAGGTAATACATCCGCGAAAA
>Ga0070680_100002049_pt1 | contig 14863 bp, 10 predicted proteins | sample KBSC73BmetaG_FD_64672 | JGI IMG/M metagenome (GOLD analysis project Ga0070680, IMG submission 64672) | Corn rhizosphere microbial communities from Kellogg Biological Station, Michigan, USA - KBS C7-3B metaG | ecosystem: Host-associated > Plants > Roots > Rhizosphere | place: USA: Michigan...
AGACGCATGCGTCGTCGTCTCACTACACTCCAGCCAATCCTCGAGCGCCTCCCTTCGTGATCTGACCGCACGCAGCGTCTTGCTGCGCGCGTGAATCGATCACGACAAGGGAGAACATGCGCTTCTATACAGGGCTCTGCGCGCTGGCCTGGGCCAGCGGCGCGGTCGCGCAGGTGCCTGGCCGCACGCCAGCACCGGCAACACCACGACAGACGACCACATCTCAGGCGACGGACTCGCTTCGCCTCTCGCGACAGCAGGCCATCGCCGAAGCACTCACCCGCAACGCGCAGCTCGAGATCGCGCGCGAACAGACGGCACAGGCACGCGCTCGACGCGTGACGGCCGTCGCGGTGCCGGATCCCGTGCTCTCAGCCGCGTTCGATCAGGCGACGGGGCCATTCTCGTTCGGCGGCGCGGGGTCACGGCCGGTTGGCCTCTCGCTCGATGTTCCCTTCCCCGACAAGTTCCGGCTCAACGGCCGCATCGGGACCGCGGACATCCGGTCATTCGAGGCGAACTATCGGCTGCAGCAGCAGACCGTCGCGCTGCAGGCGTCGGCAACGTACGACTCGCTGCTCGTCGCCCGCATGCATCGCGGGAACCTGACGGAGACGCGACAGCTCGCCTCGGACTTCCTGACCCGAACGCAGACGCGCTACGAGGCCGGCACGGCCGCGAAGCTCGACGTCATCCAGGCGCAGGTGGCGCTCGCACAGGCCGACAACGATCTGATCGCCAACGAGCGCGACATCGCGACGGCCCAGGCGTCACTCAATCGCACGCTCGGCCGCGTGATCGGCGCACCCATCGTTCCAACCGATACGCTCGGGATCCCGGCTCCGCTTCCCGACTCGAGCACGATCGAGCAGACGGCGCTTCAGAATCGGCCCGAGCTCGCGTCGCTCCAGGCGCAGCAGCAGGGCGCGCATGCGTCGACGTCGCTGGCAAAGGAGTTCTGGTTTCCGGATCTCAACTTCGCCGTCACGCGCGACTACGTGCAGCCGGGATCGCCGCAATTCACGACCGGTCTCTCGCTGCCGCTCCCCGCGCTCTACTGGCAGCACTCCCGGGGTGACATCGCGCAGGCACAGCACTTCGAGCGCGAGCTCGAGGCAACGTACCGGGATACGCGCGCACAGGTGACGCAGGACGTCCGCTCCGCGTACGCGAACGCGGCCACCGCCATCAAGCAGGCCGTCTTCATTCGTGACGAGCTCGTGCCGGCCGCCCGCGAAGCCTATCGCGTCGCGTCCACGAGCTACTCGCTCGGCGGCTCGTCCGCGCTGGAAGTTCTCACGGCGCGCAGCGCCCTGCTGCAAGCGCTGTCCCAACTCGCCGACGCGCTCGCCGCCGCCAACACCGCCCGCGCCGATCTCGATCGCGCCCTCGGCATGACAACCACCGGCCCAACCGGAGCTGGAATCCGATGACTTCACAGTTTTCTCATCGCAGCGGCGTTCGTCGTGATGCCGCGGCGTTTCTCTTCGTCGGGCTGGTGTCGATGCTCGCGGCTTGCAGCTCCGAAGGCACCGCCCGCCCGGCCGACACCACTAACGCGAACGCGCCGCGCAATCTCACGCTGACACCGGAACAGCGGCAGCGCATCCATCTCGTCACCGTCCAGATGACGCCGTTCCGCCCCGTCGTCGACGCAACAGGGAACGTTGCGTTCAACGGCGATCGGTCGACGCAGGTGCTGTCACCGGTGTCCGGACCAGCCACACGCGTCGTCGTGAGCCCGGGCACCGTCGTGACGCGCGGCCAGCCGCTCGCATATGTCTCCTCGCCGGACTTCGCGTCGGCGGTCGCTGATTATCGCAAAGCGCAGACGGCATATCGCAACGCCAAACGCATCGCCGACCGCGACTCCGCGCTCTTCAAGAACGACGCGCTCGCTCGCGGTGAGCTCGAGCAGGCGCAGGCCGATCTCGCCTCGGCCGAGGCGGACGTCGAAGCCGCCGTGCAGAGCATGCGCGCGCTCGGCGTCGAGGAATCTCAGATTCAAGCAGTTCAACAAGGGAAGGCCGCGCCGATCGAGGCGATCATTCGCTCGCCCATCGACGGCACGGTCGTCGAGAAGCTGATCGCCGACGGCCAGTTGCTCCAGGCGGGGAGTACGCCGTGCTTCACTGTGGCGGATCTCAGCACGATGTGGATCATGGCAAACGTCTACGCGAACGATCTCGGCAGCGTGTCCGTCGGCGAGCCTGTCGACGTGATCACCGACGTCTCCCCGGCGCCGATTCCCGGCAAGGTCGACTACATCGCGTCGCTCGCCGATCCGAACACGAAGGCCGTCCAGGTGCGCATCGTCGCGCCCAACAACAACCACCTGTTGCGCAAGGACATGTTCGTGCGCGTCGAGATCAAGTCGGCCGTAGAGAAGCAGGGCCTGTTGATCCCGACGTCGGCGCTGCTGCGCGATGATCAGAATCTCCCGTTCGTCTTCGTCACCGCCGGCAACGGATTCGCGAGGCGCCGCATCGATCTCGGCGGACGCATCGGAAACAACTACGAAGTGACGTCGGGCCTCGCGGCCGGCGATCAGGTCGTCGCCGAGGGCGCACTGTTCATGCAGTTCGCGGAGAGCCAGTGAGCGCGCCGACCTACACGCCGCGCCCGCCTCGCGAACCAGTTCCAACCGCTGCTCCATCGCACCAGTCGGGCCCGATCATGCGGCTCGTCGACGCCTCGCTTCGACAGCCGCTGCTCGTCGCCCTGCTCGCGCTCGCGATCATCGGAGGTGGGTTCTACTCGCTCAAGCGTCTCCCCGTCGACGCCTATCCCGACGTCTCGCCGCCGCGGGTCGGCATCACGACGCAGTGGCCGGGACACGCCGCGGAGGAAGTCGAGCGGCTCATCACCGTGCCGCTCGAGACGGAGTTGAATGGTCTTCCCAATCTTGTAGTCACGCGCTCGGTGTCGCTCTATGGCCTCTCGAGCATCGACGTCACGTTCACGGAAGGCACGGACATCTACTTCGCGCGCCAGCAGGCGCTCGAGCGCATCGGCGGAGCGAGTCTGCCGGACGGCGTCGATCCCGAGATGGAAGCGCCGTTCTCTCCGTCGGGTCTGGTGTATCGATACGTCGTGCAGAGCACGGATCGCTCGCCGATGGATCTGCACGTCTTTCAGGACTGGGTGCTCGACAAGGCATTCCGTGCCGTGCCCGGCGTCGCCGACGTCGCATCACTCGGCGGTCCGACGATGCAGTATCAGGTGCTCGTCGACCCGAACAAGCTCGCCGGCGCGGGCCTGTCGATCGACGACGTCAGCAACGCGCTCAGCTCCAACAACAGCAACGGCGGCGGCGGCTTCATCTCCGAGGGCGGACAGTTCTTCTACATCCGCGGGCTGGGACGCGTCGCGACGCTCGAGGACATCGGCAACATCGTGATCGCCGTAAAGAACTCGGTGCCGGTGTTGATCAAGGACATCGGCAGCGTACAGATCGGCTACGCCCCACGGCTCGGACAGTTCGGCTTCAACAAGCAGAACGATGCCGTCGAAGGCATCATCCTCATGCGCACCGGCGAGCAGGCGCAGGTGGTGCTCAAGCGCGTCGAGGCGAAGGTGCGCGAGCTGAACGACCATGTGCTGCCCAAGGACGTAAAGGTCGTTCCCTACTACGACCGCAGCGATCTGATCGCGCTCACGACGCACACGGTGGAAGACAACCTGCTGCGCGGCATCGCGCTCGTCGTCGTGGTGCTGATCTTCTTCCTCTTCGACATCCGATCGGGACTGATCGTTGCGGCGACGGTGCCGCTGTCGCTGTTGATCGCGTTCATGTGTCTCGATCTGCGCAACATCCCCGCGAACCTGCTGTCCATCGGCGCGATCGACTTCGGCATTCTCGTCGACGGCGCGGTGGTGATGGTCGAGAACATCTATCGACAGCTCGCGCGGCGGCACGGCGAGGACTATCGCGTGATCGACGTGATCAAGGAAGCGGCGTCGGAAGTGAATCGTCCGATCGTCTACGCGATCGCGGTGATCGTCGCCGGCTTCCTGCCGATCTACGCGCTCACCGGGCCGTCCGGAAAGCTGTTCCATCCGATGGCCGACACGACCATCTACGCCTTGCTCGGCTCCCTGGCGCTGACGCTCACCGTCATTCCGGTGCTCTGCATGTGGGCGATGCGGCGCGGCGTGAAGGAGCGCACCAACAAGCCGTTCGAGTGGATCCGCGATCGCTATGCGTCGGGCCTCGACTGGTGCCTCGAGCACCGCATGACGACGATCCTGGCCTCGGTGGTGTTGTTCGTTCTGTCGCTCGGCATCGCGGCCACGCGCGGCGGCGAGTTCATGCCGCACCTGGACGAGGGCGCGATCTGGGTGCGCGCGACGATGCCCTACACGATCTCGTTCGAGGAATCGAGCCGGATCGTGCCGCAGATCCGCGAGATCCTGTCGAGCTTCCCCGAGGTGACGACGGTAGCGTCGGAGCACGGGCGCGACGATGCCGGCACGGACCCGACAGGGTTCTTCAACGCCGAGTTCTACGTCGGGCTCAAGCCGTACGGCGAGTGGCATGGGCCGTATCACTCGAAGCAGGATCTCATCGACGCGATCAACAAGAAGCTGGCCGCGTTTCCTGGAATCATATTCAACTTCACTCAACCCGCCGAAGACGCCGTCGACGAGGCGCTCACGGGCCTCAAGTCGTCGCTCGACGTCAAGGTGTTCGGCACCGACCTGAATCTGCTCGAGGAGAAGGGCCACGCGATCAAGGCGACGATCGAGAAAATCCCCGGCATCGTGAACGTGACGCTCGTGCAGGAGCTCGGCCAGCCGAGCGTGACGATCACGGCCGATCGCGCGAAGATGGCGCGGTATGGGTTGACCTCCGACGCGCTCAACGGCGTGATCGAAGCAGCCGTCGGCGGCGCCGCGGCGACCCAAGTCGTGCAGGGCGAGCGGACGTTCGATCTCGTCGTGCGCCTGCAGCCACAGTTCCGCGAGACGCCCGAGGAGATCTCGAACATCCTGCTCGCGACGCCGGACGGCACGCAGGTGCCGCTGCGAGAAGTCGCGGCGGTCCAGGAAGCGAATGGCGCGGCATTCATCTATCGCCAGGACAACTCGCGCTACATCGGCGTGCAGTATTCGGTCGAAGGCCGTGACCTCGCGAGCGCCGTTGCCGAGGCACGCGCGGCGGTCGACAAGCAGATCAAGTTGCCGATCGGCTACTCCGTGCGCTGGGGTGGCGAGTTCGAGGAGTACACGGCCTCGCGCGCACAGATGAACGTGGTGCTGCCGATCACGATCGTGCTGATCTTCGCGATCCTGTTCGTGCTGTACCACAATTTCAAGTTCCCCCTCATCACCGTCGCGGGCGTGGTGCTCTCGGCGCCGCTCGGCGGACTGGTCGCGATGTGGATCACCAACACGCCGTTCTCGGTGTCGTCGATGATCGGCTTCCTGGCGCTGTTCGGGGTGTCGGTGCAGACGGCCGTCGTGTACATCTCCTACGCCAACGAGCTGCGCATCGGCGGCTTCGGGATCAGTGAGGCGACGCGGACCGCGGCATTGCTGCGGCTGCGGCCGATCATGATGACGGCGCTCGTGGCGGCACTGGGATTGTTGCCGGCGGCGTTGTCGACCGGTGTGGGCTCAGACACGCAGAAGCCGTTCGCGCTGGTGATCGTGGGCGGCCTCTTCTCGAGATTGCTCATTAGCGTATTCTTGATGCCCGTTCTCTACGCGGTGTCGGCGAAGGAAGGAGACCATCTGGAGGTGTAGTCTCGACAGGAACGTCGCGGAGCGAGAGCGACTGCCGGAGACACGCGGAAGACAAAGAGACTGCACGCGACAAGGCCTGCTCCGCGCAGGCCAAGACTCCGCGCGGAACGAGCCGGCATTTCTTCGATGACGGCCGCTCGGGATGCATCATCGTGGCATCCCGAGCGGCCGCTCCATGTCAAACCCTTCCGCGGCTGTTGCGCATCTGTCTCGCCACAGGGGCAAGCCCTCGCGGTCGACACCAGTCCGTTCAACCCGTGCAGTTTCCGTTACTTCCCGCGGCCCTCCGGCATGTTTATTTCCCGTCGCCTACCGCAACTTCCCGGCAGTCAGCGTTCGCATATCCAGATCGAAACGCTGTCACCTCGCCTGACGCCACATCGAAGCGATGCCGCCACACGCACGCGGTGTCGTTCGCCAGGAGATGAATCGAGATCGACGCCTCTCGCGACGTCGTCCGCACATAGTGAATGTCGTCCGCCGGCGGAATGAGCGGGTAGAACTCGCCGGGCTCGAGCGGCTGACGTTTGGCGACCTCCAGTTGCGCCCGAGACGGATCGCGCGCGTCGTCGAGCCGGCGATACACCGTCTCGTCCTGTGCGCCGCGATAGAGTCCGACGAGTCCCCAGGCGAGATGATCGTGCACCGGCGTTTCAGCACCAGGCGGCACGACGAGCGCGAACAAGCAAAGCGATCCATCTTCGGCGCGATAGAGTGCGTACTGTCCGATGCCGCCGCCCATCCGACTCGTATCGTCGGCGCGCGTGAATTCTGGCGGAAGCCAGTCGTCGGTTGCCAGGAGACGCCCGAACGCGGGCTTCAACCGCTCGATGCGCGCGGCTGGTTCAGAAGCTGACGCGGCCTCGCGCTCCGCGTCGGCGATCAGGGCACGAATGGCGGGATGATCGACGAGAAAGCCGAACGCGCCGCCATGATCATGAGGATGCTCGGAGCTGCACATGAGCCCACTCTCCGCGAAGGTGTCCCGCGAGAATTCTACTCGTGCGCCGCCGCTATCGCCCGCCGCCCTCGCCAACGCCCATCACCCGCCGCCGGTACGCTTCTTGTACCCGGCTCCCAGACACCATGAGCGAAGTCGTCGTCATCACCGGAGCATCGGCCGGACTCGGCCGCGCGATCGCGCAGCGATTCGCGCGCGATGGCTGCGCGATCGGCCTGATCGCGCGTGGCGAAGAACGACTCGAGAGCGCACGCGCCGAGGTCGAAGCGCTCGGCGGGACGGCGCTCGCGCTTCCGCTCGATGTGGCCGATCCCGACGCCGTCGAGGCCGCGGCCGAACGCGTGGAGCGCGAGCTCGGGCCGATCGACGTGTGGATCAACAACGCGATGGTGTCGATCTATTCGCCGATCAAGGAGACGTCCGCCGCCGAGTTTCGGCGAGTGACCGAGGTGACGTATCTCGGCTATGTGAACGGCACGCTGTCGGCGCTCAAGCGCATGCTGCCGCGCGACCGCGGCATCATCATCCAGGTCGGTTCGGCGCTCGCGCATCGCAGCATTCCGCTCCAGGCCGCGTACTGCGCGTCGAAGCACGCGATCATGGGCTTTCACGAATCCTTATTGAGTGAGCTCATACACGACGGCAGCCGCGTACGTGCGACGATGGTCCAGATGCCGGCGATGAACACGCCGCAGTTCGACTGGGCGAAGAATCGGATGCCGCATCGCACGCAGCCGGTGCCACCCATCTTCCAGCCGGAAGTCGGCGCGGACGCGGTGCATCACGCGGTACGGCACGACGTCGGTCGCGAGTTCCTCGTCGCGTGGCCGACGGTGAAAGCCGTGCTCGGCGAGAAGGTCGTGCCGGGATACATCGATCGGAAGCTCGGAAAAACGGGCTATCAGGGCGAGCAGACGCCGGAGCCCGCGGATCCGAACCAGAAAGACAATCTGTGGGGACCGGCACCCGGCGACTTCGCCGCGCACGGGCGCTTCGACGATCGCTCCCGCGACGCGAGCGTCGAGCTCTGGATGGCCAAGCGGAAGCCGTGGCTGATGCTCGCCGGCGCGGTTGCGCTCGGTGCCGCGCTCGGCCGCCGCGAAAGCTGATCGCTCTGCGCAAGGTTCGTTAGCTTTCTCGGCGTGAACCCACCCCGAGCCGCAGTCCGATTCCTCGACGACGATCTGCGCTCGCGCGCGATCGGCGTGTTCATCATGCTCGGCATCGCGAACGTTGCTGCGTGGGTATGGGCGTTGATCGCGTTCAGACACTACCCGTTGTTGCTCGGAACGTCGCTCCTCGCATACGGACTCGGACTGCGTCACGCGATCGATGCCGATCACATCGCCGCGATCGACAACGTCACGCGCAAGCTGATGGCGCAGGGCAAGCGTCCGCTCGGCACCGGATTCTTCTTCTCGCTCGGACACTCGACGGTCGTGATCCTCGCGTCGATTGCGATCGCGGCGACCGCGACGGCACTGGACACCACCCGCTGGCACGACGTGGGCGGAATCATCGGGACGTCGGTCTCCGCGTTCTTCCTGCTGGCGATCGCGGTGATGAATCTCTTCGTGCTCGCGTCCGTGTATCGCGCATTTCATCGCGTGAAGAACGGCGGTGCGTTCGTCGAGGACGATCTCGACGTGCTGCTGAGCGGCGGCGGCCTGCTCGCGCGAATCTTCCGTCCGCTGTTCGGCATGATTCGCGAGAGCTGGCACATGTATCCGCTCGGTCTCCTGTTCGGGTTGGGCTTCGACACGGCGACGGAGATCGGATTGCTCGGCATCTCGGCGGCGGAAGCCGCGCGGGGCCTGTCGATCTGGTCGATCCTGGTGTTCCCGGCCCTGTTCACCGCCGGCATGTCGCTCGTCGACACCGCGGACAGCGCACTGATGCTCGGCGCGTACGGCTGGGCGCTCGCGAAGCCGATGAGAAAACTCTATTACAACCTCACGATCACGTTCGTGTCGGTGGTCGTGGCGCTGCTCGTCGGTGGATTGGAGGCGCTCGGCCTCGTTGCATCGCGGTTCGGTCTTCGCGGAGCGTTCTGGGGCGGCGTAACCGCGATGAACGAGCATTTTGGCGCGATCGGATATCTCATCGTCGGGGTGTTCGTGGTGAGCTGGGGCGTGTCGGCGCTCGTGTATCGTGTGAAGCGGTACGATCTGCTGGAGGCGAAATAGTCGCCGTGTAGTCATCCTCCCGAGCGCAGCGACAATAGATCCTCCGCTCGGTTCGCTCGCCGAAGATGACCGCGCTCTTGCGCGGAACCCCCACGCGCCTGAACGTATTCGTCGTCCCATCCACCCATGGGGGCGACGCGTGCGCGGACGCCTTGGCTCGTGTGCGATTTCGCTGGCGGCGTTGAGCATGCCGCTCGTCGCCGCATCGGCACGTGCGCAGCACATCCGGGCCGGCGTGATCGACGGCATGGTCACCGACTCGTCGCTCGTCCCGCTCGACGGCGCGGATATCACGGTCCTCAGCACGACCCTTCGCATCGAGACCGGCCCGTCGGGGCACTTCCGCATCCTGGAGATGCCGGCTGGCCAGTACCTCCTCATCGTGCGACACATCGGCTTTCATCCCGTGTCGGGCATCATCGAGGTGGCGGCGGGCGATACGCTGCGTCTGTCGTACGCGCTCGAGCGCTCGATGGCCATGCTCGACACGACTCGCGTCACCGGACGCCGCATGATCGAGCATCGCATGCCCATGCTCATCGCCGAATTCGAGGGGCGGCGGCGTCAGGGCATCGGGCAGTTCATCACCGAGGCGGAGATCGCGCGCCAGGGCTCCGTCTTCGCGACCGAAGTGCTTCGAACGCTTCGGGGCATGCGCATCATCCGCGGCGACCGGGGCGGATGGATCGCGCTCAGCACGCACGTCGTCGGCAATCTGATCGACGGCGGATCCGGGCCGTGCTACACGGAGGTCTTCGTCGACGGTGTCCGCATGCCGGTGCCCGCGAATCTCGACCTGCTGCCCTCGCCCAAAGACATGGTCGGCGTGGAGCTCTACGACGCCATGGGCACGGTGCCGCCGGAGTATTCGCGCTACGGCGTGGGCTGCGGGGTGTTGCTCATCTGGACACGCCGCGGCTGACCGTGCGCCCGAGCGCTCGGATCATCCATCGCCATGCCGCCGCTGCTCATGGCGGCGATCGGTGCCGTTTCGGCCGCGCGCGCCGTGAATGATCGCCACCGAGAAGACGAGCGCAACCAGGAAATAGACCGGTCTGAGGAGCACTCGCATCGCCGGCGCCATGTACCCGACGAGCACGAGGCCGGCCTCGATCACGATGAGGCCGACCGCGAGCTTCAGGATACGCAGTTGTCGTGGACGGTCCGTGGTGTCTGGGGCAGACATGCGAGAGTGCTGATGGAAGCGCGAACCGGCTTCGGCAAGATAGCGATTTCACCGACTGCGCGCCCGCTCGGTCGGGCCTCCCCCGCGGGCCGCGGCTCGCACAAATAGGGGCGACAGACTGACTTACGGGCTCGGGAGACGCTATTCTTCTAGGTCCATGACCAAACGTCAGGACGCACTCGATTACCACGCGAACGGGCGGCCGGGAAAGATTGCCGTCGTTCCCACCAAGCCGCTGACGAATCAGCGCGATCTATCGCTCGCCTACTCGCCCGGCGTTGCCGAGCCCTGCCTCGAGATCAAGAATGATCACGATCTCGCGTATACGTACACCGCGAAGGGCAATCTCGTCGCCGTCGTGACGAACGGTACCGCCGTGCTCGGTCTCGGAAACATCGGGGCCATCGCCGGCAAGCCGGTCATGGAAGGCAAGGGAAATCTGTTCAAGCAGTTCGCGGATCTCGACGTATTCGACCTCGAGGTCGGTTCCGAGAATCCGGACGACGTCATCAAGTTCTGCCAGCTCCTCGAGCCGACGGTCGGCGGCATCAACCTCGAGGACATCCGCGCGCCCGATTGCTTCTACATCGAGGAGACGCTGCGGAAGACGCTCAAGATTCCCGTCTTCCACGACGACCAGCACGGCACCGCGATCATCTCCGGCGCCGCGCTCATGAACGCGCTCGAGATCGTCGAGAAGAACATCGGCGACGTCAAGGTCGTGTTCTCCGGTGCCGGCGCCGCCGCGATCTCCACCGCCGAGCACTACGTCCGGCTCGGCGTGGCCCGTGAGAATATTGTGATGTGCGATCGCGCGGGCGTGATCTACAAGGGCCGCACGAACGACATGGATCCGTACAAGGCGCGCTTCCAGGTCGAGACGGCCGCGCGCACGATCGCCGACGCGCTCGTCGACGCGGATGTCTTCGTCGGCCTCTCGGTCGCGGGCGCCGTGACCGGCGAGATGATCAGACCCATGGCCGAGCGGCCGATCATCTTCGCGCTGGCGAACCCGGTGCCGGAGATCTTGCCGGAGCAGGTGCGCGAAGTGCGCGACGACGCGATCATCGCCACCGGCCGCAGCGACTACGCCAATCAGGTCAACAACGTCCTCGGCTTCCCGTTCATCTTCAGGGGCGCGCTCGACGTGCGCGCGACGGAGATCAACGAGGAAATGAAGATGGCGGCCACGCGCGCGCTGGCGTTGCTCGCCAAGGAGAACGTGCCCGATTCGCTCGCGTCGCTGTACGGGCTCCGCGAAGTGCAGTTCGGCGCCGAGTATCTGATTCCCTTCCCGTTCGATCCGCGTGTGCTGTTGTGGGTGGCGCCGGCGGTCGCATGGGCCGCGGTCGCATCGGGCGCGGCGAACGAGTTCATCGATCTCGACGAATATCGCGATCGGCTCGAGTCCCGCCTGGGTCGCGCACGCAGCGTGATGCGGGGCCTGATCAATCGCTCCATCTCGAATCCGAAGCGCGTCGTGTTCCCCGAGGGCGAGGAGCCGAAGATCATTCGCGCGGCGCGCATCTGCGTCGAAGACGGCATCGCGATGCCGATCCTGCTCGGGAACGAGGAAGTCATCAAGCAGCGCGCGCGCGCGATGAACCTCTCGCTCGACGACATCGAGATCGACGATCCGGCGGGCTCGCCGCGGCGCGAAGCGTATGCGCAGCAGTTGTGGTCGCGCCGCCAGCGCAAGGGCATGAGCCTGGACGAGGCGCGGCGGCGAATCTACAACAGCAATTATTTCGGTTCGTGCATGGTCATGCACGGCGATGCCGATGCGCTGGTCTCGGGGGTGAACCTGCATTATCCCGAGACGGTGCGTCCGGCCCTCGAAGTGATCGGCGCTCATCCCAAGGCGGGACTGGTGAGCGGCATGTACATGCTCGTGTTCGAGCGGAACGTCGTGTTCTGCGCGGACACCACGATCAACATCGATCCCACCGCGGAGCAGTTGGCACAGATTGGCTATGCCGCGGCGCGGATCTCTCGTACCATGGTTGGAATCGAGCCGCGAATCGCGTTCTTGTCGTTCTCGAATTTCGGCTCGGTGCGGCATCCGGAGACGGAAAAGATGGCGCGGGCCGTTCAGTTGCTTCGGCAGCGCGATCCCTCGTTGGTCGTCGACGGCGAGATGCAGGCGGACACGGCGCTCGTGCCGGAGATTCTGCGGCGCGACTATCCGTTCAGTACGCTCAAGGAAGAAGCGAACATATTGATTTTTCCAAACTTGAGCGCGGGCAACATTGCTTACAAGTTGTTGAATCACCTGGGCGGGGCGACGGCCATCGGGCCAATTCTCGTGGGCATGCGCCGCCCCGTGCACGTGCTGGAGCGCGGCGCGGACGTCCAGGACATCGTCAACATGGCCGCCGTGGCGGTCATCGACGCGCAGGCACGGTCGTACCCTCCGGAACCGAGTGGCCGCACGGCCAACGGTCCAACTCCGACGATCTTCTCGAGGTTATAAGGAGCTTTCATGGCGACTCAGACGAAGCCGCAGGGCGGCGCCGCATTCACGGGCAAGGTAGGGCTGCAGGCCCAGGGATTGGCGCCGAAGGGCGAAGTGCACTGGAACCTCATCGCGCCGCAGTTGATCCAGGCCGCGGTGCGCCGCAACGAAGGACGCCTGGCCGACATGGGGCCCTTCTGCGCCGTGACCGCGCCGCACACCGGCCGCTCACCGAATGACAAGTTCCTCGTCAAAGAACCCTCATCGGAGAAAGACGTCGACTGGGGCAAGGTGAACCAGCCGTTCAGCGAGGAGCAGTTCGAGACGCTGCTCGCCGACGTCCAGGCCTACCTGAACGATCGCGACGAGCTCTTCATCGAGGATCTCTACTGCGGTGCCGATCCGAAGTACCGCCTCTCGGTGCGCTACGTGTCGCCGAACGCGTGGCAGATGGCGTTCGTGCGGAACATGTTCATCCGCCCCGACATCTCCGAGCTCCCGGCCTTCGACCCGAACTTCACCGTGCTGCACGCGCCGGAGTTCCAGGCCGATCCCGCGAAGCACGGCACGCGCACGAGCACGTTCATCGTGCTGAATCTCGCCAAGCGCATGATTCTGATCGGCGGGACGCGCTACGCCGGTGAGCTCAAGAAGTCGATGTTCACGGTGATGAACTACTACATGCCGAAACAGGGCGTGCTGTCCATGCACTGCTCGGCCAACATCGGCCCGCAGGGCGACACCGCGCTCTTCTTCGGCCTCTCGGGTACGGGCAAGACCACCCTCAGCGCGGATCCGCATCGCTCGCTGATCGGCGACGACGAGCATGGTTGGTCGCCGGAGGGCGTGTTCAACTACGAGGGCGGCTGCTACGCGAAGTGCATCAACCTGAGCGAAGAGGGCGAGCCCGACATCTACAGAACGACGCAGATGTTCGGCACGATTCTCGAGAACGTCGTGCTCGATGAGACGACGCTCAAGGTGAAGTTCGAGGATCAGAGCATCACCGAGAACACGCGCGCGTCGTATCCGCTGCACTACATCCCGAACTTCGTGGCGTCGGGTCGTGGCGGCCATCCGAAGAACATCGTGTTCCTGACCGCCGACGCATTCGGCGTGCTGCCGCCGGTCGCGAAGCTGACACCGGAGCAGGCGCGCTACTACTTCCTGTCGGGCTACACGGCGAAGGTGGCGGGCACGGAGCGCGGCGTGAAGGAGCCGCAGGCAACGTTCTCGTCGTGCTTCGGCGCGGTGTTCCTCGTCTGGCACCCGACGAAGTATGCGCAGATGCTCGGCAAGTTGATCCAGGAGCACGGCTCGGACGTGTGGCTCCTGAACACCGGGTGGACCGGCGGCCCCTATGGTGTGGGCAAGCGGATGAAGCTGGCACATTCGCGCGCGATGGTGAACGCGCTGTTGAGCGGCGCGCTGCACGCGGCGCCGACGGATGTCGATCCGTTCTTCGGGCTCCACGTCCCGACGTTCATCCAGGGCGTGCCTTCAGACGTCTTGAATCCGCGGAACACGTGGTCGGACAAGAGCGCGTACGATGCGCAAGCGCAGAAGCTCGCGGGGATGTTCCGTGAGAATTTTGCGAAGTTCGAGCAGTTCGTGCCCGCGGAAGTGAAGGCGGCCGGGCCCAAGTGATGCGCGAGTGAGACGCCGCGCACGAACGATGGTGAGAGGGCCCGCTGCCGAGTGGCAGCGGGCCCTTGGCGTTTGGGGCGTGAGTTGTGCCGGCCGCGCCTTCGATAGCTTTCCACCATGACCAATCCCAAAGTCGCCGAGCTGCCCGTGCGCCTGTTCAAGGATGCCGCGGCGTGGGAAGCGTGGCTCGCCAAGCAGCACGCCAGGTCCACCGGCCTGTGGCTCCGGATCGCCAAGACAGCGTCGAACGTCAAATCGGTGTCGTACGCCGAGGCGCTCGATGTCGCGCTCTGCTATGGCTGGATCGATGGGCAGAAGAAGACGTTCGACGACGACACCTGGCTCCAGAAGTTCACGCCGCGCGGCAAACGCAGCATCTGGTCGAAGATCAACCGCGAGAAAGTGCAACGTCTCATCGAGAGCGGCCGCATGCAGCCACCGGGCCTCGAGGCCGTGGAGCGCGCAAAGGCGAACGGCCAGTGGGACTCCGCATACGACTCGCATCGCACCGCCGGCGTGCCGGACGACCTTCAGCGCGCGCTCGACGCACACCCGAACGCGAAGGCGTTTTTCGCCACGCTGAACAGCGCGAACCGATACGCCATCCTGTTCCGGATCCAGACGGCGAAAAGAGCCGAAACGCGCGCGAAGAAGATCGAGCAGTTCGTCGGCATGCTGGA
>Ga0070680_100002050_pt1 | contig 14861 bp, 14 predicted proteins | sample KBSC73BmetaG_FD_64672 | JGI IMG/M metagenome (GOLD analysis project Ga0070680, IMG submission 64672) | Corn rhizosphere microbial communities from Kellogg Biological Station, Michigan, USA - KBS C7-3B metaG | ecosystem: Host-associated > Plants > Roots > Rhizosphere | place: USA: Michigan...
CGCTAGTCATTGCAATCGTGTGAGTACGCTTTAAGAGTGGACGCTTGTCAGGATCATGAAAGCACTTCAGGGCAATGTCCTGAAGCACCGATGGCATAATTGCTTCCACAACCGACTGCGTGTTGATATTTGCAAGTTCCGCCCTTTCGCCGCCCCGCTGGGCTTCCAGAATAATGCGTTGGCAGAGTTCTTCGTAGGTCATGCTGCGTAAGCCCTCTGCGCATCAGGAGTCGGATTCGACTGTGGTTGAATGTCAGTCAGCCCCTGCTTCAAAGCAGTAAGCCACGCACTGTAGATCGCCCCCGCACGCGCTGCTTGTTCCAGGTACTCGTCATCCCTGAAGCACTCTGCTAAAGCACCTTGAACCATTGCTGGTCCAAGTATGTCGGGGATTAGAATGTCTGAGGTCAGATCAAGAGAATCCGTGTCAGGACGTTCATAAGCACAAACATCAACGATAACGTTTTCACGAGTGTGGTAGACATGGTCTCCCAAGAAGGCATACTGATAAACACTCAGTCGAAACATCCCGCCGGGATTCAGATGTCGCGCTCTAACATTTTCAAGTTCTTCTAAGGTACAGGGTTCATTGGATTCGGAATCGTAAACTGCGCCATAGGCTCCTACTACTGGAAGTCCGGCAGCGTTTGTAGAGATTTCACCCGCATAGGCAATCGGATCCGTTTGACTAAGAATGAATGAGCGGAGAGGCTGATTGGCTGTTGTGGCAATAGCCATGAACAGTCCTTCCTGCGCGTTCAGGAGTTTGTCTTTTAGGTAGTTAAAACCGAAGATTGATGACGCCGTAGCGGACGTGAAGTTAGCCTCAGTTAGAGGAACCGTGTCGTATACAAGATTCAGGGCCGCAGGCGTAACCGTACTACCAAGAGCGTTAGCAGTTAGGGCGAGTTGACGCAACAGAGTGTTGTAACTGACGGCCATTTAGTTATCTATGGAGTAAGTTAATCTTCGAGTTATGCGACTGACTGTCATATTTCTGATGTAGATCTCAAACTGTTTCAGTAGATCGGGTAAGCGCATTGATAACGATGCCTGAAGTTCTTTCCGCCTGATCCGATTTTCCGATTCATCTCCGAACCATGCACTACCAGGCAGGGCATCGAGAGCGGTTTTCGTACTCAACAAATAATGATGCTGGGTAATGATTGGTTCCTGATCCAGCGACATGGTAGGCGCGGAACCTTTAACTCCATACAACACTCGATAGGCACAGGGAAATTGCGGGATGGGCCACACGGTCGCATAAACCGCGTCTTCCCAGTTCTTGCGGGAGAACGCGATACGCTGAGCTGTATGCGACGAGTCGAAAAAGGTTATCGCCGGAATGTTTGATGGGGCGTTCCAGTCCGTTCGGATGTCATTCAGATCCCAGAACGGTATCTGTCTTTCGATGTGAGCATTGCTTTCATCCCCTACGGTAGTCACATCCATGACCTTGCCTATATCTGAAACAGGCATCAGATACTCAGATAGACCTGGACTAACTACTAACAGCGTCTCGGACACGGCCCACGGGCGGCCAGTATTCGAGAGCCTATTCATGTAGGTTTGCAGATTGGAGGTTGCTAACTGGAGGAGGTAGCGGCGACTCGGCCTTTGCTCTAAAGGTTCGAGAAGTTCTATGCGGGCCGCCGTGCTGATGTCCCTGATGTCCACACCATCTCCGAATTACTCAGACTTCGCAGTATCGTGTCTTGTGCATTGACAGCCCCTGCGCTGTGTCAAACTCTTTCGTGCAGGCATCACAAACAAACACCTTAGGTTCGCTGGCGGCCTCATCCTTTACCTGCTCGACAGTCTTGTTCGCATTCTGTGCAGTAACAATCGCCGTGGCTATCGCGGTCGCCAGAGCGTTAATGTCCATCCCCGTACCTTGAGGTTGCGTGTTGGCTATGGCCTGCGCCAGATGAATGTTTGACTGGGCCATTAAAGTCTCCCAGCCTTGATCGCGTGGCGTCATTTCAAGCTGCGCCAGAAGTGAACGAGCTATCGGGGAGTAGGTATAAGTCCACTGATGTTCCTTGCGCGTGTCAAGTAAGACATGCTCAGCTTGAAGTCTTGCCTGCGCCCAACGTCTTGACTGGTTAACAGAACGCAGCATGTCTTCCGCTACCGCCGGATGAGCACTGGTCGCTTCATGTATTCGTTCCTCAATAAGTCTTAAAGCTACGGGTAGCGGCCACGGGGAAGGGAAGAACTCATTCTGCAATCTCTGCGCTTCGCCAGAATCCCATTCAACCCCTCTTAACGCTTCCAGTTCAGTGATGCCGACTTTCTGATACGTACCAGTAATATCGGACATCTCATCGCCGGGATAGGTGCGGATGCTTCTTAGTGGTTTTCCTCGTAATAGATTTTGAATTGCCGAACGAGTGTCCGCCTCAGGCGTAATGAGACTTGGATCTTTCACTTCCACTGATCGAATGCCTTCAGGAACGGCGTGGGGCGGCATGTGCTCCACCCAGATCTCCACAGGCGTAATCCAGCAACGAGGAACATAGTTCTGTGTGCGGCGCAAACAGTGGCTTGATACCTCTTCGCCGCCGCGTCTTAATCTTTCAACCTGATCTCTTCGTTCAGGATCAAGCACATCCAATGCTAGATAAACATAACGAGTTGCTTCTGTTCCCTCTGCCCGAGCATCGACAAGTTCGAGCCCAAAAGTCGGATCTTGAATCAGCATTTGCGGTGTCGCCATAAATCTCCTAGTTGTCAGTTAAAATCACTTTGTTACTCGCCCCTATATCGAAGAAGCGATCGTGCGTAGTGGGCGCGGTGTTTGATAGACGCCACTTATTACGCTTATCGAAGTCTCTCCCGATAGCCATTCTTTCTTCCTGTTCTTTCGTCGCTAGTTCAGCCATCTGCTTGACGGAGTTTGCTTCAATCATCATCAGGTCAGCAGGAGAAAGCGGCGCGTAAGCGTCAATGAACTGGCCCTGCTCTCTAACTTGTAATGCTTTACTTACACACTCCAAATCATAGTCATTAGGGGCGCGATAAGTTCCCCAGCAGCGAAGCCGATTAGGTTCCCATGCTCGCTGACAACATCTCGGTTTACCCCAAACCGGATCGATGCTTTCGTGTTCAGCGCACAGCCAGCGGAACATATAAAAATCTTCTGGCGGGGCCGTGGGTACAAAGCCCTCTTCTTCGCTCATTGTGAACCGCATTGCTTCCCACGAAGGCGCGTATTGAGATTTCTCCACCCGAGACTCGAAGACAAATCTGGGGGCCGAGGTGTAGATCCATTTCTCCCCGTCTTTTACTCGCGTGACCCAATAACGCGGGATGCCGTATAGACCAATGGCCTGCGGTGCCCACACAAGTTTGAGAATGGATTTTCCTTCGCGATTGAGCCCCACCCGTTCGTCCAGTCTCTTTTGATAAGTCTGAACGTCGAAGTAAGGCGGACGCATCTCGGTAGTCCACTGACTTTGATCGTTGAGTGCGTGTTGCTTTCTCAACTTACGAAGAATGTTGCTCATAGAAACAGGACGGCAGAGGAATCGCATTTCGCGGGAAGGTGGAAACCGAAACCCGCAAGATGGCCGCTGCCGTCCATCCTCTAGGACAGTTGAGTGCCGGACTGTGCTGGCCCAATACACAGAATCTCAATGAAATTACTGGATGCCACCGTTACTGAAGTAATCAGCGCAACCGAGTTGGTGGTGATGGCCGTGTGTGATACCGGCCCGATGACGTAGAGCACCTTTGACAGTCGATTTGCGACGATTGTTTGGGTGTCCCCCGCCGTACTGGCCGGAACTTGAAACACCTGTGCAATCAGGCCGCTGGCTGCCGCGTTACCCCACGGTATAACTCCAGTCGAAACAATACCTGTTATTGCTGCCATAATTCTCCTTTAGGCGGGATAGCCCACCACTTCGATAGTGATTACTTCTGAAGCCGCTAACGCTGTTATTAGCGTCACGGTAACTGTTTGACCGCTAATGGTGTAAGAAACTGCCCCAATCACCTTTAGCGGTTTCAAAATGTTCCGAGCGGTAAATGCCACTTGGTCTCCGTCGCTACTTGTGTCTCCGGTAATGTCCCAAAGTTCAGACGCCCGCGGAGAGCGGCGACTTTCAGTACCTGTCGTCAAGCCCGCAAAAGTTGCAATCGGAACTGCCATGAGATTTTCTCCTTCGGGGCGGGGAAGACTTATGCCCTCCCCGCGCCGGCTACTGGTTAAGTGTTAGGCACCTACGGCGACCTGGGTTTGTGTGCCGGTCGTGAGTGCGCGTTTGATGTAAGTGGCTCTGCGAGGAGTCACTATGCCCATTTGGAAGGCCATCCCAAGGGCACGCTGATATGAATCGCTACCTGTTCCGTTGTCACCGAATAGCATTCTCCATTCCTGCCCGTCGAAGTTAAGAACACCAAGTTTCTTCTCTTCCCAATTCGGCAGGGCGTTAGCGCGGAACAGATACGCGCGGTCCTCATCCATGTCGGTCATCAACACGAATGCGGTGTCGCCGTCGCTGTAGCGCTTCTGAACGCCTGTAGTCTCAGTGAGACTTTGAATGGTCAGGTTCCATCCTTGAGCCTTGAGAATCGAGTAGAAGTTGGAAGTGCAGTAGCACATCAACTGGTTCTCGGCGCTCATCTCATTCGACTTCATCTGCAATGCAGTCTTGACGAAGTTGAAAGTAGCTGGAGTGCAGAGGTTGTTAGCCAGATCGTATTCGTAGCACTTGAGATTCGGATTAGCTGAAGTGCTCAAGGCTTGCAGTGTTTGGTTGGCGTTGCTGATCAGTTTAGCCAGTCCGTTAGGAACACGGAGATAGCATCCCGGCTCAACAATCGGATCACCTGAAGACCACGAACCCTGCAAGAGATTCACGGTACAAGTGGCCGCTCCGGGAGCTGCCGGAGTTGTCACCTGGAATGTTCCGCGTGGCAATCCAGTCGTGGTGTTAATGGCTTGATAGAAGTGGTTCTTACGAAGCCATGACGCACCCTTGGTTTGTCCTGCAGTCGTAGATGCGGCGGTAGTGCCGGTGAAAGTCTGTGAACCCAGCGTGGAGACGGTGGAGTTGGCATAAGCCATTGAACCCGTTCCGTCACCAACGACGATCTGCTCAAGACGTTTCTTGAATTCAGTGACGTGTTGAGTAATGACATCACCAAACGATGTGACCTTATCGTCTGCGCCTGACTGAAGCATGTTAATAGTCGGGCCGGCGAAGATCATTGGCATCGCAAGGTACGTCGGGAAGATGTACATCGAGATACCCTGAGAAGGCACGTAGTCGTTGAATGAAGTGTTTGCTGCTGTGTAGCCGGTAATCTGGCCGGGAACGGTTTCAAAGAAGGGGATCTGAAATCCCTTTTGGGTAATCGGATAACTACGCGAGTTCTTCATAAAACTCGTGTAGCCGGGACATTCCATCTCGAACAAGAGTTGGTTTTCCACCAGACTCTCTACGCGACGGACTACAAAGTCGGTGTAATTCTCTGGTAAAGCATTAGGCATTTAGGTTTCTCCCTATTGGCCGCGCCGCTGGGACTGCTGCCAGAGGTAGTTGCTTGCTTCAGGGCTGTATGGATCCATGCCTGCTGGCAGGATTCCCTGATTTGCTTCTACCGCTGAGCCGTTTCCGGGCATTGCGCGGGCCGCGCTGGCCGTAGCGAGTGTCTTTCCATTCTCCGTTGCTATCTGCTTTGCCTGATAACCGAAGGTCTGAGCACGCTTCAAAGCGAGGTCGTTGAACTTCGCCATGATGCGAGCAAACTTTCCGTCAGCTTCTTTCAACGCCGTCTTTGCCAGTCCTGCATCCTGATACGCTTGAGCAATCACGTACTCCTGACGAGCCGCAACAAAAGCGTTCAGACTGTCATTGAAGTTCTGGTCTAACTTCACTCCCATACTCTCAAGCATGTGACTGCCGAGATCGTGGAAGTCAGGACTCAACAACAACGCGAGCGGGGCAACGATGGCGTCGATGTAAGCAGAATTAACATTCGGATCACTGGATAGCTGCACTGCTTTGGTGAGACTATCGCGTAGAGAAGTAAGACCTTCTTTCCGAACCGTAGACAAATCACTGAGAATGTTCTGCTGGAGTTGAGTTTGAAACTGCTGGCGATAGGTTTCCTCCGCCTGTTTCTGCTGTTGCTCCTGCTGCTCTCGCCATTGACGGGTTTCCAGCCTGTCTTTTGCTGCGTCAAGGTGGTAGCGCTGCTCATCCTCGGGAATGTCTTTCCATGCTCCGCGTAGACTTGAAGGCAGAGTTTTGTATGCCTCTTTGTCGGTGTCGGGAATGGCTTGGAGTTCTTCAGGGGCTACTGCTCCGTTGTTAGTTTTCGCAACGAGAGAGTCAATCTTCAGGTAATCATCGAAACGATCAGGGTCGAGTCCTAAAGCGCGGAAATGAAAACGTAGCAAGTTATCCGTTTGACCCGTTGCCGGGTCGGTATATTCATAGCTCAGAAGATCGTTGAGATGTCGAGGGATGAATCCTGGCGTCTCTTCTTCCATGCTCTGAAGCCACGGTTGACTTGTGCGCTTTTGTAATCCGCGTTCGTCGTACTCTGGCTGATGTGTTTCGGGGTTAATTACCGGACTGAATAACTTCTGGCGTTGTTCGTAAGCCGATTGCAGTTCCTCGGGCTGGCCGAGTTCTGTAAGCGGTTTATAAGGCGCAAGAGTTTTGTATTCAGGATTGACTTTCTCAAGCTCTGTTCGCAACCGTAAGACTGCCTCGCTGTACGGCACCTTCTGTTCGACTTGCTGTGTAAGCTCCTCGACAGAAGGAATACCCGCGAAAACATCTGTTGGCTGCTCAGTAACTTGTTCCGCGACATCTCCAGCATTTACGTTGCCGACGACAGCCTCTTGGGCAGGAGAAGACCCCGACGTGGTTGACGAATCCACTACCGGAGAATCCGGTATGGGCGGCGGGGCCGCCGCGCCTACGTCTATTTGAGTTTGTTCGGTACTCATAATCCTAAAATGAAAAGCCCGTCAACTCTGGACAAATCCAAAGCTAACGGGCAGGGCGCTTGTTAAAAGTCGCCTATGCGATTATTCGGTTGTTAGTAAAAGAGCTTTGGCGCGTATCTCCCGCGCCATCTTTGCTAATCGGCCTATCTGAGTTTCGAGGTAATCAATGTCTTTGAACAAATCATCACGACGGCTTGGTACTATATCACGGGATTTAACAATGCGGACTTGGTTCTTCGATACCGTGATAGGTTCTGGAATTCCTGAAATTGTTTTAGGGGTAGTACTCATGCCGCCTTCTTCACCTTAGTTGGCTTCGGCTTTGCTTTGATTTCCTGCATCTTGTGAACGTGGTCCGCGGCGTCCTTCTTCATCTCCCCTTGCTGCATTTCTTTCTCGTGCTGTCGCTGCTTGTCGGCTTCGACTGACTCCCGATCAGCCATTGCTGCGTCTTTTGCGGCCTCGAATTGTTGCTCACCCGTTGGGCCTGTGTCTTCAGGTTGCTGGTTCTGGGCATCTAATTGTGCTTGTGCTTCCATCGCTGGTTGTTGGGCGGCTTGCTGTGCTTGCCCCATCGCTCCCGCAAGAGCGGTTTGAACCTGGGCGGCAAACTGGAATTGAAGTTTAATTAACTCCCCGACACCCGCACGCAATATGTCAGGCGATTCCAACCCTGCATCTGTGTCGAGCCAGTCACGAAGCCATCTGACCTTCGCTTCTACCTGATCTTCTAACGGATCAACAGGGGGCTGGATAGCCATCAACAACTGTTGGGGCTCGGTAGCCATCTCCGCGAATTGGGCCATCTGCTTGATACGCTTCAGACACAGACTGGCAACCACGGAGTAAGATTTAGCTCTCACCTTGATCCCGAAAGCATGTTCCACATCCTGCACGAGATCAGGATCATCGGCCTTGGCCTGTGCGTAGATCTGATAGTTACCAAAGGCTAAGAAGAATGCCGTGTAGTCATCTCTCTGGATCTCGGCGTTCTTGGGAATCTCAGAGTCGGGCACGACATCGAATACCAGATCTTTGCAAATATCCGCTCCCGCCAGCATCTTGCCCGACAACCTTCCGTACTTGCCTTTCAACGGGAAATAGCGGGCGATCGGTACGTGGGTTCGATACAACTCCACGGTCTTCTTCATCATGTCCCGTCTGACCTGGGCCTTGATCTGCAACGGAGCCGTAAACAAGGCATTCGAGTTTGCTTGAGTAATCCTCGCTCCCGTCGCGGTCTTATTGTTCACTCCCGGCAACCCGGCGGAGAAGTCCGTAATATGAGAGACAATCTGAGCAAAGTTATTCAGACGATTATAGGTGTATTCAAACATCTGCCCTGACACTGACGCAGGAGTAAACGCCGGAGAGATAATCTCGCTCAATTTCATTCCTTCGGGGAGATTTGAATCTTCCACGGGAATGTTTTCCCCTGGCATCCCGGCGTACATTGAACGATCCTCTTCACCTAACGCTCCAGATCGAACCAGCATCGCTGGAGTAGAAGTAGCTCTCAAATAATTGTGGATCTGTGAGTCGTCAGCATTCAGACGTTTATTTACTTCCACGAGATCTTGGAGCCCTCGGCCAGCTCCCGACATTGGGCGCGAGTACCATGATCCTTGTGTAATGTAAGGCTCATGTCTCTCTCGATACAATCCAATGATCGTGGTCATCTCGTTGAGGCCTTGGACCAATAGACCATCAGGAAAGGTCTTGAGCAACGGTCCCGCGGGAATGGTTTCTCCGCTTACTGTTTTTGTGTCTTCCTTGAGAGTGATGTCCGCATAATCTTCCGGCGACATCCAGTGTTCTTCAATCGTTACTGGAGTCTTGAATAAAGTTGGACGCTGTTCACTTGAGCGCGAATATCCGGCTTGAGGTTGCCCGATATACGCGAGCCTTTCGGCTACATCTAATCCGCGATCGGTGTCTGACGTGCTTGATCCTGACGAACTTGGAATTCTTACATCTCCAAACATGGCTTTAATCACGCCCATGTTCGTGCGCTCTCGAATAATCAGCCACGGACTATCTTCTGCGGCAAATCTCAAATCCCACTTTGCGTTAGTAAACGGAACTAACTTAGCGGAAAGATCAAAGACTGGAATCTTTTGTTGATCGACTACTGTAGGAACTTCACCACGCGGTTGTTCAATATAAGCAGACGCTCCGCAGTCAGGGCATATCCCACTTAATTGACCTTCAGGAGATTCGACCTGTTGGAATTGACTGGCAGTGCCTTCAAAGTCACAGTCAGTACAGTGTCCATATCCTTCACCTGCTTCGATGGTCTTGTTTTCAAATACTTCCCGAATCGCGTGGCCCAAAGGTTTTGTCGTGTCAGGAAACAGCCTCCAGATGTATGTTCCCCAACAGATTCCCTGGAGCGCTTCGTCTACAACAGACTTAGGATTACCGAAAAACAGTCGCTCGTAGTGATCGACTATCACTCCCGCAGCTACCGCAGACTCTTCAGCTTCATCCGTGTCGATACCAGGATTAACCTGGATGTCAGGATTTGAGAGTAACCACTTGAACAGGCAATTTGAGACATAAAACTGAGTGATGTTCATTGCCCGCTTCTGCATATTCTGCGAAGGCGGGTTGTAAGGTAAAAACCTTCCCGGACTCATCGGGTTGGGAGTGACGAACTGTTTGCCAACCAGAAAATTAGCCACCTGCTCGCCGCTATCGTACAACTCATCCCAGACCGAAATGTTTAAGCCAAGGTGATATTGGAATCGTTCTTTGAGTGCGCCCCAGAGATAGTCCTGAGCATTCTGATTATCGCGCCCTAAAAGAAGTAAGGGTTGTAATGGCGCGAAGTTTGTAGCGTCAGGAGATAAGAGGGAAGTCATTCGTCAACTTGCTGGCCCAGCGTAGCCATAAATTTTTGATTTACCTGCTCTTCAGTAAAGCCATTCTTTAGTCCCCACTCACGAACTGCCGCGAGTCGCGCCTGTTGATCAGGGGTCAACTTTGGCGGCTGATTGTCACGTTCGTCTTTTTCGGCTTTCGCCTCAGCCTTTTCCTCTTTGGTAGGAGGAAGGGGATAAGTCTTCTGATGTCTCAACCACATCGAGGCCCAGTGTCGCTCGGAGCGACGGTTTTCTTCTCGCTCCTGCGCTAACGCCTTTTCAGCCGCCTCAGCCCGAAGTTCCAGTTTAGGAACTTGCAATGCTAAAGCGGCTTCAGATACCAGACGTTCGTAGATCTCGCGGTTGAGCCACACTTAGACAAACTCACCCACAGGTCCGATTTTGCCAGCCTGCGAGTAGGTGTTAGCAACTAACAGCGCGACGGTTGTAGCGGCGTTCACATTGGTATCGCTACAGGAACCGTCATACAAGCCAAGGGTTAGAGCTCGGTTAATCAGTTTGACGTAGGGCATAAGTTCCGTCGCGCCTGAAAACCCCGCCACCAATGCCTGCAATCCTGCGTTGGTGGTTGAGGCCGACACTTGCGCATCCGTAATCACGCCTGTCTGTGCACCTTGTCTGAGCGCGTGTCCAATGCCCTCATCAAGCGTGATCTGATCGCCCGATAAAATAGGTTGTGCCATTCACGTTCTCCTTTACGCCGCTACCTTCTTGGCTTTCGCGGCGAGTTCGATTGCTTTCGCTTCAAAGTCATTGCCTGAAACACCAGTTTTCACCGCTTCACTGGCCTGGTATTCGAGTTTTTCTCGCACGTGCGGCGAGCACTGAGCAAATGGAAGATCATCGTCGCCCTTGATTGCGTCCCATGCGGCTTCAGCTACATTGTCACTTGGATACTTCGATAGTACCGCATCGCGCTTCTCGATTGCCTTCTGTACGTCAGCCTGAAAATCAGGCTCAGCCTTCGCAATAGCGGCCGCCTTCTCCGCTGCCGGATCTTTCTTGTCGTCTTTCTTATCGGCCATTGGTCTTTACCTTTCGTTGGGTTTGCGAAACTTTACCTTGTGTACTGGAGGCTTCATCTTGCCAATTTCAGGGAACTTATTATGAACAGCCGCTCGCACTTTTGACTTCTCTGCCGGAGAACCAAACTGAGAAACGCGAGCGAGAGCATTGATCGCATGAGATTTATTTTCGATTGGATAGCGTCGGTTTGGTAACGCAAACGTAGACGTTGGCAAAGCATTGCGTTTTGCGGCTGTTAGTTTCATTTCTCGTTTGGCTTACGAAACTTGAATTTATGCTTTGGCGGCTTCATCTTCCCGCTGGATTCAGGATCAACGTCCTTGATGATGCCCTTGTTTCTGCTTGCGTAGAACACGCTCTCGCCCTTCTCTTCGCCATATTCCTTCTTCATGGCCGACATTATTTTTTGGCCTTTAGGCGTTAGCGGCATGAGTCCTCTCTTAACATAAGATTTCTTTTTAAGTTTTACTGACGTGCTGCACGAGAGGGACGCTCAGCCCTCGACGGACGTTCAGGACGCGATTTCCCTCCGGCCTGACCAATACCAATTTCCTTAAACTGATTTCGTACTTCGTCCTGTTCGTCAACAGGAAGGTTATCAATCAACTTATACTTCTTTTCGAGTTCGTCCTTAACAAATGCTTTCTCACTTGAGGACATGACCTTATAAACCTTCACCGCATCCTTCACTCCCAGACGCTTGAATCGCAACTCAATCGGTAACTGCTTGGCATCGCGCTGAATACCCTTGGCATCATCGGGCCTCAGAATTCCTTTATCGATCCCTTCCTGAATCTGCTGATCGGCATTCTGTCCCCTGCGGATTAGTGTTTGTAACTTGTGGCGTAGTTGAGTTCGTTCTGCTTCTTCCTTTGTCCGAGTACCAGCGGGCATGTGCTCCTCGGTAATCTTTGACATTAGCTTTTCTGCTGGGGATTGATTGATGTAACTCGGAGCTGGAGTGATACCGACAAAGGGAAGTATCTTGCGACTTAACCCCGCACCGCGTTCCGACTCTTTCTGAAAGCCTCGTACAGAGAAGGGAATCACTGACTTGCCTAAATGCTTGGCAACATCCTTAACCTGCTGGACGTAAGGATCGTCTTCGTTGTGGATCTTCGTGCCGTAATAATCTCGGTTACTCAGCATCTCTGCGATGGTAGAAATCAACGGATGGAGTTTTGATGTAACGACTTTCCCTGGTTCTTCCTTTACGTGAAAGATGTCCTTCATGTACGACGGTAAGGCTATCCGTTCATCATTGCCGTTCTCATCCTTCAATCCTGTTTTGGGGAAGAAATAGTCCTTCAACTCCTCGGGCTTTTGTCCGGTCAATAGATACTGAGTCATCGCACCCATCGTTCCGACAACTAAGGGCAAAGCCGTAGCATAAGCCATCTTGTGCGTGAATAGAGGTTCAGTGCGACCACGTTGAATTGCGCGTTTCGGCAAAGTGGCGTAATCGACTAATCCCCCGGCAACTTCTCGTGCGGTTCCCAGATTCCAGCCTACTGAGCGCACAGAAGCCATAGCCAGGTCTTTCGTGACCTTGTTCCAGAAGATATTGTCATAGACCATCTGACCCATGCGGTTATCGACTGAATCCCATGCCTTCGCTAATGCTTGTCTTGTCTGCTCCCTAGTAGCATTCGGACCTAGTCGCTCGATTTCACCCTTCGCCAGTTCAGCAAAGATTCCAGCTTTCTGTCTCGGCACTAACCACTCCATTATCGGAGACGTGGCCTTTTCAATCGCCGCGCTCGGCAGCCTTAACGCAGCACCGATCAGGTTTCCTTGTTTGAGAACGTCTTTGAATCTCTCGACTGCATTATTTGTGTAGAACCGATCCATCTTGGCCCGGCCGCCAGCTTCCTGCATGGCATCGGCAAGTTTGCCTATTTCCGCTCCCTGACTTCCCGGCTTGTACCACTCACTTAGTAAGCGAGAACCTTGTGCGAGATTTGTTAGTGGGCTTAGAGGTGTACTGGCAATGGTCTTAATTCCTCTCAACGGTTTGCCATGACGAAAGATGTCTTCCAATCCTGCCGCAGTCCGAGACACCATCGCGTCTAAAGTAGTAAAACCACCGTGGAAGAATGAGAACCCAAGCTGGGCCTGGTTCATTAAATTCGCAGTCGCTCGCCACGCTTTGTACGGAACTCGTAAAGCAGTAGCTTCAATTCCCGGTGAGAGATAGTTATTCAGAATCTTTGCGGCTGGTTCAGGGGCAACATAGTAGCCTCGAATTAGTTGCCCACCTTCAGGCCGTGAGTCCGGGCCTCCGTAAACAGTAGCCACACGATCATCGATCTTCTTATAGCCATCAGGAACGCGTTCGGATGATTTGATGAACTTTAATAGTTCATTCTCTTTCATCTCACCCATGACCTTGTGGGCCATGAGGTACTTGTCCATCTCTCGGAGTTTTAAAAGAGTCAGATCTACCGGATTATTTGAGACGGGTTCGAGTCCGTTACTTAACCCTTCTTTCGTTGTTGGAATAGTGCGCTGTTTGAGAAACGCCTTCGTGCCTTCCAATGGTCTACGGCCCTGACCAAAGAACGTTTTTGCTTTCTGTGGGTCTTTCCAGATGTGGGGAAAGTAGTTCTCAATGAAGTTTTCTAGCTTGCCCGTCCCGAGTGCTCGAATCTGATCCCGACGCTCATCCAGTTGAGAACGTAGTGTATCGGCAAACTTCTGCGTCTTTGGATCGGGTTGCGCTTGACCCTGCTCCATTCGGTCAATGAAGTCGTAATTAACATCAGGCTTTTGCTTCTGAAAATAGTCCCTCGCGCCTCGTAGGGACTTCTCGGCAATGTCGTGAGCGCGGGCCATCTCACTTGCATTCGCTCTGGTAATCGCCGCCGTAGTTCTAGCTGCTGGGCCACGAGTCGCGGGAGCAAGCAGAGATTTAATGCCGTCAGAAATATCTTTAACGCCTTGAAGTCCAGAGCGTCCTTTTTCAGCTACTTCTTTGGCAAAGGGACGTACACCAAGAGTAAGAAGATCAACGTCGATTGCTCCCGCTTGTTTCTTAGCTCTTGTGGGCGGTGCTTCAGCTTCGGTTTCAGGTATTGCTCCCTCTGTAGGTGCGGCTTCGGTTGCGGAGACGCCTCTCATCTCGCGCCATGCACGGTCTATCGTGTCGTCAGCCGTTCCTTCCCATCGTGCCCAATCAATTTGTTTGCGTTTGGCATTGTGCTTAGCAACCATTTCGCGGGCATCAGCCATTGCGCTCGCTCTTGCTTCATCAGGTGTTTTGCCACGTCCGATTTCACGTAGGAAGTTGTTCAAAGACTCGCCTTGCACAAATGGGTCAAAGTCTGCCGCGCCTGCTGCAATGGTTCCATGTGGCCCGCGTAATTTGCGGTGCTGTGCTTCGTATGAATCGGCACGCTCTCGAATCGCTCGCATCTGCGCTAACGCATTCTCACGACGATCACCTAACGAATCCAGCCAATTCGTCGGCTTCGATTCCTCTACGGCGGCTGTGGGTTTGGCTCCCTCTGTAGGTTTAGCTACTTCAGGTGCGGCAAGTGGAGGAATTTCTTTTCGTGCAACTTCTCTTGATGTTCTTAACCCTGCGTTAAGGGCTTCACCTGCTGGAGTCTGTTCAGTGCTGCTTAATAGTTTTCCTCCTCGGCTTTCTACTTCTCTTTGTGCTTCACGATAAAGATTTGTTGCTACTCCCTGTCGTCTTGCTTCAGGTTCTACATAAACATCAAAGGTTTCATAATCGCCTGTTGGTTTGCCGCTTTGATCAACTATCGGACGTACCATCAAATTTCCATGAGGAGACTCGACATTGAATCCACCATCGGGTCGATCAGAAAGGGAGGTCTCAAGACTCACTTCTTTGGGTTGGTCTACGTTACCCAGATCCTGAACGCCTTTATCTTGAGTGAACATCTGGCGTAGATCGCTCAATGAAGATTTCGGCTCAAGATAGTTTTCTAACTCTGGTTCTTTTGTTTCCTTGA
>Ga0070680_100002051_pt1 | contig 14856 bp, 18 predicted proteins | sample KBSC73BmetaG_FD_64672 | JGI IMG/M metagenome (GOLD analysis project Ga0070680, IMG submission 64672) | Corn rhizosphere microbial communities from Kellogg Biological Station, Michigan, USA - KBS C7-3B metaG | ecosystem: Host-associated > Plants > Roots > Rhizosphere | place: USA: Michigan...
CCGGCCGCCCGCAGCCACGAGGTCGTGATCCAGGGCTTCAAGTTCATTCCGGAAACGCTCAAGGTCAAGCGCGGCGACGTCGTCGTCTGGACCAACAAGGACCCGCTGCCCCACACGGCCACTGCCGCCGGGACCTTCGACTCGAAGTCGCTCGGCGAAGGGCAGTCCTGGCGCTACACGGCCAACAAGGTCGGCACGTTCCCGTATGTCTGTACCCTGCACTCGAACATGAAGGGCGTGCTGCAGGTCGAGTGAGCGGCCGCGCTACGATCGGTTCGTGAGTTCCCGATCGGCCTCGTGCCCATGCAGCGCGACCTGCTGAGCGCCGCCGAGGCGCTGCGCCCGGGTGCGACGAGCGCCGCCGAGTGGCGCGCCCGCGTCGAGCTCGCCGCCTGCTATCGCGTGTTCGCCGCCCTCGGCTGGACCGAGCTCGTCTTCAACCACATCACGCTGCGCCTTCCCGGGTCGCCGCCGGCCTTTCTCATCAACCCCTTCGGGCTCAACTACGACGAGGTCACGGCGAGCAATCTCATCAAGATCGGCCACGACGGTGCACCGCTCGAGCCGACGCCGCACGCCGTCAACCGGGCCGGCTTCCTGATCCACAGCGTGATCCACGCAGCGCGCGCGGACGCGCATTGCGTGATGCACACGCACACGACTGCCGGCATGGCGGTCGCCTGCAAGCGCGACGGCCTCGGCCACGACGATTTCTACGGCGCCGAGCTGTTCGGCGACGTCGCGTACCACAGCTTCGAGGGCATCACGGTGCACGACGAGGAAGGGCCGCGCCTGGCCGCGAGCCTCGGCGACAAGCGCATCCTCGTCCTGCGCAACCACGGCATGCTGGTCACCGGCAGCGACGTCTTCAACGCGTTTCGCTGGATGTGGACGCTGCAGCGCGCGTGCGAGGTGCAGCTCGCCGCCGCGGCGCTGCCCGGACCCGACGTTCCGCTGACCGACGTGGTCCGCGAAGCGTGCGCGCGCGACGCGCGCGAGTTCGAGCCGCGCGACCGGCTCGAGCGCATGCTGTTCATGAGCGTGCTGCGCCGGTCGGCCACGAGCGCGGAGTCGCTCGCCGGCTCCGACCCGGACCTCGGCTGATCGAAGCGGTGCGGGCCGGAGGCGGTGTTCACGAGGAGCCCGACCGATCACAATCGCTCCGACGCGCGCTGCCGGGCCCCCGGCCGCAGCGTCGGCGGCGCCTGGAAGCTCGCGAGTGGCATGCGAGCGCGGAGGAACGAATGGAGACGGCCATGACGAGCACGAGCGACGACATGTTCCTGAAGAACTGCTGGTACGTCGCGGCCTGGGACCACGAGCTGATCGACGGCACCAAGCTCGCCCGCACCATCCTCGACAAGCCGGTCGTCCTCTACCAGGGCGAAAGCGGCAGGGTCGTCGCGATGGACGACCGCTGCTGTCATCGCGGCGCGCCGCTGTCGATGGGGCGCATCGAGGGCGACTGCATCCGCTGCATGTACCACGGCATGAAGTTCGACCCGACCGGCAAGTGCATCCAGATTCCCGGCCAGGACATGATCCCGGCGCGGCTCGGCGTGCGCAGCTACCCGGTCGAGCTGCGCGACCACCTGGTCTGGATCTGGATGGGCGATCCCGCCAAGGCCGATCCGGCGCTGATCGTCGACTACGCGCCGCTGCACGATCCGGGCTGGAAGGGGATGCCGGCGTACATGCACTACGACGCCAACTGGCTGCTGATCGTCGACAACCTGAGCGACTTCGCGCACCTCGCGTTCGTCCACACGCAAACGCTCGGCGGCTCGGAGGAGTACGCGTACCAGACCCGGCCGCTCAACATCGAGCGGCTGCCGGACGGCTTTCGCGTCGAGCGCTGGCACATGAACAGCGACGCGCCGCCGTTTCATCGCAAGGTGATTCCCGACAAGACCGCCAAGGTCGACCGGCGCAACATCGGCCACATGCTCGTGCCGGGGATCTTCTTCCTCGAGTCGATGTTCGCGCCCGCCGGCACCGGCGCCGAGAAGGGCAACATTGCCGGCGCGCGGCAGTACCGCAACTGCCAGTTCATGACGCCCGAGACGCGCCGCTCCACGCACTTCTTCTGGAACTACCTGCACAACTTCGATCTCGACGATCCGAACATCGCCCTGTCGCTCTGCAACAGCCTGCGCGAGGGCTTCATGGAGGACAAGGCGATCATCGAGGCCCAGCAGAAGCTCTTCGACCGCGATCCCGACACGCAGCTGCTGGCGATCGCCGCCGACGCGGCGCTGGCGCATTTCCGGAGGATCTTCGGCCAGCGTCTGGCGGCCGAGCGGCAGGAGATGGCAGCGGCCGCCTGATCGTCCGGGGCGCCGACGGAGCCGCCCGCGGGATCCGTCGCTCAGGAGGCGACGGGCGGCAGCAGCTTCCTGAGGACGTCGGGGTCGACCGGCTTTTGCAGGTAGTGGTCGACCCGGGCGAAGGTGTCGGAGACGCGCTCGTCGTCGTGCTCGCGGCCGGTGACGGCGATCAGCACGATGTCGTCGCCGTAGCGCTCGCGCAGCACCCGGGTCAGCTGGTTGCCGTCCATGCCGGGCATGCCGATGTCGAGCAGGATGCAGTGCGGCTGCTCGGCCTCGATCAGGGCGAGCGCGCGCGCGCCGTCGCTCGCCACGGCCACCTTGTAGCCGCTCAGCTCGAGTGTCTCGGCGAGCGCCTCGGCGGCATCTGCCACGTCGTCGACCACGAGCACGCGTACATCGTCTTGACCCATCGGCGGGATTGTCACACCCTGAAGGCCGGCCGCAAGCCCGCCTGCGGCGAAAAGATCGGGGGGTGCCGGCCGCAGGTCCGAGCTCAACCGGAGGTCAGGGCGTCGGCCGGCTTCTTCGTCCCGCGCTTCTTGCCAGTGCCGGCCTGATCGGCCTGCATCAGCTCGGCCCGGCGGGTCGCCATGGGCATGACGATGCCGTACAGGTCCATCTTGACGCGCCGGCATTCCTTGAACAGCTCGTTCTCTTCCTCCTCGACGTGGTGGCGCACGTACTCCCCGAGCACCTTCACCTTGGCGTCGTAGAGGCGATCGCCCGGGCTCGCCGACTCGATTTCCGCGATCAGCGTCTTGGCCGACGCGTGCTCGACGTTCGCCTCATCGAGGAGATCGGGTTCGACGCCGGCTTGGCGCGCCGCCGGATAGAAGAATTCCTCTTCGATGGTGGCGTGGACGGTGAGCATCTGGCAGATCCGCTGGGCGAGCTCCTGCCGGCCGGGCGACTGGTCCTCGTCCTCGGTCATGTCTTCGTACTCGTCGAGCGCTGCGCGCACTTCCGCGTGGTCGGAAGCGAGCAGGGAGAGGATGTCCGGCGTCGACTCGCCCGAGTCGCCTGACGTCGAATTGCCGCCCTGGGCGTTCGATTTCGCTGTTGCCAAGGTCTTCCCCCCGAGTGATCGATCACGAGACCGGAGCAATCGTCGTGCCGCGCGCGCTCGTGCGGCCGGCGCGACGCTCGGGCTCAGCGCGGCTTGATCGGCGTGTAGAGCTGCTCGGCTGCAGCCTCGGGCTTCATCAGGCGCCAGCGCTCGAGCGCAGCCAGCTCGGTCACCGAGCGCTGCGCCTCGTCGGCCCTCAGGATCGGATCGAGCGCCAGGACGCGGGCGACGCAACGCGCGATCCACTCGTCGGTGTCGCGCACGTATTCGCCCGGCGCCTGCATCCGCTCGACCGGGATGCGCTCGGTGCGCTCGAAGGCGCCGTTGCCCAGCCCTTCGGTGTTCTGGAAATCGACGTGCACCGTCGCGCTCGTCTGCAGGCGGCGCGCGAATTCGTCGTCGGCGACCGTGTTCGGGTCCAGGTGGCCGTGCGCCGCCCAGAGACCGTCGGCGAGATCGAGGAATTGCTCCGGCTCGGCGCCGACCTCGAGCTGGCTCAGCCGAAGGGCGAACCGGTCCACCCACTGCTCGCGCGTGACGTCGAAGTCCATGGCGTCAGCCTGCGACCGCGCCCGACGGCAGCCACTCGCCGCCGACGAGCAGCTCGTGCGGCCCGAACTGGGCCTTGTACGCCATCTTCTCGCTGCCGCGGATCCAGTAGCCGAGGTAGACGTGCGGCAGGCCGAGCTGGCGCGTCTGCTCGATCTGCCACAGCACGTTGTAGGTGCCGTAGCTCGTCTTCGGCTCGGGCTCGAAGAAGGTGTAGACGGCCGACAGGCCATCGTTCAGCACGTCGAGGATCGAGACCATCTTCAGCGCGCCGTCGCCGTCGGGCGAAGGCTCGCGGAACTCGACCAGGCGCGAGTTGACCCGGCTTTGCAGCAGGAACTGCGTGTACTGGTCGACCGAGTCGTGGTCCATGCCGCCGCCGACATGGCGTCCGGCCTGGTAGCGCAGGTACAGCTGGTAGTGCTCGGGGACGAAGCACAGGCGCAGCACGCGCGCTTCGAGCCGGCCGTGCGCGCGGCGCGCGCGCCGCTGACTGCGCGTCGGCTTGAAGGTCGCCACGGGCACGCGCAGCGGCAGGCACGCGCGGCAGCCGTCGCAGTAGGGGCGGTACGTGAACATGCCGCTGCGCCGGAAGCCGTTGGCGACCAGCCCCGAGTAGGCGTCGGCGTGGATCAGGTGGCTCGGCGTCGCGACCTGCGAGCGCGCCATGCGCCCGGCCAGATAGCTGCACGGGTAGGGCGCGGTGGCGTAGAACTGCAGCGACGCGAGCGGAAGCTCTTTGGGATGGGTCACTTGCGGTCGTCCTCGCAGGGCGGTGGCGCGGTGCCTGACGTCGGGGCGCCCAGCTCCAGCTCCTCCCACAAACGCAAATCATAGGTCCAATCGTCGACATCGCCCTGCGAAACGGCTGCACGCAGGCGACGCTGGAAGTCGCTGCGCTCGATCTCGCGGCCGCCGAGCGACGCCAGATGCGAGGTCTTCTGCTGGCAGTCGATCGTCTCGATGCGATGCGCGCGGCAGAAGGCGACCAGCGCCGCGAGCGCGATCTTCGAGGCGTCGGTGCGACGCGCGAACATCGACTCGCCGAAGAACATGCGGCCGATCGCGACGCCGTAGAGGCCGCCGACGAGCTCGCCGTCGAGCCACGTCTCGAAGCTGTGAACGCGTCCGAGCGCGTGCCACGCGGCGTACGCCTCGATCATCTCGGCGACGATCCAGGTGCCGCCCTCGCCGTCGCGCGGCGTGCTCGCGCACGACTCGATGACCCGCCGGGTCGCGCCGTCGATGCGGATCGTCGCACCCGCTGTCGCGAGGAAGCGTCGGATCGTCTTCTTCAGCGAGCGGCTGAGCTTGAACTCGGACGGCAGCAGCACCATGCGCGGGTCGGGCGACCACCAGAGGATCGGCTGGCCCTGGCTGAACCAGGGGAAGATGCCCTTCGCGTACGCCTCGGCGAGGCGCGCCGGCGTGAGCTCGCCGCCCACGGCGACCAGCCCCGGCAGCTCGCTCGTGCGCGGCAACGCCCGCTCGGCAGCCGGGAGCGGATCGTGCGGGCCCGTGAGCCAGCGGATCACGCCGAGCGGATCAGGGCCGTGCCCTAGGACGAAGGAGCCGCCGCGGCGACCGGCTTTTTCTGCGTCACCGTCACGCCGTTCTTGACGGCGACGACCTCGGCGAGGATCGAGACGGCGATCTCGGCCGGCGTGCGGCTGCCGATGTCGAGGCCGATCGGCCCGTGCAGGCGCTCGATCTCAGCTTCGCTGAGATCGAACATCGCCAGGCGGTCCTTGCGCTTCGCGGTGTTGCCGCGCGAGCCGAGCGCGCCGATGTAGAAGGCGGGCGACTTCAGTGCCTCGAGGAGGACGAGGTCGTCGAGCTTGGGATCGTGCGTGACCGCGACCACCGCAGTGTGGGGATCGAGTTGCAGTTCGATGGCGAGGTCATCCGGCATCGCGGTGCTGAAGGTCGTCCCCGGCACGTCCCACGTCAGGTGGTACTCCTCGCGCGGGTCGCAGACGATCACCTCGAAGTCGAGCCCGAGCGCCATCTGCGCGAGCGCGCGCGAGAGCTGGCCCGCGCCGATGACGAGCATGCGCCAGCGCGGGCCGTACAAGGCGCGCATCGTCTTGCCGTCGAAGCCGAACGCCTCGCCGCGACGGGCGGACTCGACGCGGACCGTGCCGGTCGCGAGATCGACGACGCGGGCGACCAGCTCGTGGCGCGCCGTGCGCTCGAGCACTTCGTCGACCCAGGAAGTCGCCCCGAGCGGCTCCTGCACCAAGCGGAGATTGCCACCGCAGGGCAGGCCGAAGCGCGCCGCCTCTTCCTTGGTCACGCCGTAGGTGATGAGCGACGGCGCGGCGACGCGCTCGCCGTTGCGGACGCGATCGATCAGGTCGTCCTCGACGCAGCCGCCCGAGACCGAGCCGACGACGAGGCCGTCGTCGCGCATCGCCAGCAACGCTCCGGGCGGGCGCGGCGCCGAGCCCCATGTCTCGATGACGGTGACGAGCCAGACCGCGTGGCCGGCAGCGCGCCACTCGCGTGCCTGGCCGAGCACCTGCAGATCGAGACTGTCCATGGTCCTTCGATCGTACGCGCGCGTAGGCGCTACTGCATGAACCAGCCGTGGCTGACCACGAGCGACTGTCCGGTCAGCGCGTTGGTCGGAAACGCGGCGAACAGCAACGCGACGGCGGCGACGTCGGCGGTGGTCGTGAACTCGCCGTCGACGGTCGTGCCGAGCATGACCTTCTTGATCACCTCGTCCTCGCTGATGCCGAGCCTTTGCGCCTGCTCGGGGATCTGCTTGTCGACCAGCGGCGTGCGCACGAACCCCGGGCAGATCACGTTGGCGCGCACCTTGTGCCGGGCGCCTTCCTTGGCGACCGTCTTGGCGAGGCCGATCAGGCCGTGCTTGGCAGTGACGTAGGGCCCCTTGAAGACCGACGCTTCCTTCGAATGCACCGAGCCCATGTAGATGATGCTGCCGCCGCGCCCGGAGGCGTACATGTGCGGCAGGCACGCCTTGGTCGTCAGGAACGCGCCGTCGAGGTGGATCGCGAGCATCTTCTTCCATTCGGCGAACGGAAACTCCTCGAGCGGATGCACGATCTGCACGCCGGCGTTGCTGACGAGGATGTCGACGCCGCCCCACGCCTCGACGACTTCGGCGACTGCGGCGTCGACCTCCGCCTCGACCGTGACGTCGACGCCGACCGCCATCGCCTGCGCGCCCGTCGCGCGCAGCTCGGCGGCGGCCTTCTCGGCGGCATCGCGGTTGAGGTCGGCGATCGCGACCTTGGCGCCTTCGCGCGCGTACGTCGCGGCGATCTCCTTGCCGATGCCGCTCGCGGCGCCAGTGACGATGGCGATCTTGTCTTGCAGTTGCTGGGTCATGCGACTCTTGCTCCGGAAAGTGAATCGGGGGTCACGGCGACGGCGCGCGGCTCGTCGCTCGTCAGGTCGAACACCTCGACGCCGCTCTCGATCGGCGTTCTCCTCAGCCAGCGCGGGTCGGTGAGCGTGCGACAGGTGTCGGCGACGCCGGCCGACCAGTGCTCGAGCATCGACGTGCGCGAGAACTCGTAGTCCTTCGACTGGCTCTCGTAATGCTTGCTGCGATAGATCAGGTGCACGACCGTGAGCGCGGCCTCGGCAGGCAGGCCGGCGAGCATCTTCGCGTCGGGATCGTCGCGCAGCGAGCGCGGCAGCTTGGCGAGCAGCCGCTGCACCGCCTGCCGCGTCGCCTGGCGACTCAGCTCGAGGCTCGTGTTGAGTCGCGTCCGGCTCGAGTAGCGGATGTCCTTCTCGCGCTCGGAGACGTCGGCGAGCGTCGCCGGCATCTCGCCGCGCGCCGGGAACAGATCGACCTGGAAGACGAGGCGCCGGTCGCCGCCCGGCTGGTCGATCACGTGCTGCAGCGGCGTGTTCGACACGAGCCCGCCGTCCCAGTAGAACTCGCCGTCGATCTCGATCGGCGGGAAGCCCGGTGGCAGCGCCGCGCTCGCCATGACGTGGCGCGCATCGATCCTGCACTCGCTGCTGTCGAAGTAGAGAAAGTTGCCGGTCCTGACGTTGACGGCGCCGACCGCGAGGCGCACCGGCCCCGCGTTGATGCGATCGAAGTCGACCATCCGCTCGAGCGTGCGGCGCAGCGGCTCGGTGTCGTAGTAGCTGATCGCCGCCAGCGTGCCGGGCGGCTGGAACGGCGCTGCCGGAACGCGCGGCTGGAAAAAGCCGGTGATGCCGAACAGCAGCGCGATCGTCGCGTTGGTCTCGTTCAACACGTCGCGCGCGCTCGAGAGCGCGGCGCACCCTTGCGGCAGCGTCGGCGCGGTCAGCCCGAACGGCAGCGTCGAGATGCCCTCCCAGAACTCTCGCAGCCGTTCGACGCGGCGCTCGGGCGGATTGCCCGCGATCAAGGCCGCGTTGATGGCGCCGATCGAAATGCCGGCGACCCACCCCGGCGCGCAGCGCGCTTCGGCGAGCGCCTCGTAGACGCCGCCCTGGTACGCGCCCAGCGCGCCGCCGCCCTGCAGGACGAGGACGCACTGCTCGGGCACGGCGCCTGCGCTGGACTTGCTCGACGTAGGCACGAGTCGGCGCGCGACCGCGCTACTCGCGGTAGCTCGGATCGACGCGGTCGAGGCGGCGCAGCAGCCCGGGCCAGACGAGCGAAGCGCCGCCGCCGTGCGTGACGGCCCGCGCCTGCTCGGCGGCGCTGGCGATGATCGACGAGTGGACCTCGGTGAGCTCGCCGCCGGCAAGCGTGCCGCCGGCCTGCGCGCGGACCTGGATCGCGCACGTCGCCTCGAAGATGTACATCGACTGGAACGCGGCGGCGATCGTGCTGCCGACGGTGAGGAGCCCGTGGTTGCGCAACATCAGGAACGTCTTGTCGCCCAGGCTCGCGACCAGGCGCGGCTTCTCGTCGTCACGCAGCGCGACGCCCTCGTAAGCGTGGTAGCCGAGGCTCGCGAGGACGAAGATCGATTGCTGCGAGATCGGCAGCACGCCGCGTTTCTGTGCCGAGACGGCGACGCCGTTCAGCGTGTGCGTGTGCATGACGCACTGCACGTCGTGGCGCGCGCCGTGCACGGCGCTGTGGATCGTGAAGCCGGCGGGGTTGATCGGGAAGCGCGTCTCCTGCAGCACCTTGCCGTCGATGTCGATCTTGATCAGGCTCGACGCGGTGATCTCGTCGAACATCAGTCCGTACGGGTTGATCAGGAAGTGCTCGGTGCCGGGAATCTTCGCCGTGATGTGCGTGAAGACGAGATCGTCCCAGCGGAAATTCGCGACCAGGCGATAGGCCGCCGCGAGGTCGACGCGGGTCTGCCATTCCTCGGCCGAGACCGCGCCTTCGAGGCGCGGCATCGCTCGCAAAAGTTCGTTCGGTGCGTTCATGCGCAGGCTCCGGCGGCAGGGACGAAGGACCAAGTATCCACGAGTGCGGGCGGCCCGTTTGCAGGCGCCGAACACTTCACGATTGTCTGCCGTGTTACAGCGATCGGCAGACGAACGGGCCGGCTGCCACGTTCGCCGAAAGGGTGCCCACGCGACACTTGCGCACCTCGTCAACCCGCAGAGAAGACCGGATGAATACCGCGTTCGACCAGACCCTTCCGCTCCCCTCGCGCTGGGACCAGCAAGGCGCCGAGTACATCCGCTCCAACATCGACTGGTGCGCACGCTGCTCGAAGCGGCTCGTCGGCCTCAACCCGGGCCTCACGCCGGAGCAGGCGATGGACCTCGCGCAGGACATGAGCCAGGACGATCACCTGCGCGCGCGCAGCCCCGAGGCGGTCGCGGAGGAACTGCACGAGATCGATCTCAGGACCGACACCTCGGGGCCGTGAGGAGCGAACGAAGCGCGGCGCGCTGAGTCGCGCGTCGCCGCATGCCGTGGATGCGGCGCATGCCGCGCGCTGCGGCCGGAGCCGCCGATCAAAGTCCGTGCAGCTTCTCGGGACGCGGCTGGCCAAGCGTTCCGGCGAGGAGGAACGTGCTCACCGCGAGCGCCGCGAGCAGCAGCCAGCCGGCGTCGTCGCGCGAGGACGAGCCGAGCAGGACCAGCAGGTCGATCGCCAGCGCCGCCGTTCCGAGCGTGAGCGCGCCGAGGACGAACAGGCGCAGCCCCGGCCGCCGCAGGAGCGTGCGGCCGGCGAGCACGATGCGCATCCACGCGCCGCTGAAGCCGATCGCGAGCGCGAACGAGAGCAGCGCCCACGCAGCGCCGTCGCGGACGAACCCGGCCGGCAGGAGCGCGTCGTCCGATGCGCCGACAAGGGCGAACACCGGCAGCAGGAAGACGAACGCCGACGGCATGACCAGCAAGGCGGCGAGGCAGAGGCGGATGCCGAGGTTGTCGACCAGGAGGCTGGCGCGATAGAGGGCGATCTTGGCCATGGTCCTGACGATCGGCGTCGACATGCGATCGATGATGCGGCGATTCGCGCGCGTCGCGAACTGCCGGCCGGCGGCGCCCGATCGGAGGTGCGCCGAAGTTCACGACGCGCGTGGCGCCCACGGGCCGCGCTCAGCGTCGTGCCGCGACGAGGTCGATCTCGACGAGGCCGCCGCGGGCGAGGGCAGTGACGCCGACGGTCGTGCGCGCCGGCAGTCGGCCGGGCGCGAAGTGGCTCGCGTAGCAGCGGTTCATGGCCGCGTAGTCGCGCTCGAAATCGGTGAGGAAGACGCGCGCGGAGACGACGTCCTCGAGGCCGAGCCCGAGGCCGCGCAGCACCCGGCCGAGGTTGTCCATGACCTTGGCGGTCTGCGCCTCGATGCCGGCAGGCATCGGCAGAGAGTCGTCGTCGGGATCGGTCGCGAGCTGGCCGGTGACGAAGACGAATCCGTTCGCCTCGACGGCGTGGCTGTACGGCGCGACCGGCCTGGGTGCGGCCGGCAGGAGGTGAAAGATCGGCGACATGTCGAAGCTCCTCGTCGAAGGGTGGGTCTCTGGAGCCGCTGCGGCGTGGGAACGCCGAACCGTGCGACTCATCCAATGCGCAGATGGTGCCTAGAATCGCCGCCCCGTGTCCGCACCAGCGGCGGCGCGCGCTTCACTCCGACCGATGCACGACGCAACGAGCCTGCCTGCAGCACCGGAGGTCGACCGCTACGGTGGCGTGGCGATCGCATTGCACTGGCTGCTCGCGGTGCTGATCTTCGCCGCCTTCTTCATCGGCCTGTCGATGACCGGGCTGCCCCTGTCGCCGCTTCGGCTGCGCCTCTACAACTGGCACAAGTGGCTCGGCGTCGGTGTGCTGCTGCTCTCGGCAGCGCGGCTCGTCTGGCGTGCCGCCGGCCACCCGCCGCTGCCGTTGCCTGCGCGCACGCCCGACTGGCAGCGCCGGGCCTACCGCGCGACGCACGGTGTCTTCTACGCGCTCTTCTTTCTCGTCCCGCTGCTCGGCTGGGCGTACACGTCGGCGGTCGGGGTGCCGGTCGTGTGGTTCGGCGTGCTGCCGTTGCCCGACTTCGTGCCGCGCGACAAGGCGTTCGGCGAAGAGGTGCTGAAGCCGCTGCACGAGGCGGGCTCGTACCTGCTCGCCGCCATCGTCGTCGTGCACGTCGCGGCGGCTCTGAAGCACGAGCTCGTCGACCGCGACCATCTGCTCGCGCGCATGTGGCCGCACTGGCCGGGCCGGAGGCGGACATGAGGCGGGCTGCGAGCGTGGCGGCGCTGGCGCTGGCGGGCCTGCTCGTTCCCGCGGGCAAGACCCGCGCCGAACCTGCGCCTGCGAAGCTCGTGCCGGCGCAGAGCGAGATTTCCTTCCAGCTGAAGCAGAGCGGCGTGCCGATCGACGGCAAGTTTCGCCGCTTCGACGCCCAGCTGGCGCTCGATCCGAAGGCGCCGCAGGACGGATCGGTGACGGTGTCGATCGACACCGCGAGCGCGACCGTGGGCTTCGCCGACAGCGATGCCGAGCTGCCACGCGCGGCGTGGTTCGACAGCACGCGTTTTCCGCGCGCGGTGTTTCGCTCCAGTGCCATCACCGCGCTCGGCGGCGGCCGCTTCCAGGCGGCCGGCCGCCTCGAGCTGAAGGGCACGTCGCGCGAGCTCGCGGTTCCGGTCACCATCGTGCAGAGCGGAGCGCAGTCGACCGCCACCGGCGAATTCACTGTCCGCCGGCTCGATTACAAGGTCGGCGACAACGAGTGGAGCGACGTCTCGCTGGTCGCCAACGACGTCCGCGTGCGCTTCAAGCTCGTCTTTGCCGGCCTCGGCTCACCCTAGGCCGCCACCCACCCGAGGAGACTCGCTCATGCTGAAACCAGTGCTTGCAATGGCGGTCGCGGCCGCCGCGTCCGCCGCCTTCGCCGAGCCCGCGACCTTCGTCGTCGACCCCGAACACACCGTCGTCACGTTCGAGGCGCTCCATCTCGGCACGTCGACGCACCGCGGCCGCGTGCAGGCCAAGGAAGGCACGGTCGCCCTCGACCGTGCGGCGAAGACCGGGAAGGCGGACATCACGCTCGACCTGGCATCGATCAGCACCGCGTCGGCCGGCCTGCAAGGAGTCCTGCGCGGCGAGCGCGCGTTCAACGTCGCCGCGAATCCGACCGCGCACTTCGTCGCCGACACGTTCACGTTCGATGGCGACAAGGTGGCCTCGGTCGCGGGCACTCTCACCCTGAACGGCAAGACACACCCGGTCGCCTTGAAGGCGACTCGCTTCAACTGCTACGAGAACCGGCAGCTCAAGCGCGAGGTGTGCGGCGGCGACTTCGTGGGCGCGATCCAGCGCAGCCAGTACGGGCTCGGCTTCCTGCCGCAGGTGACGCCCGACGAGATTCCGCTCCAGATCCAGATCGAGGCCATTCGCCAGTAGCCGCGCCACGTCCGCTCGGTCTGCTCGCGACGTCGGTGGTGTTCGATCTGATCTACCTCGCGTCGGGCGCCAGCTACGCACCGACGGTGTCCTTCGCGCTGATCGCCTCGGGCAGCTCGCTCGAAGGCCCCGCGGAGGCGGGCGACCGCTCGGCCCGGCCGCGCTCCTGAGCAGACGCCTGGACGATCGTCTAGGCGTGCGGCGTCGCACGGGCGACGATCGCGGCGGCGTCGACCGCGGCCGGCAAGCTGCCGAAGTTGCGCGCGCCGGCGCCTGCCAGGCGCGCCGCGCAGAACGCGTCGCCGATCACCGGCGGCGCGTGCTGGACGAGCAGCGCCGCCTGCAGCGCGAGCGCCATCCGGTCGACCAGGCCGCGCGCGCGAAACTCGACCTCTGACGGGTCGGCGAGGTCGCGGCGCAGCTCGGTGACCCAGCGGTCGAGCGCCGTGCTCGCGCCGCGCGCCCGCGCCAGCTCGGCGAACAGCGCGTCGACGACCGGCGGCGACTTGCGCATCGCGCGCAGCACGTCGAGGCACTGGATGTTGCCGCTGCCTTCCCAGATCGCGTTGACCGGCGATTCGCGGAACAGGCGCGGCATCGGGCCGTCCTCCATCACGCCGCTGCCGCCGATGCACTCCATCGCCTCGTAGGCGTGGTTGGGCGTTCGCTTGCAGACCCAGTACTTGCCGATCGGCGTCGCGACGCGCGCGAGCAGCTCCTCTTGGGGATCGGCGCTCGCGTCGAGCGCGCGCGCGACGCGCATCGTGAGCGCGAGCGAGCCCTCGTGCTCGAGCACGAGATCGGCGAGCACGTTTCGCATCAGCGGCTGCTCGGCGAGGCGCTTGCCGAACGCCGCGCGCAGCGCGCAGTGGTGCAGCGCCTGCGCGGCGGCGGCGCGCTGGCCGGCGGTCGAGCCGACCATGCAGTCGAAGCGCGTCATCGCGACCATCTCGATGATCGTGCGCACGCCGTGGCCGGGCTCGCCGAGCATCCAGGCGAGCGCGCCGCGCAGCTCGGTCTCGCTGGAAGCGTTCGAGACATTGCCCATCTTCCGCTTCAGGCGGATCACCTGCAGCGGGTTCTTGCTGCCGTCGGGGCGCCAGCGCGGCAGCAGGAAGCACGACAGGCCGGCGTCCGTCTGCGCCAGGACGAGGAAGGCGTCGCACATCGGCGCCGAGACGAAGTACTTGTGGCCGACGAGCTCGTACGCCTGCCCAGTGCCCTCGGCGGCCAGCGGATACGCGCGCGTCGTGTTCGCGCGCACGTCCGAGCCGCCTTGCTTTTCGGTCATCGCCATGCCGATCGTCAGGCCCTGCTTGGCGGAGGCCGGGACGTTGCGCGGGTCGTAGACACGCGCGGTGACCTTCGGCTCCCAGAGTCCGGCGAACTCCGGGGTCGTGCGCAGCGACGGCACCGAGGCGAAGGTCATCGTGATCGGGCAGAGGTGGCCGGCCTCGACCTGCGTCTGCAGGTAGAACCGGGCGGCGCGGGCGACGTGTGCCCCCGGCTTCGGATCGGTCCACGGCGACGAATGCAGGCCGTGCTCGACGGCGCTCTTCATGAGCGCGTGGTACGCAGGGTGGAAGCGAACCAGGTCGACCCGGTTGCCGAAGCGATCGTGCGTGTCGAGCTCGGGCGGGAACCGGTTGGCGAGCACGCCGAGCTCGAGGTACTCGCCGCTGCCGGCGAGCGCGCCGAACTCGGCGAGCGCGCCGTCGGCCCACGCCGCGCCTTCGCGCCGGACCGCTTCGACGAGCGCGCGATCCTCGCGGTACATGTTGTAGTCGACCAGCTCGCGCGCGACGTTCGTCACCTCGTGCGTGCTCGCCGGGAAGCGTTGCCGGAGCGCGGTGGTCGTGTCCATGAAGCTCCCGATCGAAGCCGGTGGCAGGGCGTTGTCGTTCATCCCGCGAGCGACGCAGGGTCGAGATTGGCGCCGCAGACGACGAGCAGCACCTTCTCGTCCGTGCCAGGCTGCACCGCACGCGTCGCCAGTGCCGCGAGCGGCAGCGCCGCCGCCGGCTCGACGGCCAGGCGAAGCTCGCGCCAGAGCGTCTGCTGCGCGGCGCGGATCGCGTCGTCGGCGAGCAGGTGCGACGCAGCCAGGTGG
>Ga0070680_100002053_pt1 | contig 14852 bp, 12 predicted proteins | sample KBSC73BmetaG_FD_64672 | JGI IMG/M metagenome (GOLD analysis project Ga0070680, IMG submission 64672) | Corn rhizosphere microbial communities from Kellogg Biological Station, Michigan, USA - KBS C7-3B metaG | ecosystem: Host-associated > Plants > Roots > Rhizosphere | place: USA: Michigan...
AACAAAACGACCTGCTGCCGCCGCTGCAACCGGCAGCACCAACATCTCCGATGCAGAACGCCGGCGCATCGGCCGGATCGTTCACGACGATCGCGGCAATGCGAGCGTGAATTGGCATGACGCGCCTTCCGACTACAAGCGGCAGGTGTTCGAGCTCGAGGAGCAGCCGGGCGCCCTGGCGATTCAGAAGGCTCCTCGGACGTTCAATCCTTACGAGACCGCTACGCTGCCTGAGCCGAAAAAAGCGGCTGGGCCGAAGAAGGATCTGAAGAAGCTCTCCGAATGGATCAAGATGATGCGCGATCTCGAGGAGAGGAAGCGCAGAGAGGAGTCGGAGTAAGCCGGGCGGCGCTGCGCGCGACAGGCGCGCCGTTCGCCTGGGGTGGCGCAATGCGCGCCCTCGGGAGTTGCTCGTGCCGGCCGTGGTATGGCGACTAACTACGCCGTTCGCTCTATGTGCGCGAGCTTTCGCATGTTGGTGAGGCGATAGAAGCGGCGCAGCTCTGCGAGCACTGCGCCGCCTGAATCCCGGCCCGCGCCGCGTAGTGACTGCTCCAGGCGGCGGCAGAACTTTTCGGCATAGCGGCTCGCGTCGCGATACATGGCCTCACGTCCGCGGGCGAGCCGCGAATCGATGCGCGTGCGCTCGAACAACAAACTCAGCAACTCCGCTGGAAACCGGCCGGGGAGCTGCTCGCGCATGAGCCAGTAGCTCGCCACGTACTTGTCGATCTCGGCTTGCATCTCGAGCTCGAGCAACGACACAGGGCGGTCGTGACCGGCATTCCACGCGAGGTATAGGAAGTGGCTCACGCCCTCCAGGGCCGTCCAGTAGTCCGCGACATTCCCGTCATGTAGCCGGACCATCGGATCGGCGAGCGACAGACGCTTCAGCAACTCCGGATCGAGATAGAGGGACATGCTCACTTCCTCGCCGTTCTCCGGTGTGGGTTGCGCGACGATGAGCTCTTCGTCTGCCTCCCCAGAGCGGGCTGCTGCGGGAAGACGGCCACGGTCGGTCACGAGGAAGTCGTATACGTCGTGAGCAATGCTCACATCGTAGATGCCGCTGATCAGGTCTTGAAGCCGTGTTAGTAACATGCGGGCCTCAGTTACGTGCGCGGTGATCAGTGTGCGAACGCGGTCCCGCCCGCGGCAGTCGGCTCGACGCCCAGGCGCTTGAGGATCTCGTAGCAGCGCTTACTGCCGGTTTTCAGCCAGACCTCATACAGCCGCAGGATGTCCTTATCGGAGTGGGTATACGATGTCTCGCTGACTTCGTTCAGGACGTCGACCATGGGTTGGAAGTTGTTCGCCAGCTCGCCGAACACCTGTCCCAGGACGCGCCCTTTGCCTCGCGACATCGCGTCCGCGAGCGCCGCGTACGCGCGGCCGCCCATCGCTATGTGGTAGTCGATATCGATGAGCTTGCGGGCGAAGCTCTGCGCGAAGAATCCCGCTACGAACAAGGACACATCGCCCAGACGCTGCAAACCCCGATTTCGATCCCCTTGTGAACGCGCTTCGAGAGCTTCCGAGAGCATCACGACCAGGGGCTTCAACCGCCGCCCTTCCGCCGTGGTGTCGTAGAGCTCCTCGGAACGCGAGAACAGGGTAAGCAGGTTAACCACGTAGTGTTCCGTCTGGTCCTCCACAGCGAGGTGCCGCTTCTCGAGCGCGCCGTGGAGCGCGTCTTTGAAGAATTCCCGCAGGTTCGTGACCGGCAGTACGCATTTCGAGGCTTGACCGTCGTGCATGGTAAGAAACCTCCTCTCCCTTACTAGAACGGCGTTGTGCGACTAAAGTTCACCGCTATCGCGTGACTAAATATGTGATGGACTACACCAATCATGCGCGAAAATTACCCATGTTTGAAATATCGGGATGTAACCCGGCCCGGAGGCCCCATGGGCCGGCGTTTCCCCCGTTGGCAGCGAAGGGAGTAGACTGCTAACACCCGTTAGCGTCCCCCTGAGCGCCTTTAATCAACTACCGCCGCTTGGGAGCGCGCTGGCGCGCGACGCCAGTCTGAATTTCGCAACTTTCAATGGCGCTACGCGCCGGCCGGAGGGGGTTCGTTGCATGCACCGCCGTACGACCGTGCTGGGCTTCACCGGCTATCACTGGCTCGTCATCGGAGCGGCGTGGGCGGGATGGGGATTCGACGTGTTCGATGCCCTCCTCTTCAATTTCGTCGCTCCCAATTGCGTGCCGGTTCTGCTCCATCTGCCACCGGGCTCGGCTGCTGCACGCGAAGCCACGGTGTTCTGGACGGGTACCATCACGTCCATTTTGCTAGTCAGTTGGGCTGCCGGCGGGGTGTTGTTCGGGTGGGTCGGCGATCGCATCGGGCGTAAGCGAACACTGTTCGCGACGATCGCCATTTTCGCGGTCGGAACCGCCTTGTGCGCGGTGTCCACCAATATTTGGGAACTGATCCTTTTCCGCACTCTGGCAAGTCTCGGAATCGGCGGGGAATGGGGAATCGGGGCAACACTCGTCGCTGAAGCCGTGCCCGAGAGTCGAAGGGTCGAAGCTGGGGTACTTCTGCAGACCTCTTCCCCTTTGGGTCTCGTTCTGGCGAGCGCGGTCAACTATCAGGTGGCCGGAGTCTGGTTTGCCGGGCAGCCGGAAACTTCCTGGCGTTATGTGTTCCTTGCCGGGCTGGCGCCCGTTGTCATCGCATTTGGCGCGCGCTTGTTCGTGCGCGAGAGTGACCAATGGTCGGCACAGGCCACGGGCGCCACACGGCCCGCCCCCCGCGAATTGTTTCGCCCGGACATAGTCAGGCTGACTGTCAGCGGCATGCTCGTCGCGGTTACGGCGGTGGTGAGCTGGTGGGCATGCAACGCCTTTCTGCCGATTCTCGGCGCCACACTGGCATCGGAGCATGCGGCCGGAGCGAACCTGACACCTGCGGCCACGCAATTGCTCGTCGAGACGTGGAAGGCCAAGGCATCCAATGGCTTCAACATCGGCGGCCTTTTAGGGGCGCTCGCGGCGATACCGCTGGCCAGGCTGCTCGGTCGCAGGCGTATGTTCGTCGTTTATTTTTTGTTCTCGGCGGCGGCGCTGTTTGCGACGTTTGGGCTCGATCTGGAAGCCCGGGCACGGTTGTTGATGTTGTATCTCGTAGGCGCGGGAGTGTACGGGGTGTTCGGAGCGTTTCCGTTCTACCTGCCGGAACTGTTCCCGGTGCGTCTTCGCGCCACGGGCGCCGGGTTTTGCTACAACATCGGGCGAGTGCTCGCTGCTGCCGGGCCTTTTGTTGTAGGGACGATCTCCGCAGCCGCCGGCGGGTCGAGCGCGGTGATCATTCACACCTTGTTTTGGCTTGGGCTCGTGCCGCTGGCAACGGCTCTGGCGGCAAAATTCCTGATTGTCGAGACGCGCGAGAGGGTGTTGGCTGCCTGAGCCGGCGGCGGGGCTCTGGGCCGGCCAGGGACGGTGGCGCCGGTGCGCCGCCTGGAAAGTCGGTCGCGAGCGTCACACGCCAAGGGCTTCGGCGAGTTGCAGGCAGTCGTGGACGACGATGTCGGCGGGCGCAATGGTGTCGGGCCATTCGAAGCCGAATCGACTCACCCAGGCTGTGCTCAACCCGGCCGAGCGTGCCGCTTCAACATCGAGCAGGGGATCGTCGCCGACGTAAACGATGTCATGAGGCTTCAGCCCCAGCTCGCTCGCCAGCGTCTCGAAACAGCGCGGGTGGGGTTTGCCCACGCCGATCTGGCGGGCATTCAGCGATAAGGAAAAAAACTCCGCGAGGCCGATGCGTGCGAGATCGGCGTTCCCGTTACTGAGGCTCGCGAGCAAATAGCGCGACTTCAGCCTCTCCAACGCGGGACGGACATCGGCGAACAGATCGAGCTCGTTTCGGGCAGCGAAAAAGACCTCGAAGGCACGGTGCGCGACCTCTTCCTCGTAGCCGCACTCCCGGGCGTGTCGCGCCAGCGAGGTAATGCGCAAGTACGTGAAATCGTGCGCATTGTGGGGCTCTTCGCGAGCGAGCAATTCTCTCGCGACGCGCATTTCCTCGATGGAGACGCGCTGCGGAATCAGCGGGCAGTGCTCGTTCAGCCACTCATGGAGGCGCCGCTCGGCACGTTCGATCACCGGCCCGACATCCCAAAGGGTATTATCGAGATCGAAAGCTACCGCGCGGACCTCATCGAGCATTCTTCAAAACGCCTCGGACTGTGGCGGGGCAGAAGGAGCGGGCCGATCGCCCTGAGGCAAAGGGTACCATCGTATGTCGGACCTCACTCTCGTCATTGGGAACAAGAACTACTCCTCCTGGTCGCTGCGCCCCTGGATCCTGATGAAACGCCTGGGCGTCGCGTTTCGCGAGGTCATCGTCCGGCTGAACCAGCCGGAGACGCGCGACGAGCTCGAGAAGTACGGCCCAAGCGGTCGGGTCCCTGTGCTGCGGCAGGGGGAGCTGTGCGTGTGGGACTCCCTCGCCATCTGTGAGTACATCGCCGAGATAACCGGGCGCGGCTGGCCCAAAGAGACCGAGGCGCGTGCCGTAGCACGCTCCGTCAGTGCCGAAATGCACTCCGGCTTCGCTAATCTGCGGTCCGAATGGCCCATGAACGCCAGGGCCCGCAATCGCCGCACGCCCATGACGCCGAGTCTCGAGGCTGATATCGATCGCGTCGAGGAGATCTGGAACGATTGCCGCCGCCGTTTCGGCAAGAGCGGCGGACCCTGGCTGTTCGGCGAGTATTCGATCGCCGATGCGATGTACGCGCCGGTCGTGCTGCGCTTCAACACCTACGGCGCCCAACTTTCGGAGACGGCGCGCTGGTACATGGCCACGGTGATTGAAGATCCGGCGCTGCAGGAATGGCTGCGCGCGGCGCAGGGTGAGCCTTGGACTATTGAGAGCTCGGAGATCGGGTGACGCGCTGAGAATCCTGCTGCGCGCGCCGGCTGAGCTGGCGGACAGACTATAATTGCAGATTCGTTTTGCACGGAGCTGCACATGTCTGTCCACGCACGACTCTGGGGGAACCGGCGGTTCCTCGCGATTTCTGTCGCGACGATCGCGTTCGCGGGTGTCGCATCCCTTGCCACTGCTGCCCCTCCGGCCTCCCCTGCCGGCGCACCCGCCGTCCAGGGCACGGGCCAGCCCTTCACGGTTGAGGATCTCCTGCACCTCAAGCGGCTGAGTGATCCGCAAGCTTCCCCTGACGGCCGCTATGTCGCGTATGTCGTGCGCGAAAGCGACATGGACGCCAACAAGTTCCGGTCCGACATCTGGCTTCTCGATCTCACACAGAAAGAGGCGCAGCCGCGGCGGCTGACGACCGACCCGGCGAATGACTCGAGCCCGCGCTGGGCTCCCGACAGTCACACGCTGTACTTTCTATCGAGCCGGGGCGGCAGCTCGCAGGTATGGCGCATTCGGATGGATGGCGGCGAAGCAACACGCGTTACGAGCTACCCTCTCGATGTCGGGTCTTTGAAAGTATCGCCGCGCGGGGACGTGCTGGCGCTTTCGATGGAGGTCCTGCCGGAATGTAACACTCTGCGTTGCACGAAGGACAAGCTCGACGCTCACGCAAAGGACAAAGCCACGGGCCGCATTTTCGACAAGCTGTTCATCCGCCATTGGGATACGTGGAGCAATGGAGCTCGCTCGCATCTTTTCACCGCGCGCGTCGATGCGGATGGCACGGCGACGGGTGCGCCCACGGATCTGTCGAAAACAGTGGATGCGGATGTCCCTTCCAAGCCGTTCGGTGATGATTCCGATTACAGCTTCAGCCCGGACGGCAGCTCGGTCGTGTTCTCGGCCCGGGTCGCGGGGCGCACGGAGCCCTGGTCCACCAACTTCGACCTGTTCCAAGTCCCCGTGGACGGCTCGAGCGCGCCGAAGAACCTGACAGCCAACAATCCCGCCTGGGACGCGCAGCCGGTATTCCTGAAGAACGGCGACCTCGCCTGGCTCGCCATGGATCGGCCGGGCTTCGAGTCGGATCGCTTTCACATCATGTTGAAAGACGCTCACACAGGGGCGGTGCGCCCACTGACGCAGTCATGGGACCGCTCGGTGGAACAGCTGGGCGCCATGCCTGACGGTCGTACGCTGTTAGCGACGACGGAGGATGTGGGGCAGACGGCGCTCTACGCCATCGACGTCAAGACGGGCAAGCCGCGAAAACTGGTGGGCACCGGTGAAGTTGCGGCCTACTCCATCGCCAAGGACCAGGTCGTTCATACACTCGCCAATCTCGGAGAGGCCGACGACCTGTATGTAACTCCCGTCGGAGGCGGCGCCTCGCGGCGGCTGACTCACGCCAACGAAACTCTGCTCGCCAACCGGCGGCTGGGTGAGTATGAGCAGTTCAGCTTCAAAGGTTGGAATGACGAGACGGTGTACGGCTACGTCGTGAAGCCGTACGGATTCGAGCCGGGCAAGCGCTTTCCAGTGGCGTTCGTCGTTCACGGCGGCCCGCAAGGCAGTTTCCAGAACATCTGGAACTATCGCTGGAACGCGCAAACGTTCGCCGGCGGCGGCTATGGGGTCGTCATGATCGACTTCCATGGCTCGAAAGGCTACGGCCAGGCCTTCACCGACTCCATCAGCCGCGACTGGGGCGGCAAGCCGCTCGTCGATCTTCAGAAAGGCCTCGAGGCGGCGTTGGCGAAATATAACTGGTTGGATGGCGATCGCGCCTGCGCGTTGGGGGCATCCTACGGCGGGTTCATGATGAACTGGATCGAGGGTAACTGGCCCGACCGCTTCCGCTGTATCGTGCAGCACGACGGGGTGTTCGATCAGCGGATGATGTTCTACTCCACCGAGGAGTTGTGGTTCGTGGAGTGGGAAAACGGCGGTACACAGTGGGAGCACCCGCAGGAGTACGAGAAGTTCAACCCGGTCAACTATGTCTCGAAATGGCAGACGCCGATGCTCGTCATCCATGGCGAGCAGGACTTCCGCATTCCCTACTCCCAGGGCATCGCCGCGTTTACGGCGTTACAGCGCCGCGGCATCGAGAGTAAGTTTCTGGAATTTCCGGACGAGAATCACTGGGTGTTGAAGCCTGCCAACAGTATTCTCTGGTATCACACCGTGCTCGGGTGGATGGATTCGCACTTGAAGAGGTAGTGGCCGGACGCTCACGAGCCCCTGAGAGAGACTCTCAGGGGTTGCGTGGAGACTCCCAGGGGCTTGCGGGCCGGCTTGCTCTAACGGCTGCCGATCTTGCGGAAGCGGTAGAAAGGCTCGTCCTTGTTGCCCGAGACAACCTGGCCGTCGGAGTCGTATTGGATCTCGGCGACCGAGAATTCGTTGGCGGTGAGCTCGGCGCGTAATTCGACCTGGACCAACCCCATGACGACGTGGGAGGTCTCTTCGCACTTCTTGGGGTCGTTGCTGCCGATGAAGCGCGTTTTTTGCGCGACTCTCTCGGCTTCCTCTTTGCCGAGTTTCTTTTCTTTGCCGGGCTCGGTCTCGCGTCGCCATTTCAGCTCGCAGCCCGAGACTGTTTTGAGGTCCTTGGGTGTCATGCCCATGAAGATGTCAGCCTGGCGGTGGCCGTCGCGCCAGCGCAAGGGGTCCTCGAGGGTGGAGACCGATTCGACGATGCCTTTTTCCGAGGAGCTGAACTTGATGACTTGCTGGCTCAGCACGCGGCGAGAGTCGTCGGCGGCCATTTCCTGGAGATAGAAGGCGTTGCGGCCGACGGAGACCGACTCGAGGGGGACGATCGCCAGCTCTACCGCATCGTGTGGAGGGCGTACGCCTTTCTGCACATCAGACCTGGCCTGTGCCGTGTTGTCGTAGGTGCCCGGTAGCCAGCGGGACATCCGGGCGAGGTCCTCTTCGTACACGCGTTGCTTGTTTTCGGCACAGCCGGCCAGTAACGCGATGAAACCGAGGAGAAATAGTCCACGCTTATCCATATGAGGCCCGCCACTGTGCCCGGTATTGCAATCCAAGACTCATGAGCCGCTCGAGCAGCTCCGGGTACGGTACTCCGGCTGCACTGGCCGATTCCGCGAAGTCTTCCGCAGCTTCCAGGTTGGGGTTGGCATTGGCTTCGAGAACGTACACCTGGCCGTCCTTCGTCACTCGGAAGTCCATGCGGGCGTAGCCGGACAAGCCAAGGGCTCGGTAAATGCGCCGGGAAAGGCTGTCCAGGCGGGAGATGACGGCCGGGGGCAGGTCCTTGGCCTCGTGGGTGGTGATGCCGTATTTCTGCTGGTAGCGCTTGTCCCACTTCACTTTGCGGGTGGCAATGGCGGCCAGCGAGCCGGGCATGGAGCCAAACACCATTTCCCAAACGGGCAAGCGTGTCAGCCGGTCGTTACCCATGACACCGACGTAGAGCTCCCGGCCCTCGATGTACTCTTCGACGAGCGCGTCCGAGCCCACCTGCAGGTGGACGAATTCGATGCGCTCTTTGAGCTTGGCCGCGTCCTCGACCACGGAAGCCTGCGCAATGCCGAGCGAGGCATCCTCCACGGTGGACTTCACGAATAGCGGATAACGCAACTTCCGTGGGATGTTGACGCGCAACCCGCGCCGGAAGACCGTGAAGTGGGGAGTTGGGATCCGGTGATAGGCGAGCAGTTGCTTGGACAGCGTCTTGTCTCGGGATAGGAGCAGGCCGCGAGGGTTGCTGCCCGTGTAGGGTTGCCTCATCAGCTCGAGAAAGGCGACGACGTGTTGGTCGTACGTGACGATGCCGTCGAATTCCTCGAGGAGGTTGAAGACGATGTCCGGTTTCCAACCGGATATCGCGCCGCGCAGGTCGGTCAGGGAGTCGAGTACGCCTATACAGCGTACATCGTGACCGCTCTTGCGCAGGGTCGAGATGACGTCATATTCGGTACGCCATCCTTCGATTTCCTTTTCCGTGTGACCTTCCAGACTTTCGGGCGGCACCAGGCTCGAATGCACAACGACGAGCGTGCGCAGTTTCTTCATATCGTTTTCGCGGAAGGCAGCCGAACTTTGGTAGCAGGGTGTATGGTAAACGGTTTTTGCACTGTACCCATATACAGAACACGCGGCAACCGATTGTACACGGCAAAGCAACTCGGAAATCCGGCGATGACCGGGCCGATCGTGGGTGTGGAGGGCGGCAGGGTTGGCGCGCCGGCCGTTGCCTGCAGTCGCGGGCTATTTACAGGGGAAGTTGGGGAGTCTCACCTTGAGAATACAACCCCGCAAGCCTCTCCAACATCCAGCGTGAGTAGCCCACCGCATCCCGACGGCTGCCGCGCACGTAGAGCTTCAGGGCCTCACAGCGCTCGATGAGCATGCGCAGGATCTGGTTGACGCTATAAGGCTCCATCGCGAGCTCACGCGCGACGGCATTCGTCAGCTGTTTTTCTTGTGCTCGCAACAGGGCGGACGCACGAGCCGCTCCCTTGCGCGCCCGCTCGGGGCTGAAGATTCTCCGCAGCAATTCATCCGCGAGTCCGAGACGATACTGCCGGTTGTGGGCCAGCTTGCGTCGATAGTGTTGGGCGAGCGTGCGTGTGTTTTCCTCGATGGGCTCGATACGCAGGCGATTTCGCACCGGCGGCCTCTGGCCCTGCACGCTCATCATCAGCTCCTCGACGACGCTGAGCTTGTTGAAAGCAGGCCAGGTCGCATAGCTCTTGCGCCAGCTGGAGTTGGGTTTGAGCCATACGGCAAAAGTTTCGGCGAAATCCTCCGTCGGGTGCGCCTGAGCGTACCAATCGCCGAGGTGATGCACGTAGCGGCGGCTACCCGGCCGTGCCTTGTAATGTGCCGGATACTGCAGTGACGCGGGACCAAACACTTCGCGCCACCGCTTACGGCGGCGTAGCCGATAGGCATTGTCCAGCGCATGTCCGGCTTCGTGGCGGAGGATTCGCATGCACCACCGGGCATTCCCCCCCTCCGCTTCGCGCATGATGCGGCGCTCGAGCTTTTCGAGTCGCGGATGAGCGAGGTAGAAGGGCACCGCAATGCCCGGCACGCCATCGGGCGAAAACCACTCTTCCGAGAGCCAGACGTGCGGGCGGAAGTGGATGCCGCGATTTTCCAGCTCTTTATACAGGCGGCCGATCTGCCGCCGCAGCGTGGGTCGATCGATGGAGAGCTGCAGATCGCAAAATCGCAGCTTCAGCAGCTCTTCGTCGGAAAGCCGTGTCCACGGCAACGCCTTACGGCGCCGTTTTGCAGAGGTACGCCGCTGAGCGGCGCCACTCCGAGCGGCGGGTGTGGTGGACATGGGTGGAGGCCGATTGCACAGAGTCGGAGTCGAGCTTACCCAACGACCGGCGCTCTGTCTTCAGGCGGAAGTCGAAAGATTTCTCATCCGCTCAGGCCCACCATGGCGTGCGCCAGGAGCCGATCGGCGTAGCCCGAGATCAATTCCTTTTGCATCAGGCCGTTGTACCAGGAAGTTGGAATGGCTTTCACGGTGTAGTAGGCGCCCGCGAGCTGGCCGCACACTGCGGCCACCACGTCTGAGTCGCCGCCCAGGTTCACGGCGTACAAAATTGCGTCACGAAAATTATCTGTAGCCCCAAAGGCTGCGACCGCGGCGGCTAATGCTGCTGGCGCGCTGCTTCCCACGCGCTGTGCGACCACTGGGGCGGATCCACTCGCGGTCCCGCCGGCCGCCGGAGCAGTTCCGGTAGTGCTTCCAGACGGGGTAACCGCGAGAGCGGCTCTTTCGAGAACGATGGCCTTTGGCTGTCCCGTCAGCGCGGCGTACAGCGCGCGAGCCAAAGCGCGGCAGGAGTCGAGGACCGCCGGTGCCTGGCAGGTGGTCCGGGCAGCCTCGGTGGCCTGGTTGATGGCCTCGCCACTGGTGGCGAAGAAGAAGAGAACCGCGGCGGCGACTCGAGAGAGGGGCTCGGGGTCCTGCTGTGACGGATCGTGCGAGCCGAAGAGTGCTTGTCGCCGCCACTGGGCCATCGCAATCGCGCGCGCAGTGTTGGCAGTGATGCCAACACATTGGCCCGTCGCAGAAAGGTAGCCTTGCTGCTGCCACCGCCGATAACGCTCCATCTGGTCGCGCGCATCGAAGCCGTTACGTTCAAGCAGGCTGTCTGCAAGACAGAGCGCCATCGCGGTATCGTCGCTCCAGGCACCTCGCGGTAGGTCGAACGGGCCGCCGCCTAGCATGTCGCCCACCGGGGTGAATGAGCCCGGCCGGCGATATTGAGTAGCCGCCGCAACAGCATCGCCGGTCGCGAGGCCGATTAGCGCGCCGAGGAAACGACCGCGCAAATTGCTCGCCGCGGCCAGAGCCTCCGGATCCAACAGCGGATCCGCCTCGGTATCAGCTTCGGCGGTCGCCTTCAAGGCGCCGGAATTGGGGGGCGAGCCGCCTGCGGGAGCGCGCGATCCGGCCGGCGCCACTGGGGCGGATCCCGCGCCAATCCAACCCGGCACTCCCGGGCGAGAGGTCCGCGCGTCGGGCGTGTAGAGCGAGGGTTCCTGGGCGTTCGCCTTGGGTACCTGGCCTTGCGGCAGCTTGGACACGGATGTTGGGTCTATCAGCAACTCCTCCCCGTTCGATTCACGGGCGGCTGCACGGGCAGCGTCGGCGACCGCGGAACCGTGGGGGGGTGTGGGTGCGAGCAGGTGAGCCCACGGCGCCGGACCAGCGCCCGGGCGCTGATCATCGTCGTCGTCGGAGGACCGCAGGTTGGGCGTGGCGAGCCCGCCCCGGTCATCGAAAATTCCGCGGCGCTTCCAGCCCGCCACGTACTCCGTCTGCTCGTGGGTCTCGGGAATACTCGCCCAGCTGTGCGAGCGCTCGCACTGTTGCCAGAGTCGGTTGAGCTCATCGAGTGCAGACTCACCGGGCAGTCCCCGCTCGACCAGGAAACATCCGATCACCGTCCCGGTGCGCCCGATCCCGGCACGGCAATGTACATACACGCACCGACCCGACTGCAAGGCGTCGTGCATGCAATCGAGGATCTCGGCCATGTGCACGCGTTGGGCGGGCGTGCTGTGATCCTTGATGGGTTTGCGGAGGTATTCAATGCTGAACGGAAGCTCGCGATCATACGCCTTGAGCTCGTTCGGCTCGGTGAGGTCGATAAAGCACTCGACTCCGGCGTTGATCAGGCGCTGCAGTTTCTCGCGGGTCGCCTCACGGCTCGCCCCACCGGGGTGCTCTCCGGCTAACACCTTGCCGGGGATCACCCAGTAGCTGTTACGGAGTGGAGTTGGTTTGGCTGGAGGGGGCGCGCCCATCGAAGGTGAGGTCAGGCGAGAGCCGGCTCGGCTTCCAGCCGGGCCTCCAGGGCAGCCTCCTCGGCAGCGGTCATCGGCGGCACGCGGCGGGTCTCCAGACCGGCAAAGTCGAAACGGCGCGGATCGGCAAGGTGTTCCGGCTCGACATGTCGCAGGGCGGAGAAAATGCTTTCCGTCCGGCCGGGAAACTCGCGCTCCCAGTCGGCAAGCATCTTCTTGATTGCGACACGCTGCATGTTCTCCTGCGAACCGCAAAGCTTGCAGGGGATGATAGGAAAGCCGCGGCCACGTGCATAGCGCGCGATGTCGCGCTCGGCCACATACGCCAAGGGACGGATGACGATCTGGCGTCCGTCGTCGGATAAGAGCTTCGGCGCCATGGCTTTGAGCCGGCCGCCGAAGAACAGGTTGAGAAAGAGCGTCTCGACGATGTCGTCCCGGTGATGCCCTAGAGCGATCTTCGTGCAGCCGTTCTCGGCTGCGAATCTGTACAGGGCGCCGCGGCGCAGGCGCGAGCAGAGGCCGCACATCGTGCGTCCTTCGGGAATGACTCGCTTTACGACGCTGTAAGTGTCTTGCTCGATGATCCGGTAAGGGACCTTGAGGCGGTCCAGGTATTCCGGCAGGACATGCTCAGGGAACCCAGGCTGTTTCTGGTCGAGGTTCACCGCGAGGAGCTCGAAGCGCACCGGCGCGCTGCGCTGGAGCGACATCAGGATGTCGAGCAGCGTGTAGGAGTCTTTTCCTCCGGAGAGGCAGACCATCACGCGATCGCCCCCGGCAATCATGCCGAAGTCTTCGATCGCCTTGCCCACAGAGCTGCGCAACTGCGCCTGCAGGCGCAGCAGCGTGCGCGAAGGACGGCCTTCCGCGGCGGCGGCGTTATCCAAAGGAAGGCTCCTAGGCGGCAGCGCTGTTCTCAGCGGTTTCGAGATACTTTGCCTCGACATACCGCACGAAGGAAGTCGCGGACAGCGGTTTACCCGTGGCGCCCTTGAGCAAATCCTGAACCACCATCTTCGAGCCGTGCCCGTAGACGTTGGCCCGCAACCAATCCAACAGTCCGCCGAACTCGCCTCGGGCAAGCTGCTCGTCCAGCGCGGGAACATCGGCCCGCAGACTCTCGTAGAGCTGTGCGGCGATAACGGCGCCCAGCGCATAAGACGGGAAGTAGCCGAACGAGCCGACGGCCCAATGGATATCCTGCAGACAGCCTTCCATGTCATTCGGCGGACGAATGCTCAACCTCTGCTCCATCCCCATGTTCCAGGCCTCCGGCAGGTCGCGTACCGCGAGCTCGCCACTCAAGAGCTGCTTCTCCAACTCGTACCGAAGCATGATGTGCAGCGGATAAGTCAGCTCGTCCGCGTCGACACGAATGAGCCCCCGCTTTACGCGCGTGAGATGAGCGTAAATGTTTTCGACATCCCACTCAGGGCCGGATACGCCGAAGTGCTTTGTGAGCAACGGCTGGATGTAGCGTACAAAAGGCCGGCTACGGCAGAGAATCATTTCAACGAGCAGAGATTGGCTCTCCTCCAGAGCCATGCCTCGGTCGCGGCCCACCGGCTGGTCCCGCCACTCAGGTGGCAGCCCAAGGTCGTACATCGCGTGACCCGTCTCGTGAAGCGCGCCAAGCAATCCGGAAAAGAGATCGTCGGGGTCGATGCGCGTCGTGACACGCATGTCGCCAGACACACCTTCAGTAAAGGGGTGCTGACTCTCATCGAGGCGGCCACGATCAAAAGGAAAGCCGACAGCCTTCATCACTTCGACAATGAGCGCGCGCTGCTTGCCCGGGGGGAACTTGCCCGTCAGCGGTAGCGGTTGCCGGCTCTCCTGCACCGCGATGGCTTCACGGATGAGCGACGGCAGGCGACGCGACAGCGCTTTGAACATCGCATCGATGTCCGCGGTCGTGATGCCGGGGCTGAACTCGTCAACAAGAGCGTCATACGGGGCGAGATTGAGCGCCTGCCCGAGAAGGGCGGCCTTGTCCCGAACGAGATTGACGACTTCTTCAAGATGGGGCGCGAACAGCTCGAACTTGCCCTGCTGTCGGGCCTCGAGCCAGCGCGCTTCAGCGCGCGAGGCCGCCTTCGTAAGGCGCGAGATCAAGCTTACCGGCGTAGCGATCGCGTGGTCGCGCTGGCGGCGCATCTCGCGCAGATTGGCGATCTGCCAGTCGGAAAGTCCCTGGAGATTCGCCTGTGCGCGATCCAGGAGACGGGTCACCCGTGGGGCCGTGAGCAAAGCGTGGTATTCGGTCTCCAGTGCGGCGAGCTGCTCGCCACGAACGTCCGCGCTACCGCGCGGCATCATTACGGCGGCATCCCAGCGCAGCAGCGACAGGGATCCGCGAAAGGCATGGAGTCGCTTGAACTCCTGCTCGAGTTGTTTGTAAGGCGAGGCTGACATGGTCGTACTCGGGTCCGTTGAGCCCACAGTCGACTCGAGGCGCTCGACAAATCGGTTTGCGATACCGGCGCCCGGTGTCGTCTGGAGCGGTTGAATGGCCCCCAGTTTACCAGCGGGCCACGGCCAAGCTCGCCCTGAGCGCCATGACCCCTTTATAGAACAAAGGCTTACGTCAGAACAGCGCCATTGACAGCCAAACCGAGACTAAAGTCCTATTGCGTCGCCTGAA
>Ga0070680_100002055_pt1 | contig 14851 bp, 10 predicted proteins | sample KBSC73BmetaG_FD_64672 | JGI IMG/M metagenome (GOLD analysis project Ga0070680, IMG submission 64672) | Corn rhizosphere microbial communities from Kellogg Biological Station, Michigan, USA - KBS C7-3B metaG | ecosystem: Host-associated > Plants > Roots > Rhizosphere | place: USA: Michigan...
GATTTGCCATCGCCCTCGTGCTTGTGCGGGCCGCCGCGACCGGCGTCGTCGAAGCCGACGCCCCATGCCAGCCCGGTGCGGCCGACCACCACCGGAATGGCCGGCGCGTCGAGATGCCACGCGCCGTGTCGCGTCGCACGCCTGAACCGCCAGAGCGAACCGGACGTCGTATCCCAATCCGGAGTCGTCACGACGACGAGCTGCTCGGCGCGCGCGAGCGTGGGCGGCACGGTGTGCATCCGTGAATTCTGTGCGCGTAAAGGAACGATGGCGAGGAGGGCCGGCAGCGACGCGGCGATGCACGATGAGCGGATTGACATTTTACCAATTTGCGCGTGTGACGTCATTCGTGTGCGCGGCCACGACGGGCGTGCGCTGGATCACATTGGCGGTTCACAGTTCTGGAACACGGGAACCTGTCGCGGAACTGACAGAATATCGTCGAACTCGCGGCATTCCGCACGGACCGGCAACGGGCTCGTGGGGTACATCAAACTGCCGGGGCATGGGGATGCGACCGCACCACCACGCAGTGTCAGCGAACGAGCCGAGACGTGAAGCACCACCGGCATCTCGGAGCAGGACACAACCTGCACGGAGGAATACGATGAAACGCGTACCGATGTTCAGCGTGGCGGCCGCCCTCGTGTTTGCCGCCGGAACCGTTCCGGCTGCCGCTCAGCAGAGTCGGGAAAAGCCCGCGCCGCGGCATGAGAATAGTCGCGGCGACCATGGCAGACCCGCGGCCCAGCCGCAGCAGTCGCAGCAGTCGCAACATCCGGATCATCCCGACCATCCCGACCATCCCGACCATCCCGACCATCCCGACCATCCGGATCATCCGGATCATCCGGATCATCCGGACCACCCGGATCATCCCGTGCAGGCGGCCACGCGCGCGTATCCAACGCCGGAGCGTCCGCAGCCAGAGATGCGCCACGAACCGATGGGTCGCACGGAGCCGCGTCCGGAAGCACGCGTTCAGCCGATGCAGCCGAATCGCGGCGAGCCCGAGGTGCGCCATCCGGTGCCGCAGAGCCGCGCCATGCCGGTCGAGCCGGCGCGTCGCGGCCAGCCGATGAACAACCGGCCCGCGCCTCGTCTGTCGCACCAGGAACAGCAGCGCCGCATCTATAACGAACAGCGCCGCGAGGACGAATATCGCGAGCATCTGGCCGAACAGACTCGCCGCATGCAGTACGAATCGGACCGTCTCCGCCAGCAGCGGCGCATGCAGCAGTACCGCTTCCAGCAGGAATACATCCGCGAGCTGCAGCTTCAGCAGCAGCACCTCCGCGCCGAGCGCAACTACTACGACGATCCGTACTACTACACGCCGTACTCGTATCGCTATCGTCGCGCCGGCGTGTACTACGAAACCAACCAGTACGGCGCCAATCTCCTCCGTCAGGCGGTGAACTACGGCTACCAGGAAGGCGTGCGGGCCGGACAGGCGGATCGGCTCGACGGCTGGGCGCCGGATTACCGGAACTCGTATGCCTACCAGGATGCGAATTACGGGTACAACGGCCTGTACGTCGACCAGACGGATTACAACTACTACTTCCGTGAAGGGTTCCGCCGCGGATACGAGGACGGGTACTACAACCGGTACCAGTACGGCACCAACGTGAACGGATCGTATTCGATCCTCGGCAACCTGATCACCAGCATTCTCGGCTTGCAGACACTGCCGTGATCGTGCACGTTTGAGGTGAGCATTCGCGACGCCCGGATCCGATCCACGGATCCGGGCGTCGCGCATCTATCCCCGTCTGCCCGAACGCGCGTGCAACCCGAGCAGGACCCGAGCTGGAGCAGGTATCCGCAAACGATCCTCGAGATGCTCGAGGATCGCTCGCTGGCGATCGATCTGCCGCGCGAGATTTCGCAGCAGACGCGGCGCGCGCTGAGCCAGCACGGCTTCGGCACCGGGTTCGTCGTCCTGACAGCGTGGAATCCGCACGGCCGCTCGACCGACGAAGCGACGAATCGCGAGCGCGATCGTTCGCTGCGCGCCTGGCTGGACGCCCGGCACATCTACTGGGCGGCCGCGGACGGCGTCTCGCCCGACCGGCAGCACCGCGAGGAGGGCGTCGCCGCCGTGATGTCCGTGGAACAGGGACGGGAGCTCGCGATGCGCTACGAGCAGTCGGCGATCTATGCGTACGATGGGTCGGTGATGTGGCTGCTCGGCGCCCTCGTCACGGCGCCCCCGCTGCCGTTGCCCGCCCGCACGCCGGCCGGTTTTTAGAGAACACGCATGTCCGCCGAGCAGACACATCGCGCGATCGAGGCGGTCTGGCGCATCGAGGCGCCGAAGCTGATCGCCAGCCTCGCGCGGTTCGTCCACGATGTGGGGCTGGCCGAGGATCTCGCGCAGGATGCGCTCGTGTCCGCGCTCGAGCAGTGGCCCGAGTCCGGCGTGCCTGACAAGCCCGGCGCGTGGCTGATGGCGACCGCCAAGCGCCGCGCGATCGACGGCATGCGGCGGCACGCGATGGCCCATCGCAAGCATGAGGAGATCGGCCGCGACGTCGATGCGCAGCAGGCGAGCCCCGAGGAGGGGCTGGTGGAGGCGCTCGATGACGAGATCGGCGACGACCTGCTGCGACTCATCTTCACGGCCTGTCATCCCGTGCTGTCGACCGACGCGCGCGTTGCGCTCACGCTGCGGCTGCTCGGCGGATTGACCACCGACGAGATCGCGCGCGCCTTCCTGGTTCCGGAGTCGACGATCGCGCAGCGCATCGTTCGTGCGAAGCGCACGTTGAGCGATGCGCACGTGCCCTACGAGGTGCCGCGTGGCGCCGAGCGTGACGAGCGACTCGCCTCGGTGCTCGAGGTGATCTATTTAGTGTTCAATGAAGGCTACTCGGCCACCGCCGGCGACGACTGGACGCGGCCAGCCCTGTGCGACGATGCTTTGCGGCTCGGCCGCGTGCTCGCCGAGCTGGCGCCGCAGGATGCGGAGGTACACGGGCTGGTGGCACTGATGGAGCTCCAGGCGTCGCGGCTGCGGGCGCGCATCGGCCCGTCGGGCGAGCCGGTGCTGCTGCTGGACCAGGATCGTGCGCGGTGGGATCACGTGTTGATCACTCGCGGACTACGGGCGCTCGTGCGCGCCGACGCGCTCGGCGGTCCGCCGGGGCCGTATGCGTTGCAGGCAGCGATCGCCGCCTGTCATGCGCAGGCGCGCACGCCGGAGGACACCGATTGGGCGCGCATCGCGTCGCTGTACGAAGCCCTGGCGCAGCGCACGCCCTCGCCGGTCGTCGAGCTCAATCGCGCCGTCGCGGTGGCGATGGCGTACGGACCCGCGGCGGGACTCGAGCTGGTGGATGCGCTGGCAGCCGAACCGTCGCTGCGGTCGTACCACCTGCTGCCGAGCGTGCGCGGAGATTTGCTGGCGAAGCTGGGGCGCACGGACGAAGCACGCGCCGAGTTCGAGCGCGCGGCGGCGATGACACGGAATGAACGCGAGCGCGCACTGTTGCTGGCGCGAGCCGCGCGCGGCGACTGACGGCGACTTCGACCGAGCAACCCTTCCCCAACCGGCGTTGTCGAAACATGGCAGCTACTGGCGCCGTGCGCGTCCGTATTCTACAATGTAGAAAACAATCCTCGTTTACTAATGCCGTCTTCCCCCGCCTCGCTCGCATCCGAGCGGCTGCCGCGCGCCGCTCGGGCGCTGCTTCGGTTGTTACTGCCGCGCCCCGAACGCGACGAGCTGATGGCTGATCTCGCCGACGAGTTCGCCCGTCAGGCGCGGGAGCGCGGAGATCGTGCCGCCCGGAAGTGGCTCTGGTGGCAGACGCTGCGCTCCGCTCCCGCGCTGTTGCGCTGGAGCTGGTGGCGAGGCTGGACCGGATTCGAGCCGCGTGCAAACGACTTTCGTCCTGGAGACTCAATGCTCAGAAGCTGGCTGACGGACTTTCGGTACACCGCGCAACGGCTCCGTGCGCGTCCGAGTTACGCGCTCGTGTCGGTGTTGACACTCGCCCTCGGCATCGGCGGCATCGCCGCCATCTTCGGCATCGCACGCCCAGTGATGCTCGATCCGCTGCCGTACGCGAATGCGGCCGATGTCGCCTCGTTCTGGATGTCGGGGTGGTGGACCGAAGAAGAGTTTCTGTATCTGCGCGGCAAGTTTCCCGGCTTTCAGTCCGTCGCGGCGTACCGGCCCGGCGACGTCACGCTTCGAAATGGCGACGCCCCGGCCCGTTTGATCCCCGGTCTCGCCACGTCGGCGGAATTCTTCGACGTGCTCGGTGCGCGCCCGTTCCTCGGTCGCACCTTCCGGAAGGGCGACGACGCTCAGGGTGCGGAGCCGGTCGCGGTGATCAGCTACGGTCTCTGGCGCGAGATGGGCGGCTCGACATCGATTCTCGGAACGCAGCTGGCGCTCGACGGCACGCCCACCACGATCGTCGGCGTCATGCCGCGCGATTTCTGGTTTCCCGATCCCGCGGTGCGCGTGTGGCACGCGCGCGCGCTCGATCCCGAGGGGCGGAACGGCAGCTACACGTTCATCGGGCGGGCGGCGCCCGGCGTGGACGTGCGCCACATGGATGCGCAACTCCAACGGCTGACGCAGATCATCGGCCAACGATTCCAGTACGAGATCGGCGCCGACAAGACGCTGCATCCGGCGGTGACGCCGCTCCGGGACGCGTTGCTCGGCTCGATGCGTCCGTCGTTGATCGCGACGCTCATCGCGATGGGGCTCATCCTGTTGATCGCCTGCGCGAACGTCGCGGCGCTCATGCTCGGTCAGGTCGAAGGCCGCGCCGCGGAGCTCGCGGTTCGTTCCGCGCTGGGTGCGAGCCGCGGCCGGCTGCTCCAGCAGCTCGTCGCCGAAGCGATTCTCGTCGGGGTGCTGGCCGCCGCCGCCGGCGCGGGGCTCGCGGTGCTCGGATTCCGTCTGCTCGCCGAGTCGCTGCCGATCGGCGCGTGGGCGGAGCACGCGAGCTTCGACTGGACGCTGTTCGTCACGGCGTTCGGCATCTCACTGTTCGCCGTGCTGCTCGTCGTTCTGGTGCCCGCGTGGTCGCTCTGGCGCGGCGATCTGCGCAGTGCGTTGAGCGGCGCGCGCACCGGCGGTATTCAAGGACGCGGTGGACGACTCGAGCGCGCACTCGTCATCGCTGAAGTCACGCTCGCGATGCTGATCGCCTCGAGCGCGGCGCTGCTCGTGCGCAGCGTCGCGAATCTGTACGCGATCTCGCCAGGCATCGAGACTCATGGCATCGCCGTCGTCGATGCGCTGAGCAGTCCGACGCTCACCGCCGCCAATCGTGGCCGCCTCGTCGCCTCCGTCGTCGACGAGCTGCGTACGTTGCCTGGCGTACGATCGGTCGGCGCGGCGATGAAGATTCCTCTCCGCGGCGGCGGCGACAGCTTCGGCATCAGCATTCCCGGCCAGCCGGACGCCGAACGGACGTTCACGTATTTCCGCATCGTGACGCGCGACTACTTCGCCACGCTCGACATTCCACTGCACGCCGGCCGTGCGTTCGACAGCTCGGATCAGCCGATCACGACCGACGATTCGTCGCACTTCATGTCGGTGGTGGTGAACGATGCGTTCGTGAAGAAGTATTTTCCGCACGAGAATCCGATCGGCCGCGTGATGGGCGGCGGCTTTTCCGTGCCGCAGCGGATCGTCGGCGTCGTGGGGAACGTCGCAGAAGCGGGGCTGACCGACGAACGCTCTCCGGTGCGGTACTACCTGGCCAGTCAGGCGCCGTGGTTCAGCAGTCCGGCGACATTCGTGATTCGTACGACCGACGATGGCCGCGCCGTGGCCATGCTCGATGACGCACGCCGTGCCGTGCAGCGCGCGGCGCCCTCGCTGGCGGTGCAGGGGACGACGACGATGTCGCGCGTGTTCGACGCGGCGGTCGGTCCGGCGCGACAGGTGATGACACTGCTGGCGCTGTTGTCCGGTCTCGCGCTCCTGCTCGGCGCGGTCGGCATTTACGGCGTGATCGCGCATTTCGTTGCGCGACGCCGGCGGGACTGGGCGATCCGGCTCGCGCTCGGATTGGCCGGCCGGCGCGTGATGACGCACGTGGTGGGGCAGGGCACGGCCCTCGTGGGTTCAGGCGTCGCGATCGGCGCGGTTGCGGCGGTCGGGCTCGCACACCTGCTCGCGTCGTTCCTGTTCGGCGTTCGCGCGATCGATCCCCTGGCGTTCGCCGCCGCGGGCGCGGCGCTGCTGCTGATCGGCGCCCTGGCCGCGTTCATTCCGGCGTACCGCGCGGCCACCGTCGATCCCGTCACTGCACTGCGCGAACAGTGAGCGTTCTATTATGAGCGAATCACCATCCTCGCCGCTGGGCGTGCTCGAGGAGCAGGTGCTCGTGGCGGTGCTCCGCTGCGCCGACGATGCCTATGGGATGCACGTGCGGCGGGAGATCGAGCGCGTCACCGGACGCGATCTGGCGATCGGTGCGGTGTACGCCACGCTCGACCGTCTCGAAGCGAAAGGGCATCTCAGCTCGCGCCGCATCGCCGGTGGTGGCGCATCGAGGCGCCGGTTCGCGGTGACGCGGTCCGGCGCCAGAGCGCTCGCCGCGACGCGTGCCATGCGCGAGCGACTGTGGCGCGGGGTGGACCTTCGCCTGTTGTTGACGGAGTGACGACGCCTGGCGCGATCCAGCAATCCCCGCATGCGCCGCGCTCAGAACAGCTTCTTCAACTCCGCTTCCGTCTTGCCCGTGCTGACGCAGTCGGTCACGCTCGTCTGTCGCTGGTACGGAGCAGCCAGGGCCGAATAGTCCGTCACGACCTTGGCGGAGATGGATACGTTGGAGCCCCCGCGCGCCGAATCGGCCACGACGGTCACCTGCAACGTGGACTTCGCGTCATTCCATGCCGCGGCTCGTGATGGAAAGCGGCACTTGATCCAGCCGGACAAGCCGCTCACGGTGCCTACGCGTGATCCGACCACGACGCCGTACACTGCATTCTGCGTGGGAATGGTGAACCCATCGGCGGCGAGCCGCTGCGTCGCGATTTGTACCACCTCGGCGGGCGCCCGCGCGCTGTGGAGCTCCACCGGCGCAGGAGCCTGGAACGGATGACCCAGGCACCCGGTCGACACGGCGGCGAGAATCACACAAGCGGCGACGGACAGTTTCATGGCGCTCCGGGGTAAAACGTCAGTAAGACATCGAGTTGGACGGCCCACGCGTGCGTTGTATATACCCAATTCGGGCGCCAGTCGTCCAGAGAACAGACCGTCGATGCATCGGCGCTCGCGCGCGCATCGACCGCTCACACGATCTTTCCATGCGCACTCCGATCTTTCTCGTTCTGATCGGCGCGACCATGGCGCTGCCGGTTTCCGCGCAGCAGCCCGCGCCCACCAATCCGAATCTCGAGCGGCTCACGAACGGCGCATACTCCCGTTCGCACGATTACGATCTCGTGCATCAGCGCATCGCGGTGCGCGACTTCAACTGGGACTCGCTCTCATTCGAGGGCAGCGTCGTGACGACGCTCGTCTCCCGCCGCGCCGGTCTCGATTCCGTGGTGCTCGACGCCGGCACGCTGTTGGGCATTCACCGCATCGTGAGCCCGTCGGGCGCTGCCGTGCCGTACGGTCGTCATGGTGACACGCTCGTGCTGCATCTCGCCAAAGCCGCGGAGTTCAACGACACCGTTCGCTTCACGATCGACTACGCCGGCCAGGTGACGAATGGCGCCGGCCTCACGTTCATCGGCGAGCGGCCGCACACGCCGAAGCAGATCTGGAGCCAGGGCGAGGATCACAACAACCACGACTGGTTCCCCACGTACGACTTCCCGAACGACAAGATGACCTGGGAGGTCGAAGCGACGGTGCCGAAGGGCTATCTCGCGATCTCCAATGGCGCGCTGGTACACGACGCGCGCACGAGCTCCGGCGCGCGCACGATGCGCTGGAAGCAGGACCGTCCAAGCGCGACGTATCTCGTCTCGCTGATCGTGGCGCCGCTGGCGAAGCTGCACGATTCGTGGCACGGCGTCCCGGTCGACTACTACGTCTATCACGCCGACAGCGCGATCGCGCGCCAGCTGTTCCGCGTGACGCCGGACATGATCGACACCTACTCGAAGCTCACCGGCGTGCCGTACCCGTGGGCCAAGTATGCACAGACGACCGTGGCGGATTTCTTCGGCGGCATGGAGAACGTGAGCGCCACCACGCTGGTCGACTGGCTGCCGGACGCGAACGCGTACCAGGACCGGCCGTGGTATCAGTATATTCTCATTCCCCACGAGCTGGCGCACCAATGGTTCGGCGACTACGTCACGACCGAGAACTGGGCGAACATGTGGCTCAACGAGGGATTCGCCGAGTTCATGCCGGGCCAATACTGGGGGCGCAAGCTCGGGCCGCACGCCGCGGAGGACTACTACGCCGACGAGTACCGCCAGTTCATGGCGATCGAAGGCCGCAAGCCGATGCCGCTCGCCTCGCTCGGCTCGAACAACATCTACCCCAAGGGCGCGCTCGTGCTCGAGATGCTCGAGCAGTATCTCGGCGCCGATCGCTTCTGGGCCGGCGTGCACCGCTATCTCACCGCCCACGCCTTCGGCAACGCAACGAGCGACGATCTGCGGCAGGCGATGCTCGACGCCACCGGCCAGAACCTCGACTGGTTCTGGCGCGAGTGGGTCTATTCCGCCGGCTATCCGTCGTTCACGGTGACCGCGCACTACGACTCGACCGCGCATCGCGTGACGATGGTGGCGGAGCAGACGCAGCGCGACTCGCTCGCCGCGGACAGCACCGGGATGCGCTACGTGATTCCCGAAGCGTTTCGCATGCCGGTCGTCGTGCGCGTCGGCACGTCGCGCGGCGACGTGGTCAAACGCGTGTGGCTGGAGCACCGCACGGACACCATCGTCGTCGACTCGGTGATGGCCGCGCCGACGATGGTCGTGTTCGACGACGGTAACAGAATTCTCAAGTCGCTGACGTTCGAGGAGCCGACGAGCTGGCTCGTCACGCAGCTTGCCGACGATCCGGATCTGTGGGACCGGCAATGGGTGCTGGGCCAGCTGGCGCACCGCACGCTCGACCGCGCCGCCGGCAACGCCATCGCCAACGCGCTGACGACGGCGGATTATCCCTTCACGCGCGCGCAGGCGGCTGGCGCGATCAGCGGCTTCGCGCCGGAGCTCGCGCTGCCGGCGCTCACGGCCGCGATGCGCGATACGTCGTCGCAGGTGCGCGCCGCCGCGGCCACCGCGCTCGGCGCCGTCGGCGGCGACAAAGCCATCCAGCTGGTCCGCGCGCCCTGGCACTTCGATGCGAGCTATGCGGTGCGCGCGGCGGCGTTCAACGCGCTCGTGCGCCTCGATCCGGACAACCGCCGTCCGCTGATTGCCGAAGCGCTGCGGACGCCGTCATATCAGGATGTGATTCAGAACGCCGCGTTGATCGCCGTCGCGCGCACGAGCGACTTTTCGTTCGACAGCCAGCTGCAGGACATGGTGGGTACGCAGCAGCTCGTGTCGCGCGTGCTCGCCGCGCTCGCGGCGCGCGGCGATCAGCATGCGCTCGCGCTCCTGACCAACGATCTCGACGACGCTCGGCAGTACGTGCGCCAGTGGGCGCTCTCGGCGATCGGTACGATGCCGAAGGACCAGGCGTTGGCGGCGCTGACGAACGCGCAGCCGCGCCTCACGCATCCCGACACCGAGCAACGCGTCGCCGGCGAGATCGCGCGCCTGAGCAAGTAGCCGCGGGCGCGCGATCTCGGACGTCACCGGTCAGTTGACCGGCGGGCGCCCCGGCGGTCCGGACGGCGCCGGAGGCGGCGTGACGCCGAGCTCCGTCAACCGTTGCCGCGCCTGCCGATTGCGCGGCTGCTTCTCGAGCGCCATCCGGTAGCTCGTGATCGCGGCGTCACGTTCGCCGCGCTGCTTGTGCAGATCGCCGAGCAGCACGTCGATCTGCGCCGACTTCGGGTAGAACTCCTGATTCATCTGCAGCAGCTGGATCGCCTCGGCCGTCTTGCCGGCGGCGCCGAGCTGCTGCGCGAGCTCGTCGACCGTTGCTTCGCTGAAGTCGTACTTGCCCTCGTACGCGTTCTCACGCAGCGAGCGATACTGCGCGATGGCGGAATCCACGCCGGCACGTTGCACGGTGGCGGCGAGCACCGCGTTGAGGGTGACGGGGCGCATCAGGCCGCGATGACACGTGACGCACGTGACCGACACCGGCGGATCGGCGCGCATCGGCAGATTCACGAGCACCGCGTCATTCAGGCTGTCGACCATGCGCAGCATGAAGCGCGCATTGCGCTTCTCGGGCTTGTCGTCCGATTTGTAGAGTAATTGCCGGCCGCCCGGCTCCTGAACGTGGCAGAAGCCGCAGCGCACGCCGAGCGCCCGCGTGAAGCCGTCCATGACGGCCACCAGCGAGTCGCGAGAGATGTCCTTCGGCAGTACTTGCAGGTTCTCGAAATGCTCCGGGATCTGCGCGGCGGCAGGCGCCTGCGGCACCGCGATCGTTGCGGCAGCGATGGCCAGCATTCCGGCGACACTACGTGCTCTCACGACTGCTCCTGGTGGCTCGGGTGGACGGAGGTGAGGGGAGGCGATACTCGCCCGCGGAGAAGCTGTAGACAAACCGGGTTCGCCAGCAAGTCGTTCCGGGCGCGCGTGGTGTCCAGCGGTTCGCATGCGGCCGACTCGGGACCGGAAGGGCGCACGCCGGCAGCGCCCGTCAGGTCGCCGCGCGCGACCGGAAGTCCGTGAGCAGCATGGTGAGAAACGCGCGTGCAGCCGGATTCGCCGGCTCCGGGCCGAGATATGAGATCGCTAATTCCCAGCTGCCGATCGACGGGCGGATCTGCACGAACCGCGCGTTCGACGACATGCGCGAGCACAGGCCGGGCACCAGGGCGACGCCGATTCCCGCTTCGACGGCCTGCAGCAGCATTCGGATCTGGTTGACTTCGAGTGCGACGCGGCGCTCGATCGCGGCGTCGGCGAAGGCGCGGTCGACGATGGAGCGCACCGTCCAGCCGATCGGCAGATCGATGAACGGCTCCTCCCGCAGCGCGCCGAGCGCCAGCGACGTACGATGCGCGAACCGGTGGTGATCGGGGCAGGCGAGCACCAGCGGGTACGAGGCAAGCGGGATGGTCGTGAGGCCCGCGGGCGCCTGACCGGGACCGATGGCGATGTCGAATTCGCCGTTCTTCACCTGCTCGTGCGTGGGTGAGTTGACTTCGGTGACACGCACGGACACGGCGGGATGATCGCGCGTCATCACGCGGAGCAGCTTGGCCAGCCGCAGCTCGGGCGGAATCGTGGCGACCAGTCCGACGTGCAGCGCGCCGGTCAGGCCATTCTCCGCCGCACCAATCGCGGTGCGGGCGGCGTTCATCGCCGCGACGACGCGGCGAGCCTCCCCGAGGAGCACGCGACCGGCCGGCGTCAGCTCGACGTGTCGGCGAGAGCGCTGGAAGAGCGCGACGCCGAGCTCGCGCTCGAGGGCGCCGACGGACGTGGAGATCCCTGACTGCACGATGTGCACGCGCCGGGCGGCGCGGGTGAAGCTCCGTTCCTCGGCAACGGCGATGAAATGCGTCAATTGACGGATTTCCACGCCATTAATCTCCAAAACAGATAACTGTCATCTGTCGTCCATGTTTGACGATTTCGCGACCCGAAGCCGAAACTTCCCAGTTGACGTCAATCTGGCTTCGCGGGAGGCCCCGAATCAATCCGTCCGGACGCGCGGCGGCGATGCCGCGCACGAAATTGGCCGCAACCCCCGCCGGCGGGTCGCAACCAGCTGCCGCCGCCGCGTCGGCGGGCCTCACGCGCACGATGGAGACACAGATCCGCGTCGCGGGGGCCGAGCACGCGCAGTCCCGTCGGTTCCTCGACCGCGTGTCCTGGGCAATCGTACTCGTGCTCGGAGCGATGGCAGTCGACATGTGGGCCGCGCCGTACGCGCAGCACGCGAAGCTTCCGCGGCTGCTGGCCGCGATTCAAGTCACCTTCCTGCTGGAGTTTTTCGCCCTGATCGGCCTCGTCGTCCTGCTGCGCATGCGGCTGGCGAGCAATCTGCGGCGCGACGCCGCCCAGCAAGCCGTGCTCACGCAGCAGAACGAGCGGCTCACCGGCCAGAACGACGAGCTGGCCCAGCAGACGGAATTATTGCAGGAGCAGGCCGTCGAGCTGGAGGGATACGCCGCCGAGCTGGAAAACCGCGCGCTCGAGTTGAATCGCGCGAACGGCGTGCTGCAGGAGAGTGAACGCCGTCAGCACGCGCTCGCGGACGAGCTGCGGCTGCTCACGCGCCGCCTCGGCGCCGGCCAGAAGGCCGCGCACCTCGGCTACTGGGAAATTGATTACGGCAGCGGAGCCAAATTCTGGTCCCACGAGATGTACGATCTCTGGGGCGTGCCGCGCCGTGCGGCGCCCCCGTCGATGGCCGACGTGGTGGATTTTCTGCATCCCGAGGATCAACAGCGCTTTCGCCGCGTGATGAAGCGCGCGCTCACCGAGCGTGTCGAGTTCACGGAGCAGTACCGCCTGATCCGTCCGGACGGCGATGTGCGTACCCTGCAGGCGCAGGGCCGCGTGGTGGTCGAGGGCGATGGACCGGGCAAATTGATCGGTACCGTGCAGGATGTGACCGAGCGCATGCAGCTCGAGACCCAGCTGCGTCAGGCACAGAAGATGGACGCGATCGGCAAGCTGGCGGGCGGCGTCGCGCACGATTTCAACAACATTCTCACGGTCATCGAAGGCTACGGCAACCTGCTCGCGTCGGCGGGCACGCTGGAAGGCCCGGACCAAGATGCGGTCAAGGAGATTCTCGAGGCCTCGCATCGCGCCGCGGCCCTGACGCGGCAACTCCTGGCGTTCAGCCGCCAGCAGGTGTTGCAACCGCGGCTGCTGGACGTCAATGAGGCGATTGCCGGCGTCGAGCGGATGCTGCGCCGGCTCATTGGCGAGAACATCGAGTTCGTCACGAAGATGCAGCCGTCGATCGACATGGTGATGGCGGATCCCGGACAAATTGAACAGGTGCTGCTGAATCTGGCGGTGAATGCGCGCGACGCGATGCCGCACGGCGGCGTGCTGGAGATCGAGACCGCGAACGTGGTGCTCGGCGAAACGGACGCGAAGAACCATCGCGTCCGGACGCCGGGCCCTCACGTCATGCTGTCGGTAACCGACACGGGCAGCGGCATTGCGCCAGAGCTGCTCGATCGAATCTTCGAGCCGTTCTTCACGACGAAGGAGAGCGGCAAGGGCACGGGGCTGGGGCTCGCGACGGTGCACGGCATCGTGCAGCAATCCGGAGGACACTGTTCCGTGGCGAGTGAGCCCGGTCGCGGCACGACGTTCAGCGTGTACCTGCCGTCGCGAGCCGGCGAGCGCGACGTGGCCGGCGAGAGCGGCCAGGAGGACCGTCCGGCGCTGCATGGCGACGAAACGATTCTCTTCGTCGAAGACGACTCGTCGCTGCGGACGATGGCGTGCGCCGTCCTGCGCGGCGCCGGCTATGCGGTGATCGAGGCGTCGGACGGGCTCGAGGCGCTCCGCCTCTGTGGCGACACGAGCGTCGGCATGGATCTCGTGATCAGCGACATGGTGATGCCGGTGATGGACGGCCGCGATCTGGCCACGCACGTGCAGCGCCTGCGGCCGGGTGTTCGAACGCTGCTCATGTCCGGCTACACGCGCGACGCGCTCGTGCACAATCCCGAGCAGAATCCGGGGGCCTGGTTCCTGGAAAAGCCGTTCACGCCCGACGCGCTTCAGCGAAAGGTTCGCGAGGTGCTGGATCGAGCGGACACGCCCGAGGCGGCGTGATCGACGACGCCGATCTGATCGGCGCGTACGACCCGGAACCGTCGAATCGGATCCTGGTCGCCGACGACATCGTCCCGAACGTTCGGCTGCTCACCACGATTCTCAATCGGGCCGGCTACAACGACGTGCTGGCGACCACGCGCGCCCAGGACGTGCTGCGGATCTATCACACCGCGCGGCCGGACATCGTGCTGCTCGACCTGCACATGCCGGAGGTCAATGGCTTCACACTGCTGGGCGAGCTGCGCGCCGCCGCGGCGGATGAGCCGTATCTGCCGATCGTCATTCTCACGGGCGACAGCTCGTCCGACGCGCGCACGCGCAGCCTGAGCGCCGGCGCGTCGGATTTCGTCACCAAGCCCTACGATCCTACCGAAGTGACGCTTCGTGTGCGCAATCTGCTCGAGGTGCGCCGGCTGCACCTCGCGCTGGCGCGCGAGAATCGCACGCTCGAGGAGCGGGTGCGCGAACGGACGGACGCGCTGCTGGCGTCGCGCATCGAGGTGCTCGAACGGCTGGCCATCGCGACGGAGATGCGCGACGACGTGACGGGCGATCACACGCGGCGCGTGGGCGTGCTCGCGGCGGAGCTGGCACACCGCATTGGCGCGTCCGAGGAGCTCGCGGAGCTCATTCGCCGCGCCGCGCCGCTGCATGACATCGGCAAGATCGCGATCCCGGACGACATCCTGCGCAAGCCCGGTCCGTTGACGGAAGAGGAATACGCCGTGATGAAGACGCACACCACGATCGGTGCGAGCATTCTGGCCGGCGGCGACAATTCACTGATCGTCACGGCCGAACGCGTGGCGCTGACGCATCACGAGCGCTGGGACGGCCTCGGCTACCCGAACGGCCTCTCGGGGGAAATGATCCCGCCGGAGGGTCGCGTGGTTGCGGTTGCGGATTTCTACGACGCGCTGGTGCACGATCGGCCATATCGCGCCGCGCTGGCGCAGGATGCCGCGCTGCGCATGATCGAGCAGGGCGCCGGCTCGCGTTTCGACTCGCG
>Ga0070680_100002057_pt1 | contig 14835 bp, 12 predicted proteins | sample KBSC73BmetaG_FD_64672 | JGI IMG/M metagenome (GOLD analysis project Ga0070680, IMG submission 64672) | Corn rhizosphere microbial communities from Kellogg Biological Station, Michigan, USA - KBS C7-3B metaG | ecosystem: Host-associated > Plants > Roots > Rhizosphere | place: USA: Michigan...
AGAGGACAGCGCCATGGTGACGGGCAATGCCGCGCTGGTCGCGGCTGTCACCAGCCTTGGTGCGCTCATGCTCGTGCCCGACGGTATCAATAAGGGCTGGTCGCATCGGGGTGCGCCGCGACATGCGCGGGACGATATCGCCTTCCTTCATGCGGTCGTCGCGGATGCAGAGCAGCGCTGGCCGGTCGACCGCGCGCGGGTCTTCGCCGCGGGATTTTCGATCGGCGGCTCGATGGTGTGGGATCTCGCCTGCCATGGTGCCGAGGGCTTTGCCGCTTTCCTGCCGTTCTCGGGCGATTTCTGGACGCCCTATCCGACACGCTGCGAAAGCGGCGCTTTCGATCTGCGCCATACCCATGCGCTCAACGATCACACCTTCCCGATGACAGGCCGCGCGCTCTTTGACGGACGCTTCCGGCAAGGCGATCTCGATAAGGGCTTCGCCATTCTCGAGGCAGCCGACGGCTGTGCCGCTGCACCCGACCGCAAGACGAAGGACGGCGATCTCGATTGCGAGAGTTGGACGCGCTGCACGAGCGGCAAGCGCCTTGAGCTCTGCCTCCATCACGCCGACCACCAGATCGCACCCGACTGGCTCCATCGCAGCATCGCGTGGGCGCTGCGGCGCACCGCGGCGAAAGGCTGAGCGCCGCATGCTGGGCCTCAGCCTCGGAAAGCTGCTCGTTCTCGTCGTGCTGATCGGCGTCGTCTGGTACGGCTTCAAATATGCGGCGCGGATCGAGGCGATCCGGCGCGACGTTCGCGCCGATGTCGCGCGGCGCCAGGCGGCACGGCGGGGCGGGAGCGCGCGCCCGGTCGAGGACCTGGTGAAATGCGCCCAATGCGGTGCTTTCGTTGCCGCCGAGGGCGCCAAGAAGTGCGGCAAGCCGAACTGCCCTTGGGGCGGTTGAAGCGCGCGGCATGGCTTCGACTGCGCTCGATGCGCTCAAGGATTGGCACGATTTCTACATCGTGCTGGGGACGGCCTCGGCGACGCTCATTGGCGCGATGTTCATCGTCGTCTCGATCGGCAGCGGCTATTTGACCGAAGAGCGCGCCATCGCCGCGCGGCCCTTCCTGACGCCGACCACGATCCATCTTGCGACGGTTTTGTTCGGCTGCGCGGTCATCGTCGCGCCGAGCCTCGGATCGCTGTCTTTCGGGCTGATCTATGGGCTCGGCAGCGCTGCCGGCCTTGCCTATTCGGCGGTGATTGCCTTGCGCGTCAGGCGCCGGAATGTCGATGGCATCGACCGCTTGTGGTACGGGCTCGTGCCCCTGATCGGCTATGCCGTCATCGCCTGGGCGGCGGCGATGGCGTTGCGGCAGGAGGAAACCTCCGTCGACGTTCTGGCCGTCGGCTTCATCCTCATCCTGCTGGCCGGGATGCGAAACGCGTGGGACATGATCTTCTTTCTGATCACGCGCGAGCGCGATTCGCACTGAGCGCGCGGGCATCGGCTTGCTTGACCCTCGCCAAGACGCCCGATATGTTGCGGCGCACCCTCAACTTTTCCCGGATTCCTTGATGGCGGCGGAGGCTTCAGCAAGCACCAGCTTCCAGGCGCTCATCCTCACCCTGCAAAAATTCTGGGCCGCGCAGGGCTGCGTCATTCTCCAGCCTTACGACATCGAGATGGGGGCCGGCACCTTTCACCCGGCGACGACTTTACGCGCGCTCGGGCCGAAGCCATGGAAAGCAGCTTACGTGCAGCCCTCGCGCCGCCCGGCGGATGGGCGCTATGGCGAAAACCCGAACCGGCTGCAACATTACTATCAGTTTCAAGTGATCCTGAAGCCGGCGCCGGCCGACAGCCAGGCACTTTATCTGAAGAGTCTCGACGCGCTCGGGATCGATCCGCGCCGCCACGACATCCGCTTCGTCGAGGATGACTGGGAAAGCCCGACCTTAGGCGCCTGGGGCCTCGGTTGGGAGGTCTGGCTCGACGGCATGGAGGTGACGCAGTTCACCTATTTCCAGCAGGTCGGCGGCATCGAGTGCGATCCGGTCTCGACCGAGCTCACCTATGGGCTCGAGCGGCTTGCGATGTATGTCCAGGGCATCGAGAACGTCTACGAGCTCGATTACAACGGCGCGGGTGTTCGCTATGGCGATGTCTTCAAGCGCGCCGAGCAGGAATTTTCCGCCTTCAATTTCGAGTATGCCGATACTGAGCGCCTGTTCCGCCATTTCGGCGACGCCGAGGCGGAATGCAACGCGCTCCTCGGCAGGAAACTGCCGCTGCCGGCCTATGACCAGTGCATCAAGGCGAGCCACTGCTTCAATCTTCTCGACGCGCGCGGCGTCATCTCGGTGACCGAGCGCGCCGCCTATATCGGCCGCGTGCGGGCGCTCGCCAAAGCATGCTGCGAAGGCTGGCTCGCGGAGCAGGGCGAGTGATGGGCGCGTGCAGCGTTGCTTCTTCGTCATTCCCGCGCCAGCGGGAATCCAGGGCGGGCGGCGAGTTGCTGCCCCGGGCCCCCGCTTTCGCGGGGGTGACGAGAAGAGAAAGCGGCATGGGTTGATCCATGGCCGAGCTGCTTCTCGAACTCTTGACCGAAGAAATCCCGGCGCGGATGCAGGGGATCGCCGCCGAGGAGCTGCGCCGCCTTGCCGAGGTCGCGTTCGACGAGGCGCATCTCCGCGCGTCGCGCCTCGTCTCCTTCGTTACGCCGCGGCGGCTGACGCTCCTTGCCGAGGGCTTGCCCGCAACGCAGCCAGGCTCCAAGGAGGAGCGCCGCGGCCCGCGCGTCGGTGCGCCCGAGGCGGCGGTGCAGGGCTTTCTCAAATCCGCGGGGCTGTCCTCGCTCGATCGATGCGAGAAACGCGCGACCGACAAGGGCGAGTTCTATTTCGCGGTGATCGAGCGCGCAGGGCAGGTCACCGCCGAGATTCTGCCCGGCATTCTGCGCGCGATCATCGAGTCCTTCCCCTGGCCCAAATCGATGCGCTTTCCGGCGGCGCCCTTCCGCTGGGTGCGGCCGATCGAGAGCGTGCTTGCGATCCTCGACAACCGCGTTCTGAAGCTCGATCTCGGCGACATTCCCGTCGGCATGACGACGCGCGGCCATCGCTTCCTGTCGAAAGCGCATTTCTCCGTGCGCAATTTCGCCGATTACCGCAAAGAGCTGCGCGATTTCCACGTCGTGCTCGATGCCGCCGAGCGGCGCCACATGATCGCCGAAGGGCTCGCGGGCGCGGCGGCCAAAGCCGGCGTCAAAATCAAAGAGGATGCGGCGCTGCTCGATGAGGTGACGGGCCTCGTCGAATGGCCGGTCGTGATGATGGGGAAGATCGAGCCGGACTTCATGGCGCTGCCGGCCGAAGTGCTCACCACCTCGATGCGCGCGCATCAGAAATATTTCGCCTGCCTCGACGCGAAAGGCGCGCTCGCGCCGCGCTTTCTCCTGGTCGCCAACATGATCGCCGAGGATGGCGGCACGGCAATCATCGCCGGCAATGAGCGCGTGCTGCGCGCGCGCCTGTCGGACGCGAAATTCTTCTGGGACCAAGATCGCAAGACGACGCTCGAGAGCCGCGTGCCGAAGCTCAAGGAGCGGGTCTTTCATGCCAAGCTCGGCTCGGTACTCGAGAAAGTCGAGCGTGTCGAAAAGCTTGCCGCGGCGCTTGCGCCGTCGCTCAAGGCCGATCCGCAAAAGCTGCGGCGCGCGGCGCGGCTCGCCAAAGCCGATCTCTCGACCGGTATGGTGGGCGAGTTCCCCGAGCTTCAGGGCGTAATGGGCCGCTACTACGCGCTCCATGACGGCGAGGCGAAGGAGGTCGCCGAAGCGATCGCCGAGCATTACTCGCCCCTCGGCCCGAGCGATCGCTGTCCCAGCGCGCCGGTGAGCGTCGCCCTGGCGCTGGCCGACAAGATCGACACTCTTGCCGGTTTCTTCGCGATCGGCGAGACGCCGACCGGATCGCGCGATCCCTATGCGCTGCGGCGCGCGGCTTTGGGGGTGATCCGGCTGATCCTCGAGAATCGCCTGCGGCTTTCGCTGCGCGAGATTTTCCATGGGGCGCATGTCATTCGCGCCGAAGACGGCGCCGCGCTCGGGGCTGACCCGACCGGCCCGCTCCTCGACTTCTTCGCCGACCGTCTCAAAGTCGCGCTGCGCGACGAGGGCGTGCGCCACGATCTCATTGCCGCGGTCTTCGCCTTGGGCGAAGACGATCTGGTGCGCCTCCGGAAGCGCGTCGATGCGCTCGGTTTCTTCCTTCAAAGCGAGGACGGCGCCAATCTGCTGATTGCTTATCGCCGCGCCGCGAACATCGTCCGCATCGAGGAAGACAAGGATAAGGCGCGCCATGACGCCGCGCCCGACCGCGATCTCTTCCAGCTCGAGGAAGAGCGCGCTCTCGACCGAAGGTTGCGGGATGCAACCGCCCGCAGCCAAGAAGCGTTGATGGGCGAGGATTTCGCGGGCGCCATGGCGGCGCTGGCCGTTTTGCGCGCGCCTGTGGATGAATTTTTTAACAGGGTCACCGTGAATGTGCCGGGCAATTCGGAGGAATCTCGGGCGCTTCGGGTGAACCGGTTGCGGCTCCTGTCGCAGATTCGCGACACGCTCAACCGGGTGGCGGATTTTTCGCAAATCGAGGGCTGACCATGGCGCAGTGGGTCTATAGTTTTGGCGGTGGCAGCGCGGAAGGGCGCGCCGATATGCGCAACTTGCTGGGCGGCAAGGGCGCCAACCTCGCAGAAATGTCGAGTCTCGGCCTGCCAGTGCCGCCGGGCTTCACCATCACCACCGAGGTCTGCACCTATTTTTATGCCCATGACAAATCCTATCCCAAGGAGCTGAAGGAGCGGGTCGCGGCGGCGCTGCGCCAGGTCGAGGAGCGCGTCGGCGCGCGCTTCGGCGATCAGGCCAATCCGCTGCTCGTCTCGGTCCGCTCGGGCGCGCGCGCCTCGATGCCTGGGATGATGGACACGGTGCTCAATCTCGGCCTCAACGATGCGACGGTGTTGGGCTTGGCGAAGAAAAGCGGCGACGAGCGTTTCGCCTATGATTCCTATCGCCGCTTCATCCAGATGTATGGCCAGGTGGTACTGGGCGTCGAGCATCATCATTTCGAAGAGGTGATCGAGAACACCAAGCTCGAATCCGGCATCACCCTCGACACGCAGCTCACCGCCGCCGATTGGAAGAGCGTCATCGACGAATACAAAGCGCTGGTAAAGCGCGAGCTCGGCCGCGACTTTCCGCAAGACCCCGAAGAGCAGCTCTGGGGCGCGATCGGTGCGGTATTTGGCTCCTGGATGAATCAGCGCGCGATCACCTATCGCCGGCTGCACGAAATCCCCGCGGATTGGGGAACCGCCGTCAATGTCCAGGCGATGGTGTTCGGCAATATGGGCGATGATTGCGCGACGGGCGTTGCCTTCACCCGCAACCCCTCGACCGGTGCGCCGGAATTCTACGGCGAGTATCTCGTCAACGCCCAAGGCGAGGACGTGGTTGCCGGCATCCGCACGCCGCAGCATCTGACGATCGCCGGCAAGAAGGCCAACAAATCGACCCTGCCGGCGATGGAAGAGGTGATGCCGCAGGTCTTCGCCGAGCTCGAAAAGGTGCGCCACACGCTCGAGGCGCATTACCGCGACATGCAGGATATCGAGTTCACCGTGCAGCAGAAGAAGCTCTACATGCTGCAGACGCGCAACGGCAAGCGCACCGCGCCGGCGGCGCTGAAGATCGCGGTGGACATGGCGAATTCGGGCCTCATCACGCAGAACGAGGCGATCCAGCGCATCGAGCCCTTGTCGCTCGACCAGCTGCTGCATCCGACTCTCGATCCGAAAGCGGCGAAGACGGTGCTGGCGCGCGGCTTGCCGGCTTCGCCCGGCGCCGCGTCGGGCCGGGTGGTGTTCTCGGCCGACGAAGCCGAGGCGCAGGCGCAAAAGGGCGAGGCGGTCATCCTGGTGCGTATCGAGACCAGCCCCGAGGATATTCACGGCATGCACGCGGCGCGCGGCATTTTGACGACGCGCGGCGGCATGACCAGCCATGCCGCCGTGGTGGCCCGCGGCATGGGCCGCGCTTGCGTTGCGGGCGCGGGCGATCTGCGCGTCGATTACGCCGCCAAGAGCCTCACGGCCAAGGGCAAGCAGGTCAAAGCCGGCGAGATCATCACCATCGACGGCTCGACCGGCGAAGTGATGCTCGGCGAGGTTCCGACCATCCAACCAGAATTGTCCGGCGATTTCGCAACGCTCATGGAATGGGCGGACAAGGTTCGCTCCATGGGTGTGCGCGCCAATGCCGATACGCCGACCGATGCGAAGAACGCGCGCCGCTTCGGCGCCGAGGGCATCGGGCTTTGCCGTACCGAGCATATGTTCTTCGACGGCAACCGCATCATCGCGGTGCGCGAGATGATCATGGCGGACGATGCCGAAGGCCGCAAAAAAGCGCTGGCCAAGCTGCTGCCGATGCAGCGCGGCGATTTCGAAGAGCTGTTCCGCATCATGGACGGACTGCCGGTGACGATCCGCCTGCTCGATCCGCCGCTCCATGAATTCCTGCCCAAGACCGACGCCGAGATGCAGGAAGTGGCCGCGGCGACCGGCAAGGATATGGGGTTCCTGCGCCATCGCGCGGCGACGCTGCACGAGGCCAATCCGATGCTGGGGCATCGCGGCTGCCGGCTCGCGATCACCGCGCCCGAAATCTACGAGATGCAGGCGCGCGCGATCTTCGAGGCGGCCGCGGCGGTTCTCAAGGAGAAACGCGGCAAGCTCGTGCCCGAGATCATGATCCCGCTGATCGCGACGAAGAAAGAATTCGACGTGCTGAAGGCGATGATCGATCGCATCGCCGCCGCGGTTAGCGCCGAGACCGGTGCCAAGCTCGATTATCTCGTCGGCACGATGATCGAGCTGCCGCGCGCCGCGCTGCGCGCTGGCGACATCGCCGAGGCGGCCGAATTCTTCAGCTTCGGCACCAACGACCTGACGCAAACCTGCTTCGGCCTGTCGCGCGACGATGCCGGCAGCTTCCTCGATGCTTATCTGAAGCAGGGTCTCATCGATCACGATCCCTTCGTCAGCGTCGACCGCGACGGCGTGGGTGAGCTGATGAAGATCGCGACCGAGCGAGGCCGGCGCACCCGGCGCAATCTGAAGCTCGGCATTTGCGGCGAGCATGGCGGCGATCCGGCCTCGGTGCGGTTCTGCCAGGAGGTCGGGCTCGACTACGTCTCGTGCTCGCCCTATCGCGTGCCGATCGCAAGATTGGCCGCGGCCCAAGCGGCGCTCGCCAAGGAAACCGCCTCGAGCACGGCCTGAGCGCCTCTGCCCGGAACGGGCGACCTTACATTCCGGCGGCGATGGCCTTGATCCGCGTCCGCATCCAGCGATGGAGCGGCGAAGCGCCGCTGCGCGGATGCCAGGCGAGATGGATCGTCACGGGCGGCACCGGCAGTGGCGGCGGGAGGCAAACGATCCGCGCCTCCGCTGCGAGGCGGGTCCCGAGGCAGCGCGGCATGGTGGTGATGAGATCGCTGCCGCCGATGATGAAGGGGACGCTGGTGAAGTTCGGCAGGGTGAGCGCGATGCGGCGCCGCAAGCCGCGCGCCGCGAGGAGCGCATCGATCCGTCCGACGCCCTGGCCTTCGGTTGCGACGACGACATGGCCGGCGGCGGCGAAGCGCTCGAGGGTGAGAGTCTCCGCGATCGGATTTCCTTCCGCCGCCAAGGTTACGGCCTCTTCGACGCTGAGCGGCTCCGCATGCAGCTCGGTGACGCTCTCGGAGATCGGCACGATGGCGAAATCGATCTCGTTGCGGGCGAATTGATCGTAGACCCGAAGCCGGTCGGTGCGCTTCGCCGCGAGGGTGATGCCGGGAGAGCTGCGCTGCAATTCATTCAGCAAGGCCGGCAAAAGCAGCACCTCGTAATAATCGACGAGGCCGAGGGTGACAATCGCCTGCGCCCGGGCCGGATCGAAATCCTCGGGCGCGAGCGCCGCCTGGATTTCATCGAGCGCACGCCGCACGGGCTGGCTCAATTTGAGGGCCTGGGCGGTCGGCTGCATGATCCCGTCGCGGCGCTCGAACAGCGGGTCATCGAAAATGTCGCGCAGCCGCTGCAGCGCTTTGCTCAGCGCTGGCTGGCTCAAGCCGATGCGCCGCGCCGCGCGCGTCACGTTCCGCTCGGCGAGGAGGGCGTCGAAGGCGACCAGCAGGTTGAGATCGATGGCCGATAAATTCTTCATAGGCATGGTCACTATATCAAAATGCCATTGGACCGCAGGAGCGCGCCGGCGCCATTCTTCCCGGGCCGAAGCGTGCCGCGACAGGGGCGCGGGGCTGGACAGAGGAGGGACAGGATGGCGCAAGCACAGGTGATCCGCGCCGCGGAGGGCGAGAGATACGGGCCCGCGAGCCCGCTTTTCAAGCATGGCAGCCTGACCGGCGCCCCGTTCGACTTCCTGGTCGTTAACATGGATTATCTCAGCGGTCCGCCGCTTCATGTCCACGAGTTGCAGCACGACACCTTCTATGTTGTCGAAGGGGTGTTGACCGTGCAAATCGCCGACGAGGTGATCGAGCTGAAGCCCGGCGACTTCGCCTCCGTGCCGCCCGGAGTGCCGCATACGTTCGACAACACGCGGAAGGATCAGCCGCCGGTGAAGCTATGCAACGTCATGACGCCGGGCGGGCTCGATGCGTTCTTCGTCAAGCTCACGGAAGACGGCACGCCGCCCGATCCGGCAAAATTCGCGGCGGTTGGCGCGCAATGCGGCATGACCTTCGTCGGGCCGCCCCTCGCGGTTCGGCTCGGCCTGACGAAATAGGAAGCAGGGTAAAGAGGAGCGCGCTGTCGCGCTTCGAGCAAATTTTGAACGGGGGAACCATGATCGCACCACTCATTCGCTCGATGCTTGCCGCTTGCGCTGTCGCTGCATTGCTCGCGGGCTCGATGGACGCCGCCACCGCTGAATCCCAGATCGAGCGCGGCAAGTATCTCGTGACACTCGGCGGCTGCTCCGATTGCCATACGCCGGGAAATTTCCTCGGCCATCCCGACATGAAGCGATTCCTCGGCGGCTCGGATGTCGGCTTCGCCATTCCGGGCCGTGGCGTCTTCGTCGGGCGCAATCTCACACCGGACCCGGAGACCGGGCTCGGAAAATGGACACGCGCCCAGATCGTGACCGCGCTTACCACCGGCGTCAGGCCGGACGGGCGCATCCTCGCGCCGATCATGCCGTGGCGGGATTTCGCCCATCTCAGCAAATCGGACGCGATGGCGATCGCCGCCTATCTCAAATCGCTGCCGCCGGTGAAGCATGCGGTGCCGGGTCCATTCGGTCCGAGCGAGACACCGACCGTCTTTGTCATGACCGTCGTTCCCGGCGAGGTCTATGCCAAGATGCCGAAGCCGCCGGCTCCTGCGCCGGGCGCTTCTGTCGGCAAATAGCACCCTTCAGGGCTCGATTTTCATCCAGCCCGGCTTGTCGGGCGTGACCCGCGCGCTGCCGGCGAGAAGCGGCGCACCTTTGGCTGCTGCTTCGGCCGCATCGAGCCGCAGCAGCGCGAGCGCGCGGCCGGCGCGGCCCGAGCGCAGCTCGCCGGCCTCGTCATTGCCGAGCATCACCGGCGTCCCGGCCGGCGGGAGATCGCCCTCGATCGTGATCGGCAGAAGCCGCTTTTTGACGAGCGCGCGGTATTTCATTCGCGCCGTCAGCTCCTGGCCCATATAGCAGCCCTTCTGCCAGTCGATGCCGTTCATCTCATCGAACCCCGATTCGAGCAACAGGGCTTTTTCGGGGGCGAGGTCGCGGCTGCCATCGGGAACGCCGAAAGCGAGGCGATGCGCGTCGTAACGCGCTTCGTCGGCGCGCCCGAAACCCGCCGTCTCGAGCGCGGCAAAGCCGCTTGCGCGCGGCAAGGCACAGCGCAGGCCAAGTGCCTCGAGCCGTGGATCGACGAAGGCGATCCCGTCGGCAAACGCCTTGGCCGCGCCTTCGCCCGCGAGCCCCAGGGCGGCGGGCGCATCCTCGCCGAACGCGGCGGCGACGGCGAAGCGGGACGAGACATCGGCGAGCGTCACTTTGGAGCGCAGCTTGTAGAGCGACAAGCGCCGCTGCAGATCGGCAAGGCGCGCCGCCTCGGTCTCGAGGTAAAGCGCATCGCCGAGCGCGAAGATGAAAAAGTCGAAGAGATAGCGGCCTTGCGCCGTGAGCAGCGCGGCGAAGACGGCGCGCGTCGCGCCGGCCTTCGTCACATCGTTCGTCACCAGCCCTTGCAGAAAGGCAACGCGATCCTCCCCCGCGACTTCGAGCACGCCGCGCCCCGGCAATTCGGCATAAACGCGTTCCGTCATCAAACCCGCCTCGCTTTGCCCGACTCGGAGCGTCCTCGCCAGCGCGGCTAGAGGTAGGCGCGGCGCGCAGGCTTGGCAAGCGCACACCCCCCTCCTATACCCGGGGCGCATGAAGATCCTCTTCGTTACGGCGACGCGAGTCGGTGACGCCGTTCTCTCGACCGGGCTGCTGTCTCACCTCATCGACCGCTTTCCCGGCGCGCGCTTCACCATTGCCGCGGGTCCGGACGCGGCACCCCTCTTCGAGGACGTGCCGGGGCTCGAGCGGCTCATCGGCCTGCCCAAGCGGCGCTGGTCGCTGCATTGGCTGACGCTTTATCGCGCGGTCGCGCTGCGGCGCTGGGACATGGTGGTCGATTTGCGCGCCTCGGCGCTTGCCTATCTCCTCTGGACGCGCGAGCGGCGCATCACCGAGCCGCGCCGCCGGCCGGAGCATCGCGTGCGTCAGCTCGCCCGCATCTTCGGCCTCGATCCGCCGCCGGCGCCGAAGCTGTGGCTCGCGCCGGCGCGCGAAGCCGCGGCGGCGAAGCTACTGCCGCCCGGCGGCCCGGTGCTGGCGATCGGTCCCGCCGCCAATTGGCGCGGCAAGGAATGGCGCGGCGAGCGCTTTGCCGAGCTGGCGCAGCGTCTGACCGGACCGGCGGGGCCGGTTCCCGGCGCGCGCGTCGTCGTGCTGGCGGCGGCGCATGAGCGCGGCCAAGCCTTGCCGCTGATCGAGGCCCTGCCGCCGCAGCGTGTGATCGATCTCGTCGGCAAGGCCGATTTGCTGACGGCGGCGGCGGTGCTGCGGCGCTCGGCGCTTTTCGTCGGCAACGATACCGGCCTCATGCATCTGGCCGCGGCGGCGGGCGTGCCGACCTTGGGTCTCTTCGGGCCGAGCCCGGTCGAGCTCTACGCGCCCTGGGGGCCGCACACCGCGACGGTCGCCACCGCGACGCCGTTTCGCGATCTCTTCGCGCCCGATTTCAATCGCTTCACCACCGACACGCTGATGGACAGTTTGAGCGTCGATGCCGCCGAAGATGGCGCGCGGCGGCTCTGGGCGCGCGTCTCGGGCGAGGCGGCTTGATGGCGGATGTCGTCATGACCGATGACGGCATCGCCTTCGACGGCACGACGCCGTCGCGTGCGCCGCTGGGCGGTGCCGAAGCGGCGTTCCTGACCTTGGCCGAGGCCTTGGCCGCGCGCGGCCACCGCGTCTTCGCGCGCAATCGCTGCGCCGCGCCTTTGACCTACAGCGGCGTCGATTGGGCGCCGCTCGAGCGCGGCCTGCCGCCATCCTGCGATCTCTATATCGCCAATCGCGGCCATCGCCTGATCGGGCTTGGCGCGCCGCAGCGGCGTCGCCTCTTCTGGATCCACAATCCCGGGACTTATCTGCGCAAATGGCGCTATGCGCGCGAATTGTGGCGGCATCGGCCGGTGATCGTCACCTCGGGCGCCTATCATGCGAAGAGCGTGCCGTGGTGGCTGCCGAGCGGCGGGCGTGCCGTCATTCCCTACGCGCTCGAGGAAGAGTTCCGCCATGCGCCGCCGCTGGCCGCGCCGCCGCCGCCGCGCGCGATCTTCACCTCCAATCCGCTGCGCGGCCTCGACTGGTTGCTCGACCGGTGGGAGCGCCAAATTCATCCGGCTCTCCCGCAGGCCGAGCTGCACCTCTATTGCGGTCCCACCGTCTATGGCGTGCAGGGCGAGCGCAAAGCCGAGGCGATGAATGCGGTGCTCTCGCGCGCCGAGGGGATGGCGGCGGCGGGCGTGCGGCGCTTTGCGCCGCTGCCGCGCGGCAAGCTCATTCCCGCGCTGCGCGGCGCGCGAATCATGCTCTATCGCGGTGATCCGGGCGAGACCTTCTGCCGCGCCGTCGCCGAAGCGCAGGTTTTGGGCGTGCCGGCGGTCGTCCAGCCCATCGGCGCGCTCGCCGAGCGCGTTGTGGACGGCGTCACCGGCTTTCTCGCGCCGAGCGATGCGGCTTTCGCGCAGCGCGCGATCGCGCTGTTGACCGACGACACGTTGTGGCGGCGCCAGCACGAGGCGGCGCTGTCCTTGCAGCGCGGGCTCGGCCCCGATGAGGTGGCGCAGCGTTTCGAAGCCTTCCTCCAATGACGCGGGTGCTCCAGGCGATGGCCGGCGCCGTGCATGGCGGCGCCGAGGCGTTCTTCGAGCGCCTGGCCGTGGCGCTGGATCGCGCCGGTGAAGATCAAGCGATCGTCATCCGGCGCAATCCCGAACGCGCTGCGCGGCTTCGGCGGGAGGGCTTGGCGCCGCTCCAGCTTCCGTTCGGCGGCGTCTTCGATCTCGTGACCAAGCCGCGCCTCGCGCGGGCGATCGCCGAATTTCGCCCACGGGTCGTGCTCACCTGGATGAGCCGCGCGACCGCGCTTTGCCCGCGCGGCGATTTCGTGCATGTTGCGCGGCTCGGAGGCTATTACGATTTGCGCCACTACCGTCATTGCGATCATCTCATCGGCAACACGCGCGGGCTTGCGACCTGGCTCATCGCTCAAGGCTGGCCCGAGGGGCGGGTGCATTACCTGCCGAATTTCGCCGAGGATGCGCGCGCCGCGCCGCTGCCGCGCGCTGCCTTCGCGACGCCCGAGGATGCGCCGCTCGCCTTGGCGCTGGGCCGGCTTCATCGCAACAAGGGGTTCGATGTGCTCCTCGAAGCGATTGCCCGCATCGAGGGGCTTTACCTCTGGCTCGCCGGTGACGGCCCGCTCGAGGCCGATCTGAAGCGCCGCGCCGCATCCTTGGGCATCGCCGGGCGCGTGCGCTTTCTCGGCTGGCGCGCGGATGTGCCGGCGCTGCTGGCGGCCTGCGATGTTCTCGTCTCCTCGGCGCGTATCGAGCCGCTCGGCAACACGATCATCGAGGCCTGGGCGGCGGCTAAGCCGGTGATCGCCGCATCGGCCAGCGGTCCCGCCGAACTCATCGCGGATGAGCGGACCGGGCTGCTCGTCCCGCTCGAGGATGCGGCGGCGCTTGCCGCGGCACTGCGGCGCCTCCTCGTCGACAGGACGCTCGCTGCGTCGCTTGCCGCCGCGGGGCGCGCCGCCTTCGAGGCCCAATTCAGCGAAGCATCTGTGGTCGCGGCCTATCGCGACTTCTTTGCGAAGGTCGCGCGCTGATGTGCGGCATCGCCGGGATGATGAGCCTCAACGGCGAATCGCCGCCGCTCGCGCGGCTGCAAGGGATGGAGAGTGCGCTCGCCCATCGCGGGCCGGACGGCAACGGCCATTACCGCTCGGGCGATGTCGGCATGGTGCAGACGCGGCTTGCGATCATCGATCTCGCCACTGGCGATCAGCCGCTTTACGAGCCGGGCGGCGCCGCGCTGATGGCCAATGGCGAAATCTACAATTACCGCGAGCTGCATGCCGAGGTGCCGCAAGCGGTGTTTGCTACCGGCTCCGATTGCGAGCTGCCGCTCCATCTCTATCGCAGGTTCGGGCTCGATTTTCCGCGTCACCTGCGTGGCATGTATGCGATCGCGCTGCATGATCCCGCGGCCGGACGGCTCGTCCTGACGCGCGATCCCTTCGGCATCAAGCCGCTTTACTATGCGGAGACGCCGCAAGGCTTCGCCTTCGCCTCCGAAGCGCAGAGCCTCATCCGCGGCGGCGTGGTGCCGGCCGAGCTGGTGCGTCATTCGCGCAACGAGCTGTTGCAGCTGCAATTCACCACCGGCCGCGACACGGTGTTCTCGGGCGTCAGCCGTGTCCTCCCCGGCGAGACACTAGTCGTGATGAAGGGCAGGATCGTCGAGCGCCGCCGCATCGAGGCGCTGCCGGAAGGCGGATTTCAGCGCATGGGCGAGGACGAGGCGCTCGAAAGCTTCGATCGCGTTTTCGCCGACAGCGTCGCCCTGCATCAGCGCGCCGACGTGCCTTACGGCATGTTCCTTTCGGGCGGGATCGATTCCTCGGCGATTCTCGCGATGATGGCGCGGCTCAACGAGCGACCAGTCAAGGCCTTCACCATCGGTTTTTCGCGTACCGCCGCGATCGACGAGCGCGAGACGGCGCGCGCCGTCGCGCATGAGCTCGGCGCCGAGCATGTCGAGGTCGAGTTCCGCGAATCGGATTTCTGGTTTCTCCTGCCCGAGATCGCGCGGGCGATGGACGATCCCGCGGCGGATTACGCGATCCTGCCGACCTATAAGCTCGCCGCCGCGGCGCGCGAGGCGGATCTGAAAGTGATCTTATCGGGCGAAGGGGGCGACGAGCTCTTCGCCGGCTATGGCCGCTATCGCAGCGTGACGCGGCCTTGGTGGGCGGGCGGCAAGCTGTTGCGCGCGCGCGGCAATCTCGAAAAGCTCGGCGTCCTGCGCGGCGATCTCGCCGGCTGGCGCGACGGCGTTGCCGCCGCGGAGCTCTATGCACAGCAGCCGGGTCGCACGCGATTGCAAGTTGCGCAGGCGACCGATTGCGCCGATTGGCTGCCGAACAATCTCTTGATCAAGCTCGATCGCTGCCTCATGGCGCATGGCGTCGAAGGCCGC
>Ga0070680_100002058_pt1 | contig 14834 bp, 10 predicted proteins | sample KBSC73BmetaG_FD_64672 | JGI IMG/M metagenome (GOLD analysis project Ga0070680, IMG submission 64672) | Corn rhizosphere microbial communities from Kellogg Biological Station, Michigan, USA - KBS C7-3B metaG | ecosystem: Host-associated > Plants > Roots > Rhizosphere | place: USA: Michigan...
TCCGAACAATTATGAGGCGAGGATTACTTTAGGACGCGTCCTGGTGAGCAAGGGACGAGCTGCCGATGCGATTGAACACTTGCGGGTAGCCGCGAACATCGCGCCGAGCAATCCAGAACCTCACTATCAACTCTCTTTGGCTTATCGCAGGCTCGGACGAAAACAGGAAGCAGAAGCTGAGAGTGCCATCGTCAAAAGAATTCATGAATCGCGTCGTGGGTCGGCGGAGCCCAACCCGAGTCCTATTCCAGAGCGCTGAGCTCAGAAGCCCAATCATGCGAACCTTCAGGGTAAAAAGAAACTACTTCTTGGCAGACCGGAGAAAAAAGAGATCATCCTCCGACTGCAGGGAGGCATGGCTTTGCTGCATCGTTATTGGTTTTCTATCAGCGTCGTTAAGTCCAGCTTTGGCGCAGAAGCGTCAAACCGGTTCACGAAGTGGACCAACACAACAGTCATCTAAGTCCTCTGCCGTTCGAAATGCAGCAGCGTTACTAGAAGCAGGGAAATTGGAAGAAGCCGAGGTTGCGGTGCGTGGTGTCATTGCTCGTGAGCCGCGAAACGCAGAAGCGCACGCACTGTTGGGAGTGATCCTCAATCAGCGTGGCGTTACCGACGAGGCTGAAAAAGAATTGCGCGAAGCGGTGCGTCTTGATCCAAGATCCGAACCGGCCCTCACGAATCTCGGCGTGTTGTTGGCACGCACGAACCATGCTGATGAAGCAACAACCATTCTCGAACGTGCGGTCACTTTGGCGACGGGACATTCCCAGGCTGCCTTCAATTTGGCTTTACTTTACGTCGCTCACAAAGACTATGAACGCGCCATTCCATTGTTGGAACGCTCGATAGCAAGTAATGGGGGCGACGAAGCGGTCGACATTGCTTTGCTAATTACTCTCGTTGATGCTTACGCACACGCCAACCGACCAACCGAAGCAATCAAGACGGCAGCAATCGTCGAACGACGTAGTAAGGACGACGTGCGCGTGTTGTTTACGATGGGGCTCGCACTCGCCGATGCGGGCGCGTATGAACGTGCCTCGGAGTTGTTTGCTCGGACAAATGAATTGAGACCCGGTACTTATGAGGTCCTCTACAATCTTGGCATTGCCTATTTCAATCTCGACCGTCTGGACGACGCGCGCAAGGTTTTACAGGATGCGGCGACGTTGAAGCCTGCCGAAGCCGATGTGTTTTATCGATTGGGATTGGTTGCCTCTGCAAAAAACGAAAGTGAGAACGCGTTGGGCCTTTGGCAGCGGTCCGTCAAACTGGATCCAAAGTACGCTGCGGCTTACTTCATGATTGGCGAAGAGCTAATCAAGAATGACCGCAACGAAACAGCCCTCCCGTTTTACGAGAAGGCCGTAGAAAACGATCCGTCGCAGCCTCTTTATCAAATCCGTTTGGGAATCGCGCACGTTCGCGCGCGCAGGTATGCTGAAGCGCGTTCAATTTTTGACACCGCTACCAAACGCTTTCCGAAAAACTCGATTCTGTTTTATCTGGTTGGTTATGTATCGCGTGCGTTAGGTGACTTTGATGGAGCTCGCAAGGCGTTGGAGCAATCGGTTCAATTGGAACCAAACAACGCTGATGCATTTGCAAGTCTTGGTTTTCTCGCTGCCGAACGCGGCCAGTCCGATGAAGCCGAGCGCTTACTCCGAAAAGCATTGACGATCGATCCGAAGAACTATCCGGCGACCTATGACCTCGGACGGGTACTCGTAAGAACGCGACGATATGACGAGGCAATTTCTACGCTTGAACGAGGCGTGAAGTTAGCTGGAGACGATCCTGGCGTTCATTACCAGCTTTTTCTTGCCTACTCTCGAATTCAAAGAAAAGACGATGCTAATCGAGAGTTGGAGTTTTTCAAGCAACTCGAAGAGGCGAGGAAGCAGCGTGAACAGAATGGTACAACCGACGCGGTTCCGCTTCGAGTTGATACGTCGGGACAAAGAAGCCGCCCAAGTGTTAATAAGTCGAAACCGTGAAAGTGATAGGGACCTTGGAACAAAAGGTCATCCAGACTCGAACGTTGCAGTTTAGCTTTGCACAAAAACCATGATCGAACTAGAAAGAGAACAAGTAAGGAAGGGTGGTTTACCCCCGCTGTTTGCCGATCATTTAGATCGGGTTTCAGCGGGGGTAAACCTCCCTTCCTTACTTGTTCTTTTCTTCGATTGCATCTTCGCATTGTCGCTTGTTTCGCATTCCGGATCGGTCATGGACGGTGCAACACCTGTATTCAACGCAGGACCTCCCGTCGTTACTAAAGTAGAACCTCCCACCTGGTGGGCTAAGCACACGATCAATCCCGTGAGGCTCCTGGTCCGAGGTCAGAACTTTCAGGGGGCCCAGGTTCTTTCATCGTCGCCTGCGATAAGGCCTTCTAACGTACGGATCAATGAAGCTGGAACGTATCTATTCGTCGATCTGACTGTCACTCCTAACACGCGAGCCGGCTCGTATCCACTTCAGTTAAAGACTACGAAGGGAAGCACCACGCTTCCGTTCAAGATTGAGGTGCCGCTCAATCCCGCATCGCATTTCCAGGGTATTAATGCGAACGATGTGATCTATCTGATCATGGTCGATCGCTTTGCGAACGGCGATCCGAAAAATGACACGCCAGCGGGCGCACCTGCAGCAGCTACCGATCGTAGCAATCCGCGCTCGTACCATGGCGGCGACCTTCGAGGCGTCATCGATCATCTGCCTTATCTCAAGGGCCTGGGTATTACAGCTTTGTGGTTAACTCCCTGGTACGACAACTGGAACGGCATAACTCAGTGTGATCACCCATGGTGTCCCAGCACTTACTATCATGGCTATCACGCAATCGATTACTACGGTGTGGAAGATCGTTTTGGTGATTTGGCGACTCTACGCGAGCTTGTCGAGAAGGCCCATTCAGTCGGAATTAAAGTAATTCAGGATCAGGTTGCGAACCACGTCGGCTCGAGACATCCATGGGTTACCGATCCGCCGTTGCCTGATTGGTTTCATGGAACTCTGTCTCAACATCAGCGCAATAGATTCAGGAACTACACCTTACTATCACCACATTCAAATCCGGATGATTTTCGTAATACCCTTGATGGTTGGTTCAGTGACGACCTCCCGGATATGAATCAGGAAGAACCGGAGGTCGCGAAATACGAAGTACAAAACTCGCTCTGGTGGCTTGGAACAACAGGGATTGATGGCATTCGTCAGGACACCATTCAATACATGCCACGATTTTTTATTCGCGAGCTATCTGCTGCACTTCATCGACAATACCCAAAGATGTGGATGGTGGGCGAAGTATTTGAGCGCGACGCCGCGCAAACTGCCTTCTTCATAGGCGGCCACCGAGGATGGGACGGGATCGATACAAAGCTGGATTCTGTTTTCGACTTTTCACTTTGGAATATCTCTGAGCTTGTGTTTACCAACAAGTCTCCCATGCGCGCGCTCCCGCATCAGTTGAAATACGACGCGCTTTATCCGGATCCGCTTAAAGTGACTACACTCGCAAATAACCATGACACCATGCGATTCATGTCTCTCGAAGGAGCAACGCTCGAAGGAGCCATGATGCATGTTGCCTTTACGTTGAGTGTTCGCGGGATTCCTCAGTTGTACGCTGGGGAAGAGCTGGCGATGGAAGGTAAGGATGATCCAGATAACAGACGAGACTTTCCAGGCGGTTTTCCCTATGGGAATTCACCAGATACCCGCAGCGCGTTTACTAAAGAAGGCAGACGCCCGGACGAACAACGGATGTTCGAATGGACGCAAAAATGGATTCGACTACGATTAGAACATTCGGCAATCAGAGAGGGACGGTTGATAGATCTTTACGAAGACGATGATGCTTACGTGTTTGCACGTCAGAGCAACATCGAAACGATTGTCGTCGCGTTCAATCGCTTGAACGAAGCGCAAAAGATAAAGGTACCGATGCGCTCCATTCATATACGTGACGGAGCTGATTTAAAAGCGATACTCGGATCTTCTCAAACGGCGCGAGTTGTCGATGGACAAGTGACGATAACGATTCCCGCGAGAACTGCAGTGGCATTTAAAGCAAACTGAGGACCGGTTTGAATTCTTGTCTGCGCCATCTCTGCATTCTCTGCGTCTCGGCGGTGTCTATTGAGGCCGCATTTTTCAACCGCCGAGACGCAGAAAATGCAGAGGTGGCGCAGGGAAGTCCAAACTAAAACGACATGAAGTTCCCGAGAAGCAGCGGAGTTCTTTTGCACCCGACATCATTGCCGGGACCATTCGGCATTGGCGATCTCGGTCCGGAGGCTTTTCGATTTGCAAAAGTTTTGGTCGATGCCGGACAGAGTCTGTGGCAAGTTCTGCCTCTGGGCCCGACAGGTTATGGCGACTCGCCGTATGCGTGCTACTCGGCGTTCGCAGGGAACACGTTACTTATCAGTCCAGAACAGTTGGTTGCTGATGGATTATTGGTGAAAGCAGACTTACCAGAACTCTCAGCCTCTGCTGAGCGCATCAACTTTGGTGAAGCGCATGCAATCAAAGAAGCTCTGCTGAAGAAAGCTTACGAGCGTTACAAGCAGACTACAGATACGAACCTGCGCAGTGCTTTTGAAACCTTTGCCCAACTTCAAGCGCATTGGCTGGAAGACTACGCATTGTTTCGTGCATTGAAAGACGCTCACGGCGGCGTTGCGTGGAATGAGTGGGAACCATCGCTCGTTCGTCGCGACGCATCAGCACTCGAAATAGCGCGCGACAAGTTGCAGGACGAAATTGAAGCGCACATGTTTTACCAGTTTCTGTTCTTCCAGCAATGGACCGCTTTAAAGGCGTACTGCAACGGGCACGACATCGAGATTATCGGCGACTTGCCAATATTCGTCGCGCCCGACTCGGCTGACGTTTGGACCAACCCTGAACAATTCCAGCTCGACAAGAACGGAACACCAACAGTAGTGGCTGGTGTTCCTCCAGACTACTTCAGCAAGACCGGACAGCTGTGGGGCAATCCTTTGTACAACTGGGAGCGGATGTTGAAAGACGGCTTTCAGTGGTGGATCGAACGAGTGCGGGCGACGTTTAAAGTTGTCGACATTGCACGTGTCGATCACTTTCGCGGTTTTGCAGCTTGTTGGGAAATACCCGGTGGTGACAAGACCGCCGAGCGTGGTCGTTGGGTGGAAGCGCCTGGACGACAATTGTTCACTGCGATTCGCAAGGCCTTAGGTGAGCTACCAATAATTGCTGAAGACCTTGGCGTGATCACACCCGATGTAGTTGCGCTGCGCGAAGAGTTTGCTTTTCCAGGAATGCGCATTTTGCAGTTTGGGTTTGGCAGCGACACGAAGAACATCGATCTGCCACACAACTATCAGCAGAATGTTGTTGCTTACACAGGCACACACGACAACGACACAACAGTGGGGTGGTTTCACAGCATTGCTGGTGAGGGATCAACGCGGACAGCCGCGCAGATCAAGCGCGAACAGAAGTTCTGTTTGAACTATTTGAATTCAGATGGGAAACAGATTCACTGGGATTTCATCCGCGGTGTTTGGGCTTCAGTTGCGAATACTGCGGTGGTTCCGTTGCAAGACGTTTTAGGCTTAGGCACAGAGGCAAGAATGAACCTGCCAAACAGCACATCGGGAAATTGGAGCTGGCGTTACAAGGCAGGCGTGCTGACGGATGAAATAGCGGAGCGTCTGAGAGATCTGACTGCACTCTATGGCCGCGCGAAAGAGAGCGCTGAGTCTTCGGTTGCGTCTTAGAAACCATGCGACTTGGGAACCACAGTTTGTATCTACTCCAAGATGTGACAGCACTGATGTCGCCCAGTTGGAGCTTAGTTGAAAAGCACAGTAAGGAAGGGTGGTTTACCAGCGCTTGTTCGGATCAGGATTTGAGTGGGACACAAGCGGGGGTAAACCGCCCTTCCTTACTGCGCTTTGTTTTGTACGTTGTTTCCCTCCTCGGTCTGTTGATTCTATGGGCGCCTGCTTACTCGCAGTCGCTCGCACCCGAGATCCTCAAAGTTGATCCACCAAGTTGGTGGGTTGGGAGCTCAGCGGATCCAATAAGGCTTCTGATCCGGGGAAGAAACCTCCACAACTCTCAAATCCAAATCGTTGGCGAGGGTGTTCGCGTGGTCGGCACGGTGAAGGTAAACGAGAAAGGGACATACGCTTTCGTTGACGTCTCAATCGCGCCAAACACACAAAAGGGTAAACGTGATCTTCAACTCAGAACGCCGCAGGGTCTTGCCCGCGCAACCTTCGAAGTTCTTTCTCCTGTCGTTAGACGAAATCGTTTCCAGGGATTCTCGTCAGCTGATGTTCTCTACTTAATCATGCTCGATCGCTTTAGTGATGGTGACGAGAGCAATAACGATCCTCCACAGTCACGCGGACTCTACGATCGTAAGAACAAGTTCTATTACCACGGAGGCGACCTGCAAGGAGTTATCAATCATCTCGACTATCTAAAGGACCTGGGCATTACTTCGATCTGGCTGACGCCCTGGTATGACAACTACGACAGACCGAATGAAGTTGAGTTAAAAGAAGACAAACCCAGCAGCGGCTTCCATGGTTACAACCCTCAAGACTTCTATACCGTGGAAGAACACTTTGGAACTCTGGAGAAATTACGTGAACTCGTCGATCGAGCGCACATCGTTGGCCTCAAAGTGATTCAGGATCAGGTTATGAATCACACCGGTCCGTATCACCCATGGGTTAACGATCCACCAACGCCTACGTGGTTCAACGGTACGAAGCAATCACACTTGAACAACGCATTTCAGACGTGGACTCTGCACGATCCGCGGCCCGTAGAATTACTCAAACGCGAAACAATGGAAGGTTGGTTCCTCAACTTTCTTCCAGATTTGAATCAGTCTGATCCCGAAGTAGCGCGTTATCTGATCCAGAACACTTTGTGGTGGATTGGAACCACAGGTGTCGATGGTATTCGCATGGATACGTGGCAATACGTTCCAAATTCGTTCTGGAAAAAATGGACGGCGGCCGTAAAGAAAGAATTTCCAAATTTCAAAGTTGTTGGTGAGGTAAAAGACGGCGATGTCGTGCATACATCGTTCTTTCAAGGCGGCGCTGTGCGGTTTGACGGGATCGATTCAGGTTTGGACTCGTTACTAGACTTCCCTCTCTTCTATCCAATTCGACATGCGTTTGGTGAAGGCAAAGCACTGGATGAAGTGCCAAAAACTCTGGCGAAGGATTATCTCTACACAAACCCAAACATTCTTGTCACGTTGTTGGGCGGCCACGACGATGGCCGCTTCATGAGTGAACACGGTGCAACGATAGTTGGATTGAAGTTGGCAAACGCTTTTGTTTTGACTACGCGTGGAATTCCGCAACTTTATTACGGTGATGAGATCGCGATGACAGGTCCGGACGAACCAACAACGCGAGCAGACTTTCCTGGTGGGTTTCCCGGTGACACGCGCAACGCGTTTACCAGAGAAGGTCGTTCTCGCGAAGAGGAGGAACTGTTTGACTTCATTCGACGGCTCACGAAACTCCACACCGAACTTGAACCATTACGGACCGGGTCACTCGTAAATCTCCACGTTGCTGCTCAGCAATACGCCTATGGACGCATCGCGAAGGGTGAAGTCGCGATCATGGTTTTCAATAATGATGATAAGGCGGTTCAGGTTGAATTTGATGTCGCACCGGTGGGCTTGAAAACCGGGACCACCTTGGTCGATCGCCTTGGGATCAGTCCAAACGTCGCGGTTCAGCAAGGTAAGCTGAAACTGAATCTGCCGCAACGATCCGTATCGATCTTCGTACGGAAATGAAGAACAAGCCACTCTCAGAGCAGGTTGCTATTGTCACCGGTGGGGGCAGCGGTATCGGACGCGCTTTGACGGAAGCACTTGCCGGTCACGGAGCAACGCTCGTGATTGCGTCGCGCCGCGAAGAGCTATTGAAGCAAACCGCGGAGGCCATTAACTCGAAAGCCGGAGGCGAACAGGTCTTTACTTACGGTTTTGATATTCGGGACGCTGACGAGATCACTGGACTCGTCGAGTATGTTTCTAAGCGCTGGAAAACGATCGATCTGCTGATTAATAACTCAGGCCTTGCCGTCCCCGAAACAGTAGACTCAATTACGGATGAGGGATGGGACAAGGTAATCGAGACAAACTTGCGCGGCGTAATGTATCTCGTGCGTTCAGTTCTTCCGCACATGATAAGTAACGATTTCGGTGACATCGTGAATATCTCATCGCAGGCAGGGAAGCATGGCTACGCGGATGTGCCTTCTTATTGTGCTTCAAAGTTTGGTCTATTGGGTTACGCGGAATCCGTTCGTGACCACTTAAGGAAGACAGGAGCAAACATTCGTGTATTCAATTTTTGTCCGGGACTTGTCGATGTTGAGAACACTGCGAATGGTGCCATACCAAAGCCTGGATTTATTCATGTCTCAAATATGGCTCGTACATTGATCTATTCACTTTCTTTGGACCGTGACGTCTTGCTTGAAGATATAAGTCTCTATGCTAAGTAGCGCTCGATAGGAATGGATGAAGTAGGAGTGGTTTGAGCTGGAGGATAAAGCATGCAAAAGCCCCGTCTGCGTTTTGGCCAGATTTGGAACATGAGCTTCGGCTTTCTGGGGATTCAATTTGGCTGGGGCCTTCAACTCGCCAACATGAGTGCTATTTACAGTTACCTGGGGGCAAAGGAGTCAGACATTCCGTTACTTTGGTTGGCAGGACCGGTAACGGGTTTGATCGTTCAACCGGTCATTGGAGCTCTTAGCGATCGAACATGGAATTGGCTCGGCCGACGTCGTCCATACTTTTTGGTCGGAGCCATCCTTTCGAGTCTCGCGCTTTTCTTCATGCCTGACTCCACCAGCGTTCGCATGGCTGCAAGTCTCTTATGGGTTCTCGACGCGAGCATAAATATAAGCATGGAACCCTTCCGAGCCTTCGTTGCTGACAAACTTAATCCCGAACAGCGAACTACCGGGTTCCTAATGCAAAGCTTTTTTATCGGAATCGGTGCAACTCTAGCGAATGCTCTTCCTTACTTGTTTCGCTACTCGGGTGTAACAGGACGAACCGCGAGCGGAATACCTCTGACGGTTCAGTACTCTTTCAAACTCGGCGCAATAGCTTTTCTCGGTGCGGTGCTATGGACTGTATTCACCACCAAGGAGTACCCGCCTGAGGATATCGAGGCGTTCGAAGCTCAGCGGAGTCAGCACAAGGGAATTGTCGCACTCACCAAATCGCTCGTTGTCGAGATTCTGTCTGCCATTCGTGAAATGCCGACCACTATGAAACAACTGGCTGTGGTTCAGTTGTTCACGTGGCTGGGCTTGTTTTGCATGTGGTTATTCTTTGGCTTAATGACTTCTTATCATGTCTTCGGTGCAACCAGTCCTGAGGATGCCAGGTTTCCGCTCGGAGGAGAATGGGGCGGCATATGCTTCATGGTCTATTCGATCGTTACTTTCGTAGTGGCATTTGGTCTGGCAAGACTGGCGGCAATCACAAGCCGCAAAATGGTTCATGCTGTGTCGCTAATCCTTGGGGGGTTGGGTCTGCTGTCGGTTTATTTGATTCACGACAAATACACTTTGCTTGTGACGATGGTTGGAGTTGGTATCGCCTGGGCCTCAATACTCTCGATGCCTTACGCCATCCTTGCGGGCGCGTTACCTCCGGCTCGAATGGGAATCTACATGGGCGTGTTCAACTTTTTCATAGTGATACCTGAAATCTTTCAGGCGCTAACATTCGGTCCGCTTATTCGAGCAGTCTTCGGATCAGAAAACCATAATGCGCCGCTTTATATGGTGATGTTAGGGGGAGTCTTCATGTTGATGGCGGCGCTTCTCGTCACGCGGGTTGAGGATGTAGGCGATCTAAATGTTGCCGAGGACTTAGTTTTGAAGGCTGATCAAAAAGAGGCCTTTACGATTCCGGAAAATGTGCAGCCTGTTCCCAGCACCGGTTTGATTGATGAGGACTAACATAATCCCGTGCAGTTTTAGGCTTATTTACTAGAACCATGTCAGCAAATAAACCGACAACCGTTTTGATTCACGCCATTGTTGTTGTCATCCTCGCGATTAACTTTTCTCAAGTCCCTGCGCAACAACCAACGCTGGATGTTTCCAAAGAGGTCGCTCGCTCAACTCGCGATTGGGTGCGCGACGGCGTCATCTACGAGATCTATCCGCGCGCTTTTTCACCCGAAGGGAATTTCAAAGCGGTTACTTCCAAACTCGACGACCTCAAGCAGCTCGGCGTCACGATCCTTTGGTTGATGCCGATTCATCCGATCGGTCAGGAAAAGAAGAAGGGAACTATCGGAAGTCCTTACGCAGTTCGCGACTACTACGGCATCAATCCGGACTATGGGACAAAGCGAGATCTTCAGCAGTTAATCTCAGAGGCTCACCGGCGCGGCATGAAAGTCATCATCGACGTTGTTGCCAACCACACTTCCTGGGACAGCGTCTTGATGAAGCATCCTGAGTTTTATAAACGCGATGCAGAAGGCAACATCACTTATCCACACGACTGGTATGACATTGCCGCATTGAATTATTCCAATCAGCAGTTGCGTGTTTACATGACTGACATGCTGAAGTACTGGTTGCGTGACTTTGAGCTTGATGGGTTCCGTTGCGACGTTGCGGGCGAAGTGCCGACAGATTTCTGGGAGAACGCTCGAGTTGAACTTGAAAAGATCAAGCCAGACATGGTGATGCTCGCCGAAGCTCACAAGCCTGAACTACTTGTCAAAGCATTCGATCTTGACTACGCCTGGCCCCTGCACAGCGCGCTGACCGACGTTCTGCAAGGACGTTCGCCTGCTTCTCAATTGAGAACTGTCTGGGAAGAGGAAGTCAAAGAATCACCTCGCGGCGCCATTCATATGCGATTCTCCGATAATCACGATGAGCGTCGCGCGATTGCACGCTTCGGTGAACCTGCATCACTTGCCGCGTCAGCATTTGTGTTCACTCTTGATGGCGTGCCGATGCTCTACAACGGAATGGAAGTTGGCGATACCACCGAATCGGGCGCACCGGCATTGTTTGAGAAACTTCCCATCTTCTGGTCTATCAGAGAAAGACGACCGGAGTTTGGCAGGTTTTATCACGAGATGATGGCGCTGCATCGATCGAGTGAAGCGTTGAGAAGAGGGTCCCTTGAATGGGTACGTAATTCTGATGAAGCGAGGGTGATCAGTTACGTTCGAAGAACGTCGACCGAAGAAATGTTAGTAGCAATTAATCTGTCGAGCCGGCCTTATTTTGGCAGCGTCGAGATTGCAAATGGAGAAAGGTTCGTTGAAGTTACGCCTGACATCAGCGCGCCACTGCCGCCTGATGCGCCGGCGCCAGAAAAGAGACTTAGTAAACAAGTGGTTGGTTTGCCTGTGCTTCGGTTGGATGCGTGGGGCTATCGGATCTTTCGCAGGGGTAAGAAATGATTTGGCAGTTTGGCTTCTCTGCGCTTCCTCTTCGTCTCTGCGTCTCTGCGCTGAATGATTGGAACGTGCCAGGAAAAACCGCAGAGACGCAGAGAACGCAAACGGAGCGCAGAGAAGAACTGCGTGATCTCCTTTTCTTTTAATCAATGCATCTACTACCCATCTTCGTTACTGCTGCCATTTCCGCCCACACTTTGTTGGCGACACCGTCAAAAGTCCGCGCCGTTGGACCGGGCATTGATGCTCATTGGCCCACTGCCTCGAAGAACGGGTTTGGTACTTCAACCTCATTAACATCCAAGGTCTGGTTCACACTTGCGAAAGGAACCTTAACCGAAGTCTTCTACCCAACCATCGACATACCGAATACTCAGACGCTTCAGTTTGTCTTCTGCAGAGATCGATTTTGTCAGTTTGAAGCAGAGATGTCGCATTCGTTGCGTATTGTCGATGATTGCTCACTCAGTTTTCGACAAGTCAACAGCTCCTCGGGTGTCACAATTACCAAAACGTATACGACCGATCCTGATCGGTCGACAGTTTTGATTGACGTAGTCATCAACTCAGGCGTCTCGAACTCGACGCTGTTTCTCTATTACGATCCGTCATTAAAGAATAGTGGAATGCACGACAGTGCCTGGACTAGTAGCGGCGCACTTCTGGCCTCGGACGCTGACGTCGCCACTGCTGTGGTATCGAACGTACGCTTCGCATCGATTAGCAATAGTTTCGCTAGTAAAGATATTGACTTCTCTACGCTCCCGCCCGACGCACGAATTGACAACGGCAACGTTGTTCAAATCGCAAGACTTCCGGAAACAACAAAACTGACGATCGCACTCGCATTTGGTACCAACCCTTCAGAAGCACTCAGCAATGCGCGAAGTTCTTTGCGGAAGGGGTTCGACTCCTGCCAGGACCAGTACGCAGCTGGTTGGCACAATTACCTTCAATCCTTACCGAACCTTAAACAACACCAATCGCAACTGAACATGGCGGCAATGGTTCTGAAGGCATCCGAAGACAAAACATATCGCGGAGCAATCATCGCGTCGCCTTCCACACCGTGGGGCGGCGGGCCTAACGCAAACGAGCCCAGCATATCGGGCTATCATGCTGTCTGGTCTCGTGATCTCTATCAGGTCGCAACCGCATTGATTGCACTAGGCGACCGCGCTGCTGCCAACCGGGCACTCGACTATCTGTTTAAGACTCAACAAAGACGAGACGGAAGTTTTCCGCAAAACACCTGGGTTGATGGCCGTCCGATTGGTGGTGGATTGCAGATGGATGAAGTCGCGTTGCCAATTGTATTGGCTCTCCAATTGAATCGAGGCGAACGCGAAACGTGGCTAAAGCATATTAAACCGGCAGCCGATTTCATCGTTGCGCGAGGACCCATCACTGAACAGGATCGGTGGGAGGAAAAGAAGGGTTATTCACCAGCAACATTGGCCGCTGAAGTTGCCGCCCTGGTCTGCGCCGCTGAATTTGCTCGAAGACACCACGATCCTTTATCGGCGGCACGCTATCTTGAAAAGGCCGATAATTGGGAGACAGAGATTGAGCGCTGGACGGCGACGACGAACGGACCTCTTGGAAGTGGAAATTATTTTTTGCGTTTGACCGAAACCGGCAATCCTAATCAAGCGGATGAGCTGGAGATTAATAGCGGAGGCGGGCGATATGATCAACGGGCCATAGTTGATATGGGTTTTCTCGAGTTAGTGAGGCTTGGCCTTAGAGCTGCCAACGATCCGCTGATGATCAAATCGCTGCAAGTGATTGACACCGTCATCAAGCGCACAACACCTTCTGGTCCAGCATGGTATCGATATAACCATGACGCATACGGCGAACGAGCTGATCGTCTGCCTTACGATGGTCGAACGGGCATTGGTCGGCTATGGACTTTGCTGACAGGCGAACGAGGTGAATATGAACTTGCGGCTGGTCGTGTTCGGGAAGCGCGAGCCCTGTTGCAAATCATGTCGGGGTTTGCGAATGATGGCCTGATGCTACCGGAACAGGTGTGGGATAGCGGGAAGATCGGAAGTGGCACCGGATCCGCGACGCCGTTGGCATGGTCAACAGCACAGTATATTCGGTTAGCAATGAATGTTCGGAGCAACAAAAACAGCGAAACGCCCGCGCTAGTGGCGTCACGTTACGCTAAGAGACAACAGAAGAGAAATGACAGAAGCCATTAACAAATTGAAGTTCGAACAAGCGAATAACCTGGTTTGTGCTGCGGACCTTGGTGGCACGCATCTTCGGGTCGCATTGGTTGATTCCGCTGGACACATCCACTTCCGTTTGAAGCAAAGCACGCCACAGGAGGAGACGCCTGATGGAATATTGCGCTCACTGGTGGGTGCAGTTCGAGAATGCGAAGTACACGCGAAGGGGATCAAAGGCGATAAGCGTATCTCGGCAGTCTCCGTTGTAGTTCCCGGTACCGTCAATGTGAAGAACGGAATCGTTGTGAAGGCTCCAAATCTACCTTCGCTTGATGGTTTTCATTTAAACGAAGAGGTGAGTTCGCAACTAGGTTGTCGTTCGGTCCTGGAAAATGATGCCAATGCCGCGGCAGTTGGCGAGATGTGGATGGGTGCAGGACGCGGTCACAACGCTATCGTCTGCGTCACACTTGGAACAGGAGTTGGTGGTGGAATCATCTTAAACGGAGAATTGTGGCGGGGAGCTGATGGCGCCGCGGCAGAGATCGGTCATATGTGCGTCGATCCGTTTGGTGGCGTTGCGTGCGGTTGCGGCAGTCGCGGTTGTCTCGAGGTCTATGCTTCAGCAACAGCAATCGTGCGGATGACGAGAGAGGCGAGTCCGCGTCATCCCAATTCTACTCTGGATATCAATAAGCTCACTTCTGAAGCGATCTTCTGTGCTGGCAAACACCATGATGAACTTGCGCTCGAAGTATTCAAACGTATGGGTGTATATCTTGGAATCGGAATAGCCAACTTAATAAATATTCTGAACCCGGAGATGATTGTTATTGGTGGTGGTGTGGCAAATGGCTGGGAACTCTTTGATAAGAGTATGCGGCAACAGGTTGCTGAACGGGCTTTCCCACTTTTGGCGGCGCGCGTTCAGATTGTTCGAGCAGAATGTGGAGATGATGCGGGACTGCTGGGCGCGGCGCGTTTAGGATTTGAAAGTTCTCCGGCTGATTAGAGACTTGAAGACTCTTCTCTGCGCTTCCTCTGCGTTCGTCTCGGCGGTTGAAAATATGGTGCGCCTGAAGTTTACCGCAGAGAACACCGCGCTACTTAGGCCGCAACCGAACCATCCTGAAAGGATGAAAGTTAATAGCCGTGG
>Ga0070680_100002059_pt1 | contig 14833 bp, 15 predicted proteins | sample KBSC73BmetaG_FD_64672 | JGI IMG/M metagenome (GOLD analysis project Ga0070680, IMG submission 64672) | Corn rhizosphere microbial communities from Kellogg Biological Station, Michigan, USA - KBS C7-3B metaG | ecosystem: Host-associated > Plants > Roots > Rhizosphere | place: USA: Michigan...
GCCGGTGAAGAGAGGAGGCGAGGCCGGTTCCATGAAGCTCCTAAAGAAAACGGCGGGACTTTGCAGCCCCGCCGTCGATCTTGGCCAGAAGCCTGCGTGAAGGCTAGAGGTGCTTCAGCACGTTCTCGGCGGCCGACACCTCGAAGGCGCCGGGCTTCTCGACGAACAGCTGGTCGACCTTGCCGTCCTTGACGATCATGGCATAGCGCTGGCTGCGCACGCCCATGCCGTTCTTGGTCAGGTCCATGGCCAGGCCCATGGCGTTGGTGAACTCCGCGGCGCCGTCGCCCAGCATCATCACCTTGTCGCCGGCCTTCTGGTCCTTGCCCCAGGCGCCCATGACGAAGGCGTCGTTGACGGAAATGCACGCGATGGTGTCGACACCCTTCGCCTTGATCTTGTCTGCTTCGGCCACGAACCCGGGCACGTGTTTTGCTGAACAAGTAGGGGTGAACGCTCCGGGGAGCGCAAACACGACAACCTTCTTACCGGGAGCAAAAAGCTCTTCCGTGGTCACCGCTTTGGGGCCTTCCGGCCCCATCGTTCGCAGCGTGGCGCTAGGCACCTTGTCGCCGACTTTGATCATTCTTCCACCTCTGGCTATTGGACCGGCGGACCCTAGGACGCAGTCCGCTTTTTGTCCATCCAGCCAAGGTTACAGGCCCTGCCCTTGATCTTTGACCGGACAATCCCCATGGATTTAGGCGATCATGAATCAGATGTCCGGGCACAGTTCTCCCGCCGCCACGTCCTCTTCGGGGATACTGGTCGGCCGCTTCCTGGTCGCCGCCCCGTCCATGCCGGACGAGCGCTTCCAGAAGAGCGTCGTGTTCATCTGCAAGCACGACGACGAGGGCGCGCTGGGCATCATCGTCAACAACAAGGTCGACGACCTGCCGCTGGGCAAGGTCTACGAGCAGCTCGGCATCGACGTGCCGACGGTGGCGGCCGAGAAGCCGGTGCTGTTCGGCGGCCCGGTCGAGACCTCGCGCGGCCTGGTGCTGCATTCGGCCGACTACACGCGCGACGAGACCCTGCTGATCGAGGGCGGCCTGGCGCTCACCCCCTCGCTCGAGATCCTGAAGGACATGGCCGGCGGCAGTGGGCCCAAGCAGGCCTGGCTGGCGCTGGGACATTCCGGCTGGTCGCCCGGCCAGCTCGATCGCGAGATGCAGGACAACGCCTGGCTGGTGGTCGATGCCGACTCTGCCCTCGTGTTCGATCCCGACTTCGACGCCAAGTGGCAGCGCGCGCTCGACCGCCTGGGCGGCAAGGGCAGTCCGGGCGGCCACTTCGATCTCGCGTCCTATTCCCACCAGACCGGCCGCGCCTAGGACTCTAAGCGCATCGGCGGTGCGGAATACCACCTATGCGGGTGGTGGGGACTATCCTTTAACAGTCCGGCGGGACCATGGTGAGGGACGCCAACGCGGACCTCCCTTCACGCTGGCGTGCGTACCCGGGACGCTGCCGCTTCCTCCCCAACCCCAATTCGGAAGCGGCGGCGTCCCGCACTTTTCCCGATGAGGGTTATTCCGCCGCGGCCTCGGCCGTCGCGGGCGAGCGGTAGGAGGCGAGCAGCGAGGTTTCGCGCTCCTTGGCCGTCGCGACATTCTTCTCCTTGATGTGGCCGAAGCCGCGCATGGTCTCGGGCACGCCGGCGATCTGCACCGCCATCGCATGGTTGGTCTGGTCGAGCGTCGCCAGCACGCTGTCGATCGTGGTTTCGTACTCGCCGATCAGGCGGCGCTCCATCTTGCGCTCGGCGGTATAGCCGAAGACGTCGAGCTTCGTGCCGCGCAGCCTCTTGAGCGAGGCGAGGAAGCGGAACATCGGCATCACCCACGCACCATACTCGCGCTTCTTGAGCTGGCCGGTCGTCGGATCGCGGCCGGCGAACAGCGGCGGCGCGAGATGGAACGAGAGCCTGTAGTCGCCCTCGAACTGGGCGGCGAGCTTCTTCAGGAACTCGCCATCGGTGTAGAGGCGGGCGACCTCGTACTCGTCCTTGTAGGCCATCAGCTTGTAGAGCGACTTGGCGACCGCCTCGGCGAGGCCGGAGCGGCCGGGCGCCCTGGCCTTCTCGGCCTTGGCCACCCTGTCGACGAACGCGCCGTAGCGCGCGGCATAGGCCTTGTCCTGATAGGCCGTCAGCAGCTCGACCCGCTTGGCCACGATGTCGGCCAGCGTGCGCGCGACCGGCTTCTCGATGCGCAGGGTCGGCTTGGCGGCGGCCTGGACGGCGGCGAGATTGTGCGCGGCGAGGCGGCCCCAGGCGAAGGTACGCCTGCTGGTCTCGACGGCCACGCCGTTCAGCTCGATCGCCCGGTTGATCGCCTCGAACGACAGCGGCAGCAGACCCTTCTGCCAGGCATAGCCCAGCATGAAGAGGTTGGTGGCGATCGAGTCGCCCAGGATCGCGGTGGCCAGGCCCGTGCCGTCGATGAACGTGGTGGCTTCCTCGGTGGCGGCGTCGCGGATCGACTTCATCATCGACTCCGCGCCCAGGTCCATGTCGCCGTTGGTCACGAACGCCGCCACCGGCTGCATGTAGCCGTTGATCACCGCCTTGGTGATGCCGGGCTCGATGCGCGACAGGGCGGCGGGCGAGGCCGCCACGACCATGTCGCAGCCCAGCACCAGGTTGGCGCCGCCGGCGGCGATGCGCACGGCGTGGAGATCTTCCGGCTTGGGTGCCAGGCGGATGTGGCTCATCACCGCGCCGTTCTTCTGCGCCAGGCCGGTGAAGTCGAGCACGGTGCAGCCCTTGCCCTCGAGATGGGCCGCCATGCCGATCAGCGCGCCGACGGTGATCACGCCGGTGCCGCCGATGCCGGTGACGAGCACGCCGTAGGCCTCGCTGAGCGGGCGCAGGGTCGGCATCGGCAGGTCGGCCAGCGGATCCTTCTCGACGACCGTGAGCTGCGGGCGGCGGGCCTTGGCGGGCGTGCCGCCATGGACCGACACGAAGCTCGGGCAGAAGCCGTTCAGGCAGGAGAAGTCCTTGTTGCAATTGGACTGGTCGATGGTGCGCTTGCGGCCGAGCTCGGTCTCGAGCGGCTTCACCGACACGCAGTTGCTCTTCTCCGAGCAGTCGCCGCAGCCCTCGCAGACCGCGTCGTTGATGACCACGCGCTTGGCCGGATCGGGAAAGGTGCCGCGCTTGCGGCGGCGGCGCTTCTCGGCGGCGCAGGTCTGGTCGTAGACCAGCACGGTGAGCCCGGGAATCTCGCGCAGCTCGCGCTGCACGGCGTCGAGCTCGTCGCGGTGGCGGATGGTGACGCCGTGGGCGAAGCCGGCGTTCATCGGGTACTTGTCGGGCTCGTCGGTGACGACGATCACCTTCTTGGCGCCCTCGGCCTCGACCTGGCGGGTGATCTCAGGCACCGACAGCGGGCCGTCGTGCGGCTGGCCGCCGGTCATGGCGACGGCGTCGTTGTAGAGGATCTTGTAGGTGATGTTGACGCCGGCGGCGGCCGACTGGCGGATCGCCATCAGGCCCGAGTGGTAATAGGTGCCATCGCCCAGATTCTGGAAGATGTGGTTGTCGGAGTGGAACGGCGCCTGGCCGACCCAGCCGACGCCCTCGCCGCCCATGTGGCTGATGAGAGAGGTGCGGCGCTCGGGCATCCAGATCGCCATGCCGTGGCAGCCGATGCCGGCCATCGCGCGGCTGCCTTCGGGCACGCGCGTCGAGGTGTTGTGCGGGCAGCCCGAGCAGAAGAACGGCGTGCGCGCCACCTTCGGCGGCGGCGCGTTCAGCAGCTTCTCCTTGGCTTCGAGACGGGCGATGCGCTGCTTGAGTTCGGGCGAGTCGCCGTTGTGCTTCATGAGGCGGCCCGCGATCACCATCGCCACACCGGTCGGCGACAGCTCGCCCTCGCTCGGCAGGATGACCCTGCCGGTCTCGTCGGTCTTGCCGATCACCAGCGGCCGGCGGTCGGCCGGCGCGTTGTAGAGGATGCGCATCAACTGGTCTTCGAGGTTGGAGCGCTTCTCCTCGATCACGATGACTTCCTGCAGGCCCTCGGCAAAGCGCCGCGCGCCCTCGACCTCCAGCGGCCAGGTCATGCCGACCTTGTAGAGCCGGATGCCGAGCGACCGGCAGCGCTCGTCGGACAGGCCGAGATCCTCGAGCGCCTGGCGCGTGTCGAGATAGGCCTTGCCCGTGGTCATGATGCCGATGCGCGCGTTAGGCGGATCGATGATCGTCTTGTCGAAGCCGTTGGCGCGCACGAAGGCCTGCACCGCCGCCATCTTCGGTCCGTGCAGGCGCTTCTCGGCCTCGAGTGGTGGATCGGGATTGCGGATGCCGAGGCCGCCCGGCGGGAGCTGGAAGTCGGTCGGCATGACGATCTTGATGCGCTCGGGGTCGACCCACACCGACGCGCCGCTCTCGACCGTCTCGGAGATCGCCTTGAAGCCGATCCAACAGCCCGAGTAGCGCGACAGCGCGAAGCCCAGGATGCCGAAGTCGAGATACTCCTGGACCGTCGCCGGATTGACGACGGGAATCATCGCGGCGGCGAACACCTGCTCGCTCTGGTGCGGCAGGGTCGAGGACTGGCAGCCGTGATCGTCGCCGGCGAGCGCGATCACACCGCCATACTGCGAGGTGCCGGCGGCGTTGCCGTGCTTCAGCACGTCCATCGAGCGATCGACGCCCGGGCCCTTGCCGTACCAGATCGAGAAGACGCCATCGACTTTGGCGCCGGGGAAGAGATTGGTCTGCTGGCTTCCCCACACCGCGGTGGCGGCGAGGTCCTCGTTGAGGCCGGGCTGGAAGTGGACGTTGTTCTCCTTGAGGTACCGCTTCGCGCCCCACAGCGCGTTGTCGTACATGCCAAGCGGCGAGCCGCGATAGCCGGAGATGAAGCCGCCGGTGTTGAGGCCGGCCGCGGCGTCGCGCTGCTTCTGCATCATCGGCAGGCGCACCAGCGCCTGGATGCCGGTCAGGTACACGCGGCCCTTGTTCAGGCGATAGCGGTCTTCCAGCGCGTAGTCGCCGAAAACGAGGGGAATGGAGGTGTCGGTGATGCTCATCGCGAAGCCCTCCCAGGCCGGCATAAACGGGCGTTCATCGGCTGGAGGATAGCCGGAATTGGCATCCTCGGGGGGCTTTTTGCGTTGTACGGCGCACTGTCGTCGGGAGGACGCGCCATGGCCTACACGACCATTCTGCTGCATTGCGATAAGAGCCGCACCTTGCGGGCGCGGGCCGCCGTCGCGGCCGATTTCGCCGGCCGATTCGGCGCCCACGTCGTGGGGCTGCATGTGCGGCCGCGCTTCGAGACGCCGATGTTCACCGACGGCGGCATGGCGATGGACAGCCTCTACGAGGCCTACGACCGCGAGATGAAGGCGGGCGAGGCCGAGGCGTCCGCGGTCTTCCGGCAGGCGATGCAGGGCGACAAGATCTTCAGCGAGTGGCGCGCGGTCGGCGGCTATATCGACGAGGCAGTGTCGGAGGCGGCGCTGGGCGCCGATCTCGTGATCGTGGGCCAGGCCGACACGGAGGACAGCGCGTCGGCGACGCCGTCGGACCTCGCCGAACAGGTGGCGCTGCGCAGCGGCCGGCCGGTGCTGGTGCTGCCGCACGTCGGCGTGCAGCGACCGCCCGGCGCGCGCGTGATGATCTGCTGGAACAACAGCCGCGAGGCCGCGCGCGCGGTAACCGGCGCGCTGCCGCTGCTGGCCAAGGCATCCAGGGTCGAGATGTTGGTCATCGACGGTGAGAAGGCGACCGACGCCGAGCGCGAACACTCTTCAGGCAAGGGCGTCATCGCCTGGCTCGGCCGGCACGGCGTGAAGGCCGCCCTCGTGCGCGACACCGCGCCGGCGTCGGCGGTCGGCACCGCGATCCTGTCGCGCGCGGCCGATCACGACATCGACCTGATCGTGATGGGCCTCTACGGCCACTCGCGCATGCGCGAGATGGTGCTGGGCGGGACCAGCCGGACCCTGCTGGGCAGCATGACCGTCCCGGTGCTCATGGCGCATTAGGGGCGACGGGCGGAAAGAAGGCCCTTCGACTTCGATCAGGGCGACCAACTGGCTGCGCTAGTTGGTCGGCTTCTTCCCCGCCTTGTAGTTGGCGACGGCGGCCTTGAGTTCGCGGTACTCGGTGCAGCCGAAGGTGCAGAGCGAATCGAGGCGGGCGAGATGCTGCTCGGCCTCTGGCAGGCGATCGAGCTGCAGGTAGGCCTCGCCGATGTATTCGTGCGCGCCGATGTGCTTGGGGTCGATGCCGAGCGCGGTGTTGTAGTACTGCAGCGCGCCGTTGGGATCGCCCGACTTGCGCGTGGCGAAGCCCATCAGGTTGTAGGCATCGGCGTTCTTCGGATCCTTGGCGACGACCTGCTGCAGCAGCGGCATGGCGCCGGCATAGTTCTTCGCCTCGATCATCGCCTTGGCGCTGGCGTAGTTGGGATCGACCGCCTTGAACGATGGGCTGTCGACGCTGGAGCCGCCACCCCCGCCGCCGGCAGCGAAGGCCGGGACCGACACGCTCAACGCCACTGCCGTCAGGGTCGCGCGAAAGATGGCTCGCATGGTCATTCTCCTGGTTGCGTCGATTCTTCCCGACATACCGGCCGGCACAACGAAATTAAGATGACAAGGTCGTGAGGCTGTCGGCCCGCAGGACGGCGCGTACCGTCATCTTGCCCTGGCGGCCGCGAATCTCGACCTCGTGCCGCGGCGCATCGGGCAGGGTCATGCCGGCGCGATCGAGCAGTTCCTGTGAAACGACCAGTTGCACGCCCAGTTCCTTGGTCATGGTCTCGAGCCGGCTCGCGGAGTTCACCGTGTCGCCGATGGCGGTGAGCTGGGTGGCGCGCTCGTACCCCATCTCGCCTACGATCGTGTTGCCCGAGTGCAGGCCGATGCCGATGCGCAGCGGCGCATCGAGGTCGCCCGACAGCGCCTCGTTGAGGTCGTCGAGGGCCAGGGCCATGCGCCGCGCCGCGTCCAGCGCCTGGCGGCAGGCGCGCTCGGCGTCGATGTCGAGGCCGAAGATGGCCATCACGCCGTCGCCGATGAACTTGTCGAGCCGGCCGCCGGCCGCCTCGATCGCGTGGCCGGTGGCGCGGAAGTAGCGGTTGAGCAGGAACACCACGTCGTAGGGCAGCTTGCCCTCGGAGATCGAGGTGAAGCCGCGGATGTCGCAGAACAGGATGGCGACGTAGCGCTCGCCGCCGTGGGCCTGCGGCTGGCGGCGATAGGCCTCGACCGGCCCCGCCTGCGACGGCAGCAGCGGCGTCACGCGATAGCGCCCGGGCGGCGGGCGGAGCTGGCAGGCCAGGCGCACGTTCTCGGGCGCGCCGACGCGGTCGAGCACCTTCTGCTCCTCCGCCGACGCCGGCGGCAGCAGCGCGCGGTCGGCGCCGCCCACGCGCACGCGGCAGGTCGAGCAGCGGCCGCGCCCGCCGCATACCGAGGCGTGCGGCACGCCGCCGATGCGGCTCATCTCCAGGATGCTGAGGCCGGTCGGCAGCGACACCGTCTTGTGGTCGCTGTAGTCGAGGTGGACGACACCGGCCCGCCGCTCCCACAGGTCGCGCACCGGCCGGGCGGCGAAGGCCGCCGCCAGCAGCAGGAGCGCGGTCGCGGCCAGTGTGTCGGCGATCATGTAGATATCGGCCACGCCCGCGGCGCTGGGCGCATGAAGCTGCTCGAAGAGGTTGGCGAGGAAACCCGGTTCTTCGGCCAGGCGCGCGAAGTCGCGCAGCGCCACGGCGGCGCCGCCGATGCTTGCCGCCGGAACCAGCAGCGCCACGGCGTAGAACGTCGGCAGCCAGCGGCGATACCAGGGCTTCAGGCGCCACGCGAAGTGCAGGCCGATGCAGGCGTGGATCCAGACCACGAGGACGAGGCCGAACTGGCGCAGCACGCCCATCCACGTGCCCGACGTCAGCGAGGCCAGCACCCAGGGATAGTTGACGTCGACGGCGAAGTAGTCGGACGCGATGCGCGTGCCCACGACATGGGTCGCGGCCAGCGGCACGATCGACGCGCCCAACGCGAGCTGCGTCCACTCCCAGAACGACAGCCTGAGCGCCCGCCGCCGCAGTACCGACCACAAGGCCAGCGAGAAGTGGATCAGCAGCGCGCCGTAGAGCGCCGTCTGGCCGACCGGATTCTCCCAGATGTAGAGGAACCAGACGCGGCTCTGCTCGAGCGCGCGCAGCGACACCAGCCCCACCGCATGGTTGAGCAGATGCAGGGTGACGTAGAGGAGAAGGACGTAGGCCGACCCGAGGCGGATCCGTCCGACCATGGTCTATTTCAACAGGGCCAACACCGCTTCGGGCGGGCGGCCGATCGCGGCCTTCTTGCCGGAAACGACGATGGGCCGCTGCAGCAGGATCGGATGCGCGGCGATCGCCCTGGCGATGTCGGCCTTGCCGAGATCGGCCTTCTTCACGTTGAGCTTCTTGAATTCGGGCTCGCCATCGCGAATGAGCTCCGTGGGATCGCCGCCGACCCCTGTGATCAAGGCCTCGACCTCGGTCTTGCTGGGCGGCTGCTTGAGATACTCGCGAATGGCCGGTTCTATTCCCTTCGAGTGCAGCAGTTCGAGGGTCTGCCGCGACTTGCTGCAGCGCGGGTTGTGCCAGATCGTGACGGTCATGCGCGAACCATGGCGAGGCCGTCAGCCTTCGTCCAGTGCGTCGGCATCGCCGGCGTCGATCACTTTTCTGGCAAGCTGGTAGTCGAAGCCGCCGCGCGCCATGGCGGCGAGATCCTTGAGGCGCTTGTCCTTGCGATCCTTGTGCGGCCGGAACGGTCCGAGCTTGCGCCGCCGCGCCAGCGCCACCGCCGCCGTCCACTCGCGCCGGCGCGGATCGACGTGGAGCTCCTCGTCGAGGCCGGCCATCGCCTGGGCGAGCGTGGCGGCGTCGACGCCGGCGTGCTGCAGCTTCTGGCGCGTCAGCTTGGTCGAGCTGCCACGCCGGTGCAGCGCGCGCGCCTTGGTCTGGGCGAACGCCTTGTCGTCGATCATGCCGGCGTCGACGAACTTCTGGACGATGGCGGCGATTGCCTGCTGGACGTCGTCCATGATCGGCGCCTGGAACATCTCGGCCTTCCGCACCCGTCGGTTCAGCACGCGGCGCAGGCCCTCGGCCGTGCTGGGATAGCGCTCGAGATAGAACGTGGCGGCGTTCTGCAGGTACTTCGCGGTGATCGGCCGCGCGACCCGCCGGTTGCCCGCCTTCTTCAAGGACGATAGCCGAAGGAGCGCGGGCCGGCCCTGCGCATCGGCGCGGCGAGGTTGGCGAACTCGCAGAGCAGGCGGCGGGTGTCGCGCGGGTCGATGATCTCCTCGATGCCGAAGCGCTCGGCGGTGCGGAACGGCGAGCGCACCTTGTTGAGGCGCACCTCGATGGCGGCCAGATGGGCGGCGGGATCGGGCGCCGCGGCGATCTCGGCCTTGTACGCGGCCTCGATGCCGCCCTCGAGCGGCAGCGAGCCCCAGTCGCCCGACGGCCAGGCGTAGCGGAAATTGTACTTCTGCCAGTTCTGGTGGGCGGCACCGGCGACGCCGAACGCCTTGCGCAGCAGGATCGAGCACCACGGCGCCTTGCTCTGATAGACGGCGGTGAGCGCGCGCGCGCCGTGGCGGATGGTGGCGGCCTTCTCGCCGGTGACGCCGATGATGAATCCCGGGATGTCGACGAAGTGCACGACCGGCAGGTGGAAGGTCTCGGCGAAGTCGACGAAGCGCGTGATCTTGTGGCTGGCGTCGGCCGTCCAGCCGCCGCCGTAGAAATAGGGGTCGCTCGCCAGCACGGCGACCGGCCAGCCGTCGACGCGCGCCATGCCGGTGACGACCGAACGGCCCCACATCCTGCCGATCTCGAAGAAGCTGCCGCGATCGACGCAGGCCTCGACGATCGGGCGCACGCGATAGACCTTGCGGCGGTCGCGCGGGATGGCGTCGATCAGCGACGCCTCGCGGCGGTTGGGATCGTCGGCGGCGGGTCCGCGCTCGGCCAGGCGGTCGACGGACGCGGGCAGGTAGGAGAGGAACTTCCGCGTCCGCGCGAAGGCTTCCTCTTCGCTCGCGACCTCGTCGTCGACCGCGCCATTGCGCGCGTGGATCTCGGTGCCGCCGAGTTCTTCCTTGGTGACCTTCTCGCCCAGTCGCGCCACGACCGGCGGGCCGGCGACGAACATCTGCGAGATGCCGGTGACCATCAGGGAGTAGTGCGAGGTGACCAGGCGCGCGGCCCCGAGGCCCGCGACCGAGCCAAGGCCGAGCGACACCACGGGAATGCGCGACAGGTTGTCGACGACGTGGCCCCACGCCGGATTGCGCGGCACGTAGGTGTAGCCGGTCGTCTCGTAGGTCTTCACCGAGCCGCCGCCGCCGGTGCCGTCGATCAGGCGCACCATCGGGATGCCCAGTTCGCCCGCCATCTGCTCGGAGGCTTCCTGCTTCTCCCAGATCGAGGCGTCGGCGGCGCCGCCGCGCACGGTGAAGTCGTCACCGCCGACGGCGACCGGCCGGCCGTCGAGTTTTCCGCGGCCCATCACGAAGTTCGAGGCCGTGAAATCGGCCAGCTTGCCGTCGGCGTCGTATTCGGCCTTGCCGGCGATGGCGCCGATCTCGTGGAAGGAGTCCCGGTCGAGCAGGCGCTCGATGCGCTCGCGCACCGTGAGCTTGCCACCGTCGTGCTGGCGCTTGACCTTGTCGGGGCCGCCCATGCGGCGCGCCATTTCCTCGCGCCGGCGCAGCTCGTCGATCTCGTTCTGCCAGCTCATCGCTTCAGCCTTTCAGGGCAATGCCGACCATCGCCTCGAGTTCGGCCAGCGCGGTGTCGGGATCGCCGACCTTGATCGTGCGCATGCCCATGGCGCGCGCCGGCTTCAGGTTGATGCCCAGGTCGTCGAGATAGATGCACTGCTCCGGCTCGACGCCGAGCTGGTCGCAGGCATGGCGATAGATGCGCGGATCGGGTTTGCGCCATCCCAATCTGCTCGATTCGAAGACATGCTCGAAAAGGGTCATCACCTCGGCGACGGCTTTGGCCTTCTCCGGGCTGCGCGCCATGCCCGGGCCGTCGCCCGACTTCATGTTGTTGGTGATGCAGGCGACCTTGAACGCCGCCTTGCAGCGGCGCAGTGCCTCCACCATCTGCGGCCGAATGTCGCCACTTATGGAGCGCAGGACGCGCCAGCCATCGATCTTATGGCCCTGGTCAGCCGCTTCGGCCTCGAACAGGGCAACGAACGCTTCGAGCGATACTTCGCTTCGTTCCATTTTTGCCCAGGCATTGGTGTCAGGATTGCGCGCATTGAGCCTGCGAATGAAATCTTCGGGCAGGCCCGCCTCCTGTTCGTAGATCCGGAACGCCTCGAAGGGGCTGGAGAGGATGACGCCGCCGAAGTCCCAGAGGACGGCGCGGGGGGTATTTGCATGGCTCGTATTCATGGTCCTGCGACTGTCTTTACCTTGTTCCTGCCTCACTCGGCCTCTATCTCACGCTCTCCAAAGGCGGCGGGCAAAGTTTTTTACTGCCGTACGCCAGAACTCCGGCCGGGAAGCGGAAAAAATGAGTGAAGTTGCGGTCATGCCGCGCGGCAACGCCGTGGCAGAGGTGGATCAGATGGTGTCGAGCGACGGACGTAACCGCAGGGCGGCCGAGACGCGCCGCAAGGTGATCGAGGCCGCCAAGGCCATGATCACCGAAACCAGCGTGGCCCCGACCGTGGTCGGCGTGGCCAGGCGGGCCGACGTCTCGGTCCGGTCGGTCTTCCAGCATTTCGGCGACGTTGAGTCACTTTTCGTAACCGTCGTCGATAGCGTCGGCAAGGACCTGGTCGTTCCGCCGGAGACCTCGGAGGCCCTGCCGCTGGCCGCCCGGGTCGATTCCCTCAGCCGCAACATGGCCAAGCTCTATGAGCAGATCGTGCCCCTGCGGGTCGCCGCCGGCCAGTTCGTCGGCCATCCCGGCCTGACCGAGCGTGGCATGGTCATCCAGAACGGCCTGCGGGATGCGGCTTTCCGGGCTTTCGACCATGAATTCGCCGCCCTGAACGACGCCGACAAGGAAGCCCTGGCCGATGCCATCGGCGCGGCCTTCTCCCTCGATGCCTGGGTCGCCCTGCGCCGTCAGCAGAACCTCAGCTTCGAGCGTGCCGTGGCCGCCTGGCGCCTGACTCTCGGCGCCCTGTTGGCCCATCCGGTGATGCAGGCGGCGGCCTGAGGCGGAAGTCCCCACCTCGCCAATTGACTTGGCGAGGGTGATCGGGGACTTAAGGGCCCCAAATTCAGGACCGCATCGCACCGACATGGCGACCAGCCAGCTTCATGAGGATTTCTCGCGCGAAGAGCACGTCAAGGCCGGTTCGGACCGCGGCTTTGGCCTCGTCTTCGCAGGTTTCTTCGCCCTCATGGCCGTCCTTTCCTGGTGGAAGGGCCATATCGCGTGGCACTACACGCTGCCGGCCTCGGCGGTGTTCCTGGTGGTCTCGCTCACCGTCCCCAGGATCCTCAATCCGCTCAACCGGCTGTGGCTGAAGATCGGCCTGCTCCTCTACAAGGTGATGAACCCGCTCATCATGGGGCTGCTGTTCTTCGTGACCATCACGCCGATCGGCCTCGTGATGCGGGCGACCGGCAAGGACTTCCTGCGCATGCGCATGGACAAGGACGCCAAGAGCTACTGGATCGACCGCGCCCCGCCGGGACCGCCGCCGCAATCCATGAAGAACCAGTTCTGATCGCGAAAGGGACTTAGGAAATGGGCTCCATCATCGTCGAACTCTGGGCGTTCATGAAGGAACGCAAGAAGTTCTGGCTGCTGCCGATCTTCATCATGATGGTGATCTTCGGCGGCCTGATCGTGCTGACCAAGGGCTCGGCCATCGCGCCGTTCATCTACACGCTGTTCTAGAGGCGAAGGGCTTCTCCATGCGCGTGCTCGGGATCTCGGCTTTCTACCACGACAGCGCCGCGGCGCTGATCGAGGACGGCCATCTTGTGAGCGCGGCACAGGAGGAGCGCTTCACGCGCAAGAAGCACGATGCGGCCTTTCCCGAGAAGGCGACGCAGTACTGCCTCGACACCGCCGGCATCAAGATGGCGGACGTCGACTACGTCGCCTTCTACGACAAGCCGTTCCTCAAGTTCGAGCGGTTGCTCGAGACCTACCTCGCGTTCGCGCCGCGCGGCTTCAACTCATTCCGCATGGCCATGCCGCTGTGGCTGAAGGAGAAGCTGTTCCAGAAGACGCTGCTGCGCGACGAGATGAAGAAGTGGCAGCCCGACTTCGACTGGCAGAAGCGCCTGCTGTTCGGCGAGCACCACCAGAGCCACGCCGCGTCGGCGTTCTTCCCGTCGCCCTACGAGGAGGCCGCGGTCCTCTGCATGGACGGCGTCGGCGAGTGGGCGACGACGTCGCTCGCCTTCGGCCAGGGCAACAAGCTCGAGATGCTGAAGGAAATCCACTTCCCGCACTCGCTCGGCCTGCTCTATTCGGCCTTCACCTACTACACCGGCTTCAAGGTGAACTCGGGCGAGTACAAGGTCATGGGCCTGGCGCCCTACGGCGAGCCCAGGTTCAAGGACACGATCCTGAACAACATCGTCGACCTCAAGGAAGACGGCACGTTCCGCCTCGACCAGAGCTACTTCGACTATTGCACCGGCCTGCGCATGACGAACGAGAAGTTCGCCGACCTGTTCGGCGGACCGGCGCGCACGCCCGAGCAGATGCTCGACCAGAAGCACATGGATCTCGCGGCCTCGGTTCAGGCCGTGACCGAGGAGATCGTGATCCGCCTGGCGCGTTCGGTGCGCAAGGACACCGGCGCAAAGAACATCTGCCTGGCCGGCGGCGTGGCGCTGAACTGCGTCGCCAACGGCAAGCTGCTGCGTGAGAAGATCTTCGACAATATCTGGGTCCAGCCGGCGGCCGGCGATGCCGGTGGCGCGGTCGGTGCCGCCTATGCCGCCTATCACGGCTTCATGGGCCAGCCGCGCAAGCTCAACGGCCACATGGACGGCATGGCCGGCTCCTATCTCGGCCCGGTGTTCGAGGACGACGAGATCGCCACGCGGCTCACCGCCGTCGGCGCCAGGTTCACGCGCCTCACGCCCGAGCAGATGATCGACCAGACCGCGCAGGCGCTGGCCGACGAGAAGGCGGTCGGCTGGATGCAGGGCCGCATGGAATTCGGCCCGCGGTCGCTGGGCGCCCGCTCGATCCTGGGCGACGCGCGCTCGCCCTCGATGCAGAAGACGCTCAATCTCAAGGTCAAGTATCGCGAGTCGTTCCGTCCCTTCGCGCCGGCGGTGCTGCGCGAGGACGTGACCAAGTACTTCGATATCGACACCGACAGCCCGTACATGCTGATGGTCGCGCCCGTCGTCGAGAGCCGCCGCCGCCGGATGACCGCCGACGAGGACAGACTGTTCGGCATCGAGAAGTTGAACGTGCCGCGCTCGGACATTCCGGCGGTCACGCACATCGACTACTCGGGCCGCATCCAGACGGTGCACGCCGAAACCAACAAGCCGTTCCACGACCTGATCTCGGCCTTCAAGCAGAAGACCGGCAGCTCGGTGCTGGTGAACACCTCGTTCAACGTCCGCGGCGAGCCGATCGTGTGCACGCCGGAAGACGCCTGGCGCTGCTTCATGGGCAGCGAGATCGAGGTGCTGGTCATCGGCAACTGCTTCCTGCGCAAGGAAGACCAGGATCCCGCGCTGAAGCTCGACTACAAGAACGCCTTCGAGCTCGATTAGCGTGATGCGTGCCTTGGTCTGCAACGAGCTCGGCGATGCGTCGAAGCTGCGGATCGAGAAGCGCCCCATCCCCCGCCC